>Ga0187847_10002312_pt1 | contig 15521 bp, 12 predicted proteins | sample June2016WEW_4_10_FD_132458 | JGI IMG/M metagenome (GOLD analysis project Ga0187847, IMG submission 132458) | Peatland microbial communities from SPRUCE experiment site at the Marcell Experimental Forest, Minnesota, USA - June2016WEW_4_10 | ecosystem: Environmental > Terrestrial > Soil >...
CGCGGCGATGTTCGACTTCATCGAGTGAATTGAGGGCGCCAACACGGGCCAGGGCGACGAGTTCCTTGCGGTTGAGTTCGGGGATGCGCGCGGCGAGTTGGTCTGCGGATGCGAAGGGGCCATGGTTGGTGCGGGCGACGATTAACGCTTCGGCGGCGGATTGACGCAGGCCTTTGACGTAGTTGAGGCCGATGCGGAGTGAGAAAGTGCTGTCGGGCTCGGGTTCCAGAGTGCAGAGCCAGTCGGAACGTCGAACGCAAATGGGACGCACGCGCAGGCCGTGACGTTGAGCGTCTTTGATGAGCACGGCGGGCGAGTAGAAGCCCATGGGCTGATTGTTGAGCAGGCCGCAGGTGAAGGCGGCCAGGTAGTGAACTTTCAGGTAAGCTGAGGCGTAGGCGATCAACGCAAAGCTGGCGGCGTGCGACTCGGGGAATCCATACATAGCGAAAGAACTGATGCCCTGGACGATGTTGTCCTGTGCTTCAGAACCGATGCCGTTGCGGGTCATGCCATCGCGCAGGCGGCCTTCGAGGTCTTTCATGCGCTGCATGGATCGGCGCATGCCGACAGCGCGGCGGAGCTCTTCTGCTTCTGCACCGGAAAAACTTGCTACGGTCATCGCCATGCGAAGAAGCTGCTCCTGAAAAAGTGGGACGCCGAGTGTGCGTTCGAGCACGGGTTCGAGTGAGGGGTGTGGATAGGTGACTTCCTCCTTATGCTGGCGCCGGCGCATGTAAGGCTGCATCATTTTGCCGATGATGGGACCGGGGCGGATGATGGCCACCTGCACAACGAGATCGTAAAAATGCTTAGGCGCATTATGCGGAATGGAGGCCATCTGCGCGCGGCTCTCTACCTGGAACATGCCAACAGTGTCGGCCTTGCAGAGAGTTTCATAGACCAGCGGATCTTCAGGCAGAGCTGCGAGATCGATTTCCTTTTTGTAGTGGCGCGGGATCAACTCAATTGAGTCTTTGAGTACAGCCATCATGCCGAGGCCCAGAAGGTCGACTTTGATGAGGCCCATATCGGCGCAGTCTTCCTTGTCCCACTGGATTACGGATCGACCGGGCATGGAGGCGCGTTCGAGGGGGATGACGTGGTTGAGCATTCCGGCGCAAATGACCATGCCCCCGGAGTGCTGACCGAGATGGCGGGGCAGGTTATGCATGCGCATGCACAGGTCGAGATAGTGGGCGATGCGCGGATGACGTGCGTCGAAGCCTGCCTGCTCGAAGTGCTTGGCCATAGTGTCATTGGCGCCGCGCCACTCCCAATGACCAACTAGGCCAGAGAGTCGCGTGAGCTGCTCTTCATCGAAGCCGAGGGCCTTGCCGACTTCACGCGCCGCCGAGCGGCCACGATAGCTGATGACGTTTGCGGTCATGGCAGCGCCGAGTTGTCCGTAACGCTCATAGACATACTGAATGACCTGCTCGCGATGGTCGCCGGAGGGAAGATCGAGATCGATGTCGGGCCATTCGCCGCGGTTCTCACTGAGGAAACGCTCGAATAACAGCTCCATGCCTACGGGATCGACTGCGGTAATTTCAAGTGCGTAGCAGACTGCGGAGTTGGCTGCGGAACCGCGTCCCTGCACGAGGATGCCGTGCTGCTGGCAGTAGCGGATCAGGTCCCAGACGATGAGGAAATAGCCCGCGAACCCGAGTTTGGCGATGAGCTTGAGTTCGTGCTCGACCTGCGCGCGGGCTTTGGTTAGTAGTGAGCACTTGAGTGGTGAGCCGTAGCGTTTGCGGACGCCTTCTTCGACGCGTTGTGCGAGAAAGCTATCCATGGTTTCGCCGTAGGGTACGGGATAGTGAGGAAATTCGTAGCCGAGATTGTCGAGCGTGAACTCGAGACGGCTGCTGACGATGCGGGTGTTGGCGATGGCTTCAGGGATGTCGGCGAAGAGCTTGTTCATCTCGTTGGCTGGGCGCAGAGAGCGCATGGAGTTCATTGCGAGAAGGCGGCCTGCGCGGTCGAGCGTGGTGTGGTGGCGGATGGCTGTGAGCACGTCGAGTATTTCGCGGTCATGTTCAGTGGCGTAGCGGGCGCCGTTGGTGGCGATGACGGGTAAGTTGAGGGAAGATGCAAGACTGAGCAGAGACTGGTTGCGGTATTCTTCGTCGCGTTGGTGATGGCGCTGGAGTTCGATGTAGAGATTGGTGCTGCCGTAGATGGTCGTGAGGCGGTCTGTAATTTTGCGCGCCCCGACCATTCCTTCATGTGCAAGCACAGCGGCGAGCGGGCCTTCTTCGCCGCCGGTTATGCAAATGAGACCAGCGGAGAATTCTTCGAGGTCGTCAAGGGTTGCCGCGCCTTCGGCTTTGGTGGCTTCGCGCATCTTAAATCGGGTGATAAGTTGGCAGAGATTCTGATAGCCGGTTTGCGAGGCGCAAAGTAGCAGGAGGCGCGATGGCTCGGCAGGGCATTGATGAGGGAGCCAGTTAGGCGGAGTGAGCATATTGCCGAATGAGCTGACAGCGATCTCTGCGCCGATGTGCGCCTTGACCCTGCATTTCTTTGCCATGGTGTGGAAGCGGGCAGCGCCGTAAACACCATTACGATCGGACAGGGCGATGGCGGGCATTTCTAGTTGCTGCGCGCGCTCGGCGAGCGCCTCAGGCGGCGAGCCGCCTGCAAGAAAACTGAAGGCGCTGGCGGCGTGGAGTTCGATGTATTCGTGGTCTTTGCTCATCGCAAGATGACAGTTAGGAGTTAGAAGCGAGAACTTAACTTTTGTTAGTGACTAGCTATAACTTATTGTTAGTCATAGAAGGCTTCTAACTGCCATTGGTCGATCGTGCAATTGCGAACGAGCACGCAGGCTACGGGAGCGCCAGTGCCGGTTTCAGCAAGTACGTCCCACTCTTCGGTGTTCCAGGTTTCTGTGGACCACCAGCAACCGCTGGTTTTCCATGGCCCGTAAGCGGCGGAGACTTTGAATGTCTGCTGTCGATCACGAAAGGCGACGGGTTCCAGCGCGTTGAGTTGAACGCGAACAGGAACAGGCGGACGCATGCGGCGGAGGGCCATGCGCGGGCTTGCCAGTTCAGGCGTGGGTGGGTTTGATTGAGTGCGGACCGTAAAACTTTCCATGCGGAAACTGCCGGGGCGATGCGTGTCTTCAAGGACGGGGCTGCCGACGCGGTCTTCTCCGGCGATGGCTTTGAGGCGGGCGATGGTCACATCGAGACGGGACGGCTCTGGGGTTTGCGGCGCGAAGAGGCCGAGTTGCACCGAGCTCGATTGGCCAGCTTCGGCAGAGAGGGTGAGTGAGAGCACGGCGGCCTGCGGTGGGTGCGCGGCGATCTCCAGTTGCAGCAGCTTGAGCAGAAACTTGCGATCAGTGGAGGGGAGGGCTGGATGAATTGGACGCCGGTAAATGCGGCCTCCCGTCAGTTCCATGTGCACGACGAGCGATGCGAGGGAAAGTGCATGAGCGCTGGCTCGGGCGGCAAGGCAATCAATCATGCGGGCTCCAATGAAGAGAAGCGAATTGATTTGTTCGACAGGAGTCTCAAAGTCGCAGAATTCCCGGAGGGTAAATTCGGCCTCAATGGGTTGAAAGGTGTGGGGCTGTGCGCCGCGAGCCAGATCGCGACTCACTACGGCTTGCGGGCCGAGGCGGGCTACCAGTTCTGACTCCGGCAGCGCGGCGAGTTCACCGAGGGTGCGAATGCCCCAGATGGTGAGGGTTTCAGCGTGGTCTCTTGGCAGGTCCAGCACGGCGAGTGGAAGTTTGCTCAATGCGTTTGCTTCGTGACCAGGAGGAATTACCGTGATGCCCCGTGTGGCGACGGTCTTGATGCGAGCGGTATGAAAGTTGCTGCTGACGGCGAAGGAAGCGCGCAAACCGGCAGTGGAGAGGGCCGCGCGTAGCCGGTAGGCTAGCGTCTCCGGCGGCCCGAAGAGACGCTCGGTGCCTGTAATGTCTAAAACGCAGGAGCAGGCTGTTGATAGGCTTACTGCTTCGATGCGCGGGGAGAAATGTGCGGCGCATTCGTGCAGAACGGAGCGGGCGGCGGCTTCAATTTCAAGAGAGCGTGCAAGCAGATGCATGCCGGGAATGCCTTCGGCTTCCAGACGGGGCATTCCTAACGCGGCGCCTTTAAGACGAGCATGGCGGTTGAGGGAGCAGACTGTTTGCAGGGGTGGGTGGCCGTCGAGAACCGCAACGGGCTGAACTGCCAGATCCGTGCGCAGGCGCAACAGGGCTTGTGCGGGGAATTCGTCCGCGTGTATCGAGAGATAGAGTTCGGGACTCATGCGGAGGCCTCCACCATCCCTGAGACGAAGACCTGTCTCAGGGGACCCCGGTTCTCCCTCTGGCTTGCAGCTGTCGCTAACCAGGTGGAGGCAGGTGGTTTGCGCTGACCGGTCGCAATGGACAGAGGAGCGGGGTTTGCTGATCGGCTGGTGCGGAGTTGATATCCGCAGTTGGCGAGGACCGTTTGGTTACCGGAAGGCGCTTTCAGTGGCGCGCATTCGAGCACGACGGCGGCGCTGGATTGGGCTAGCGGCTGCTGCGCGAGGACAAGGAGAGAGCAGCGGGTGCGGTCAGCAGCTTGGCGAAAGCGGAACCAGGTGGCGAGGGGGATGCGCAGGCCGTGTTCCGGGGCGGTTGAGCCGAGGTCGAGGACCAAGGCGGAAAAGCCACCGGCTTGTAACAGAAGATCAGTGGCACGGATGGCCTGATCGAGCGGTGCCCAGGGATTGGCGGATGGACCTGCATTTTTGCAGCGAATCCATAGGAGTTGACGGAGTGCTACGCCGTTCGCGGCTGCGGATTCCGAGTCCAGAGCATCATGGACATCAACCCATGCACAGACACAGCCCTCATGTGTACGGGCGGCGAGGAAAGTGAGCGCAAGGCTGGTGCGGCCGGAGAAAACGGGGCCGGTAATTTCGCTGATGGCGCCGACGGGTAGGCCTCCGTTGAGCACGCGATCGACCTCGGGAATGCTTGTGGCAGCAGTCTCGACGATGGTGCGAGGGATAGGCGAAAGCGCGGCGGGGAAACGGCGTTCTAGGGAGTGCTCGATTTGAATGCGAAGTGCAGAAGCTGAAGGCATATGTATTTTCGCCTTTTCTTCGCTATAGAATCTCCCTTATTGCCTCTCTTGTCAAAGGTGATCGCAAGTAGAGTGATATGTCTCCAGCTGTCTATGAGTTGCAATTAGGTCATTCAAGTACTATCCGGGAAATTTTGCGCATCAAACCAAGGATCAAGGCTCTTTTCAGCCTTAATGGTGTACGCATGTACCATGAAGACCGGAAGAAGGAGACTGCATTGAGGCTTTACCGTACAAAAGGCGGCTACTTGGTCGAACAGAATGAGCAGTATTTCCGCATCGACAGGCTCGACTGGGATGCGCTGATTTCGCAGGAGGACCTGCACGGCACGCTCAGTGGGCTGACTTCGGGGCTGAGACAGGTAGCAGCGCTTAAACCGTCGGAGTTGCTGGCGCCCATTAGCAAGCAAGAAGTTTGGGCGGCTGGGGTGACCTACTACCGCAGCCGCGGGGCGCGGATGGAGGAGTCAAAAGATGCAGGCGGAGGGAGTTTTTACGATCGCGTTTACTCTGCGGAGCGTCCAGAGCTGTTCTTTAAATCGACGGCCAGCCGAACTGTGGGGGCGGGCGGCAAGGTAAGGATTCGTGAGGACGCGAAGTGGAGTGTGCCGGAGCCGGAGTTAACTCTGCTGGTGAGTCCCGGAGGACGGATCACGGGCTACACGATTGGGAACGATATGAGTTCACGGGACATTGAGGGCGAGAATCCGTTGTATCTGCCGCAGGCCAAGGTTTACAACGGCAGTTGCGCGTTGGGGCCAGGGATTCTGGTGACCGCGGAACCGCTGGATCTTTCGACAGAGATTTCGATTGAGATTGTGCGCGGGGAACAGGTGGAGTTTGCTGGTCAGGTGTCGCTGAAGGAGTTGAAGCGCGATCCTCAGACGCTGGTGGAGTATTTGTTCCGGGATAATTCGTTTCCGCAGGGATGTTTTCTGATGACCGGGACGGGGATTGTGCCGCCGTCGACGTTTACGTTGGCTAGCGGGGATTTGATCCGTATCACGATTGGGCCGATTGGGACGTTGGAGAACGAGGTGGCGTGAGAAACGCAGTGAATAAGCAAGTTAGCGAGTCAGCACTTTAGTTAGTGGAGCATTGAACCAGGCAGAGTTGTGCAGCCGCCCAAGGGCGATTGTCCACCAGGATTCCAAGGCATGGTGTGCGAACCATCTGGACCTGTTTCTCCCCGAGTTTGGATTCGCCGAGAAGAGGGATGGTACTAATTACTGTCATGGATGTTCTGTCAGGAATGCGTCGACCTCGGCTCGGGAGGGCATGGAGGCCTGCGCGCCATGGCGAGTGACGGAGATGGCGGCTGCTGCTGAAGCGAAGCGTGCTGCGGCCCAGGGGTCCTTGCCTTCCAGCAGCGCCACTGCGAATGCGCCGTTGAAGCAATCGCCTGCGCCTACGGTATCAATGGCATTCACCTTGAAGGGGGGTACCCACGCTGCTTTGCCATCGGCGACGGCGATGAACGATCCTTCTGAGCCGCGCTTAAGGGCTACACCTTTGAGACCACGGCAGAGCAGGTGCTGCGCAACGGCTTTCGGCGTTGATTCGTCCTGCAGATAGAAAGCTGCCTCGGTCTCGTTGGGTGTGAACCACATTATCTGACTGAAAACTGCCTCAGGGAGAGCAGCGGCAGGAGCGGGGTCGAGCATGACAGGAACGCCCGCTTCCGCGCAGAGGGCCAGTGTGTAGCTCACTGTTTCAATGGGCAGTTCTAGCTGGCAGAGGACCATGCCTGCGGAGCGGATGAGTGCGGCGTGGCGGTCGACGGTGGCGGAGTCGACGTGACCGTTGGCGCCTGGGACGACGACGATGGCGTTCTCGCCGCTTTCAGAGAGGAAGATCGGGGCCAGACCGGAGGGGCCGTCGACTTTTTCCATGGCATCGGTTTTGACTCCGGACGAGGCGAGATTGTCGAGCAGTGCCGGGCCATAGACGTCGCGGCCGACTTTGCCAACCATGTGCACGGGATAACCCAGGCGCGCCGCTGCGACTGCCTGATTGGCGCCTTTACCTCCGGGGGTGGTGCCGAAGCCGGTGCCGATGACGGTTTGGCCGATGCGAGGAATTCGCGGGGTGACGGTCACCATGTCCATGGTGACGCTGCCTACAACGACGATGGGTTTGCGCGAATCGCTCATTGGTGCGGACCTCTTGAATTTAGTAAAGCGGTGCGAGCGCAATGGCGCCTAGCCCGAGCAGGAAGAAGATGAACATGAAAAACAAGAGCAGCTTAGCGGCACGCGGAGCCTCGGCAAACTCGCCCCAGACAAATACGCCCCAACATGCTGAGATCATGGTTGCGCCCTGACCTATGGAGTAAGAGACGGCCGGGCCGATGGGTTTGGCCAGGTGCGCGACGGAGGCAATAAAGTTAGATACCGCACCGACGCACCAGATGGTGCCTCCAAAGATGCCCGCGAGATGCCAGCCGAATGGAGCACGCCAATAGCCGGAGCCATCGACAGGGGGCTTGCCATCAAGCGGTTTGGCCATCAGCAGCAGGTTGGCAGGAATGGTGGAGAGCAGTACGCCGATGGCAAAGAAGAATGCGATGGCGTAGGGGCCGGGGCTTGAGGCTGTGCCCATGTTGTGGGTTGCGATCGGATACCAGCCGCCCATGAGTATGCCGGCAATTAGCGAAAGGACGATGCCGCGCGTGGTTGTGGCTTTGGCGGTAGATTCCCGCTTGCGGTAGGCGGCGGCGTCAAGAATGATGGCGACGGTGACCAGAGCGACTCCGCCGAAGAGTAGCAGGGGATTGGCTGCGGGGGTGACGAGATAACTGGAAATTGCGCCTATAACCAGTGCCAGGCCAATGCCGACGGGGAAGGCGACTGCCAGGCCTGCGACGTCGATGGCTGCAACCAAGAGCAAGTTGGCGATGTTGAAGACGACACCGCCGACGAGGGCAAAAAGGATCACGTGCGACTGGGCATGGAAAACTGCATCAAAGAACGAAGGCCCTGCGTGGCCGAAGCTGCCGGCGGATAGGCCCCAAGCGACGGTGGCAAGCAGGAGGCCGATGGAGTAGTCCCAGTAGAAGAGCTGGAAACGATAGCTGGGGCAGAGCTTGAGAGTGTTAGCCCAGGATCCCCAGCAGAGCATGGTGAGGATCATGAGAAAGAGTGCGGCTTGATAGGTTTCGGGAAGAAGCACTGCGTTGCCCCCATTGAATGAGCCCTTTGCATGGCAAACAAGGAACCATAATGCCTGAGGCTCTAGTGGTGCAAATGGGCAGTCAGGCTTTTGTAGCGGCCGGTGTCAGATAAGAGCGGCGGAACTTCGATTGTGTTTCCAGATTTTACTGTTCTAAAAGTGCTGTACCTTTCTGCATTGGTCGAGATACACTGCACTCCCGCGATCAGAATGGTTTCTCGCGAGGAAGTAGATTCCCCGGCATGTTGCTGCAGCTGAAGAGGAGGGTCTGATGAAAGCTTCCAATACAATTGGAGCTGTCTTGAAGGGCAAAGAGGGAAATAAGATCCTGTCGATAGCGCCGGATGACTCAGTGTACGAGGCGATCGAGAAAATGGCTGAGTACGATATCGGCGCCTTGATGGTGATTGCCAATCAACGGCTGGTCGGCATACTGTCGGAGCGCGACTACACCCGCAAAGGGATCCTGATGGGGCATCCATCGAGAGAAACTCGGGTGGGCCAGATCATGACGACTCCGGTTATGACAGTGACCCCGCAGCATACTGTGGATGAATGCATGGCGATGATGACAGAACATCGGATTCGTCATCTGCCGGTGTTACAGGGTGAGACCGTGGTGGGGATGATCTCCATCGGCGACTTGGTGAAGTGGGTGATTACCGGGCACGAGGAAACCATTCAGGCGCTGCAGGGGTACATTACGGGCGGCTATCCGGTGTAGCAGTGTGCGTGTGTTACTTCGCCGCAGATTGCGCTGACTCAAATTGAAAAATGTGCCATTGCTGGCCATCTTTTTCCAGATGGACAGGGTTGATGGCTGTGCCGAGGAAGCCTGTGATGGCTCGCTGCCAGAATTTCAGGGCACTGCGATTTGATTCCATTACACGAACTTCCCATCTGCCCGGAAATCGCTCCCACACTTTGTGCGCAGCTTTGGTCCCGACTCCTCGCCTTCGATAGGCACGGACGATGAAGAACTCCGTTACGTCCCATACAGCCTCGCTCTGGGCGACGCCATGGTCATTCTTGATCAGCGCCAATCCTGCCAGCTTGCCATTCACCTTGATGAGAAATGGATAGCGGTCGGGTTGACTCCAATACAAAGATAGGTGTTGGTATCCGAAGCGGCCGTCAGCGCCTAATTCAAGGGGATAGAATTCGCTGAAATCGTGGGCGTACAACTCAAGCAGATTGGCGATGACCGATTCCTGGTCTGGCGATGCGGGAACAAGATCAAGATGCGCCAACTGCTTATCGGGAGTTGCCGGCATGGTTCTCCAATCGGTTGCCAGGGGCGAGTCTGGGCGATCTTGAGCTGCGAATTCTGACTTACTGGCGCGCTGCCTTCACTGCGTCAGTGAGCGCGGGAACTACTTCGAAGAGGTCGCCGACGATACCGTAATCGGCTACTTCAAAGATGGGCGCGTCGGGGTCTTTGTTGATGGCGACGATGCACTGCGAGCCCTTCATGCCGACCAGATGCTGGATAGCGCCGGAGATTCCGACGGCGAGGTACAGCTTGGGAGAAACGGTTTGACCCGAGCTGCCGACCTGATGATCCATGGAGAGCCAGCCGTTGTCGCAGATGGGGCGCGAGGCGGCCAGTTCCGCGCCGAGTACGGTGGCGAGTTGCCGGACGAGCGGAATATTCTCAGCGTCCTTGATGCCGCGGCCTACGCTGACAATGAATTGCGCAGATCCGAGATCGACTGTTTGCGAGGAGCCGCGGAAGGGCTCGCCGGGCTTGGTGCGGATCTGGGCCGGGTCGATGGTGGGAGTGAACACTTCGATGGGGGATGAAGGTGCTTCGGCTGTTTGAGCGCGAAAAGCTCCGGCTTGCACGGAGACAAAACACGGCCCGGCACCTGTCGCGCGATAGTCGCCATTGAGGCGTCCCTGCATGAGCTGGCGTGTGAAGACCAAGCTTGCGTTTTCAGTCGCGGCGATGGCGACGACGTCACTGATGAGTGTTTGACCGAGGCGCGCAGCCAGCGCGGGGGCGTAGTCACGGACCTGGTAGGTGTGGGGGAGGATCAGGTGCGAGGGTTGTTCCTTATGGATGAGTTGCTCGAGGGCCAGGGTGAAACCGTCGGCGGTGTAGTGAGCGAGCAGCGGGTGCTCAACGCGGATGACCTTGTTTACTCCGCGCGCGGCGATTTCAGCCGCGAACGATTCTGTCTGCGCTCCGAGGAGGGCCGCGTTGATGGGAGCCTGGGAGTGCGCGGCCAACTGCTTTGCCGCTGCAATGGCTTCAAAACTGATGTTTGCGATGCGGTCTTGCCGCTGTTCCATCACTACCAAGATGCTCATAGGATGCGCGCCTCGAACTTTAGCTTTTCAACAAGGGCCGCCGCGGCTTCTTTCGGCGAGCCCGAGAGAATCTGCGTGGACTTCTGTTTGTGGGGCAAGGTGACGCGGTCGAGAACCACGACGGGTGCGCCATCGACGGCAAGTTCAGCGGCGGTGACACGGCGCATTTCCTTGGTCTTGGCGCGCTTGATGCCCATCAGGGTGGCGTAGCGGAGCTTGTTGCCACCGGATTGGATGGTGAGCACGGCGGGGAGAGGCAGCTCGATGGTCTGGAACCAGCCTTCCTCCAGCTCTCGCTTTACTGTTAGTCCGGATTCGGTTTTCTCGATGTGCAAGATCAGCGTGGAGTGGGGCAGCCCAAGGAGTTCGGCCACGATGACGCCGGTTTGTCCGAGGCCCAGGTCTTCAGACTGGAGGCCGGTGAGGATGAGGTCGGGATTCTCCTGTTTGGCGGCAGCGGCCAGAAGGCGGGCGATGCCGAGAGCGTCGCGGGTCCCGAGGTCGTCGCAGTCGATATGGATGGCGCGGTCGGCGCCTTTGGCCAGGGCTTCACGGATGGTTTGGCCTACGCGCTCGGGGCCGGCGGAGAGGACGATGACTTCGCCGCCATGTTTCTCCTTGAGCTGCAGCGCTTCTTCAAGAGCGTAGGCGTCGGGCTCGTTGAGTGCGTATTGGAGGTTGGACTCTTCAATCCATTTGCCGGCAGAGTCGATGCGGACTTGGGCATCGCGTTCGGGAACTTGTTTGATGGCGACGATGATCTTCATGATGAAAAGCTCTCGTACATCCTAACCGACGCAAGGGAGCGCAGGTTGGGAATACCAGTAAGGCGAGTAGTCGCAGGTTTCAAGGATATGACCAGTTACATCCGCTACGTAGCCGCATTTTCCGCTAGACAGAACTGGAAAACTGTGAGCCAATAAGAGAGGTATCCATCTGTCCATTAGTAGGCCAGAAGATGTTACAGTGCATGCACTTTATAATCGATTGCTTACGAAACTGATAGAACTCGCAAACTAATTGGTTCTAAAGAACATTATTTCTACTCTTGACAGTCGCTGGATATACATTACTCAAGGATAAGTCAATGACTGAATTTGATGAAAAGGAATTAGCCATCCTTCTAGAAATTATCCGGTCGAAAGTAGAAAGCGGAAAATCCGGGTTCAAATGGGAACGTACCAGCCCCAACAATGACCTAACGCAATCTGTGCAGCTGCGTTCCTGTGCCGCGGAAATCAATAAGAGAAAGGGGCGGGTTCGCTTCAGTCGGCCGGAACGGCGAGACAACATCTCCGGCGGGCCACCGATATTAGACCGGCATTTGCAAACAATAGTAAAGGGGAGCCAATCTCTCTGGTATGTGGTTGAATTGGGTCAAGAGAGAACTTATACGGCGGAGGAGCTCGCCCAATGGATTCTTGATCAACTCGAAACTTATTGCAAACAATACGAAGTCAGATTAGACCGCGATTGGGATGGATAACCACGTCTCGTTTTTCTGACATAGAAAGAATAACTCCTAACTTGATCCTTTCTCCGGTAAGCCGCGCGCGGCGATCTGGGCGATGTCGAGTAATTGTGGCGCTGGTTCTCCGGTGGCTGCGAGGGCATCGCGGAACATGGTGTTGCAGAAGGGGCAGGCGGCGGCGATGGTGGTTGCGCCGGTGGCTACTAACTCCGCAACGCGATTATGGCTGACGCGTTCGCCCGTTTCTTCGCCAAGGAAGGCGAGGCCGCCGCCAGCTCCGCAACAGAAGCTGCGTTCGCGGTGGCGTGGAGCTTCAACGAGCGTGCCGGCAAGGGCGGCGATGGCGCGCGGTTCGTTGTAGACGTTGCGATAGCGGCCGAGATAACACGGGTCGTGGAAGACGATTGTTTCGTGGTTGGGAGCTTTGGCCGCAGGGGCTAAAGCCCCCTCTGAATTTGGGCCACTTTCGGCATGACTGAAGTCATGCCCTGATACAAAGCTCTCGGGATTGGAGGTGGTTGCGCCCGAAGAACTTCCCTCAGGGGCTAAAGCCCCGGGTGCGTTAGCGGACCGATCGGCACGACTGAAGTCGTGCCCTTTCAAAGCTTGTCGATTCAAAGCTTGTCCATGCAAAGCTTGTCCTTGGGGAAGGCGGTCGACAAAGCGAGCCATAAATTCACTATGATGCTCAATTTCGGGGGGCGTGCCGTATGCCTTCCAGTCTTCCTGAACGGTGCGGACGCAATGCGGACAAATTGACACGATCTTCTTGACCTTGTTCTGCGCGAGGGTTTCGAGGTTGGCTTCGGCCAATTGCTGAAAGACCAGGTCGTTGCCGAGTCGGCGGACGGGGTCGCCGGTGCATTTCTCCTTGCGCAGGACGCCGTAGCTGGTGCCGAGGTAGTTCATGACGCGGGCAAAGTCGGCGACGATTTCGCGGCCCTTGGGATCGTAGCCGCCCATGCAGCCTAGCCAGAGGCAGTACTCCTGTGTCCCGTCGAAGATGGGGAACCCCTGCTTCTCAATGAATTTGTCGCGATCAGAGGTGGGCATGCCGAGAGCATTGCTGCCGCGCTCGAGGGCCAGGAAGAGCTTGCTGCCGTGGCTGTCTTCCCATGCGCCGGTGTTGACCGCGCCACGGCGCAGTCCAACGAGGATGGGCACGTGCTCGATGCCGACCGGGCACTGGAACTCGCAGGCGCCGCAGGTGGTGCATTGGAAGACGGCTTCCTGCGCGTTGTACTTGCCGAGAAGGGGCTGGTCTGAAGCAGGGCCGAGGTCGTTGAGATAGGCGCGGACGCCGAGGATGATTTCTTTGGGGTTGAGGAGCTTGCCGGTATTGGCGGCGGGGCAATGCTCGGTGCAGCGTCCGCACTCGACGCAGGAGTAGGCCTGGAGGCTGACGAGCTGGGTGAGATCTGTGCCGGCAACGAGGCCGAAGTCTTCATCGCCGGAGAGTGGGGGGATCTGCGCGAAGCTGCCACGGGAGAGAAAGATGGCGGCGGGGCTGAGGATCAGGTGCAGGTGCTTGGTGTGGGGAATTAGAGGCAGAAAAACGAGCAGTGTGAGGGTGTGAATCCACCAGAGTGTGCGCGCGGCGGGACTTGTTTCTGCGACGTAAAACGAGGCCAGGTAGGTGGCCATGAGGACGAAGATCAGCCCCGCGATGACGCCTGATTCCCAAGAGAGCTTTTCGCCGAGCCACCTGGGACGGACGAGGAAGCGGCGGATGAAAAGGCCGAGGATGCCGACAGCGCAAAACAGGGCGAAGAGGGCGGCGAAATAGAAGTAGAAGCGGCCGATGGCGCCGTCAGGCGAGAGAAAGCCGATGCCGAAGGCTACCGCGCAATGGTTGAGCGTGACGACGGCGAAGGCGCAGAAGGCCCAGAAGACGAAGGCGTGGGCCAGGCCGGGAAGCGGGCGCTCGCGGACGACCTTGGCCTGGCACAGGACTTCCCAGAAGAAGTCCCAGATGCGCTTGCCGATGGGGAAGAGGTGGAAGCTGGAGTCTTTTTTCGATTTGAGGATCTTTTTGACGATGGGGCCGAAGCGGCGCCAGAAGGCTGCGGCCGATGCGATGACCAACACGGCAAAAAGCAACTTCTCAATGAGAGAGAAGTGCTGGGGTTCGGAGAGAGTTGGGAGAGAAAGAAGCATAAGCGTACGTAGCCGAACACTCTGAAAAACAATACATTATGGGCCGCGAGATTGTCGTGGGTCAGGCGGCCCATTGGAAACAGATGCCGAATCCGTCGGGGTCGTTGAGATAGAGCTGCTTCATGCCGTAGTGGGTGACTTTTGGCTCCTGGAGTTTGAGGCCTTTGGCGACGAGGTGGCGGTAGGCCTCTTCTACGTTGGGGCAGCCGAAGTAGAGGATGGTGTCTTTGTGGGCGTAGACGTGAGCGGGGTCGGGAGCCGGCGGGCGGTCTTCAATCTCATATGCGGTATTGAGCATCAGCTCTGTGCCGTGGCTGCGCTTGAGCCAGCACCAGTCGAAATCGTCGCGGGTGCGGGGCTGCGAGGTGCGAGAGACTTCGAAGCCGAGGATGTCGCGGTAGAAGCGGACCGCCGTGGGCATATCGAAGACCTGCAGGAGCGGGCAGATGCCTTGGGTTTCGAGGGGCATGGGGTTCTCCGTTTCGTTTCGATTTTAAGACGGCGGGCGATATAGGCAGCGAATCGCTGTGGCCTTGTATTCTATGCGGTGCGGTGATGACCTCAAGGGGGCATTCTACCGACTGCGATTCAGATGGATGGGAGCAGATTTTGGGCAAGTATCTTGTGACGGGAGTTGCCGGGTTTATCGGGCGGTCGATTGCAGCAGCGCTGCTGGCCCGGGGTGAGTCGGTTCGTGGAATCGATAACTTTATTACCGGGCGGCGGGGCAACCTGATTGGGCTGGAGGGGATGGAGTTTGTCGAAGGCGACCTGGCTGATCCGGCTACCTGCGCCAAGGCTTGCGCGGGGGTGGAGATTGTTTTCCACGAGGCGGCACTGGCTTCTGTTCCGCGCTCGGTGGCTGATCCGGTGGCGACCAACGTGAATTGCGTGGATGCAACGCTGAACCTGCTGGTAGCGGCCCGTGCGGCCGGGGTGAGGCGCGTGATTTATGCAGGATCTTCGTCGGCATACGGGGATACTCCTACCCTTCCCAAACATGAGGGGATGGCGCCAAACCCGATTTCTCCGTACGCGGTTGCCAAGCTGGCGGGCGAGCACTACATGCGCGTATTTGCCCGGGTTTATGGGCTGGAGACGGTGGTTCTGCGGTATTTCAACGTGTTTGGTCCTTACCAGGATCCGACATCGCACTACTCCGGGGTGCTGGCGATTTTTTGCCGTCGGATGCTGGCAGGTGAACAGCCCACGATTTTTGGCGACGGCGAGCAGAGCCGCGACTTTACTTACATTGATAACGTGGTTCACGCTAACCTGCTGGCCGCTGCAGCGCCGGCGGCGAAGGTCTCAGGAAAGGTGATGAATAC
>Ga0187847_10002313_pt1 | contig 15520 bp, 20 predicted proteins | sample June2016WEW_4_10_FD_132458 | JGI IMG/M metagenome (GOLD analysis project Ga0187847, IMG submission 132458) | Peatland microbial communities from SPRUCE experiment site at the Marcell Experimental Forest, Minnesota, USA - June2016WEW_4_10 | ecosystem: Environmental > Terrestrial > Soil >...
AAAGAAGGTGGGCTCGTCGCAGTGCTGCCGGGAAGTTCGAAAGAGGCCAAACCCATGCTGTTGCTTGGACACCTCGACGTGGTCGAAGCCAAGCGCGAGGACTGGACACGCGATCCCTTCGCGCTGATCGAAGAAAACGGTTACTTCTACGCGCGCGGAGCCGCGGACATGAAGGCGATGGACGCAACGTGGGTCGACGCGCTGATCCGCTTCAAGCAGAGCGGCTACCAGCCCAAGCGCACGATCAAAATGGCGCTGACCTGCGGGGAGGAGACGACTTATGCGTTCAACGGCGCAGACTGGCTCGCAAAGAACCGGCCAGAACTGATATCAGCTGCGTTCGCGCTGAACGAGGGTGGCGGCGGGCGCACCGACGGCCATGGGAAATTGGTGGTCGAATCGATGCAAATTGGCGAGAAGGCGGCTCAGAATTACCGCTTGGAGACGGTCAATCCCGGCGGCCATAGCTCGATACCCATTCGCGACAACGCGATCTACGAACTCGCAGACGCCGTCTTGAAGGTTCGCGATCACGAATTTCCGATGAAGTTCACCGACACCACGCGCGCGTTCTTTGCCAAGGCCGGGGCGGCACGCTCAGACGAGCTTGGCCGCGCGATGGTGGCGCTATCGCAGAACTCCAGCGACCAAGCCGCCGCCGCGCTCGTGTCGACGGATCGCAGCTACCACAGCATGTTGCGCACGACCTGTGTCGCGACGCTGTTGGAGGGCGGCCACGCGAATAACGCGCTGCCGCAACGCGCGGCCGCGAACATCAATTGCCGCATATTTCCCGGCGAGACCGTCGAGAGCACCCAGGATGCCTTGACCGCCGCTATCGGTGATCCCGGCGTCAAGATAACGCCGGTCCCGCCGATACGACCGGTCGCGGTGCCGCCGCCGCTCGACCCCAAAATCATCGGTCCGGCCGAGAAGTTGGTCGCCAGGTATTTTCCCGGTGTGCCGCTGGTTCCCACGATGTCGACCGGCGCCACCGACGGAATATTTTTGGAGGCGATCGGCATTCCGGTTTATGGGGCACCCGGAGGCTGGGGTGACCCCGATGGAAACGGGGTGCACGGTCTCAACGAACGCCGTAGCGTGCGCTCGGTGTTTGTCGGCCGGGACTTCCTGAGCGATCTCGTCAGGCTGCTCGCGGACGCGCCGTGAGACCAGCATTAGCCGACGATGCCTGATAAGCACGTCTGTACGCTCGACCACCGACCATCGGCCGTCTATTCGCTATCTTCCCGTCATGATCAATACCAAATCCCCCGCCCCCATAGAAGCCGCCAGCCACCGCCGCAACTCCGTTAGCGACGACGAACCGGAATTGCCGGTCGGCGTACCATCCGATTTCCCGATTCCGGAGCCGACGACCGGCACCGTCGATGACGACGACGGCGTCCAAGACGAGCAACCCGGCGAGAACGAAATTCAGGTTCGCGAAACCGACGAGAACACGGAAGCGCCCGATGAGTTCGAGATTGACGATGAGGATCTTACCGACGGGCGAGTGACTGGAGACTAATCCGAGGCTTCATGGCGGAGGTGCAAGCGCGCCCGAATAGAAGACCTCGCAGCGCACGCCAAGCAGGTGTTTCGCTTGCTTCACGAGCGTCTTCACGGGTCCCGTGAGCGAAACCATGACATTGGGTTTCGCGACATCGGGCTGGCTGAATGGGCCGCCGGCGCGCTGCTGCACCCTGACACATCCCTTCTCATCGACCAGTGCGACCGTGACGTCTTGGAATCGGTCATTCACGAAATCGAGCGCCCCCTTGAGCGCGAGCCGGTTCTTCTTGGTGGTCATCGCCACATCCTTGGCCAGCGCCACACCGTGATCGACATGCCACTCGGAGATCAGATTCGGCACCTCGCTGCTGCCGGCCTGGCTCGTGAGGACTCGCGCATAGTCGTAGCCTTTGCTCACACCTACGCCGAGAGGGCCTGCGACCAGGAATGCGCCGAGATCGATCAAATTGAACTTCTGGGTGGATTCGTATTTCGATAATTCACTGTCGAGATCGCCGATCTCCAGCGTCAGATTGCTTCCGCGCAACGACGCCTCACCGACGCTGCTGCGAGTCATCTCGGCTACCGTGTGCCCGCTCAGCGTCAGGTCGGTGGAAAAATTCATGGAGCCCTCGATGACTTTTTTCGGCGAGATTGCCGCCCAGAATTCCTCGATGCGAAACTTCGACAGCGCATAATGAACCCGAAAAGTCGGCGTGCGTCCCGCAAAATCGGCGCTAATTTCTCCGGACCCCTGCCCCGCGTACGCTTGCATCGTGATGCCCTTGAATGCGAATAAACCCTGCTTGGAGTCGAGCGTGAATTTGACGTCGTCCATGATCAGCTTGCGGGTCTCGATTCGTTTGCAGCCGACGGCGGCGGTCAATTCCAGTTGACTGATCAAGTCTCCAGGACCGCTGGTTGCGAGCTGAAAATGGTTCGCTTGCATATCGCATGAGACGGCTTGCCATTGATTGCCGTTTTGCTGGTTGGTGTAGTGGATCGTCGCGTCGTTGAGCGACACATCCGTCGAATCGATTGCCATGCCGCCGCCGGCTGCCGACGCAAGCGCGAAATTGAAGGTACCGTCGCGATTTTGTTCAACCGCAAGCACGAGGTGGACCAGCGCGATCGCAGATATTTGCAGTTCGTGCCGCAGCAAGGGCAGCAACCCAATCCCTAATCGAACTGCTTGAGCGGATGCCAGCTCGGCGTCGTGGTTGCGAATGTGGACATCCTGTAGCGTCACGCCGAAGCTCGGAAAGAATCGAAGCTTGACGCTGCCGCCGATCGTGACCTGCAGGCCCAAGGCATCGGATGCGGCCTGCTGAAATCTCGACTTGGCGTTATGCGCCCAATTGACCGCCGCAATCGTCGCGCAGAGGCCCGCGATCACGAGCACTGCGCCTGCCAGCAGCAACGAGCGCTTGACGGTCATCATTCTTGGATCGCTCATCGTGGGCTCCTGAACCATCGCCGGCGGGACCCTGACACTCTACGCAAACCGCCGCAAAGTTCCGGTGCTATGATTCCTAACCGGATTGTTCCTAGATTCATGGCCTTTCACATGTCGCTCGGGTCGAGATCGTTTCCAAGTTCATCGCCTGCCGGTATGCCACGATGGAATGGCACGCGCAAGCGTCTGCCGCGTCGCAGTGCGTTCGCGCTGATCGCCTGGGCCTCTGTCGTCGTCTCGATCTGCGATTTATCCGGCTGTGCGGCATACCACACCTACCAGAAGTGCGGCCTGCAGGGCTGCCCGGGGGATGCCGCAATCACCGCAGAAGTGCGCTCACGGCTCTATCACAGTTCATTCTTGGAGCCGAGTGCGATCCGCGTGCAGACGCTCGATCATGTGGTGTTTCTCGACGGCGTGGTGGCTTCCGGATTGGAGATCGGCGCCGCGGAATCGATCACACTTCAAGTCCCTGGCGTGGCGCGCGTCGTGAATTCAATCGTCGTGTCCACCGCTCGCTGAACATGGCGGGCGTGGCTGCGGCGCAGACGGCGGTCGGCATCGTTCATCAGCCGATTGTTTCCTCAACGGTAGCCGCATGCCCTGGCGGTCGCCTAAGATGTATGCCATGAACGCCCCGAAGCATCGATCGAATAGCGCGGCGCCGGCACAACACGCACACACCGGGCGCCGACCCGCCGTTCGCCGCGTAAAGGTTGGGCAACGCGAGATCTTCACCCAAGGCATGTCTCGAGCGGTGTTCCACGATCTATTCCACTATTGCATGACCGTGAGCTGGCCGCAGCTGTTCGGCACCTTCTCTGCGTTCTTTCTCGCGTTCGACGTGCTGTTCGGTTTTCTGTACCACCTGGTACCGGGTTGTATCGCCAATTTGAATCCGCCGGGATTCGCCGGCGCCTTCTTCTTCAGCGTCGAAACGCTCGCGACCGTGGGTTACGGCGACATGCATCCGCAAACCCTCTACGGCCACACGGTTGCAATGGCGGAGATCTTCGTCGGCCTCATGTCACTCGCGCTCATCACGGGAATCATGTTCGCGCGTTTCTCGCGCCCCAAGGCACGGTTTCTGTTTACGCGGAACCTGGTCATTCGGCCAATCGACGGCAAGCGGACTTTGCTGGTTCGCGCCGCGAACCAGCGCCAGAATGTGGTCCAAGATGCATCCGCACAGCTTCGCATGCTGCGCGATGAAATCACCGAAGAAGGATTTCGCATTCGGCGCGTCCTTGATCTTCCGCTGGCCCGATCGCAGCATCCAATGTTCGTGCTCGGTTGGACGATCATGCACGTCATCGACGAATCAAGTCCGCTCAGCACGGAAACGTCGGAATCCCTCAAGCGCAGTGCCGCGAGTTTCGTCCTGAGCGTCAGTGGTACGGATGAAACCACCGGTCAGGTATTGATGGCCCGCGCCGAGTATGTCAGCCAGGACATTCGCTGGAACGCCACGTTTCACGACATACTGGAGGAAGCTGAGGACGGCACGTTGCACCTGGACTACGGGAAATTTCACGACGTCGAACCGCTCGCAGAGGCCGAAGCCGATCACCCACAGGGCTGACGCGCGAATGATCGCCGCTTTGCGGGCGGCGACTCGCATCGTCGTGCCCACCGGGCCGGCGTCTCGGCGGAGAGCGGAGTGCCGCCGTTCCGCGACCGGCAGACGGGCCTTTGGGAGCAATTCGATGCGGCAGAACTCGCGACGCTGTCGGCATTTGAGCGAGAACCCGCCCCGGCGTGGTTTGGTTCGGCGAGCCACTACCCGATCGCATATGGGACTCTGCACACACGGTACCGTGAACTTCTCGATTCGTGGCCCGGCAGGCAAGGTGCTGCCGCAGCTTCTGCTAGACGCATGGAGAATCTCGCTCTAGTGTGGAGGATTCCAAGGCGAGCCTATAAACCAAGAAGTTCGACCATGATCACAAGCACGCACGATCGGCAATCATTGCGTCAACGATGGCCGCGATGAGCGGCCCGGAACAAGCTGTCTCACCGCCGATTCCGGCGGTTCCACTGATCCGCATTGGCGGCGAGGCGGACGCCGCGGAACTCGCGGCGTTTGCGGCCCGCAGTTTTGCCGAAGCTTTCGGACCCGACAACCGCCCCGAAGATCTCAGCGCGCACCTTGCGAAAACATTCGGATTGGCGCAGCAATCCGCGGAATTGCGCGACCCCAATACAATCACGCTGCTCGCCTACGAGAAGGGCACGCTGCTTGCGTTTGCACAACTGAGGCGCAAACCCGCGCCGGCATGCATCACGCTCGAGCGCCCGATCGAATTGCACCGGTTCTATGTCGATCGGCCCGCCCACGGCACGGGGGCCGCCCAATCGCTGATGCGCGCAGTGCACGACGCCGCAAGACAATTTGATGGCCGGCATCTGTGGCTCGGTGTATGGGAGCACAACGCGCGTGCGATCGCCTTCTACCGAAAGGTCGGTTTCCGCGACTTCGGAAGCCACGATTTCTTCGTGGGCGCAGACCGGCAAACGGACCGCGTACTTGCGATGCCGATTGCTGACCCGCGCGCATGAATTCGGGGCGGGATGCCCCGAATCCACATCGGGTCGTCGGCCGGCTCTCGGCGGTCTAGGCGCCCAGCGCGGTCAGCGGTAGTAGCCAACGCCGCACGCGGTACCGCCGACGCGTGTGAGGTAGGCGATTTTGCGCACGGGATTGGTCGTATTTGGCCTCGGATAGTTGTAACTCACGGTCGTTATTTGTCCGTCTTTGAGCGCCTGGGCCGCGTCGTAGACCTTTTGCCCCAACGGCGTGCCATCCTTCTCCTTGAGCAGCCGATTGTCGGTCCCGATCAATGCCGGATTGATTTGAGCCGTGAAAACGCCGGTCGAGGTATTGAAGCAAAAAACATGGAGATCGCGGTCTCTGAAGCCGCCGTCGGCCGGATTGAATTTGGCGATCGCGGCCGACTCGTTCGACTTGAGTTCGGCGATCACGCGTTTTTCCATCGACTTGGCCTGCGCTGCGGTGCCAAATTGAGCCTGTTGCGCAAGTGCGGATACGCAAAATGCGGCGGCGGCCGCCGTGACCAGGAGGACGCCGGCCGGCGTCTACCGGCACAAAAAAGACGCTTCGTCGGGACCTAAGCTGTGATCGAGTTCATCGTTTCCGATCGGTCTCCGGTGCATAATTTTCCCATGCATCAAGGCGCAAAAGACGAGCTACTGCCCTGGGTCGTCGGCGGTGTTCTACTGATCGCCACGACGATCGCCGTCGCGGCCATTGCCGGCTCGGCGGACGGCCAAGCCGAATCCACCGCGATGCAGAGCAGCGACAACGGCGCGCCAATCTCCTCGGCCGCCGCTAGCGGCGCCGCTACGGCGCCCTTCAAGCCATAACAGGCTGGGGCCGGCCGGCGGGCAGATCAAATTGATGGATTTTCCTGTCGATTTCGCCGCCCGCGCTGTCCCATGACCACTCATCGAAGAACACGCGGCCGGCGCGATTGATCCGGATCACGGTCGAGCAACGGGTCCCATACCCATCCGCACGCACGAATGCACTGGAGAGGAGCCGTTCCCACTCCAGACCGATCCCGGTCTGCGGCAATTCTTCGTCGGCGGCTCGTCGATCGTCACGCAGCAACTGCAGCAGTGCGCCGACATCCTGCACATCGGTCAGCGCAGCGGCGAGCCGCGACTTTGCGTTCTTTACTTTGGGCCAAGGCGTGTCCAGTAAATTGTTGGACAATCCATAGATGCCAGGACCCAACTCGCGACCTTCGCCGCGCACACTTTCAAAGACCCCGAGCCGCTCACCGTCGCAAAAAATCATATTGAAGGCGTTGTAAGCGGCACTGCCGCCACGCAAATAATCCAAGGCGTCCGCAACCGAGTAGCCCGACTGCAATAGTTCGCTCACGAGCCGGCCGCGGCTCCTCACGCCTAGGCGGTTGATCGCCGGATCCCGATAGTTCGTCAACGCGGCGAAGCGCCCCTCGCGCGTCATGCCGAGCCAAGTCCCGCCCTCCTTCAGATCCCGCCCGGCGAGAATTCCCGCCGGGTCGTGCCACCAATCCGCAGCCGACGTCGGACGATCGTGACTCTCGTCGCGGTTGGCCGCGAGCACGCATGGAAACTCCGGATGCACTCGCCAAGCGAGCAATATCAAGCACATCGGGAATTCACTCGGATCTCGAGCGCTCGGGGTCGGCTGTGGTCATTGACGGCAGCGCAAACGAAAGAACCTCGTTGGTATAGGATTCCACGACCTCGCTGATCGGTGTGCCATCAGGCAGGATCAGCAGCGCTCGATGCTCCAACAGGGCGTGTGGCAATGCGATGGGCGCGGCCACTTCGCCGGCGGCCGTCGGATTCATCTCCCACCCTTCAGGCAGCGGCTGCCAGAGAACTCTCGATGACAGTGTGCGGCGCTGGAAATGCAGCGTTTGCACAGCTTTGCCGAATGGGATGTCGGTGTTCTCCAGCTGCCGGTTGATCTCGGACGACAATCGATCCGGCACGTACCAATTATCCGCCTCCGACAGCACGTGCTCGCCGCAGACCAATCTCACGTGTCGATAACGGACCGGCTCCGTAGAGCTCACACCCAATTCCGCACGCTGCTGCAATGTAACGGGCTTGTCGATATCCGGCATGCGTACGGCCACGATCCGGGCCGGCGAGGCCATTTGATGAACGGCGCACCACCGCTCGAGTGTCGATGTTGCGCTCTGATTGCTCAGCAAGTCTGCGTTCAGCGTCTCGACGAGCGCCAATGCCTCGAGACGCGCAACGAAATCTCCGGGCCAGGTCGGCCTACGCGCTGCAGTCGAGGGATCCGCGCCAATCGTCAACATCCACAGCAGCGCGCCCACGGTTGCAACCAAACACCGATGACCACTCGGGATCATCGTCGTTTTCCTTTTGGCTTTATGTCGAGCCGCCGTTGCTTTATCGTAGAAGATCCTCATAGCGCCGAGCGCGTTGGAGCCCGTCCCATGTCAATTCGATTCGTTCGTCTAGGCACCCATCGCCTACCGGGTGAAGGCTTGCGGATCGGCACCGTGAGACGGCCTCCCCGGGGAGTCCCGAAAACCGATTATGCCTCGAAAAACTACTTCGACGTTTGGCTACCGATGCTCGCGCCGTCGGCAGGTCTCGTCAAACTTGCGCTGGCGACCGAGTCCGCGAGGGACTGGAGTCGCTTCGTTTCGCGGTACCGACGCGAAATGGCCGCGACCGACGCAGGGGCATTGATCGACACCCTCGCTGCCATGTCGCATCTAGCCGACTTTTCGGTCGGCTGTTACTGCGCCGACGAATCCCGTTGTCATCGCACGATTCTCAAGCAATTGTTCGCCGAGCGCGGCGCAAATATCGGATAAACGCTCCGCTGCCGGGGCCCGCGCGCCCGGGTAGTCGACATCGACCCTGCGTGATACGCTGATGCCTTCGCATACGAGCGAAGGTGCAAAGATTGCGAGTTCTCGTCCTGCTGACACTGCTCTGCTTATCGGCCTGCGGCTGGATCCATTCGCGCCGCTCGCACGCGCCGGATCCCACTCAGATCGTCGTGACCGGTGCGCCGGCCGGTGCGCTCGTGTTCATCGACGGCGTTCAAGCGGGAGAGGCCACGGTGGCCAACAATTATCCGCAGACGCTGGATGTAACCGCCGGTGCGCACACCGTGGAAATTCGCGCCGGCAACGCGCTCGTTTATCGCGAGGACACCTACGTCGGCGCTGGCGAACACCGCGTCATCAACGTGTTGTCGGGATTCAAGCGCTAACCGGACCGCGAGCGAGATCGATGGCTCGCGATTCTTGAGCGCTAAGCCGCGGACTGGCTGCGCCGCACGGCCTCTTGCGGATCGAACGCGCTGGCGATTCCTGTGCACTTTGGATATTGGCTGCATACCCAAAACTGCCGGCCCGCGAATTTCCCTTGCTTCGCGACGCGCTCGACCATCTCAGCGCGGCATTTCGGGCACTGCGGACCGGCTGGTGCCGTGGACTTCCGAGGGGCGGCTGCCGCTTCTACGGTGAGCGACGGAGGCGCCACCGCATCTGATTGGGGCGCGCCGATCATCCGCTGCAGCTCGTCGCCATCGATGAGTCGAATCGCGGAATTTTTTGCGAGGTCGCGTGCTTCCTTCGTGAAGACGCCGCCCGTGATGGCGACGCCGCCATCCGCGCGCCGCGCCATTACGATCGCATGCAGCTCACGAATCACCATGACGCCGACCAGCGGGTTCTTCCAATCCTTGCATTGAATCAACAGTCGCTTCTTCGCCTTGGTCGCAATCAGATCGATCGCACCATCCGGCCCGGATCCACCGCGCTCTTCGACGCGATATCCCTCTCGGCGGAATCCTTCGCAGATCAGCGCTTCAAAATCCCGCCAGTTGATCTGCCTCACCACGCTCGGCGTATCGTCTTCGACTGCTTCAAACAGCCCGAAACCTTTCGACTGCTTGAGGAACGAAACGGCCGCCGCGATCGATAATCCGATTGGAACGATGAATTGAAGGATCATCGCGAGCGTATACATGGCGGACTGGACGAGCTCGGATCCCGTACCGCCCGTATTGGCTGCTGAAGACGGTTCCTCGAAAATATCCGCAACAAAGTGCAGAACGAGAAAGGACAGAACAGCCAAGCCGATACCGATCCGCCACGGCAGTTTGTACACTGAATTGATTAGGTCGGTAACAGTTAGTCGGCGTCTGGCCATCACTCCGGATCCTCGAGATTGGCTTACTGCTAAGCTTTTGCCATATTTTGCGGGTCAATACCGCGACCTCAGTCACGGGACCGAGTTATTGACCGCTGTAGGCGACCATGCTGCGAGCCTATGGGGTAGGCTTCTTTCGCGCCGAATCGCCTTTATCGCTATTGAGTGCCGCCTTTGACTTGGCGGCAACGTCTTTACTTGCGGCGGCGACCGAGTGCGCGCCCTTCTTGGCCGTCTCGGCGAGCCCTTGCGCTGCCTTCTTGGCCTCGCCTGCGACCTTCTCTGCACCGTCTTTGACGGCGGATCCGACGGCTTTTGCATTCCGCTTGGCCGCCGCGGCCGCCGCTTTCAAGTGATCCGACATGCTTGATCCCGCCGATTCGGGCGGATCATCTGCCGCAACCGCGACCGGCACGGAGGCCGGCAGCGACAGCAACAAGCAACCGAGCACCAGCGCGCGCGCATTCATTCGGTTGGGAGCTCCCGGATTTCCACGGTACCACCGGCTTCATAGACCGGATTGCCGATCACGAGCGCCTGAGCCTGCTCGATACTGCCGGCGCTGACCCGCAAATAGCCGGTCAAATGCCGCGTGATCCGCTTGGCACCGGTGCCTAATTTATTGATGGTGAGGCCGCCGCCGATTGCGCTGCCGCCGTCAAAGTGTCCGTCCCGCTGCAATCTGCCGATATAGACGTCCCAGGCGTCGTCGCCGATGGCATCGCTGCCCGAGAGCACGTCGTCATGCATGAAAAGCAAATAATCCATCGCTCGATCCCTCCGAGTCCGCCGCGCGATTGCCACCGATGCGCCGGTCGCCTATTGAGGTTCGAAACGCCGATTGTTGTCAAACACAAATACACTAGAATTCCGAACAGCACCGGCGAGGCGGGTGCGCCATCGCGGAGATTTCACGATGACCGAGTCAGCAACGGCTGGTTGGGACAACTTCTACATCATGGTCGGCTCGTCGGCGGCCGCGCTCATGGGACTCACGTTCGTCGTCATTGCACTGGCGGCCGATGCCCAGCGCGTCAACCCGCGCGGACTGCGCGCCTTCATCACTCCCACGATCGCTCACTTCGGCACCGTACTCGCATTGGCGGCATTTCTGATCATCCCGCGGCAAAACACGCTCTGCCTGAGCTGGGGTTTCGGCGTCGTGGGCCTCGCCGGCCTGATCTATTCCGCGATGACGGCGATGAGCATGCGCCAATTCGGCACGACCTACCTTCCGGTTTGGGAAGATTGGGTCTGGCACGTCCTACTGCCGATCCTCGTCTACTCGGCAATTCTCGCGATCGCGCTGTTGGTCGGACGCGCACCGCACGAGGCGCTCTATGGGGTCGCGGCCGCAGCGATCGGTTTGCTGTTCATCGGCATTCACAATGCCTGGGACGTTGCAACCTCGATCAGTATGCGCAAGCAGCCGGACACGCAGCCGCCCGCAAACGATTCTTGAACCGGGTTGTATGCCGGCCTGGGCGCGGTTAGTCTTGCGGCCTCGGCACATTTTTGGAGGAATCCGGCTATGGGAACCACAGTTCCTTTCAAGCGCCCCGATGGAAAGGTGATTCAAGGCTACCTCGCCGAACCGCAGCACGCGAGTGGTGCGCCGGCAATCGTCGTGATCCAGGAATGGTGGGGTGTCAACCCGCAGATCCGCGGTGTCGCCGACCGTCTGGCGAGCGCGGGATACATTGCGCTCGTGCCGGACCTGTACCGCGGCAAGGCGACCGTCGAGGCCGAGGAGGCGCACCACTTAATGACGGGGCTTAATTTCGGCGACGCGGCCTCCCAGGATATTCGCGGCGCCGTACAGTTCCTGAAGACACGCAGCCACAAAGTCGGCGTCACGGGCTTTTGCATGGGCGGCGCGCTCACGCTGCTCGCGCTCGCGGCCCCCGAGGTCGACGCGGCGGTTGTTTGGTACGGCTGCCCGCCGCTCGAATACATCGACGCCGGCAAGATCAAGGTGCCGCTACAGGGGCATTGGGCGACACAAGATGAGTTCTTTCCGGCCGCATTGGTCGATCAGCTCCAGGACAAGCTGCGCGCAGCCGATGTGAAGTTCGAATTCCACCACTACCTTGCGCACCATTCGTTTGCCAATGAGACCGCGGTCGGGCCTGGGCGCATTGCTGCGACCCAGTATGACCCCGTGTGGGCGCAGCAGGCGTGGGACCGCGCCTTGACTTTCTTTGGTCGCTGGCTCCACTGACGCCGCATTCCTCCGAATCCATGCAATGCACAGCTATGCCCATGATGTTGGGTCGCGCCATGGCGGCTCTGTGCGTAGCGGTCCTCACCTGCGCCGGCGCAGCCGGCGGTGCCGCTCAAGTTTTCGAACTTCCCGAACGCGGCACGCTGCTCGTGAACATTCCCGACGGTTGGGCCACGCAGATGCAGCAGCCACCCAGGCAGCTGCCGCCGTCGATTTTCGTAAAACCCCACGACGAAACCGGCAGCGGCCTGCTGCTGACCGTCGTTTGGCCGATTGCTCCGGCCACTCAGCTGCCCGATGACGACACGATGCGTTCACAGGTCACCGCGTCTGCCGAGAAACTCGCGCCGCAGTCGGTCGAGGGCACGCTCAAGGTGCTCGAACTCAAGGGCAGCAGCGGACGAGGTTATTATTTCGTGGCGACCGATCGTGCCCCAAAGCCCGGCGAATTCAAATATCTGGCGCAAGGCCTGGTTCGAGTCGGCGACATCGCCCTCGCGTTCACGATCCTCAGCAACGACGGCCAAGATGCTCTGGTCACGGCGGCTCTCGAGACGGTACGAACCGCAAGCTTCCGGCCGCTGCATCGGCCCTGATCTGCGCACGTCATAGCAGACATGCCGCGGCCCTTAAGTGCGTCGCGGTTGTGCCGACAAGCCGCTGATTGTTTATGGGTTTCCACGATGTCGCAGGCGCCATTCTTGGTGGCCGACATGAAGCAGGCCGCCCGTCAGCAGAATCGCGAGACAAAACCAGGTCAGCGCATAGACGAGGTGGTTATTCGGAAGATCGGTCACCGTGAGCCCGCCGATCGGCAGCCCTCCCCGAACCGGCGAGGCATCGGCGTCGATGAAGTACGGCGCGACAGCGGACAGATCGCGCGCCGCGGCGATCGCGGCGACATCGCGCGAATACCAGCGATCAGCGGCCACATCGTTGGCGTGCAGAAACGCTCCCCGGGGTTCGCTCAGGCGCAACAGGCCCGTGACGATGGCGCGATCGCCGATCAGGCCTTCGGCCCTCGTAGCGCGATCGCGCTTCTCGGGCGGCACGAATCCGCGGTTCACGAGTATCGTATAGCCTTCGGCCGTGCGTAGCGGCGTCAAAACCCAGAATCCGCCGCCGAGCCGCGTGACCGCGGAAACCAAGGTCTCACGATCATTGAGGTATTGTCCGGCAACACGCACGGCGCGATAGGTGTAATCGCCAGCGGCGGCCTGCGGCCATTGCGAGGGACCCGGGGCGACGATTGGCGCCGCATGGGCGCGCTCGCTCACTTCATCGATCAAATGAAGCTTCCAAACGCGCCGCTCGAGCTGCCAGATTCCGAGCGCCGTCAATGCAGCCACGCTGATCGCGCAGAGCAGCGCGAGCGCCGTGAGCGCGAGCACCGAGCGCCCCATGGCGGGCCGATGATCCGCAGACGGCCGCCCAGCCGTGGGGCCGGGCCCATCACGGGTCACGGCATCTGACTCATGTCCCCTCCGGGCATCATATTGGCGTTGAGGTGATAGATGATCCACAGCGATCCGACCAGCGCGATCACCACGAGGATCAGCGTGAACATCAGCGCCATGATCGACCAACCGTCTTCCGACCGGGTATTCATGTGCAGGAAATACACCATGTGCACGGTGATTTGTACGATCGCGAACGTCGTGATCGCAACTTCGGTCGCGATTTTGCTGTCGAGCACACCGCTCATCACGAGCCAAAACGGTATCGCCGTCAGGAACACCGAGAGGATGAACCCGGTGAGGTAGCTGCGCAGCGAACCGTGGCTCGCCGCGGCACTGGATTCACCCGTCGCGTGATGCTCGTGCAGCGGATTGCTCATCGCAACATACCCCCGAGGTAGACAAACGTGAAGACGCCGATCCAAATGACGTCGAGGAAATGCCAGAACATGCTCAGGCAGGCCAGGCGCCGGACGTTTTCGGCAATCAGGCCGCGCCGACCGACCTGCACCATCAGCGTCCCCATCCAGATCAATCCGACGGTCACATGCAAGCCGTGCGTGCTCACGAGCGTAAAGAACGCCGACAGAAACGCGCTGCGCTGTGGGGTCGCGCCATCGTGGATCATGTGCGCGAATTCATAGAGTTCGATACCGACGAACGCGAGTCCGAACAACGCGGTGACGACGAGCCAGCCCTGCGTCGCGTGCACGCGACCCTTGTAGGTGGCCAGCATCGCGAAACCGTAGGTGATCGAGGACAACAGCAGCATCGTGGTATTGACCGCGACCAGCGGTAACTCGAACAACTCGCGGGGCGACGGGCCGCCGGCGTAACTGCCGCCGAGCACGCCGTAAGTGGCGAACAGCGCCGCGAACAGCAGGCAGTCGCTCATCAAATAAATCCAGAATCCGAGCAACGTGCTGCCGCCGCCGGCGTGGCTGTGTTCTTCGGTCTGGCAGAACACCGGTACTTCTGCTGCGACGTCGCCGCCGCCCGCGGTCACCTCCATGGCTTCACGCTCGCACGCCCAGCAGGCGCGTCCGCCCGTCCTCGATGCGGCCGACTTCGGTCGCCGGGATCTGGTACTCGCGCTGGTAGTTGAAGGTATGTGCAATCGCCGCGGCGAGCACCGTCACGAAGCCCAGTGCCGCCAGCCACCAGATATGCCATATCATCGCGAAGCCGAACACGCCGCAGAGCGCTGCAAGGATGAAGCCCGCGCCGGTATTGCGCGGCATCGTGATCGCATTGAAGCCCGCGACCGGCCGGACGAATCCACGTTGCTTCATGTCCCACCAAGCGTCGTTGTCATGCACGATCGGCGTGAATGCAAAGTTGTAGTCGGGCGGAGGCGACGCGGTCGACCATTCCAGCGTCCGGCCGCCCCACGGGTCGCCGCTGAGATCGCGCAGCGTCTCGCGTCGCCGAATGCTCACGTAGATCTGCACCAGGAACGAGACGATGCCGAAGAGCACCAAGACGGCTCCGATCGCGGCGATCACGAACCATACTTGCAGGCTGGGATCTTCGAAATGGCGCAGTCGACGCGTGACCCCCATGAGGCCGAGTACGTAGAGCGGCATGAACGCGAGGTAGAAACCCGTCACCCAAAACCAGAACGACATCTTTCCCCAAAACGGGTCCAGCCTAAATCCGAATGCCTTCGGAAACCAATAGGTGATGCCCGCAAAAACGCCGAACACCACGCCGCCGATAATCACATTGTGAAAATGCGCGACGAGAAACAAGCTGTTGTGCAGCACGAAGTCCGCCGGCGGTACCGCGAGCAGCACCCCCGACATGCCGCCGATCACGAACGTCAGCATGAATGCCAGCGTCCACAACATCGGCAATTCGAATCGAATCCGTCCGCGGTAGAGCGTAAAGAGCCAGTTGAACATCTTCGCGCCCGTCGGGATCGAAATGATCATCGTCGTGATGCCGAAAAACGAATTGACGCTCGCGCCCGACCCCATCGTGAAAAAATGATGGAGCCATACGAGGTACGAGAGGATCGTGATCACGACCGTCGCATAGACCATCGACGTATAGCCGAACAGGCGCTTGCCTGAAAATGTCGCGGTGACCTCCGAGAACACGCCGAATATCGGCAAAATCAGGATGTAGACCTCCGGATGCCCCCAG
>Ga0187847_10002315_pt1 | contig 15517 bp, 9 predicted proteins | sample June2016WEW_4_10_FD_132458 | JGI IMG/M metagenome (GOLD analysis project Ga0187847, IMG submission 132458) | Peatland microbial communities from SPRUCE experiment site at the Marcell Experimental Forest, Minnesota, USA - June2016WEW_4_10 | ecosystem: Environmental > Terrestrial > Soil > Wetlands...
CCGCCGTTGTTCGTGGTGTTGGTGGTGAAGCTTCCGCCTTGCCCGTAGACGCGCGTGGCGGTCGTACTGCCGGCGGGGTAGTACAGAACCCGATTGTTACCGTAGTCGGCCACGTAGAGATTGCCGTTGCTATCCAGGGCAATACCGTAGGGTCCGAGTAAGCTGTTGGCGCTGATTCCGCCGTTGTTCCCACTGCAGCAGGTGAAGCTGCCCATCTGCCCGTAGACCCGGGTAGCGGTGGTGCTGCCGGCGGGGTAGTACAACACCCGCGAGTTTTGTTGGTCGGACACGTAGAGATTACCGCTGCTGTCCACGGCGAGCCCATCTGGATCATGTAGGCTGTTGGCGCCGAGCCCGCCTTGGTTCGGGAAGTTGGTGGTGAAGCTGCCCAACTGCCCGTAGACGACATCCGCAGTGGTGGACTGAGCGAAGCTAAGGGTGGAAAGCAGGGTCGCAGCGATGGCTACGGCCAGTATAGAAAGTCGACGAAGTTGCATGGAATCTCTCCTCGGTACAGCGGTCTCTCAGGGCCGAGACGGTACCGCGAAGAGTTCGCGCCCGTCTGAACAAACAAAGAACGCCGCGAGTATCCTCGAAGGGAGATCTGCCAGCAAGGCACGGCCGGTCATTTTTGGGTCATCGGCAACTAATCTTGGATAAACTGCTGACAATAATGATGTTAGGATGACTCTCACTTACTGATGGGTGCGCTGATCGGAAGGATTTTCATTTGCCAAAATGGGAAATCGATAGGAACTCTGCGAGGGCGATAGTACACTTTGGTGCAACATCCTCAACTTGGCCATCTTGAGGAACACGCCGCCAGATCGCGTCCGCTTCGGCGCCTTTGAACTCGACCTCAAGGGCGGGGAACTGTATTCGGCGGGCACGACAGGTAACGGCGCCGCAAGCAGAATCATCCTCTCGAAGCAGCCGTTCCGGTTGCTGCTCCTGTTGATCGAGCGCGATGGCGCGATGGTCACACGTGAGGAAATCCAAAAGACGTTCTGGCCGAACGACACCGTCGTCGAGTTCGACCACAGTATCAATGTAGCCATTGGCAAGCTGCGCAAGGCGCTCGGCGACTCCGCCGACGCGCCGCAATACATTGCCACCGTGGCCAGCCGCGGCTACCGGCTCATAGTGCCGGTGGAGCGGATATCGGTCGCCGAGAATTCTCCCTGTGATGCAGTTACCCAGGTGGCAGGCGGTGCCGGAGCTGCAGCACAGCTTCAGCCCACAGCAGCCGTTCTGCTCGGCCAAACCGTTTCGCACTACCGCATGCTCGACATTATCGGCGGCGGCGGCATGGGCGTGGTGTATCGCGCCGAGGACCTCAAACTCGGCCGGCGCGTCGCCATGAAGTTTCTCCCGGAAGAGATGGCGACCGATGCCCTGACCCTGCAGCGCTTCGAGCGCGAGGCGCAGACAGCCTCGTCGTTGAACCACCCTAACATCTGCACCATTTACGAGTTTGGAGAGCACGAAGGCCGACCCTTCCTGGTGATGGAATTGTTGCAGGGTGAAACCTTGCGTGACCGCTTGGCCGCTGCGGCGAGGGGAATTCCGCTGGAGGAACTGCTGGACGTCGCCCTTCAGGTCAGCGATGGTCTGCAAGCTGCACACGAGCAAGGCATCATTCATCGCGACATCAAGCCGGCAAATATCTTTCTTACCAACAAGGGCGTGTGCAAGATTCTGGACTTCGGATTGGCGAAGCTGCTGGAATTGTCCGAACCAGAGGCCGAACGACAACCCTCTCACGGCCTCCAGCATTCGACGACTGGGGAAACCAGCCTTAGCCGCGCCGGCGCGGCGATGGGCACAGCGGGCTACATGTCGCCGGAGCAAGTGCGTGGTGAAAGGCTGGACGCGCGCAGCGACTTGTTTTCTCTGGGGTTAGTGCTGTACGAGATGGCCACTGGCCGGCGCGCATTCACCGGAGAGACCGAGGAACTGGTGCATGGCGCGATCGTCCACGAGCCACAGGTCCCGGTCCGCGATCTGAACTCCACACTCCCGCCTGAGCTGGAACGAATCACCAACAAGGCGCTGGAAAAGGGCCGCGAGCGCCGCTACCAGTCAGCGATGGAGATGCACGCCGACCTGGAGGAAGTCAGGAGTGGGAGACCATCGCGGGCCCTTCAGTTCTGGACGGCGGGCACAGCGGTCGCTCTGGGCGTGATCCTTGTTGTGGCTGGCTTGCCGTACTGGCGCTCACATAGCGGCCCCAAGCTCACCGACAAGGACACCATCGTGCTGGCCGAATTCGATAACAAGACTGGAGACGCGGTCTTCGACGATGCCCTAAAGCAGGCGTTGACCATTCAGTTGAAACAGACACCCTTCCTCAACCTGGTCTCCGGTAGCACGGTGAATGAGACATTGAAGCTGATGGAGCACTCCACCGACGACCGCCTGACCTCGACCGTCGCGCGCGAGGTTTGCTTGCGCACCGGCAGCAGGGCCTTGGTAGGAGGCTCGATTGCGCAGTTGGGCAACCAGTATGTGATTGGCCTGAAGGCGGAGGATTGCAGCACGAAGGACGTGCTGGCGGAGACGCAGGAAACAGCAGCAGGCAAGGACGCTGTGCTCAAGGCGTTGGACAAAGCTGCGAGCGCGTTGCGCAGCAAGCTGGGAGAACCGCACCCCTCGATCGAGAAGTACGCTACTCCTCTGGCAGCAGCGACTACCTCTTCTCTGGAGGCGCTGCAAGCGTACAGCCTGGGATGGAAGGCAAAGCTCGCCAACGGGGATACCACCGCGCTGCCCTTCTTTGCGCGGGCAGTGGAACTCGACTCAAATTTTGCCACGGCCTATCGAGCGATGGCGGCTGCCTACGGCGGATTAGGCGAGGTCGAGCGGGCGCAGGAGAATGCCCGAAAGGCTTACGAGCTGCGCCAGAATGTAAGCGAGCGCGAACGCTTCTTGATCGAAGGAACCTACTACTTGATGGCTACAGGGGAACTCGAAAAGGCTATTCAAATCTACGAACTTTGGAAGCAGACTTACCCAAGAGACGCATATGTTTACATAGCCGAGGGAGATATTTACCAAGTGCTCGGAAACCTTGAACAGGCATTAGAGGAACACCGGAAGGCACTCCCCTTGGAACTGCAGAACCGGAGCGTCTATGTCAACCTTGGCTTCGACTACGTCGGACTAGGCCGGCTGGACGAAGCGGAGGCGATGTACGGGCGGGCGGGGGAGGAATTCCTGCTCCAGTACCGCTACCCGCTGGCTTTTCTGAAGGGCGATTCGGCCCAGATGGCCCAGTTGCTCTCGGCCGCTATGGGTAAGCCCGAGGAAGACATGGTGCTGGCCATGCAAGCCGATACCGAAGGCTGGCATGGCAAACTGAAGGCCGCGAACGATTTGACCCGGCGCGCGATGGATTCAGCCGAGCACAACGACGCGAAAGAGACCGCCGCAATGTACCAGGCATCGGCTGCGCTGCGCGAAGTCGAGATGGGTAACCGGAAGCAGGCGCGCGCCGAAGCCCATGCCGCATTGAAGGTGGCGCCAAATCGTGACGTGAGGGTTGTAGCCGCGCTGGCGCTGGCACGATCGGGAGATACGGCAGCGGCAGAGAAGCTGGCGGCCGAACTCGACAAGCAATTCCCGGTGGACACTCTGGTGCAGAAGTATTGGCTGCCCACCATTCGAGCGGCTGCCGCATTGGATCGTAAAGACCCGAGCCGGGCCGTCGAGCTATTGAAGGTAACGAGCGCTATAGAGCTGGCCTGGGCGCCCGCGCAAGCCAACGTGTTCCTATGCCCGATTTACATGCGTGGCGAAGCCTATCTGATGCTGCGCGACGGCAAAGCAGCGGCAGCGGAATTTCAGAAGTTCGTCGACCACTACGGCCTGGTGGGAAATTTTCCCTGGGGTGCTCTGGCTCGCCTGGGACTGGCTCGGGCTTACGCCCTCGACGCCAGCAAAGACTCCGCTACCCGCGATAAGGCTCGCGCGGCCTATCAGAATTTCCTTACCATCTGGAAGGACGCTGATCCCGACATCCCCACCTATAAGCAAGCCAAAGCCGAATACGCGAGGTTGCAGTGAGATGATGACCTCGTAACACGGCTGTTTCGTTTTCTATTCGTTCATTTCGCTGTAGATAGAAATGTAGCTGCCGGATCCTCGGCGGAGAGCAAGTATCATCCGCTGGCAGGAGATCACCTGATAAGGAGGAACCGGTATGAAGCAAAGTCTACAGGCAGCTCAACGAGCAGCAACCAACCAGCCTTGCGCTGGTAACACCATCGGGATCGACCTCGGCGATCGCTGGAGTCGTTACTGCACCTTGGACACGAGTGGCACAATAACCGAAGAAGATCGTGTTCGCACCACGGGAGACGCGCTGCGAGAGAAATTTGGAAAACTTTCTCCGACGCGCATGGTGATTGAGGCCGGCACGCATTCTCCATGGGTGAGTCGGCTGCTAGAAGAGGTTGGCCATCAGGTGATCGTTGCCAACCCGCGCAAGGTACGGCTGATCTACGAGAGCGATCGCAAGAACAAATGGAAGATTCTCTGAGGAAGGCGCTAGCAGAGGTAGAAGAGGGTACAGTTGCAGGACCTGGGACGGAATACGCTGGAGGATCTCCTCATGTTATCGCCCATGCACTGAATGCAGAGCTAAGCCGCATAGTTCCGCCGCCCATCGGACCGCTTGGAAGAGCGGCGTTCTATGACTGGACACGCTGGGGCGCGCGATCACCGAAGCGTCAATATAAGGTCGACGCCGCATCGATATGCCCGGTTCGACGATGGCCGAACGTCTTCATCCGTGGAATCAGCTAACGAGGGATATGATTCCTAAGTCGACTCGTCTCATCTTCATCAACGGCCAGCGGCACGACGCCGACTTCGAGCTGACTATCTGGAGTGTTGACTGTCCGGAAATGTGAGGGGATTCGCGTCTGGACTTTGGAGTCGAGACTCACCAACTGGTTGCCGGGACTTTCATAGTGGTCGAAGACGACGCTATCCGAAGCACTGCTATCTAACGAAGGGACCTCCTCCGTCGAAAACTCGGTGGCGGTTCTTTTTGATTTAGCCGCAATGTGGCATTTCTTTAAGGGCGGGACTGGCTCTTAACTGAATTGTTGACAAGGAGGCCCGACGGCAGCCAGCCTTTTTCAGGCCTTGGGGCAAGCCCGGGCGCAGCGGCCTCTCCCCGAACAAGACGAGTCTTAGACAGGCATTTTATTCCGCGCGCTATGCAGCGACATCCTAGTCGACGCGTTCACGTTCCTTCATTCCGCCGGCCAGGGCCACCAGCCAGGTTTTCAGGATGACATACAGCACCGGAATAAAGATGAGATTCAGAACGGTGGAAAATAACATCCCTCCAACGATCGCAGTCCCCACCGAGTGCCGTCCGAGTTTGCCTGCGCCGCTCGCAAAGTAGAGGGGCAACACGCCCAGAATAAACGCAAACGAAGTCATCAAGATCGGCCGCAACCGCAGCTCGGCTGCCTCAATCGCCGCCTCGACGATGGAACGGCCACGCCCAATTAGCTGCTCGGCGAACTCTACGATTAAGATCGAGTTCTTCGCCGAAAGTCCAATCAGCAAGACCAGCCCGATTTGAACGTAAACATCGTCCACCAATCCGCGCAGCGAGACGAACAACAAGGCGCCCAGCACCGCCATGGGCACGGCCAGCAGAATAATGAAAGGCAGGGCAAAACTCTCGTACTGTGCGGATAGCGTTAGATACACAACCAGCAAACCCAGGGCGAAGATGATGATGGCCTTGCCGCTGGCTTCTACTTCTTCCAGTGCCAACCCCGACCAGCTATAGGACATGCCTTGCAACATGTTCTGCTTGGCTAGATCTTCCATCGCTTTCAGGCCCTGGCCAGAGCTGTAGCCAGGAGCAGCGGCACCGTCGATTTCCGCCGACCGAAACAGATTGAAGTGGTTGATGACCTGCGGCCCTGAGGTCTCCTTGAGCGACACGATATTGTCGAGAGGTACGAGGCCATTCCTATCCGACCGCACGTAGTACTGTCGGAGGTCACGCGAGTTCATGCGGAATGGTTGATCCGCCTGCACATAAACGCGATAAGAGCGATTGTTGAAGTCGAAATCATTTACTCTGGCAAGAGCGCTCGAGACTAGCGAATTCGCCGAACGCGTGAAGAAGGATTTTTCCGGCGGCGTACGCAGCGGCGTAAACGGAACGCCGACCTTGGTCTCCTTGGAGAATTCGTTGAGCAGCAATTACCTGAAAGCGAGGCCGACGCAGCGGCGTTGCTGTTTCAGGCGATGGCGCTGTGTGGAAATTTCCTCGGCCCGCATCACCATTTTCGTGTAGCAAAGACCAAGCACCACACGAACCTATTTGTCTGCCTTGTAGGAGACACAGCGAGCGCCAAGGGAGAGGCCCTAGATTGTGCAAAGGATCTGCTACATCAGGCCGATAACACATGGGAAGGCGTGAGTGGCCTTAACTCCGGAGAAGGCATCGCAGCCATTGCGTTAGACGACGATGGGGACGAAGGGCAAGGTGCTCCGAAAAAGGTCAAGCCTGTCACGTTCTTGGAAACCGAATTTTCGCGGCTGCTCGAAGCTTCATATCGAAAAGGCAGCACAGTGGGAATGACGTTACGTCGGGCGTGGGACGAGCTGACATTTCAGGTGCTTAATAAGAACTCTCCCCTAAAATCAAGGGCCCTCGTGTCACTGATTGGCCACATTACGCCAACGGAGCTGCGCCAGAAAATGGCCGGCATCGACATCGGCAACGGGTTTGCCAACCGGATTCTGTGGGTTAGGGTGAGGCCCAGCAAAGACCTGCCAGAATCAGGCAGGGATCTGGATTTTTCCGATCTGGCTCAGCGTCTGAATCAAGCGAGACTGGTAGCTCACGAAATAGGCGAAATGCGACTTGACCGAGAAGCATCCGAGCTGTGGCGTTCGTTGTATGGACAACTCAAGCACAGGCCCGACAATGCTTTCGGGCAAGTCACGGCCCGGGCGCGACCAAACGTAATACGGATGGCAATGATTTACTCCCTGCTGCCACCGAAAGAGAGCGCCGCAATTGAGTGCTCGCCACTCAGCGTACAGCCGTTTCGGACGATCGGACTGGAACCGTTGCAAGCTGCTTTGGAGGCCTGGCGCTTCGCCGAGCGGTCGGCTTACCAGCTATTTTCGGAACCAGAAGACCCGAGTGCCACGAAAATCATGAAGTTCTGTACAGGTTGTCCGAGAAGCAGGTCCGAGATTATGGCTGACCTCTTCCAGGGACATATCTCAGCAGCTAGGTTGCAGGAATTGCTCACCCCGCTCCTGAGCAGGGGACGGCTGGTCGCGGTGAAGAATGCAAGCGGTAGGCCTGGCCGGCCGAGCGAGCTGTTCTTGGCAACGAATTAATTAGCAATTAGCACGGAATTCCCTTGCGCTTGAACCACTGAATTACTTCGCAAGTACTCACGAGTACTTGTTTGTTTGATTGATAAATAAGCAAGTTAGAGAACGAAAAAAAGAACGATGCGAGCTAACTAATTAATTCGATGTGCCTGCCGCTCCCCTGTCGTGACTCGTTGCGAAGAAACTGCTGTTTGAGACACTGAGGAGAGAAAGCTACTATGCCAGAAAATGCTTATTCGGATTCCGGGAGTTCGCCGCCGAGGACACTAGAACCCTTCGCATCGGCGGACGAGGCAGCAGTTTTTCTGTCGATCAGCCGCCGCTATCTCCTCGCACTTGCCCGCGGTGGACTAGCCGGCGCCTATGCTTTGGGAACCGGTACCCAGCGCAAGATCTGGGTTTTCCGCCTCTCGGAGCTTGCCGACGCCATCGTACTGCGAAGCGCAAACACTTCGGCAGCAAAACCCCCGAAATGCGTTACTATGCCGAGCAGGCAGTCTCCACGCTGAAAGAGGAACTATGGCTTATCAGCGAGGAGCATTACGCAAAGTACACCGCAAGGCGGGAGAAATCTGGGTGCTGCGTTACCGGGTCACACATGCGGACGGCCGAAGGGTTGAGAACACGCTGCCGGTCGGCCTCGTTCGGGATTTCCCGAAAGGGAGGGACGCCTGGCGTGAAGTGGATCGGTTAGGCCTGCTCATCCGCATCAACGACGAATCAACTGATACGCGCATTCGCTTTGACGCTCTCGCCGAGCATTACCTGAAGGCAGATTTTGGGGCCGATGCTGTGCGCCCGAAGTCCGTTAACACCATTCCCATCGTCGAGCATTGTGTCCGTGACTACCTCTGCAAGCGCTGGGGCGGGGAAATCGCTGAAGACATTAAGGCGCTTGAGCTGCAACGCTGGCTTAAATCGCTGCACGATGAGCAGGAGCTTGCATGGACGACGATAGCGAAGATTCGGGGGATCATGCTCCGGGTCTACAAAGTCGGCGTCCTGCATGACCTGGTGACCGTTAACCCGGTTGGGCCTGTCGAAACCCGGTCTAAGAGCAACTACCGGGCAATCGTTATCACTCCGGCCCAGACTTTCGCGATCCTCAAATCCCTGACCAACGCGCTCCATTTCGCGCTGGTGCTGACCTGTGCGGCGACGGCCCTTCGAGCTTCGGAAATTCTGTCGCTGCGCTGGGAGGACGTTAGGTGGGAGGAGGGAAGAATCCGCGTATCAAAGCGGTGGGCGAAGGGGGCGGATGGAGAGACCAAAACGGAAGCTTCGGACGGCTACGTTCCGCTGCATCCGTTGTTGGCTGACCATATGCGGTAATGGGGTGAACAAACGCCTTACGCGAAGGGATCGGACTTTGTATTCCCGTCACTGAGGGCGCGAGGCAAGAAACCTCTCTACGCCTCAACGTTCGTCGCTGACTATCTGCGGCCTGCGGCGAAAGGTGCAGGGGTTGCCATCGCAGACGGCCAGCGATTTGGGCTCCACAATCTTCGTCACTCACTCAGCAATTGGCTGGTGAACAAGGGAAAGATTGAACCCAAGACAGTACAGGGCATACTGCGGCATTCAAAGATCCAGACCACCCTCGATCTTTACACGCAAGAGGACGGGGACGAAACACGGGCGGCGCAGGGTGAGTTCCTGGCGGCGCTGGGGATGAAAACGCAGGCAATCCAATGAATTATGGTTTGGATTGTGGATCGGGATTTTCAAACCATCATCCCATAACCGCTTTGGAATGATGGCGGGGTCGACGGGACTCGAACCCGCGGCCTCTGCCGTGACAGGGCAGCGTTCTAACCAACTGAACTACGACCCCGCTTTTTGTTTGCAGTGGGTTAGCGGAAACCCTTGTAGACAAAACAGCGCAAACTTGCCCGGTTGAGCTCTTACAATTTTCTTCCCAGCCGAACGTCATCAATTGTAGCAGATTGCCTTGCATTGGCGGACATGTTGCACCCGCGTGACTGAAAAGATGCAGGCGAAAACGCCGGGGCCAACGTATTACATAGTGGAGAAGGGTTTCAAAGACACAAGTTCATCTCCCGAGGGAGGCATCGTAATGCGCCAATTTTCTCTGAACTTACGGTTCGCATCGGGGACTCTTGTAGCCCTGTTGGTTTGCCTGACTATCGCTTCCCTTCTTGGAAGACGAGCGCCGGTTCTGGCTGGAGGTTCTTTGCCCGGAAATCAGCAGAATACGCCTGCCAACATGTCGGATGGCAAAATGGCCCACATGTATATGACGTCGCTCAGGGTGCCAGCGCCTGGCGACCAAGCGAAGGCCGACGCCATCGTGGCGGCGGCTAAATCAGCCATGGCGCCCTACCAGGATTATCGTAAGGCCCTGGCTGAGGGCTTTGTCATCTTTCTTCCGAACATTCCGCAAGCGCAATATCACTTTACGAAGAGCGAGAATGGACGCGAGGCGCGGTGGCGCTTCGATCCCTTGAAGCCGACCTCGCTGCTCTACAACAAAACGGCCGACGGCGGCTACAAGCTGGAAGGGGTGATGTACACAGATCGGGTCGACGCCAGTGAAGATGAACTGAACGAGCGAATCCCGCTCAGCGTTGCGCGCTGGCATCAGCACGTCAATTTTTGCAAAGCGCCAGCCGGGAAGAAGCTCGAATATTTTGGCCCGCACGCCAAGTTTGGACTACTGGGGTCGATAGACACCAAAGAAGCGTGTGAGGCTGAGGGCGGTGAGTTTTATCCTCACGTACTCGGATGGATGGTCCACGTATACCCGTATGAGACCGATCCGAAGAAGATCTGGTCTACGGACGATGACGACCATGGCCACGACAATATGGACCACTCAGCCATGCCAGGGATGAAAATGAACTAAGCTGGGTCCTCTGCGACCACCGTTCATTTCTCCCAGGCAAAAATCTGCTTCCAGTCGTTCTTCATGCTGATCACCGTCCAGCCTTTCGCTTTAGCCTCATCGTACAGGGCTTGGCTGAAAGTGCCGACTTTGGTGTCAGGCAATCCGTGGGCTGGACCATACGCGTACTCGCGGGTCGCGTCGTCATGCAGCACCAGCATCTCCAGCGAAGCTCCGCCGCTCGCCTGGGTGTATTCCAGCATCTCGCGATCGCCCTCGGTGTTGCCGAACGCCGCCTTGGGATGCTTTCCAATGAACAGGTAGATATCTTCCGCCTTGCCGGCGCCGTTGTTATTCAGCAGAAGCTTCGGGTTGCGCATCAGGATGCCCTGGCCTTCTTTGTTGTACGTGTACTGGGTATCCAGCGCCGAGCCGATGATCTGCTCCGGGGGAATACCATACACCTGCTGCGCATATGTACGTACAAAGTCCTGCCCTCCGCCGGTTACGATGTAGGTCTTGTAGCCGTTGTCCCGCAAATACTTCATCACTTCGATCATAGGCTGGTACACCATTTGCGAGTAAGGTTTGTCGAAGCGGGGATGCTTCGCCGTCGCCCACCAGTCTTTCACGATGGTCTGGAAGGCATCCGCAGTCATGCCGGTGTGCGTCGCCATGGCGATGACCTCGATGTCCTTGGTGGTGAATTTTGCCATTGCCGCTTTGTCGCCGGTAACGATGGCCTTGAACGGCATCGTGGTTTTCCATTCCGGATGCTGCGGCGCAAGTTCGGCTACGCGATCGAACGAAAATAGCACCTGCGAGTAGATTGGCTGCTCGACCCAGGTCGTGCCGTCCTGATCGAAGGTGGCAATGCGGTCCTCCGGAGCAACGAACTTGGGATTGCTCTTGTCGGTGGTGGTTTTGACGAAATCGAGGATGGCCTGCTTGGCCGGCCCATCGTTCCACGAAGGTAAAGGATCGGCGGCAACTGTAGCCGACGGTTGGCCCGACGTGGTGGCGTTGGCTGCCAGGCTTGTGGAGGAAGCACTAAAGATGAAAAGCAGAGAGCACAATAATGTCGAGAGTAATGCCACGCGTGGTTTCATTTCGGTGTCTCCTGAGCCGGCAGCCCGCTCGCTTAAAGTGTAGGTCCTACTACTTGGAAAAGACGACAAAAAGAGTTCGCAGCCAACTGAAACCGCAGTATAATCCCGCCAGCTCCAACCAAACTTAACTGGGATCCGGTTGACCTTTGATCGCTGCCATCGTGGGATTCCTGACGCGTCGCTGCGGCAGTGAATTCAGGGATGCTCACCCGGTCGCCCCTCTTCACAAACTCGATTCTGGCGCCTTCGTAGCGCCCACTCTGCAGGAGGAAGCATGAGATCGTCAAAGTTGTTTCTCCAGGCTGTGCTGCTGTTACTGGCCGTGTGCGCAACGCAGGTTTTCGCGCAAGCCCCTCAACGCCCGCCAAACACCGGAGTCTTTCAGGGAGTCCAGGCTCCGCTGTCGCCCGCGCTTCGCTATCTGGCTTCGGACGCCGGAAAGCAAGTCTTGCTGCACACGCCCAACCCGGGGGCGCCGGCGCTGCTGAAGTGGTTCCATCCTGAAGCCCTGGGCCAGTATCCGCAGAAACCGCTCCTCAAACTAAGGCCGGCCAGTTCGGTCCACCCCGACGTCCATCAGAATACGGTTGTCGTGACCGGTTGTGGTACCGGTTCCGGCACCATTATGAACCTGGAGCCGGCAACCAATGCCGTAGGCCAATACGGGCCCATGGTTGACTTTCTGTTGAGCGCACTCGGTTCCGGCAAGGACTTGGTGGCCGAATACGGTGAGGACCTGCGTTGGGAGTTCGGAACATTTGATTCGTATTCGGCGATGTATGTGCATCGCGATCCCACGGTCGCCTGCTACGGCGGAACGGACTTCGAGATGGGCAATCCTCCCATTGCCGACCCGTTTAACAGCGGCGAGACGATCCAGGGTGGTTTGGGGGCGCGCCTATTGGCCGACCCTGGTACCGGTTCCCGTCCCGCGCAGTTCATCCTGGCTGACCTGCGCTTTGATTACATCACTTCAGGTGTTGGTTTGCGCCGCATTCCCGCCACCAACCTGGAATCCACCACCACATGCCCGGCGGGCACGCTCACCTCAACTCAGGAGGCAACCTGCGCTGGCTCGACTGCGATCATCGTGGACGCCAGTGAGGATAATATGGCCGACACGCCGGCCCTGGGCCAGGATCCCCGGACCAGCGGAACCGGAGCCGGCGATATCTACATAGTCAGTCCTTCGATTCGCGATCTCCGTACCGTGGTTCTTCTCACGGCGTGCAAAGGAGCGTTTGCCACAGCTTCCGATTGCTCCAGCCCGGTCCTGCTCAACGGCAGCCTGGATGGCGGGATGCCCAGCGTGGCCGTCGTCGGCGGCGGACCTAATGCTGGCGCGATTGCGATCTCGTACGTCACCGACGCGGGCTTCTATTACGTGTCGTGTACCCCGGCGGGCGCGCCCAATCCGCCCGTTTGCTCAAACTCCAGCCTGATTTATACGGATGAGAACCTGTACTACACTCTGACGAATAACCCAGGCTTCATTCCCCCCACCTGGCCCGTGCTTGCGGCCCGCACCGACACTGGCGGCCAGACCCTCTTCCTGGTGTGGTCGAACTGCAAATTGGCGCCGGCGGGACTGTATGGCTGTCCCCAATCACAGATCGTGATGGCGACGGCCACCGCGGTTACCAGCCCGACGTGGACCTACCGCCATATCAGTGGGGCATCGGGTCAGCATTACATGCCCTCCGTTAGCTTCGACTCCGGTCAGGACATCATCAATGTTGGTTATTACTCGTCGGGATCGGACCTCTATAAGAACCGTGTGCTGATGGCGCTCAACCAGTTTGCTCCCGGTACGGTCACGCCGGAGAGCACCATATTCCTCACCGGCGACTACGATTCCGTCCAGGGAGATGGCACCGATGGTCACTCTTACTACGACTACACAGTCGGAGACTATGTAGGCTTGGCTGCTCACGGGGGCTCTGCCTCAGGTAGCAGTCGCTTGTACATGGGCTTTACCAACAACACACGTTGGGGCATTTACTCAGGTATCGGCAATTCGCAGGCCGATAACAACGTGTCGCGGGTTACGTACTAACCTCTGCATTGCCGAATGAGCCAACTGTCGGCCCAGTCTTCTCGCGCTGTCGGGAAGGCTGGGCCGCTTCCCCGGGCGACTGCGTATGGTCACTGCGTACGCCTCGCAAATTGTCCCGCACAGCGCCTGAGATATAAGATGAGTGGGCGACTGGTGGTGCGGGCTTGATCCATTACCGACTCACCGTGAACTGTTTGGGGTGCCCGGCACGCGATGCAGTATTTCGCCGCTAGTCTTACCGCGATTCAGGGCGATGACTCGTACCGATCAAATAGCGTCCCGCTTGAGAGAAAATCCGGCCATTACCGATTTCGCAGAACCGAATGAGGTCCTTTCATCTGCTGTGACACCTTCTGCCCTGGGATCGCTACGGGTTGCTCTGGTCCACGATTGGCTGGTAAACATGCGAGGCGGCGAAAAGGTACTGGAACTCATTTGCCGCAGGTTTCCGGACGCGCCACTCTGGACCTTGCTCTATGTCCCCGGCTCAGTTAGCCGTACCATTGAAGACCGGCAAATTAGAACCAGCCTTCTACAGTCACTACCCTTTGCTCCCACAAAATACCGGCACTACCTGCCGCTGTTCCCATTATTCGCCGAACTAACCAAAGTCCGCGATTTCGATCTTGTAATTTCGTCATCCCATGCGGTAGCGAAAGGGATGGTCAAGAAGGGTAAAGACTGCCGGCCTCTCCACATCTGCTACATCCACACGCCCATGCGTTACATCTGGGACCGCTTCGACGATTACTTCGGCGCGGATAAAGTAGGCGCCTTCGCCTCGCAATTCTTTTTTCGCCCTCTATCCAGAATGCTTCAGGCTTACGATAAAGAAACTGTCGACCGGGTCGACGTATTCATCGCGAACTCTAGATTTGTAGCCGAGCGGGTAAAGCGTCTCTATGGCCGCGACGCCGAAGTCCTGCCTCCTCCGGTCGATGTGGAGTCCTTTGCTGCTGCAAAGCGAGCGCCTGAGGACTGGTACCTGATGGTTAGTGCTCTAGCCCCTTACAAACGAGTTGACCATGCCATCCGCGCGTGTGCGAGTCTGGGAAGGGATCTGAGGATAGTAGGTTCCGGTCCTGAAGAGAAGAAGCTGAAGTTTCTTGCCCGCGATGTGGGCGCGAATGTCGAATTTATGGGATTCGTCGATGGAGCGGACCTCGTCGAATACTATCGCCGCGCTAGAGGACTATTGTTTCCAGGTGTAGAGGATTTTGGCATTGTTCCAGTGGAAGCTATCGCGACTGGTTGTCCGGTAGTGGCGTTTCGCAGGGGTGGGGTCCTAGACTCCATGACCGATGAAACCGCCGAACTTTATTCGGAGGAAACGGTAGAGGGGTTGCGTGAGGCGATCGTCAGCTTTGAAAATCGAAGCTTCTCAGAGCAGGAACTGCGGGACCGCGCCGCCAGGTTTGCTCCAGAGTGCTTCCTGAGCCGCTTCGAGCAGATTCTTGAGCGCGCTTTAAATGACTGGCGTCTTCGGCACGGGGCAAACCTCGACTAGTTCATTGACCTTATGAGGGACCTGTAGCATGCCGCGAAAAGTTACCGGAGGTAGGCTTCGGGATGTTCCGATATGAGTACCTTAGTCCTGGATGCACGCTGGTTAAATACTGGTCTGGGGACTTATACCCTCAATCTGATTCGTGGTCTCCGCCAGTATGGCGATTTTGATGTACGGCTGTTGACTTTGCCGAGATATCAGGAGTCTCTCCGGCAGTACAATTATGAAGTGACCGTAGTAGATGTCCCGATCTATTCGGTTAGCGAGCAGTTCAGAATACCCCGGGCAGCGCACGGCTTGGATCTTTTACATGTACCGCACTATAACGCCCCGGTCATGCGCAGGGGCAATCTAGTAGTCACAATCCACGATCTGACTCACATCCTGGATGCTACCCAAAGAAAGTCTCTAAAGAGCTGGGTATATGCCCAGCCAATGCTGAGACTGACTGCCCTTCGTGCAGATCATATTTTCACCGTTTCCGAATATTCGAAGCGCCAGATTACGGAACATCTGCGCGTAGATGCAAGCAAGGTCTCCGTTGTATATAACGCCATTGGACCGCACATCTTTCCCGAGCCGAGAGATGCGGCGCGCTCCAAGATCCAGCGGGA
>Ga0187847_10002318_pt1 | contig 15503 bp, 12 predicted proteins | sample June2016WEW_4_10_FD_132458 | JGI IMG/M metagenome (GOLD analysis project Ga0187847, IMG submission 132458) | Peatland microbial communities from SPRUCE experiment site at the Marcell Experimental Forest, Minnesota, USA - June2016WEW_4_10 | ecosystem: Environmental > Terrestrial > Soil >...
GCCCACCTCCCATCCGGTGCCAATGGGCCCGTCGTAGACGCTCCATTGAAACGGAGGTGTGCCACCGGTGAGCGTGATGGTTTGGCTGTACGATGCGCCCACCGACCCGCTCGCCAGGTTTTGAAACGGAACAACCGGGTAGGGGTTCACGGTGATCCGCTCGGAAGCGCTCTTTGTTTGGTCCGCGGTTGAGGTTGCCGTTACCGTCGCCTGCTGCGCGCTGGTAATAGTGGTCGTCGGAGAGATATAGCTCACAGACAGCCCCGTCGAATTGCTGAGAGAGCCTGGGCCATTCAGGCTCCACGAGACCCCTTTGCCGGAGCTGTCATTCGTTACCGTTGCTGTGAGCGCGACCGCCTGGCTCTGATCGATTGCCTGCGGAGAGGAAGGGGACAGGCTCACCGAAATCGGCGGCGGCGAACCCGAACAGCCGCCCATAACCGCGACCATCGCCACGGCGAACAGCACGACACCGCAAGAGCACAGTCGGGACATTGCTCCTCCACAGTATTTTCTTAAGTAGGGAAGTATGCACACGTTCTCTTACTCAGCCGGATATTGCGGTGATGACGTGCACTTACTCCCGTGATTACGATCACGCGCCAGAGCCTAGGCCGGCTTATGGCATTCTGGTGAGACCGGGCAGGGTTTTGACCAGGTCGTTGTAGATCACCATCACGGCGAACAGGACTAGGAAGACGAACGCGGCCTGGTAGATCCGTTCTTTGATCGGCAAGCTGATTTCTCTCTGCATGAGGCTCTCGATGAAGAGGAGCAGGATCACTCCGCCATCGAGGATGGGAATCGGCAGCAGGTTCATGATGCCGAGATTCAAGCTAATGGCGGCGCTGATTAAAAGAAGCGGGGTCCAGCCCTTTTCGCGGGCGGCTTGGCCAACGTCCCTGCCGATGCCAATCGGACCATCAACCTGGCGCATCGAGACTTTGTGCTGCGCCATTTTTTGCAGCAACTCGAGGATGAGGAAAGAACTCTTCTTGTTGTCCACTAGCGAGCGTTTCAGGGCGTCCGCAAAGGGAAGATGGATGACCTTAGTGGGAACGCTGGCGACGCCGATCCGGTAGCGGGTGTCAGCCGCCGTGCCCCGGCTGTCGAGGACCGGCTTCACTGTGAAGCTGAGTTTCTTCCCATCTCGGAGGATCCCGAGCTGCAGCGGCTGATCCTTGGTGCGGCTTAACATCTGTATGAGCGCAGCCAGGTGGGGAACGTCCTGGCCATTTGCGGTCAGGATTTGGTCTCCCACCTTGATGCCTGCCTGGGCGGCGGGCATGCCGGGTTCGACGGTGGTCAGAGTCACGCTGGACTCTTTGGGCACCCAACCTACGTCTCCGTATTGATTGGGGCCGGACGGCTCGGGAACCAGGATCTTGTCGGTAACCTTGCCATCGCGCAGAATGCCAAATTTCAAAGGCTGATTGGGGCTGAGAGCGGCCTTAACGTCCACCTGCTCCCAGTTCGGATTTTCGATGCCATCGACGCTGACAATCTTATCTCCGATCTGGATGCCCGCTTTTTCCGCGGGCGTATCGGGATTGACCCATCCCACAACCGTGGGTTCATCGACCACGGCAGCGTACTCATAATGAACCATGTACACGCCGGTGAGCAGGGCAACGGCGAGAAGGACGTTCATGAAGGGCCCGGCCACGGCAACCAGAAAGCGCTGCCAGCGGGGATGCGACAGAAACTCTCCCGGATCGCCGGTGCGGTTGTCCATGGGATTTTCGCCCGACATTTTGACGTAGCCGCCGAGCGGAATCGCGCTGATGCGGTAGTCGGTTTCCCCTCTGGTGAAGCCCAAGAGACGCTTGCCAAATCCGATGGAAAAGACTTCCACCTTCACGCCAAAATACTTGGCGACGGCGAAGTGGCCGAACTCATGAATGAGGATCATGAATCCGAGCACGATCATCATGACGAAAATGGTATGAAGGATGGATAAAAGCTGGGGCATAACCTTCTTAGACTACTCCAAAAAACCTTTCAGGAAATGGCCCTGATGGGCGATAGCTTTCGGCTGCGCTGGCGTACGATTTCGCTTGCCAAAAGGCGGGCTTCAGTATCCAAAGCGAGCACCTCCTGTATAGATTCCAAATGCGCGGCTGGCGTTGCGTGGATGACTTCCTCAATGATCCGGGGGATGTCCTCGAAACCGATCTTCTCCTCCAGAAACGCCGCCACGGCGACCTCGTCGGCGGCGTTCAAGGCGATGGTCTTTGTGCCCCCGGGTGCCGCCTCGTAAGCTAAACGAAGACAAGGGAATTTGGCCATATCCGGAGGATAGAAATCGAGGTGCCGCAAGTCCATGACCGAGAAGCGTAAGTCCGATGGGATGCGATCCGGATAGGTCAGCGCATAGAGGATGGGCAGGCGCATGTCGGTCACGGAAATTTGGGCGAGGATGCTGCCATCCACGAATTCGACCAGGGAATGGATCGTAGACTGTGGATGAACAATGACCTGTACGCGCTCAGGCGGCAGGTTGAACAGGCGACAGGCCTCGATCACCTCAAACCCTTTATTCATCAATGTGGCCGAGTCGATGGTGATCCTTTTCCCCATTTTCCAGGTCGGATGATTGAGGGCCTGTTCGACAGTAATGGAGGCAAATTCCGACTTGGGCGTATGGAGAAACGGGCCGCCGGACGCGGTAAGCCAGATGCGCTCCACTTCGTTGACCTTCTCATCGCTTCGGCCGCCGCGCAGGCACTGGTGGACGGCGTTATGTTCGCTGTCGATCGGCAACAGCGGCTTGCCATGCTTTCGCGCTTCGGCGGTGATCAACTCGCCCGCCACCACGAGACATTCCTTGTTGGCCAGGCCGACGGTCTTGCCTGCGCGCACCGCTTCATAGGTCGCTTCCAGGCCGGAGACGCCGACGATGGCGCTGACTACGAAATCCACCTCAGGATGGGTCGCCACGCGAACCGTGCCTGAAGCGCCTTGAATGACCTCAATCTCGCCCAAACCTGCTTGCCGGAGCTTCGAGTGGAGGCCTTGGGCGCCGGCGTCGTCGGCCATCGATACGACCACGGGTTTCCAGCGCATAGCTTGCTCGAAAGCTAGCTCGACATTCTTGCCGGCCGCCAGCGTTGAGACCTGAAAACGGTCGGGATAGCTTTCGACCACGCTCAATGTGCTACGGCCGATCGAGCCGGTCGAACCCAGAATGGCTATGCGTTTCATGCGTGAGGACTCTTCTATTGTACGGGAATGCCAATGTACGGGAACGCGCTCGACAATACCGAACCCTAACCCCAAGGGGGCACTGGGATCACATGGGAAATCGAGTCTAGTTTACTAGCGTACTGTGCGTTCGTAAGGCCGGTACACCGGGTCCCAGATATTGGCTTGCAGTTCGCGATCCAGACTGTCTTCGGGGGTCAGTCCGCCGACAAGCTGCGCCTGGCCATCTTGAATCGCCTGCCTGCCCACGGCCAGCGCGATCGAGAGACTGAGCTGACGCGCCTCCGAAAGAGGCGGAAGAAGGGTTGCCTTCTTATCCTTTTGAGTGGGGACCAGACGCACTAATTCCTTGGTTGCGGCCATGATCATGGTATCGGTGACGCGTTTGGCTTTGGAGGCGACGATCCCGAGAGCGAGCCCAGGAAATATGTACGAGTTATTAGTCTGGCAAATACGGACCTTCTTACCCCACACACTCACCGGTTCGAAGGGGCTTCCAGTGCCGATCAAGGCGCGTCCTTCGGTCCAGTCCAGCAAATCCTGGGGAGTGGCTTCGCTGCTCGCGGTGGGGTTTGAAAGCGGGAAGATGACAGGTCGTGCTGTGTTCTTGGCCATTTCGCGGACAACATCCTCGGTGAAAGCTCCGCCTTGACCCGACACGCCGATAAGGACCGAAGGCTGCGCATGGCGGACGACATCGAACAAGGAGATGTCACCATTCGGTTGTCTCCAGCTTTGCACTTCCTGTTCCTTGCGGGCGTAGGGTAGCTGCTCGGGGCGCACATCTTTACCATTCTCCGTAATCAGCCCATAGCGATCGATGGCGTAGATACGCTTGCGAGCTTCCTGTTCGGAGAGGCCCTTCTCCTGCATGAACTGCATCAACAGGGTGGTGATGCCGAGGCCGGCGGTTCCGAAGCCGAATACAGCGATCTTCTGTTGCTCCAGCGGCACGCCGGTCACGTTGATGGCAGAGAGCAGGGTCGCGGTCGCGATGGCCGCCGTGCCTTGAATGTCGTCATTAAAAGTGCAGAGCTGGTTTTTGTAGCGAGCCAGAAGTCGAGAGGCATTCGAACCGGCAAAGTCCTCCCATTGCAAAAGGACGTGCGGCCAGCGCTTCTTCACGCTGCTTACAAAAACATCCACGAAAGCGTCGTACTCTTCGCCGCGAATGCGATGATGCGTCCATCCGATATAAATTGGACTCTTTAACCTTTCCTCATTATCCGTTCCCACATCGAGCAGAATCGGAAGGCAATGTTCGGGATGGATGCCTCCGAGCGCCGTGTAAAGCGCCATCTTGCCGATGGGAATCCCCATGCCTCCGGCGCCTTGATCACCGAGACCCAGGATGCGCTCGCCATCACTGACCACGATGCATTTCACGCCGTCATAGCGGGAATGACTCAGGATCTGATCGATGCGATGTTTATTCGGATAGCTAAGGAACAAGCCTCGTGGCTTTCTCCATATTTCGCTGAAGCGCTGGCAACCCTCACCCACTGTGGGCGTGTACACAATGGGGAGCATCTCTTCGATATTGCGCAGCAAGAGCGAATAGAACAGCGTCTCATTAATATCCTGCAAGTCGCGGAGAAAACTGTATTTGTGGAAGGAGTTCGGCTGCTCGCGGAAGGCCTGAATCCGGCGGCCAATCTGTTCTTCAAGAGTTCCTATATGTGGAGGCAATAAACCGTGCAGGCCAAATGCATCGCGTTCGTGATCGGAGAACGCGGTTCCCTTATTCAACCGCGGAGTATTAATCAGGTCATATCCCGAAAGCGAAATCTGATAGCCCTCGTGCGTGAGCGGCTGCTGTAATTGGGTGGGCATTTGAGTCTATTCTATCCGGTTTCTGTGCAGACGCTGCGAGTCGTTGGTCGCTAGTCGCTAGTCGCTGGTCGTTGGGCACACCTTCCACCAATCGGCGCGCAATTCCAAATCTCGGGAACGAGCGACAAACAGCGAGCGACGAATGACTAGCAACTCACGACCGATTTACTGCATCATCCGCCAAGCTCCGTAAGCCCAAACCACGGGCACGGCGAACAGCATGGCGTCGATGCGGTCGAGCATGCCTCCATGGCCGGGGAGAATGGTGCCGGAATCTTTGACTGCGGCGCCGCGTTTGATCAGGGACTCGACCAGGTCGCCCAACTGGGCCGCGATGTTGACTACCGCCGACAGCAGGACGATCGGCCACAGTTGCGGCTGCTCCAGACCGAACATGCCATCGCGGCGGTCGATCAATCCGATGCGCAGCAGCGCAGAACTGATTGCGGGCGCGTGCTGCATCCAGAGGGCGCCGATGACAACACTGGCCACGATCGACGCAAACGCGCCTTCCCATGTTTTCTTCGGGCTGATTTCGGGCGCCATCCGGTGCCGGCCGACCGACTTGCCTACGAAGTAAGCAAAGATGTCTCCTGCCCACACAGCGAGGAGCGTGTAGATCGTCCATATTGCTCCGGCGGGCTGTTCGCGGATTGCGACCAGTAGGGCCATCGGGATCGCGACATACGCGAAAGCAAACGCCGAAGCTGCGGCCGCTGAATAGCCGGTTGCCTGGTTCGTGCGTTTCATGGCGATCGTTAGAAACACAAACGGCGCCAACGCGGCTGCCAGCGCAATGCCGTAGAGCATGGCCGTCGTCTCCACGAGCGGTGTGCGATTCGTGGACGCGACAATCACATACACAAAGAAGAGCGCGACGAAAGCATAGGTCGCCGGGCCCATCGGTTGGACGGCATAGTGCGTCGCGAGTTTCAGGAACTCGGCGATCGCGAGCAGGGCGACTGCTCCGGCCACAAGGGCAAGCACATAGAGCGGCGCTTTCAGCACCAGCAGTAAAACCAAGGGGATGAGAACGACGGCGGTGGCGATGCGCTTGATCATGGGGTGGAGATTGAGCTTTGTGCCCGCTCGGGCGCCGCACTCATCAACGTTTGGCCTCGGCGTGAGGGCGATGCGATTTGGGCTGCGGGGCATGGCCGTCGGGGCCTAGGCCTCCGTAACGGCGGTCGCGTTTCTGATACTCTTCAATGCCCTCGAGTAATTGCGTCCCGCGGAAATCGGGCCACAAGGTTTGAGTTACATAGATTTCCGCATAGGCCAGTTGCCACAGCAAGAAGTTACTGAGTCGCATCTCGCCGCTGGTGCGAATGACCAAGTCCGGATCGGGAAGGCCTCGAGTGTAGAGATGATCGCTGATCAGTTGTTCATCGACTTCCATATGATCGAGGCCCCCGTTGCGGGCCGCAGCCTCGGCGAGCGAGCGGAAGGCGTCGACGATCTCGCTGCGCGCGCTGTAATTCAGGGCCAGCGTAAGCAACATTCCGGTATTGTGCGAGGTCGCGTCGCTTGCTTCCGCCATTTCGCGCTGCACCGACTCGGGTAACTCGTGCTTGCGTCCGATGTATTGCAAACGAATGTTGTTTCCGTTGAGCGTCCTGATTTCCGCCTTGAGATAGTGGCACAAAAGGCGCATCAGAAAATCGACTTCCGTCTTGGGACGCTTCTTCCAGTTTTCCTCGGAGAAGGCGTAGAGGGTTAACGCTGGAATTCCGATGCGGGCCGCGGTTTCGACCGTCGAGCGCACGGCGGCGACACCGGCGCGATGTCCGGCTACGCGCGGCATGTGACGGCGCCGGGCCCAACGCCCGTTTCCGTCCATGATGATGGCGATATGCCGGGGAAGCCGCGACGAATCGAGCCGCAGAAAAACATCAGTTTCCTTGCGGTCCATCCCAGCCGGAACCGTATGTCGCAAGTGGAACTCTCCGAGTCGAAGCTAACACACGAAATCCTGTGTGTGCAATGCGATAGGAAGGTGGAGTTGGCTTGGCGGCGGCCACTACGAGTGTCCCCTACTGTCAAAAAAGAAAGCTGGCCAGATCTGAGGATCATGGCCAGCTCATATTGTTGTTGGTAGCAGAATCTAGTTCCCGAGTACTGAGAATGCATTCTGCACGTATACGTACGGGACCCATACGCCGCTGTTGTTGCCGCAGTAGGTGGAGGATCCTTGGCAGAACTCAGCCGCCGGCAACGCCGTCATATTGGTCGTGTTGAAGTTCCAGCCGTAGATGTCCGTTTCCTGCGCGGTGGTGCTCACCACGACCCAGTATTGCGTTCCGGCCGTGAGCGACACGCTCGGGCTCAGGGTAGCGGTCGTCGCGCCGCAGCAATCCCCGTACGTCTGGACATTCGTCGCGGTGCCGGTTGCCAGTTGGGTCCCCGGTATGCCGCCGTTATCGGAGTACAGGCTCAACTGGATCGAGCCTTGTCCGCCATCCAGATCTCCAAGTCCCACGCTGACTTCTGTCGCCGTGGCGCTTTTTGTAGGAGTGAAGGCATTACCTTGCCAAATGAGAAAGGGATAGCCATTGACGCCCTGGTCGATGGTATTGCCGAAGATGCTGAAATACACTGCGTTTTTATCCTTACTGAAGTTGCTCGCGCCCGCGATGGGCTTGCCCTTCGCCTTCTCGGCCACGGGGATGATTTGGGCCGGGGCGTGATTGGACTTAACGGTTCTTAGGTCTGGGCTGAAAGCAAACTTGTTTGTGCCGGACGCGACCAGAGCCATGCTCGCGACCAGAAGGATGACCAAACAAGATACCGAAATTGCGATTGTCTTCTTCACAGTGGGTCCCTCCCTGGGGATCGGTTTGCGCTACTGGAAACAGTTGGTGTAGTGGGCTGCGCGCTCGCTGCCAGGATTCTGTACGAACACTGCCCACGCGGTCGAGCGAAATGATCACACCCGTAAAAACTTATGTCAAGCAGAATGGAATTGGAGACAAGAATTTGACAAGTCTTCGACAATTCTTTACAAAGTCGACCGTCGACTGCAAAAAGTTGCAGTGAAGGATCAATCCAGTTCGCTAAAGGTCGCAGCCAGCCGATCGGTCAGCGCAGTTAGAAAACGCGCCAAGGTGTGGACTAACGCGCTTCTTCCGGAAAAATCGGCAGCACCAACCGCTCGGTGTGTCGGATGATGGTCAGCTCGCACCGCGCTCCGACGTGAGCGTCGGTAAGTAAGCGATGGAGGTCGTCGACGCCGGCAACAGGCTTCTCATCGAGCGCGACAATCACGTCGCCCTCACGCAGACCCGCCGTTCGCGCCGGACTCGGATCCTCGATGCCGGCGACGACTACGCCGGTTTCCTGCGCCAGTCCATAAAAGCGCACCACGCGGCGATGGATGGGAACGGTTTGCGCGGATACTCCGATGAAACTGCGGCGGATTCGGCCATCGCGCAGCAAGCGGCTCGCAACAAATTTTGCGGTGTTGATCCCGATTGCGAAACAGATTCCTTGAGCCGGCAAAATCGTCGCCGTGTTGACTCCGATCACTTGGCCGCGCGAGTCGACAAGTGGACCACCGGAATTTCCGGGGTTCAACGCCGCGTCGGTCTGAATCACATCTTCAATCAGACGGCCCGAATAGGACCGGAGCGATCGTCCCAAAGCACTGATCACGCCCGCTGTCACGGTGGATTGAAATCCATACGGATTGCCAATCGCAATAGCGATCTGGCCGGGGCGCAACTGCTGCGAATCTCCCAGCGTGACAGCTTGCAAACCGGAAGCATCCACACGTATCACGGCCAGATCAGTAGCGGGATCGTCGCCGAGGGTGTGAGCGGGAGCGCGGCGAGCGTCCGGCAAGGTGACCTCAATCCGCGTCGCGTTGTGCACTACGTGGCTATTAGTGAGAATCAATCCATCGGGCGTGAATACAAAGCCGGAGCCGCCACCGCGGTGCTCGCGCGGTTCGCCGGCACGAACTCGGCCTGGGTTTTGGGGGACGGCGTGATGCACTTCGACGTTCACCACCGACGGACCGACTCTCTCCACGGCGCGAGTTACCGCATGCGAGTATGAGTCGAGCAGGCCTGTGTCAGCGGACCCAGTGTTGGCGGAAGGAAGGCTTTCCTCGGGCAGACTTTCTTCCGGAAAATTTGCGGTCAGCGGTTGGAGCGAAGAAAGCGGGTCCACTAAAAAGCTATCGAGGTGCATGCAAGATAGATGAACGTCAATGCAAAATGGATTCGGTGGCTAAGCGCGGCCGACACCGTAGGAATCCAAAACATCGCGCAAGGCCACGATGCCTTCGATTTTGTGCACGTCGCCGCGGTTTACGACGGGCAGGATTTCAAGCTGGTTTGCTCCCATGCGCTCAAGTGCCAAATCCAAGCCATGGTCGGGGTGCACGTGCGGGAAATGCATTGGATCGAGAAGTTCGGATAGCTTCTTATCGGCACTTTCTGCCATCGCTTGTTCTAATTTGGAAGCATTAACGACGCCCACTACGCCGCGTTCATCCGCCACCAGCCAGGTTCGCACGCCGCTGGAGCGAACTCGTTCTAACGCCTCGCGAACAGTCGTTACAGCCGCCAGCGATTCATTCCCCTGTTGCATGACTGTTGCCACCTGACGCTGACCATATCGTTGGCGAGTCTCCGCGGTCGGCAGGTGTATGCCATCCTGGATTGCGAGTGCTTCATAGATCGGCTCGTGCTGCAATCGCGATGCGATGAAAAGGCTCACCATGTTCGCAATCATCAGCGGGACGATCACGGCATAGTCCTGCGTCATCTCGAAGATGATCAAAACCGAAGTCATAGGAGCGCGCACAATGCCCGCGAAAACGGCGCCCATTCCGACCAGCGCGTAGGCGCCCGGCGTCGCGGTATAGTCTGGGAAGAAATGATGCGCAATGGTTCCTACCGTGCCTCCCAACATCGCGCCTATGAACAAGGCTGGGCCGAAGATGCCGCCTGCGTTGCCCGAAGCATAGCTGACGGTAACAGCAAAAAGTTTCAGAACCACGAGCAACGCCATCAACTGAAACGCCATCCTGCCATTCAGCGCCTCGCCGACATACCCGTACCCTACGCCCATCACCTGCGGCACGAACCAGCCCATCACTCCGACCAGCAGCCCCCCCGCCAGTGGTTGAAACCACGCCGTGCTTTGCGGGAAGCGCAGGAAGCGCGCCCTCATACCCAGGAGAAGTTTGGCAAAGACAGCGGAAACCACACCTCCGGCTACGCCAAGTACCGCGTAGACCGCAAACTCCACGGGATGGATCAGTTGATATTGGGGGACTTTAAACAGAGGATGATCGCCAAGGAACACGCGCAAAACCATCCACGCAGTGGCGGACGCGAGCACCACAGCGCCCATGACCGGGGCGTTGAGATCGCCCATGATCTCCTCGAGCGCGAAGACAACGGCGGCGAGCGGCGTATTGAACGCGGCAGCAATGGCCGCGGCCGCTCCAACGGGGATCAAATTCTTTACTTGCTCGGTGCGCAGACCGAGCGAACGTCCGAGCACAGAGGCAATGCCTCCGCCTACTTGGACCGAGGGTCCCTCGCGACCGAGCGGAATGCCGCTGGCAAGCGTTGTCGAGGTGCAGAAAAATTTGCCGAAGACAGTGCGGAAGGTGATACGGCCTTCGCGCGCAAACAATGCAGCCTTGGTTTGCGGCACGCCGCTGCCCCGCGCATTTGGAAAATAGCGGTACAACAAATAACCGATCCCAAGCGAACCCACGACGGGAAACAGCAGCCGCCGCCACGGAGCGCCTCCCACCGGATACAACCGCATTCCCAATCGTTCCGTCAGCACAATGAAGGCAACGACTACCAATCCGGTCAAAGCGCCGATCACTAGCGCCAGGACCAGAAATACCTGGCGCTCACGGTGCAGCAGTTCCGATACGCGGATTGAGAACCAGGATCTCAACCCGCTTGCGCTCGACGTCTGGACGGTTTTGCTCATGGTTCGGGAATTCTTGTTAAGAGGATATCGTAATGGGTTGGAAGGCGGCCGAAGTGGCCGCCCTCCAGTTCGTATTGGTTAGCGGTCGAATGCGAAGTGATCTACCCGGTTCTCCTGCCAGCACTGTTCGTTGTCCTGGGTGCAGAAGGGTTTCTCCTTGCCGTAGCTGATGGTGCGGATGCGTCCTGCAGGAACGCCTTCCTGCACCAGTGCCCGCTTTACCGATTCCGCGCGGCTGGCTCCGAGGGCGATGTTGTATTCCTCGGATCCGCGGTCATCACAATGTCCCTCGACGAGAACTTTGATACTCGAATGCTGCGCGAGGAAGGCTTCGTCATTTTGGACAGTGGGCGCTTCGTCGGAGCGGATCGCGTATTTGTCGTAGTCGAAGAACACGTCTTTGACGTTCTGCCGGAACAGGTCCTCATCCGAGGGCGAAGGCGTGGCGTTGGCGACTGGAGTGGTTACGGTGATACGAGTGTCGGCCTCGTTCGTTCCTCCGGGACCTTTGGCAACCAAGGTGTAGGTTGTGGACGCGTTCGGCGTGACCGACTTCGAACCGGACGCGGGCAGTGTGCCGAGTCCCGCGATCGAGATTTCATTGGCGTTGCTGGTATGCCACGTCAGTACAGACGACTGACCCTGCTGAACCGCGGGCGGGTTGGCGGCGAGGGTGGCGGTGGGTGCGGGAGCAGGCGCCGGCGGAGATGGTGGTTGAACTTTCGCGGCTTTCTTGGCGCATCCTGCTAGTGACAACACGGCCGCCAATGCTGCGAGTATTGCAAATGTCGTTATTCTTTTGTGCCTCATTTTTATTTAATCCTCCTCACATGGAAGAAACGTTGAGTTTGCAATGGAGCGATATGAGAGACAACCTCGAACCGCGAAGCCATACACAATCGGAGCAAGCTACTTGCGGCGACCGCGGCAGAGATTGAAACGCTACATGGATAGTTGGAAAAGAATCAACAACGAAGGATGGTGTTTGATTCGGGCACGGCAACGGAGTAAAAGCCGGACTCCCGAAGCGACGTCCAAGACATCACAGCGAGAGGCGAGGTCAGGCGATTCCAGAGAGATTTAAGTGCCGCCTGTACGATGAGCTTCCGCATGCGGGCTGCGGCGCGAGTTGCCTGCAGCGCAGTAACCGGCCCGTTCACGACTGAGTACGGACCCTGCATGGCGGGAAAAAGGAAAATCGTCAGGACGCAGAGAACTGCCACTAGGGCGAGCTCGCATCCAATGCGGCCAGGGATCATGGACGTGTAACTATTATATCGCAGGAATGGGCTGACAGTGAGGGCGGTTTTTCGGTAGTAAGTGCAGCAGATACTATCGCTTAGCGTCAGCGACGGAGTAAGAACAGCGCCGCAATTGCGTGTTTTTCTGCTATATGGGGAGCGAATAGTTTCCGGCGGCGTCCTCAATTTCTACCATCCCTTTCAGTTCGGGATAGTTCTTGACCAGAGTCTCCGGGGCGCGGACTTTCTTCCCGTCCAGCAAATGCCTCAGTTCTAGCGCATTCACCGCAGCCTTGGCCTGAAAGTGATTGTTCGCGATCACGTAGGTGGACTCGGCGCGGCGCGCAATCATCTCGATTTTTTTCTTCCATTTCTGCAATTCCGCGGGCTTGTAGAGATAGTTGTAACGGTCGTCGCGATTGTCGCTGCCGGACCCGCCGTCAAACCAATGCTCGTAGTTGCGGCCGTGCAGGCGGACATATCCCACAGCCGACGTGACATGCTCGGTCGGAGCGAGCGAGCGGCCGAGCAGCGGCTGATCGATGTTGCAAAAAGCTACGTTGTGGCGCATGAATTCCGCGATCGTTTCCGGCTGATTCCAACTCTCGTGGCGCACTTCGATGACCCTCGGATATTCGATAAACTGGCGCAGCAATTGCTCCAGGTATTCGCGGTTCAGGGAAGTGTTCTTAAACGAGATGGGAAACTGTATGAGCAGCGCGCCAAGCTTGCCTTCGGCGGCCAGCGAGTCCAGACCTTCGCGGGCGAGACGTTCGTCCTTATCATTCGGGCGGATGCTGGCTGCCGAAGTTGGTTCCATCACTGCAAGCGGAGAATGCGTGAAAGACCGGTGCAGTTTCGCGGTGAAAAGAAAATTCGGATTGACCGCTGCTGCCTTCCGCGACCAGAGACGACCCAGTTCTGGACGAATGTGTCCGTAGAACGAAGTGTTGATTTCGATGACGTCGAAGAACCTGGCGAGAAATTCAACAGGATGGATTTTCTTTCTCGCGACTTCCGGCGGATAGAGAATCCCGTCCCAATCTTTGTAAGACCAGCCGGCAGTCCCTATGCGGATTCGCGGAGCAGCTTCCATAAGGGCGGGCCAGATGTTCGCAGGTTAGCACACAGTGTTTGTGTGGCGCGGGCGCCCCCGCCCGCGAATGCCGCGAGCAGGCGAGAATTATCAGTACAGCAGAATCGCGACCCAGTACATTCCAGTCGGATACGCGGCATTGCGCGCGTAGCAGGAGCCGACGGCGAACTGGCGAACGCTGGGGTCGCGCACGAGACGCAATGCACCGGACGGTAGCGTTTCCGGACGGCTCTCGGTGTAGGCGACTATCTTTCGGTTGCTGTAGGCGGCTGCGAGCAGATGAACGTTTGGACGATCCTCTTTTGCCAGTTTGCACGCAGCCTCGTCAAGATGTGGCGGCGTCAGTTGCTCAAGCTCCGGAAGGCCTGCCTGTTGCCGGACGTCATCGACGGAGCGGCCAATTAATTTTCGGCTCTGCTCTGCGGAATACGACGGAAGTTCGTGCGCGAAATCCTGGACCACGTAGAGTCGGCCTTTGCTCCAGATGGTGGCGATACCTACGACATTGAAGCTGCGATCAAGCAGGTTTTGCCGGTGCGGTGCGGAGCGCATCAGGGCGTCATTTGCACCCAGAGCGCAAGTCGCAGTCGCGATATTTTCGCCGGCCCTGTCGATTTTTAGCGCGTCCTGTGCTGGACTGTCCTGCGCTCGACTGCCCGGCGATTTAATGTCCGGAGAAATGACTTGGGCGATTCTTTCGAGCAGACCGGGCTCGCCGGGCAACTGATGCTCCAGACGATCCGCCGCAACCATGCGCCGGGCATGCGCTCGTGCTGCAAGACGCAGGCTTTCGTCGACGCGCAACGGCGGTACGCCGGCGAGTTCACGGCTTTTGTTGGCTGCTTCTAGAAGTTCGTTCTCGGCGGCGGAGTCCTCATTCGAGGCCGCTCCGGCCGCCGAGTTCGAGTTGGGGGTGGGTAACTCGTTGGCAACAGCGTTCCTGGCGTCGTTGCGAATATCGACTACTGGCGCTTTGGTTTGTCCGGCGCAGGGCCCGAGACCTACTGCCCACATCGCGAATGTAGCCAACAGCGCCCGAAGCATAATAATTCTTGGTTGGCGGCGCGGTGCGGGGAGTTGCCGAGAAAGTTCCGCTTTCCATCTTTCACGCTAGCTTCTAGAATTCAGGTCAGCCACTTACTATGGAAACCATACTGCTGGTTACCGTACTCGCCGGAACCCTTGCCCTGCTTGGGTTCTCGGCCGTTCTGCTGCGCCGCGTTTCGGCCGCCGCGCAAGTGGATGTAAAAGAGGAAGTTACAGGTCAGCTCGAAAGGTTCAACGCAACCCTTGGCCAGAAGATCAGTATCAGCACTGCCGATATGGCCAGTCGCTTGGAGCAGACCAAAGGTGACCTCCGCCAACAGGTCACAGACCGCATCCAGCAAGGCTTTTCAGAGATTCGTAGTTCAGTCGAGCAGCAGCTTGCCGCGGGCAGGGAAGAGCAAAACCGGAGCTTGAGCGATGGCCGCAGCGAGATGACGAGTTCTCTTTTGCTCACCACCCAGCAACTCAAAAGCGAATTTCAGAGCCTCAATCAGCAGACAGCACAGAGCCTCGACTCGATTCGCGATCGCGTGGACTCGAAGCTGATGGCCATTACCGAGCAGGTGCAGGTGAAACTCGATCAGAACATCAAGGAAGGATTTGCGCAGTTTGAAAAAGTTCAGCAGCACTTAAAGGCCGCGGAAGAGCAACTTCGCGAAGTCGGCGCACTCGGCCACTCGATCAACGATCTGAATAACCTGCTTAAGCTTCCGCATCTGCGCGGCCAGTTTGGCGAGGCCAGCCTGGAGCGCCTGCTCGCCGACTTTCTGCCCGCGCACATGTTCGCGCTGCAATCACAGCCAGGCGAAGGCGGAGGACGCGCCGACGCCGTCATTTATTTTCCCGACCGCAAGCTGCCGATCGACGCCAAGTTTCCGCGCGAGCAGGTGATCGCGCTATTTGAGAGTAACGACAAAGCTGAGATTGAAGCCGCGCGCATTGCACTCGTGCGCGTGATGAAGGCGGAAGCCAAGCGCATTCAGCAATACATTCAGCCGGAGAACGGTACGACGGAAATCGCGCTCATGTATCTGCCGAGCGAAACCCTGTACATGGAGGTCATCCGCAACCGCGAACTGGGCGACTGGATGAATGAACAGCACGTGTTTCCCGTCTCGCCC
>Ga0187847_10002320_pt1 | contig 15502 bp, 15 predicted proteins | sample June2016WEW_4_10_FD_132458 | JGI IMG/M metagenome (GOLD analysis project Ga0187847, IMG submission 132458) | Peatland microbial communities from SPRUCE experiment site at the Marcell Experimental Forest, Minnesota, USA - June2016WEW_4_10 | ecosystem: Environmental > Terrestrial > Soil >...
CTACGAACGGCTCGGAATGACAAGGTGGTTAGGGTTGGCGGATCCCACCCTTTTGCAAAGAACGCAAAATGGTGGGGCAGCCGATATAGGGCGACGTCCAGCTATTTCAGGCCTGCTTGGGCGAGCATGGCGAGGAACTGGCTGCGAGTGCGCATATCAATGGATTGCGCGACCAGCTTGCCGTCCCGGTCATAGACGAAGCTCTTGGGGATGCCTTCCACCTGAAAGAGATCGTTCACTTTGCGGCCGGGATCGAGCAGGATGGGATAACTGATTTTCCGCTGCTCGATAAATGGACTGACTTTACCAACTTCCTCGTCAGAGATAGCAAGAATGACGAAGCCTTGATCTTTATATTGCTGGTAAAGGGCATCGAGGTCAGGCATTTCTTTGCGGCAAGGCGGGCACCACGTCGCCCAGAAATTCACGATGACAACTTTGCCGCGGAGATCTTTGAGCGTCCAGGACTTGCCTTGTAAGTCGGTGAGGGTGAAATTGGCCTGCTGGCGTTTGTCGTCGTCCGCCTGAAGTTTGGCGAGAGCGGCAGTGAATTGCGAATTGTCCGCGATGGCGGGCGCCTGCATGTGTTCGTACTTCACGAGCTGCGCGACTTCGACATAGGCTTCGGCGGGGCCGCCGTCCTTGCTGGCGGGTTGAGGTTGTTCGCGGAGAGCTTCGGCGAGTGTGGTCGTGACTTCCTGCAAAGTGTCGCGGCCGAAGTCGCCTTCGGTGGCTCGACTTGCCAGCCCGTTCGCCAACAGCAGCTTATTCGGGACCACAGGTAGCGCGCGGATTTTCAGCGCGAGGTCTTTTGTAGTGTGAACGCGAACGTCGTCGGGTAAAGCGCGCAGCCCGTGGATTCCATCGACGATGGTCTGTTCCTGTGAAGTCCAGACGGGCTTCTGGTCGGGCTTCTGGGCGATGGCGAACAGCGAGCACAGCAACAAAAGAAAGAAGGCCGAAGAGGGAAGATGATTACAATCCATGCCAATAAGCTTACAACAGGCAGCCGCGCGTTCGCCGGTTTGCGAGGGATGCCCCTCGGCATCAGAGAACGGCACGGTCCGGGACATTTTCGTTTTATTTAGCGCACAATAAAATTCACGTTGCTGGTCAGCGTGCCACTCGGAGTAGTCACCGTCACGGGCCCAGTGGTGGCGCCGGTAGGAACTACGGCGGTCATAAATGTATCGGAAACAACATGGAAACTCGTAGCTGCGATTCCGTTAAACAACACGCCGGTTGTTCCGGTGAAACCCTGTCCGAGGAATTCGACGTTTCCTCCGGCTCGCCCGAATTTCGGTAGCAAGCTGACGAAAGGTGGCAGATCGCTGGCTAGGCTATAGATGGTACCGCTGTCGCCGCCGTATAGTCCGCCTACGGCGGTGGTTCCGTAAAACGCGCCGTTCGTATGTTGCGTTAACCCGTAAGGGTTCCCACCGTCCGTGCCCGCGAAGCTGTGCAAGGTGATAAGGACTCCGGTTGGCGTCAAGCGGTAAATCGTGCCATATCCGCCTAAAGTGCCGCCGCCATAGGTAACGCCGTAAAAGTTGCCATCGTTGCCGATGACGGGAGCAGTGTACGCGGTAGCCCCGTCCGGGCCGGTGAAGGAGTAGAAGGTCGAGAATGAGCCAGTGGGCGTGATTTGGTAGATGCTGCCCGAATTGTTGATGCCGCCAAAGGCAGTCGTCCCGTAGAAATCTCCGTCATTGCCCAAGGTCAGGCCAGATTCAGTCGGATACTCCGGGTAGTCGGTAAACTTGTACAGCGTCGTGAGCTTTCCGCCGGGTGAAATTCGAAAGACTGTGCCATAGACGTCACCGGTTTCGCCGTTGTCGGTCGTTCCATAGAAATTTCCATCGAGGCCGAGGGTCAGTCCGCTGGGATAGGCGGAGGGACCTGTTCCACCGAAGCTGTATAAGGTGGCGAAAGTGCCATCCAACGCAATTTTGAAAATCGTACCTTGATTGGTTGTGCCGCCGTTTTGAGTCACGCCATAAAGGTTGCCGTCAAGGCCCAAGACCAAAACTCCAGTGGGAAGGGAACCGTCGGTCCCGGAAAAAGCATGCAGGGTAGCGATCGTACCATCCGAAGCAAGGCGATAGACACTGCCATTCGGCGGAGCTGAGTTCACACCGTACAAGGCTCCATCAGGGCCCAGAGCCGGCTGCTCAAATGTGCTGGTCAGATTAAGAATGCCGACAAACGTTCCGCCAGGATTAATACAAAAAAGGGTGCCGTAGCCGTTTGCGCCTTTTTCTGATGTTCTACCACAGAGGTCGCCGCTCCTCGTTTGAGCCAAAGACCCTGCCGGATAAGTCCCGGTTGAACCGTGCAGATTTTTGAGCGTGGTGAAAGTCTGAGAGAAGGCGAGGCTGGCGCACAGAAGAAAAGCTGCGAGGCCGAGTAAGGTTTTTAAGATTGACGAGTTGCGAGAAAAGATTGATGGGTTGCGAGAAGGAGAGAGAGTCATAGGGAGGATCTCCGTGAGGTTTTGCTATATGGGTCTTTTCGGATCATACGGGAAGATCGACTAAGCATAAGCCCAAGTATTGAAGATATGTAAGTGACGAACCAGTTAGGAGACTTTCTTCCTACTGTCTTCTACTTACTCGCTTCTTACTGTCTGGGCGGCGCGAAGTAGCCTTGGCGGGCGTGGACTTGGAGGTTGCTCGGCGCCTTTCACTCAACGTCTCTCATTCAACGACGAAATTGAGCTTGCTGGTCAGCGGCCCGGATGGCGTTGTTACAGTGACTAATCCCGTGGTCGCGCCTTCAGGAACGACAGCGGTCATGTAAGTGTCGGAGATGATTTTGAAGTTCGATGCTGGGGTTCCGTTAAACGAGACTGCGGTTGTGCCGGTAAAGCCCTGGCCGAGAAATTGAGTGTTGTTGCCGGGATGACCGAAGCCGATGACAAAACCGAGGAAGGGACTGAGAGAGTTGTCGAAGCTAAAGACGTTACCATTGCCTTGATTACCGCCTTCGGCGGACACCCCGTAGAAGATTCCATTCGAGTGCTGGATCATCGCCGGCAAAGTGTAGTAAACCTCTGCCCCGAAGCTGACGAGGATGTTGAAGGAACCGGCAATCGTAGTTTGATAGACCACGCCGCCGCCATAGAGTCCGCCCCAAAGATTAGTACCGTATAGATTGCCATCCGACCCTAGGGCTAAGGCTCGACTAAGGGGCTGCGTTGTCCCAGGATAGCTGAAAAGTACGTTGAATTCGCCTGAGGGGCTTATCTGAAAGAAGGTTCCAACTCTTTCGATGCCGGTACCACCAGCCTCGGTGGAACCGTAGAAATTGCCATTGCTATTAAGCGTCAGATAACCGGGAGCTGATCCATCCGTGCCGTCGAAGACATGCAAGGTTTTACAGAGCCCGTTTGGTCGTAGTTGGAAAATGGACCCATATTCGCTGCCGCCATCCAAAGTTGTTCCGTAGAAATATCCGTCCGGGCCCAGCGACAAAGAATATGCGCCCGCGACTGCGCATGGCAAAGGGGAGTATCGGCCAGCCGGCGAGATTCGAAAGAAGTAGGAGCTCTGCGGGTAGAGGAACGTGCCGTAGAAATCACCATCCGGTCCGAGCACAAGACTATTGGGAGAGGCGCCGTCATCACCGTGAAATGCGTAGACTATTGAGTAATTGCCGCTCGGGGTAATTTTAAATACCGTCCCGCCTCCACCGGGTCCGCCGCCCGAGGTAATGCCGAAAAAATTGCCGTATTTGTCGAGCACCAGAGCAGTGGGCTCGTAGCCCTCGTCGTAAGTGAAGCTGTGAAGCGTATTGAGCCTTCCTTCCGGAGTGATCGTAAATACAGTGCCATCGTTGTATTGGCCACCGAGCGCAGTGGTTCCATAGAGATTGCCATTGCGCCCTTGAACCAGTTGGGCCTCGGGGTACCAGCCATTGGCCTTAAAGAAATTGGCAAGGTTGGTAACAGTTTGAGCGTGGGCGCAGATGGCAAGCGAGAGAAAGAGAAAAGCCGCCAGACTGGAGACGCGAGAAATCACAACTGGGATACGCATGGAGACTCCTTACAAAAAATGCGAGGGGGATGAAGCGAAATAAGTATAGGGTTCGAAGTGACGCTTGTCTAGCAGGCTAAGCTCATGAGCGCTATTGCCTGGGAGCGTAATAGCCTTGGCGGGCGCGGACTTGGAGGTCTTTCTTGATGGCGGTGATTTGAATGGCGCGATAACGGCCGTCGGAGTCGAAATCCGCGGGGTGGTAGGAAATGACGTACTGGCTGCGGAGCTCGTCTTCGATGGCGGCGAAAGAATTCTTGATGTCTTTCATCTTGAAGGGAAAGAAGGCGCGGCCGCCGGTGGCGTCGGCGATCTGTTGCAAGGTCTTGTCGCCACGGAGGACGAGACCGCTGTCGTCGGTGGAGATGGCATAGACCATGACTTCGGCGCGTTGGGCCATTTCAATGGCCTGGGCGCGGGAAACTTCGCTCTGATTATCTTCTCCGTCGCTGACGACGATGATGGCGCGGCGGATGGGACGGTCGCTTTGGGGATCGATGACTTGATCGCGGAGTTTGTCGCGGCAAGCGCGGTAGATGGCGTCATAGAGGGCGGTGCCACCGCCGTCATGCAAGTGGGCGACGCCGGTTTGCAAGAGCTTTACGTTATCGGTGAAGTCTTGCGTGACCTGACTCTTGGAGTTGAATCCCATAATGAAGGCACGGTCGAAGTTAGGGCGGACGACGCGCTGCAAGAAGCTGACGGCAGCTTCCTGCTCGAAGCCGAAGCGGCCTTGCACGGAGCCGCTAGTATCCACGAGCAGGCCGAGTTCGATGGGTAAATCATTGTCGCGACGGAAGTTGACGATTTCCTGCGGCGGCTTGTGATCGTCAAGGACGACAAAGTCGTTCTGGCCTAGATTGCGGACAAATTTGCCGTGCTTGTCGGTCGCGGTGAAGAGGACGTGGACCTCGTCTACGCGCTTCTTGATGGTAAGAACGGTGTCAGGTTGGGAGTCAGTCGCGGCGGCGGAGTATTCGGCGACGGCTGTATCGGGCGAGACGTAGCTGTTTTGGGCGCTGTTCTGGGCCGGCGCGGAAGAAAACGGCCCAGCGGCGAAGAATGCAGACGCGATGATAAAAAGTACCGAACGCATGTACTTCATTCCCTTCACCACGCCGTTTCTTGCACCTAAATCATTAAAACCCTGCTACTTACCGTTTTACTCGCACGTAGGATGCCGAAATTGGCCTGAAAAGGCTGATTTTTCTTTCTAGACTCTAGACAACTCCTTTGGCAACTCCAAGTTACAAAAGGAGCACACCCGAATGGCCGTAAGACGATTTTGCGCCAAGCGGCGTCTAGAATTAAGGGCATGCCCGCGACGAAAAAAGAGGTAGTCCGCTGCTCCTGGCCGAGCAATGAGCTTTCCATACGCTATCACGATGAAGAATGGGGAGTTCCACTGCATGACGACAGGGGATTGTTCGAATTTCTGATTCTGGAGGGGGCGCAAGCCGGTCTGAGTTGGGACACAATTTTACGAAAACGGGAAAATTATCGCGCGGCGTTTGACAACTTCGACGCGGAGAAAATGGCCCGCTATGATCGGCGTAAGATTGCTTCACTGCTGAAGAACCCGGGAATTATTCGCAACGAATTGAAGATTCGCTCGGCGATACAAAATGCGCGGGTGTTTCTGGAGATCCAGGAAAGTGGTTCGTTTGACAGCTATCTTTGGCAATTTGTCGGGGGTAAGCCGATTGTGAGTTCGCCGCGGAGCGGGAAGGATATCCCAGCCACGACGCCGATGTCGGATGCGATGAGCAAGGCGCTGAAGAAGCGCGGATTCAATTTTGTGGGTTCAACTATCTGCTATGCGTTCATGCAAGCCACAGGAATGGTGAATGACCACGTGGTAAGTTGCTTCCGCTACGGAAGATTGAGGCCGAAAAAAGGCTAGAAAGCTGCGTTGGGTGCCACCCCCCTCACGAAAGTCCCTGGTACTTTTATCCGGCCATAATGTCTATCATATTAATAGACATTATGGTAGTATTTGAGCTGGTGGTGATTTTTCGCCCCAGAGGTTTGTTATGAACTCGGTGAGTCTATCGAATCGCAGCGTCTCCCATTTTGACGTGATCATTGTGGGTGGAGGGTTTTCAGGAAGCGTTCTGGCGGCGCAATTATTGCGGATGGCGCAAGGCGCTATTTCCGTGGCGGTCGTCGAGCGTTCTCCGCGACGCTCCCGGGGTATTGCGTATTCCACTCGCGTGGAGGCCCACTTGCTGAATGTGCCGGCGGGGAAGATGAGCGCGTTTCCGGATGACGCTGAGCATTTTCTGCGCTGGGCCCAGAAGCATTACGACGCGGACGTGGAGGCTGGAAGCTTTGTGCCCCGCCGCGTGTATGGGGAATACATCGAAACGACGCTGCGCGAGGCGCAAGGCGCGAGCAATGGCAGGCTTGAGTGGATTGAGGACGAAGTTGTCGTGGTAACGCGCAAAGAGAATGAGGCGGAAATTAGTCTCGCGGATGGACGGAAACTGGTTGCGGACCGGGTGGTGCTGGCGCTGGGAAACTTTCGGCCGAGCGATCCGTCGCTGCCAGGAAAAACAGAGAGCAGCAAACGATACATTCCGTTTGCGTGGGATGAATCAGCGATTACTGAAGCCGCGCCAAAAGGGGACGTCCTCTTAGTGGGCTCGGGGTTAACCTGCGTGGATGTGGCGATTATGTTGCGATCGCACCGCTTTGCCGGGGCGATTCACGTTCTTTCGCGGCGCGGGTTGCTGCCGCGGCGCCACCGCGCGACGAAGCCGTGGCCCGGCTTCTGGAATGCGCGTTCTCCGCGCACGGTGCTGGGGCTGTTGCGATTGATCCGGCAGCAGGTACGAGCGGCGCAAAAGGAAGGAGTGGATTGGCGGGCAGTGGTTGATTCGCTGCGTCCTGTTACAGCGGACATTTGGGCGTCACTGCCGATGGCAGAAAAGCGGCGCTTTCTGCGGCATGCACGTCCGTATTGGGAAGTGCACCGGCATCGGGTTGCGCCAGAGATAGGCGACTTTCTGGGCGGGCAAATTGCGGACCACGACATTCAGGCACACGCCGGGCGAATTACGCATTACGAAGAGAAGGCCGACCATGTCGAAGTGACATATCACGACCGGCTATCAGGAAAGGATGCGACGTTGCGGGTCGGGCTGGTGGTGAATTGCACGGGGCCGGAGAACGATGCGAGGAGACTGAATCATCCACTGTTGAACCAATTGTTTGCCCAGGGATTTGCCCGGCACGACGATTTGTTTCTCGGACTCGACGTGGCCGCGGATGGGACGCTGATTGAAGCGTCAGGTTTGAAATCGGAATTTCTTTATACGGTCGGACCAACACGCAAAGGCAGTTTGTGGGAGACGACGGCAGTCCCTGAAATCCGCAGCCAAGTGGCGCAACTGGCAGGCGAACTGTTGGGGGAGTTGGAGGCGGAAGCTCGAGCGTCCCACGTGGATGACTCGGCCACGCAGACTGTTTAATAGGCCCACCTAAGCGACGCTAGTGACCGGCGCTGACGCCACCGCGGCCGACGGTTTTCTTGAGTGCAAGGACGAGCGGCACGCAGAAAGCACAAACCAGAGCCAGGGCGCGAAAATCATCCACATAAGACCAGAGGCGCGCCTGCCCATCCAAAGAGCGGTCGAGGAGGGCCTGCGCCTGATGCAGGGCATCGGTGGGGGAAGCTCCCCGCGAGTGGAGATATTGCTGGAGGCCTAGCAGTCGGCTCTGCGTGTTGGGATTGGCCATGCTGAGGTCGTGTGACAGTTCGGTGCGATGCACTTGCTGATGGCGGATGACCATCGTATTAACGACTGCAATGCCGATGCTGCCGCCGATGTTGCGCAGCAAATTATAGAGACCGCTGGCATTGCCGAGTTGTTCGTTGGGAATGCCGGCCATGGTCGTGGTAGAAAGCGGGACGAAGATAAAGCCTGAGCCAAAGCCGCTGATAATGATGGCCCAGAGAAAGCTCCATTGCGAGATAGAGAGATCGGCCTCGCCAAACCAGATGCTGGCGGCGGCGAACATGCCGAAGCCGAAGATCATGAGCCAGCGGTTGTCCATTTTGCTAGTGAGAAAGCCGATGATCGGCATGGCGAGGATAGCGCCGATGCCGCGCGGGCTTACGGCCCACCCGGCGGCCAACGCGGTGTAGCCGAGCAACTCCTGATAAAAAAGCGGCAAGAGCGTGATCAACCCGTAGATAACCGCGCCGAATAACCCAATCAGAATACAACCCAGAGTGAAATTGCGATGGCGAAAGACCCGTAGATCGACCAGCGGAGCTTTGTGGCGAAACTCGCGAATGATGAAGGCGACGAAGCTGATGATTAAGATGGCGGTCGTGTAGCGAATCCAGGTGGCGCCAAACCAATCGTCTTCCTGACCTTTATCGAGAATGATCTGAAGGCATGCCAACCAGATCGCCAGCAAACCGAGGCCGATGGCATCTAATTTACCGGCCTGCGCATTCTTGATGTAAGGCGGGTCTTCCACGTAGCGTGTGATCATGAAGATGGCGAACACGCCGATGGGAATATTGATGTAAAAGGCCCAGCGCCAGCTGTAAGTGTCGGTAAGCCAGCCGCCGAGCGTTGGCCCAAGGACAGGGGCGACGACGACGCCGAGAGCGAAGACGGCCATGGCGAGACCGCGTTTTTCGGGCGGGAAGGTCTCAAGCAAGATAGATTGTGAGAGCGGTTGCAGCGCGCCCCCGCCCCCGCCTTGAACGGCGCGGGCGAGCAGGATGATGCCGAGCGACGTGGCGGCGCCACACAAAAATGATGATGCGGTAAAGATGACGATGCAGGTGATGAGGTAGCGTTTGCGTCCGAATTTGCGCGAGAACCAACCGCTGGCGGGGAGAAAAATGGCATTGGCTACAAGGTAGCTGGTAAGCACCCATGTGGCTTCATCATTGGACGCGGAAAGGCTTCCGGCGATATAAGGCAAAGCGACCGCGGCGATTGAGGTATCGAGGACCTCCATGAACGTCGCCAGCATGACCGAGATAGCGATGAGCCAGGGATTGATCGCAGGCCGGGCGCGAGCGGCGGGGACGTTGGCCGTGATTGCCTGGGAAGCCATGGGAAATTATGTGATGCGTGAACAACCGCCAACGGCTCTGATGATCTCACGTTTGCACGCCAATTTCATTTTGGGAATGAGAAAATTGAATTAGTGTACTTTGCGGTTGACTCGGTGGATTCCCGATTTCATCATAGAAGTTTCCAGAAGTCGAACATCCAAATTATGATTTCGGGATGCATCACGCACGCGACACTACGGGCACTCGATTGGTTGACTGCACACACGCTTGCGCCGAAGCCCGGACCGGGCCATCAGCATACGGGGCGACGCGGAGAACAAGATTCCTACTTTCATCTGCGACGGCTGGGATATGTAATGGTGGCGCGAAATTTTCGCACGCCGCTGCGACGAGGCGAGATTGACCTCATTGGGTGGGAAAAAGATGTGCTCTGCTTTATTGAAGTCAAAACGCGGACCACGCATGATGTGAAACCCGCCGAAGCGGCTGTGGATCGTGATAAGCAGCGAGCGCTGGCGAGCGTGGCGCGGGATTATATGCGGCTCATGGGCGGACCGGCATCCTTCGGCCCGCATCGCTTAAATACAGCTTCAAGCAAGCCCACCCTCCAATTTCGTTTCGATGTAGTTACCGTATACTATGACCTACCGTGCACTTCCCCCAAGTTCGAGTTATTTCGAAATGCCTTCCCGGTGGCGTAAAATAATCTTTGGTTTTATGCGTATTGAAAGGATTTAGTCTTTGCCAGAGCTGCGAAAAGATCCCATTGTAGGCCGGTGGGTGATCATTTCCTCGGACCGCGCCAAGCGACCAACTGATTTTTCCCGCGAAAGTACAGGCATTAAGGGCGGATTTTGCCCGTTCTGCTATGGAAACGAAAGTAAAACGCCGCCAGAAGTGCAGGCGTACCGCCCGAATCCCAATGGGGGACCGCCTCCGCAACGCGATACTCCGGGCTGGACAGTCCGAGTGGTGCCGAATAAATTCCCCGCGCTGGGGATCGAAGGAAACTTAAACCGTCAGGCTGAGGGTATGTTCGACCGCATGAACGGCATCGGCGCCCACGAGGTGATTATTGAGACGCCGGACCATAGCGCTAGCTTGGCTACGCTTCCGCCGAAGCGGATTGAAGACGTGCTCTGGACGTTTCGCGACCGGATTCTCGATCTTAAGAAAGACCGCCGCTTCAAATACATTCTGATTTTCAAAAACCACGGCGAATCAGCGGGAGCATCGCTTGAACATGCTCATTGCCAGTTGATCGCGCTGCCGATTATTCCGATCTATGTCGCGGAAGAGATCGAAGGGGCCAAGCAATACTTCATTTATAAAGAGCGTTGCGTGTTTTGCGACATTATCCGGCAGGAAATGGAAGTGGGCACGCGCGTAGTCGCCGAGAATGACGATTTTCTGACCCTTGCGCCTTATGCGCCGCGTTTTCCGTTCGAGACCTGGATTCTGCCCAAGCAGCATGAATCGTCATTTGAGAATTCTTCGTCGCATGTGTTTGAAAATCTGGCCAAGGCGATGAAGACATTGCTGATGAAGGCTGACCGGGTGCTGGAAAATCCGCCGTACAACCTCGTGATTCACAGTTCGCCGGTACAGGACCCGACCAACGACCATTACCACTGGCACATTGAGTTCATGCCCAAGCTGACCAAGACAGCGGGATTTGAATGGGGAACGGGGTTTTATATTAATCCCACGCCGCCGGAAGAAGCCGCGCGATTCCTGCGTGAAGCAAGCGTGGAAGAACCCGTGGCTGTGGGCTAGCTAGCGGTCTTCGAACTCCTCGTGCCACGCCATTTGGATGGCTTCGAGCTTGCTTTCATTTGATTTCTGCGGATCGCCGGTAAATCCCGGAAGTTCCGTCACCATGCGGTGCAGATCGGTAAAACGGGTTTCCAGCGGGATGAGATGGGGGTGGCCCGCCAGCAAAAGTATTCCGATATCTTCGGCATCATCCCAGGTGATTTCTTTCGGCATTGCTTTCTAGTGCTCCTCTGAAACGTAATTGCGGTTCCACGCGGGGATTTCGACAACAACTTTGCCCGGCTTGGTGATCTGCACCTGGCACCCGAGGCGCGAATTGAGTTGCAGATCGGCGGCCATGTCGAGGCGGTCGGCTTCGTCGTCGTCCATCTCAGATAAATTCTCCGCGCCTTCTTTCACCCAAACATGGCAAGTGGTGCAGGCACAATTCCCGCCGCAGGCGTGATCAAGCGTGATGTGGTTGTTGATAGCAACGTCGAGTAGCGACTCGCGCTTGCCGTGTTCTTTGTAAGGAAGTTTGCCGTGTTCGAATTCCACGGTCTTGCCCTCAGGCAGAAAGGTGACCTGCACCATATTTTGTCCTACGTTTTCGTTGGGCAATTCGGCCGTCGCGGTACCGCCGTTTTTCTCTGTTTTGTCATTAATCGTCATTCGTGCTCCTAATTTCTAATCTGGCTCTGCACAGACGAGGACGCCCGCGCCTACGTACTCCCTAATCGCTGAATTCGGCCTTGGATACGGGATGCGGCGCCGTCGGGCCTTCATCCGCATTTGAGTCGTCCATGTTCTTGCCTTTGAGCGCGGTGGTCACGGCACTGTCCATCATCAGTTCGGCAAGCCGTGTTGTCGCCTGGTTTAATTCGTCGATGGATTTGCGAATCGCTTGATAATCATTGCCCGTTTTTACTTGGGCGAGCATTTTTTCTAGATGGGCAATGGTCTTTTTCTCGTCGGTCGCCAGTTCGCCCCAAGCCGGGGACTTTTTTCCCTTCTCTAATGCAGAGAGAATCGTGTCGGCCTCGTTGCCGGCTTCGATCACTTGGCGCTGACGAAAATCTTCTTCCGCATTGTCGAAAGAATCGAGGATCATGCCTTCGACCTGTTCGTCAGTCAGGCCGTAGCTGGGCTGAACTTCGATTTCCGCCTGCTTGCCGCTTCGCTGTTCCCGCGCCGAAACCTGCAGAATGCCATTTGCATCAATTAGAAATTTCACTTCGATGCGTGGCATGCCTGCGGCCATCGGTGGAATGCCTTTGAGATCGAATCGTGCCAAAGACCGGCAATCCTTGGCCAATTCGCGTTCGCCTTGCAACACATGAATGGCGACGTTCGTCTGACCATCGACTTGCGTGGTGTAATGCTGGCTCGCGGAAGCGGGGATGGTCGAATTGCGTAAAATAATTTTGTCAGTGACGCCGCCGGCGACTTCAATGCCGAGCGAAAGAGGAGTTACATCGAGCAGAAGCATGTTCTCCGTCGCCGTCGAACCGCCTGACAGAATGTTCGCCTGCACGGCGGCGCCGAGCGCGACAACCTCGTCGGGATTCAGATCTATATGCGGCTCGCGATGAAAAAGCTCCTTCACCAGCGCGCGGACTTTCGGGATCCTCGTTGATCCGCCCACTAAAACGACTTCATCAATCTGTTCGGGCTTTAGTCCGGCATCTTTCAGCGCTTGCTTACAAGGCCCGACCGTCCGGTCAATAATCGGCTGAATGAGTTGCTCGAATTGCTCGCGAGTAATTTCGCGTCGATAGTGCTGGCCGCCGGAAAGTTCGATGTCGAGCTCTGTTGACTCGTGCGACGACAGTGCAATCTTGGCTTCAATCACTGCTTTGCGGATAGTCGCGACAGCCTCACCGTTGCGTGAAACATCGAGTCCTAAATCTCCGCGAATGTCATCCAGCGCGATGCGAATCAGCAGATTATCAATATCGTCGCCGCCGAGATGTGTGTCCCCATTGGTCGCAATGACCTCGAAGATGCCATCGTGCAATTTTAAAATCGAAATATCGAACGTCCCGCCGCCGAGGTCATAGACGGCAACGATCCCGTTCTGCTTTTTGTCGAGGCCATAAGCGAGCGATGCTGCAGTCGGTTCGTTCACCAAGCGCAAAACATCGAGTCCCGCGATGCGGCCTGCATCTTTTGTCGCCTGGCGCTGCGCATCGTTGAAATAAGCAGGTACTGTGATCACTGCTTTACTCACGGGCGCGCCAAAGAATCGCTCGGCATTGCGCTTGAGCTGGCGAAGAATGAACGCCGAAATTTCTGGGGGCGTGAATGTCTTTTCTCCCAGCCGAATGCGTAGGACCTCGCCCGGCAGCAGATCATCGGCCAACTGAAACGGGAACAGCTTCAGCTCTTCCTGAACGTCCTCTACTCCCCGGCCCATAAGTCGCTTAATGGAATACACAGATCGGTCGGGCGTTTCTATCAAATATTTTCTTGCGGCATTTCCGACAATGGTCTGATTCTTTTCATCGAGCGCAACGACCGACGGGACGAGGTTGACGCCATCTTCTCCCGGAATCACGGCGGGCGCATCTCCGGACATGAAGGCGACGAGCGAGTTCGTCGTTCCCAGATCAATGCCGATGATAATTTCGCGATCAGCCATGTTCAGTTTTCCAATACTTCGTTAACGTCACGAACCAGGTTACGGATGTAGTTGCGACGATTCAATAAATCCACCATGCGGTCGCGAGCCTGCGCGCGCACAGTCTCTCCGTTAGCGTCCGTTGCCGCATCCCAATCATTCCAATAGCCACCGAGTTCTGACGACAGCTCTTCAAGTTTCGTCTCAAAATTCTGCTTCTGTTTTTGGATTTCTCCAGCCAGAGCAGCGTCATCCTCGCCCATATTTTTGTTCATGCGCGCTTCTTCAAGCTGCATGTTCAACTCGAAGACTTCCTCTAAAAGTTCCGGAGGCACCACTTGTTTTTTCGTTTCTCCAGTCACCCTGGCTCGATCCGTCGCCGATTTCGATTGCTCTTCCAGTTCAATACCTTCGAGATGCAATAAATACTGCGTGCGTCGAATCGGATCCTTCAATGTGCGATACGCGTCATTCAATCGAGAACTTTGCTCGAGGCTCCATTCGCGCTCCTGCTCTCCGGCTTGTGCATAAACATCGGGATGCAGTTTGCGGCTAAGCAGGTAAAACTCCCGCTCCAATTTCGCGACGTCCAGGTTCAACTTTTTCGGCAAGCCGAAGAATGCGAAAAAATCGACGGGACGAGCTGGTTGTACCTTGCCGCATGACTTACAGAATTGCGCGGCGCGCATGTCGCCGCACGACCAGCAAGCGTCATTTTCGCGGTCGGCGAGGACGGCCAGACTCGGATTGGGGGAGTTTACTCTCATAGCATTTAGTGATCGTGGCCTCGCGGGCGAGGCGCCCGCGCCACACGTCAACCTAAGTACGGCTATCCGGAAAACGACGTACCGCAGCCGCACGATTTCGACGCATTCGGGTTGACGAAGACGAAGCCCTGCTGCATCAACGTCTCCTGATAGTCCAGCGTCATCCCGTGCAGATAGATGAACGATTTGGGATCAACAAACACGCGGACATCGCCGAACTGAAATACGCGGTCGCGCTCCCGCGGCTGCGTATCGAAGCGGATGTTGTAACTTAATCCCGAACATCCACCTCCCTGAACACCAAGGCGCAATCCGCCCTGCTCGGGCGAAATGCCTTCTTTCACAATCGCCGTGCGGATGCGCGCCAGCGCCTTATCCGTCACTCCCACGCCTTTTGCGGGAGCGGCCGTTTTGGGCTGCGTTTCCTGCAATTGGGGCAGCAGGTTATCGGTTTGGGTTGCGGTCGTCATCGTCGTTTCAGCTTGGCTTCGTATTCAATTACTTCGCGGCGAGGGCAACCGGCTCGACCGCCGTCTGCTTCTTCTTCCAATCGCCGATTGCCGCGCGAATGGCGTCTTCCGCCAGCACCGAACAGTGAATCTTTACCGGCGGCAAAGCCAGCTCTTTCACGATTTCGGTGTTCTTGATCTGCAAAGCTTCGTCAACGGTTTTGCCCTTCACCCACTCAGTTGCGAGCGAAGACGAGGCAATGGCCGATCCGCAGCCGAACGTCTTGAACTTCGCGTCTTCAATGATGTGGGTTTGCGGATTGACTTTGATTTGAAGCTTCATGACGTCGCCGCACTCGGGCGCGCCCACCAATCCCGTGCCAACTTCGTTGCTACTCTTGTCCATCGAGCCGACGTTGCGCGGATTGGAATAGTGGTCAAGGACTTTATCGCTGTAGGCCATTTTGTGCTTCCTCTCGTTTTCTGAAACTCGTAATCGGAAACTCTTAAACTTTTCGAAACTTGAAACCAAGAAACTCGAAACTGCTTTAGTGTGCTTCAGCCGCCCACTTCACTTTGCTTAAATCAATGCCTTCTTTCGCCATTTCATAGAGCGGCGAAAGCTCGCGTAGCTTGAGCACCGTGGAAACGACTTTGTCGGCGACATAATCGACTTCGGCTTCTGTATTGAAGCGTCCAATGCCAAAACGGATGGAACTGTGCGCCAAGTCGTCTCCCGCGCCCAAGGCTTTCAATACATAAGATGGTTCAAGCGTCGCCGAGGTGCAGGCTGAACCGCTGGAAACCGCAATATCGTTAATGCCCATCAGCAG
>Ga0187847_10002321_pt1 | contig 15501 bp, 14 predicted proteins | sample June2016WEW_4_10_FD_132458 | JGI IMG/M metagenome (GOLD analysis project Ga0187847, IMG submission 132458) | Peatland microbial communities from SPRUCE experiment site at the Marcell Experimental Forest, Minnesota, USA - June2016WEW_4_10 | ecosystem: Environmental > Terrestrial > Soil >...
CAGATCCTGCCCGACGAGGTCGTCTCGGGGGCCGAACCGTTCTTCATCGTCGGCGCCATGGCGGGCGGCTGACGAACGCTCTGCCGGCCCCTTTTGGGCCATTCGGACGCCGTCAGCTGGCGGACCTGGTCGACATATCCTCCCTGATGAACAGCGAATTCCGGCGGTTTTTGCGGCCCCCGGTCGCCCTTTTGGGGGCCCGCGGCGGCTAGGCTGACCTCTGGCAGTTACGACTGCCCCGTCGTCGCCCCACAGCGTTGTGGACCAGGTGACCAACCCAACTGCCCCCTTGGCGGGTCCATCGATCAGCCGAGTTTTGCGCCGCGCGCCCGTCAATCCTTCGATTCCGGGCGCAGTGCGGGGTAGGTCAAGGAGAGACTGTGCGAAGAGTCATGTTCGCCCTGGCGCTGTTCGCCACGACCGCCGTGACCCTGCCCTCGCCGAGCGCCAGTGCGGCGACGCCGACCAAGCCGGTCGCGAGGGCCGTGGTCCACCCCCGTCCCCGCGTCTCGGCCGTGGTGCACGCCCTGGTCGTCGACGCGGCCGCGATCCGGGTCAGCGTCGGGGAACTGCGGGCCAAGTGGCAGCAGGTCGCCATCTGCGAGGTCGACGGCAACTGGTCGATGACCGGACCCGTCTATTCGGGCATTGGATTCCTCAACTCCACCTGGTATCAGTACGGAGGGCGCCGTTTCGCCCCGGTCGCCGGCGAGGCCACGGTCGACCAGCAGATCCTCATTGGTATGCGCGTGACCCACGGCTGGGTCCCCGACCAGTACGGATGCTCCCCTTCAGGCTGGTAGCCGCGTCGCTGCCTGGTGGGTCGCCCTAGGGTTTCTCCCGTGATCCCGCTCTCGGTGCTCGACCTCGCCACGGTGGGCACCGGCGCGACGCCGGCCCAAGCGCTGCGCGAGACGACCGAGATGGCCCGCCTGGTCGAAGCGCTCGGCTTTCACCGTCTCTGGGTCGCCGAACATCACAGCATGGCCGCCATCGCCAGTTCAGCCCCCGCCGTCCTGATCGCCCACCTGGCCAGCGCGACGACCACGCTTCGCCTCGGTTCGGGCGGCGTGATGCTACCCAACCACTCGCCCCTGGTCGTCGCCGAGCAGTTCGCGACGCTCGAGGCGCTGCACCCCGGTCGGATCGACCTGGGCCTGGGCCGCGCGCCGGGCACCGACCCGCATACCGCGCGGGCGCTGCGCCGTTCGGGCGACCTGCGCGCCGACACCTTCCCCAACGACGTCGTCGAACTGATCAGTTACCTCCTACCGCGCGAGGGGGGCGTCGGCCATCCCTTCGCCACTCCGGGCAGCGGCTACCTGCCCGAGGTGTGGCTGCTCGGCTCGTCGACCTTCAGTGCCCAACTGGCCGGGATGCTCGGCCTGCCCTTCTCCTTCGCCTACCACTTCGCGCCCGAACAGCTCGACCAGGCCCTGGCCATCTACCGCTCCTCGTTCGAACCCTCTCTCGTGAGTGATCGCCCTAACGTGATGGTGGCCGTCTCGGTGCTCTGCGCGCAAACCGAGGAGGAGGCCCGCTGGCTCGCGGGCTCGACGGCCCTGAGCGTGGTGCAGCGGCGCGTGGGCAAACTCGGACCGTTGCCCTCACCCCAGGAGGCGCAGGCCTACCCGTTCACCCACGCCGAGCGAGGTATCGCCGACGGCGCCATGTCGACGCACGTCATCGGCGACCCCGACACCGTGCACGAGGGCCTGGTCCGTCTGGTCGAGCGCACGCACGCGGACGAACTGATGCTCTCGACGCGAACGCACGACTTCCACGCGCGGGCGGAGTCCTTCACCCTGGTCGCGCGGACGTGGGGCCTGACGCCGGTGGCCCCGAGAGCGCCAGGTCATTGACGGCCGAACGGCGCGATGCGAGAATTTCGGATGAAGGTAATTCGCCTCCCCGACGCGGCCACGTTCCTCGAGCGGACCGTGACGCTGCGTTCCGACGAGCCCTACCTCACCAACGTCATGGGCAGCGTCGCGACCTCCATCGCCAACGGTATACGCCACTACGATCGGCAGTTCTGGTGGGTGATCGAGGACGACGTCGGGGTGACTCGGGCCATGATGATGCGCACCGCCCCGTTCAAGCTCGTGCTCTCGCCCATGCCCCTCGAGGCCGTGGCGCCGGCCGCGCGGGCCGTGCTCGGCGACGACCCCGAGATCCCCGGGGTCTCCGGCTCCGAGGCCCTGGTCGAGGGGTTCCTCGACACCTTCACCCAGGGATCCTCCCGCCACCTCGTACGCACCATCGAACGACGGCTCTGGATCTACAAGTTGGGCCCGCTGGCGGCGCCGGCCCCGACGCCGGGCGCCTCGCGTCTCGCCACCGCTGACGACCTCGAACTGCTCACGCGGTGGTGGTGGGCCTTCGCGCTCGAGACCGACATCGAGCGCCACGGACTCGAAGAGGGACTTCGCGGCGCGCTGGCCGAGGGCCGGATCCACCTCTGGCACGTCGACGACCTCGTGGTCTGCGCGCTGGGCACCTCACCCGTCGTCGACGGTCCCGGCGGCTCCGTCGTGCGCATCGGACCGGTCTACACGCCGCTCGAACAGCGCCGCCGCGGCTACGCCGGCCAGCTGACGGCCACGGTGTCGTCGCGCCTGGTCGACCAGGGCCATCGCGTCATGCTCTTCACCAACTCGACGAACGCGACGTCCAACGGCGTCTACACGAGGATCGGGTACGTGAAGATCGACGAGATCGTCGAGTGCTCGTTGACCGCGCCGGACTGACGCCACGGCACACGGGGACGACGTCGGGTCGGTCGCGCTGGGCCCTAGAGACGAGTGACGAGGCGCCCGGCCGTGATCGCCGCCGGATCGTCCTTGCTCGACTTGAAGGCCAGCCGGTTGGCCGGCGTCGGACGGCTGATGTAGTACCCCTGGGCCATGTCACACCCGAGGTCGCCCAACAGGTCGAGCGTCTCGATGTCCTCGATGCCCTCGGCGACTACCAGTAGTCCCATGTCGTGACCGAGGTTGATCGTCGCGCGCACCAATTCGAGGTCGCGGCCCTTGCCATCGGCCCCGAGGGCCGTGATGAAGGTGCGGTCGAGCTTGAGCTGACCGACGGCCAGGCTGCTGAGGTAGGCGAGCGAGGTGAAGCCGGCGCCGAAGTCGTCGATCGACACGATGACACCCATGTCGCGCAGCACCTGGATCACGAACTGGGAGCGCACGAAGTCCTTGATGATGGTCGTCTCGGTGATCTCGATGACCAGCGCCTCGGCCGGCAACTCGTAGCGCGCCAGCAGCTCCTCGATCAGTTCGATGAACCCGTTCTCCAGCAGGTCCGAGGTCGCCACGTTGACCGAGACGGCGAGCATCCGGTCCTCGGTGCGCCACGCCGCGCACTGGGCGAGCGCCTCGTTGAGGACCCAGGTCGTCAGGGGCCACATGAGGCCGGCCTCTTCGGCGAGGGGCAGGAACTTCATCGGCGGGACGAGGCCGAGCTTGGGGTGGGGCCAACGGATCAGCGCCTCCACGGCCCGCACCTGGCCGCTCCCCAGGTCGAGCTGGGGCTGGTAGTGCAAGACGAAGTCGCCGTTCTCCACGGCCAGGCGCAGCTCGTCGAGCAGGTTGGGCTGGTTCTCGCCGCCGTCGAGGTCCTGGTCGTAGAAGACGTAGGCCGTGTTGCCCAGCTTGGCGCGGTACATCGCCACGTCGGCGCACCACAGCAGGCCCGGCCCGTCGGACGCGTTGGAGGGGACCAGCGCGATCCCGATGCTGGCGCCGACGCTGGCGTTGATCTTGTGCAGCACGAAGGGCTGGGCGATCTCGGCCATGATCCGATCGGCGACCTTGACGGCCTCGTTGGCGTCGGCGTCCATCAGCACCACGGCCAATTCGTCCCCGCCCAGGCGCACGACCGAGCCCGACGCGCCGACGGCCCGCGTGAGGCGCGGCCCGAGCTGGCGCAGCAACTCGTCGCCGGCCGGGTGGCCGAAGGAGTCGTTGATCTCCTTGAAGTGGTTGAGGTCGACGAAGAGGAAGGCCATCTCTCGCGGCACCGGCAGGAGAGCCTGTTCGGCGCAGAAGACGTCGAGGATGTGGAACAGCTGGCGGCGGTTGCCGAGGCTCGTCAACTCGTCGGTGTGGGCCTGTCGGTGGCGCTCCTCGGTCAGGATCCGTAGGCTCCGGGCCGAGATGGCCAGACGGACCCCGACGGTGATCAGCGTGAAGACGGCCAGCCACAACGCGACGCGGCTGATGCCCTCGAGGGTCCCGGCGACCAGGATGAAGAGCCCGACGGCCGACGCGAGGCCGGGCAGCAGGAAGCCCGAGGCCTTCTGCTCGCGCAGCGGGTCCTGGAACTTGGTCGGCATCCACACCGACATCGACATCAACAAGATGGCGATCGGCCACGCGATGGAGTTGAAATCGCTGCCGAAGTTGTTGAAGCGCGCGTCGATCGACGACGACGAGAAGAGGTTGAAGGTGTCGCCGATGACGATGAACACCAGGCCCGTGGCGAGCAGGTACCACTGGCTCGTGCGACGGTCCGACAGCAGGACGGTGCCGCCGATGACCAGTAACAGCATCAGGAGGTCGCCCACGGGGTAGGCCATGTTGGTCGCCGTCGCCAGGTCGCTGCCGCCCGTCAGGTGCATGATGCTGTGGAAGGCGAAGGCCGCGCACAGCGCCGCCGCGCCGGCGCCGGCGACGACGCCGTCGAGCCAGTTCGGTCGCGACAGCCGCCCCAGTCCGCGCTGCATCAACATGACGGTCGCGACGTAGGCCAGCGGGTAGAAGAGCAGGTAGAAGGCGTCCGCCGCCGAGGGCGTCGGGGGGGTGTTACCGCCCAGGGACTCAACGGTCAAGAAGAAGTCGCCGATCGTCCACGACAGCAGGCTGAAGCCCAGGATCAGGGGCACCGCCCGGCCCGGACGACGCTCCAGCCCCTTGGTGATACACAGCAGGGAGGCCACCAGTTCGAATCCGGTCACCGACCAACCGTCGAGCCAGGTGAACTGGTGGCTCGCCCCACGCACCATCACCGAGACGATGTAGACCGCGAGCAGGACCGTGAGAACGATGTAGGTCGGCTTGACCCAGGTGCGCTCCACCGGCGGCGCCTGACCCGGCTCGATGCTGAGCACCGGCACCACGATCTCCGGTGGCTCGTCGGAGACCGGAGAATCGGCGACGACCACGCCCGCGCGGGCCCGGCCGGCCCGGCGCCGCTCGTCAGTCACGGGCATCATCGGGCGCACCGCCACGTTCCATAAATTGCAAGATACAAGGTAAGGGACATGGGGACTAGCATTTCAAACCACCATCAAATGACGGTCGACAAAAACCCAAAATGAACCCAATTTCTGTCCGTAATTTTCACTTTGAGAGCCCACGAACCTAGTGAGCCGACAAAAGCCTTCTCCTTTAATTGCAAGCACGAATCGATATTTTCTGACGCCGGACTACCAAAGTGGCGCTTCGTCGAACGTCAACAAATGCCAACGTGGCCATCGACACACTAAGCAAGCAATCGCCACGGGTACGCTTACCTCTGCAACGGCAAAAAATGCAATATAGGTGGGCAGGGGGATCGACGAAAAGACCATGACACAGCACTCTTCGCACCTCGACAGCACGGGAAAGCTGCGCATGGTCAACGTCGCGCGCAAACGTCCCACCCATCGCCAGGCCCTGGCCAGCTGCGTCGTGCGCACCACGGCCGACCTCACGGGCCTGGCGAACTCCGAGGGCGTCGAGGCACTGCACTCGGCCCGCTTGGCCGGCATCCACGGGGCCAAGCAGACCTCGAATCTCATCCCGTTGTGCCACCCGATCAGCCTCAACCAGGTCAACGTCGAGGTGAACGTGACCGCGGGCGCCATCGAGATCTCCGCAGCCGTCGACGCGACCCAACGCACCGGCGTCGAAATGGAGGCGCTCACGGCCTGCGCCGTGGCCGCCCTGGCGATCCTGAACGCCCTTTCGCACGTCGATCCGCTGGCCCAGATCGACGGCCTCGGCCTGGATCTCAAGACCGGCGGCAAATCGGGCGACTGGGGACGGCTAGCCGACACGACCAGGTGAGTCCACGGCTTCGCCACTACGATGACGTGGACTTTGTTAGTGCCAGTGGCTGACGGTTAGGCCAACGACGTGTTCAAAAGCGAGAAGGGCGAGGGCGTGGCAACTCGAGGGATCGAAGCGGCACCGGCACCCGTCGCGGTCTCGGTCCAGCGCCACCGTCCCACGACGGACGGCCCGGCGAAGGGTGCCGCCGTGGCCCACATGCCCGAGGAAGGACCGCTGGTCGACCGCTACGGCCGCGTCCACGACGACCTACGCATCTCGGTCACCGATCGCTGCAACCTTCGTTGCGTCTACTGCATGCCCGAAGAGGGCATGACCTTCCTACCTCGCGCCGCCCTGCTGAGCTACGAGGAGATCACGCGGGTCGCCCGGGTGGCCCGCGACCTCGGCGTCACGTCGATCCGCTTGACCGGGGGCGAGCCGCTCGTGCGCAAGGACCTGGTCACGCTGGTCGCGAGCCTGTCGCGGCTCGGTTTCAGCGACCTCGCGATGACGACCAACGCCATGCGACTCGCCGCGCTGGCCGGCGAGTTGGCCGACGCCGGGCTGAGGCGCGTCAACGTGAGTTGTGACTCGTTGCGGCCCGAGCGTTTCGAGGCGGTTCGGCGCCGCGGCGACCTTCGAACCGTCCTGCAGGCGATGGACGCGGCCGAGGCCGCGGGACTGCGTCCGCTGAAGGTGAACGTCGTGCTGCTGCGCGGCGTGAACGACGACGAGATCGTGGAGTTCGCCGCCTTCGCCCGCGACACCGGGCGCATCGTGCGCTTCATCGAATTCATGCCGCTGGACGGCCAGGGGCAGTGGGATCGGGACCAACTCGTCCCCGGCCGCGAGGTCTTCGAACGCATCTCGCAGGTCTTCCCGCTCGTGGCCAGCGACGGCCAGAGTGGTCCGGCTCCGGCGGAGCGGTTCCGATTCGTCGACGGGACGGGCGAGATCGGACTCATCTCGAGCGTCACCCAGCCCTTCTGCGCCACCTGCAACCGCCTTCGCCTCACCGCCGACGGGTCCATCCGCAACTGCCTCTTCTCCGATGACGAGCTCACGGTGCGCGACGCCCTGCGCCAAGGCCACGGCGACGAGGTGATCGCCCGCATGCTGCGCCAGTCGGTCTGGGCCAAGTTCCCGGGCCACGCCATCAACGAGCCGGATTTTCTGCGCCCGGCCCGCTCGATGTCGATGATCGGCGGTTGAGAGCAACCGGCTCCGGCCCCGCGTGACCGGGCCCTTCGCCGTCGACCAAACATAGGATGCACTTCGTGACCTCGCCCCCGTCAACCGACTGGATATCGATCTCGGCTACCGCGCTGTCGCCCGACCGGCTCAGCGCGTGGGTGTCGCGTCCGGAGTGCGGCGCCATCGTCACCTTCTGTGGCATGGTCCGCAACGCTTCGCCCGAGCACGACGACGTGACGGCTCTGGAGTACGAGACGAGTACCGAACTGGCGCAGGGCCGCGTCGCCGAGGTCATCGCCGAAGCGCGCCGGCGCTGGCCGGCGCTGGGCGCGGTGGCGATCCATCACCGGATCGGTCGGGTCGAGCTCGGCGAGTGCGCCGTCGTCGTCGCCGTCTCCTCCCCCCACCGCCAGGAGGCCTTCGACGCCGCCCTGTACTGCATCGACACCATCAAGGCCAGCGTCCCCATGTGGAAACGCGAGTTCTTCGAGGGAGGCTCGGCGTGGAGCGGCGATCGGCGTCCCATCATCGGGGTGCAGGAGTGAGCCCCTTGGGGTCGCTGCCGCAGGCGAGGGACCGGTCAGCCCCGTGATCAGCCCCGACGAGGCTCGGGCCTTCGTCCTCGAGACGCTCACCGCACTGTCGCCGGTGCAACGCCCGCTCGGTGACGCGCTCGGCTCGGTCGTGGCGAACGATGTCCGCGCGACGGAGCCGGTGCCCGGTTTCACCAACTCCTCCATGGACGGGTACGCCCTGCGCGCGGCCGACACGTCATCGGGGCCGACGCGGCTGCGCGTGACGGGAACCATCTTCGCGGGCGACGCCCCGTCGCGACGCCTGGAACCGGGCGAGGCCATGAGGATCATGACCGGGGCACCGCTGCCCGAGGGAGCCGACAGCGTCAGCATGATCGAAGAGGTCGACGTCGAGAACGACGGCCAGATCGCCTTCATCCGGCGCACGATCAGTCAGAGTGAGTTCGTCCGTCACCCGGGCGAGGACGTGGCCGTCGGTCAGGTCCTGCTCGAGGCGGGCACCGAGTTCGGCCCGGTGCACGTCGGCGTGTTGGCCGGCCAGGGCGTCAGCACCGTGACGGTCCATCCCCGACCCCGCGTGGGCGTCTTCTCGACCGGCGACGAGCTCGCGGGGCCCGGCACCGAATTGGCCCCGGGCCAGATCCGTGACGCCAACCGACCGATGCTGCTCGCACTGCTGCGCCAATCGGGCTTCGACGGCCTCGACCTCGGCATCGTGGGCGACGATCAAGCGGCCACGTCGAGCGCGCTGCGCGGGGCGCTCGCCAACTGTGACGCCATCATCACGACGGGCGGCGTGAGCGTCGGCGACGTCGATTTCGTCAAGACCGTGCTCGACGACATCTGCGACGGTCGGGCCCGCTGGATGCAGGTCGCAATGAGACCGGGCAAACCCTTCGCCTTCGGCGTGGCCGAAGGCGCCACACCGATCTTCGGTCTTCCGGGCAATCCCGTCTCGACGCGCGTGAGCTTCGAGATGTTCGTGCGTCCCGCGCTTCGCCGGCTTGCGGGCCAGCACACGCTGCTTCGACCGGTGATCGAAGCCGTCGCCGACTGCTCCCTCGCGCGCGTCCGCGACGGGCGGCTCTACCTGGTGCACGTCGTGACCCGGGTCCACGATGACGGCAGATTCCACGTGCATAGCGGCGCGCGCCACGGTTCGCACCTCCTGAGCGCGGTCGCCGAGGCCAACGCCCTGGCCCTGGTCCCCGACGGCGAGGGACTGGCTATCGGCGACCAGGTGCGCATCCTGCTCTTGGACGCGGGTCTCATCGACCCCGACGTGGCTGCGGTCGCCCCATGAGGGTCGGTCCGGCGCGAGGGGAGATCGCAGAACGCCGGCCCGCATCCGACTCGCGCGAAGGAAGGTGGCCTCGATCGTGGCGCGGCTGCTCCTGCTAGGTCCCGCCCGTGAGGCGGCCGGCCTCTCGCGTGACGACGTCGAGGGCGCGACCGTCGCCGCCGTCCTCGCCCGCGCCGTGGACCGCTACGGCGGGGCCTTCGAGGAGGTCTTGCTGATCAGCCAGGTCTGGGTCAACGGCGAGTCGGCCGAATCAACGCGGACCGTGAGCGCCACCGACGAGATCGCCGTCCTGCCGCCGATCTCGGGCGGCTAGACGTCGGCCCGATTTTGTAGAATCGCGTTACCCGCCCCGAGAGAGGAACCCATGACGCACAACCTGATTGCCGAGACCATCACCCTCACCGCGCACGGCGGTGACGAGATCGAGGCCTACCTCGCCCGCCCCACCGACGTCGACCGGGTCGGCTCGATCGTCGTCATCCACCACATGCCCGGCTACGACGACGAGACCAAGGAGATCTGCCGCAACTTCGCCGCGCACGGCTACAACGCGCTGATGCCCAACCTCTATTCGCGTGAAGCCCCCGGCGCGAGCCCCGACGACGCGGCCGCAGTCGCGCGGGCTCAGGGCGGCGTGCCCGACGATCGCCTGGTCGGCGACGTCGAGGCGGCGATGAAGCACCTGACGTCGTTGCCGACGTCGAACGCCAAGGTCGCCTCCATCGGCTACTGCTCGGGCGGGCGTCAGTCGTTCCTCGCGGGATGCCGACTGCCCCTCGACGCCGTGATCGACTGCTACGGCGCCTTCGTCACGGCCGACTCCCCGCCCGAACGACCGTTCCTGATGAAGGCCGTCGTCGGCGAGGTCGCGAACCTCTCGGGACCGCTGCTCGGACTCTTCGGCGCCGACGACCAATTCCCCTCGCCCGAGCAGGTCGAGGAACTCCGAGCGGCGCTGACGGACGCCCACAAGGAGTTCGAGTTCCACGTCTACGAGGGTGCCGGCCACGCCTTCTTCTGGGTCGAACGACCGAGCTACCGCGCCGAGACCGCCAAGGAGGCGTGGGAAGAGATCTTCACGTTCCTCGCCCGGACCCTGGCCTAGAGGAGATCGCGTGTGCACCTATCAGACCGACCGGGTGGCCCTGCGCGGTAGCGCCAAGGCCCGCCAGGGCTGGATCCGCGTCACCGACGCCACCGTCTACTTCGACCACCCCGTGCACTTCCCGGCCGGCCACGCCCTGCTCATCGACGTGACCGATCCGACCAGGGGACCGGACGCCCGCATCGCCCTCGAGCTCGACCCCGCGTCCGCGAGGGCGCTGGCCGAGTCGATACTGTCCACGCTCGAGAGCGTTCCCCCCGGACTGCTCGTGGAGCCGGCCCCGCCCTCGCGGGTGCCGGCCCGCGAGGGCGCTCGAGAAAACGCCCGGTGAGCGACCTACCTCGCCTGGCCGTCTTTCACAATGAGCATTCCAGCCCGGTCTTCGAGCTGTACGCGGCGTCCCGCGACCTCTGTCGCATCGTGTGGGTCGTCGGCTGGTCGCCCGAGGAGCCCTCGCTACGAACGTTGTCGCGCTTCGGTGACGTCGTCGACCTGCGGGGACTGAGCGAACCGCAGTGCGTGAAGAGCGTGGCGAGCGCTCGCGTTGACGGGGTGGTCGTCTTCAACGACCCTCCGATCCGCCTGGCGGCCACGGTCGCCCTGACGTTGGGCCTGCCCTTCCACGCGCCGTTGACCGCGGATCTGCTGTCCGACAAGTTGGCCCAGCGTGGGGCGTTGCGCGAGGCCGGATTGCCGGTCCCGGCCTTCGCCGAGGTCACCTCGTCGAGCTTCGACGGGGCGGTCCCGTTCCCCGCCGTCCTCAAGCCCCGGGCCGGCGCGGGAAGTCGCGACACCTTCCTGGTCCACGACGGGCGTGAATTGTCCGACGCCATCGCCAAATGCGATCCCGACGAGCAGTTCATCCTCGAGGAGTGGCTCGCGGACCGCAACCCCCATCAGACGCTGGCGTCGGACCTGGTGTCGGTCGAGTCCGTCGTGCGCGACGGCCAGATCGATCACATCACGGTGACGGGCCGTTTCCCCTTCGCCCCACCGTTTCGCGAGACGGGATCGTTCATGCCCAGCAACTTGGACCGCACCGACTGGGACGCGTCCCTGGCGCTGGCCACTCAGGCGATCGTGGCGATGGGCATCGAGCACGGGCTCGTCCACACCGAGGTCAAGATGACCCCGCAGGGAGCCCGCCTCATCGAGGTCAACGGTCGCCTGGGCGGCGGCATCGACGACCTCATCAAGCGCCTCGGCGGCCCGTCGATGACGGTCTGGGCCATGAAACTGGCCCTGGGCCAGGACGTCGGTCCGATGCCCGTGCTGTCGAATTCGCCCGTCGCCTTCTTTCGAATCGTCGTGGCCCCCGAAGCGGCCACGACCCTCGAGGGCGTCGAGGGCGTCGCCGCGCTGAGCGACCTGGCGGGCATCGAGGCCGTCAGTGTGAACGCCCGGGTCGGATCGGCACTGGACTCGCGGGCGAGCACCTGGGTCCAGAACGTGGCCTGGATCACCGGCATGGTCGACACCCACGCCGAACTCGAACGGCTCGTGAACGAGCAGATCGAGTCGACCCTGACGTTGACGTGGCGATAGAGGCGAGCCGACGTGCTTCGTCCCTACCGGGCGGGGTCGAGGGTCCTAGAAGCCCTGTGAGAGCTCTTCGGACCAGGTGAAGTTCATCGCCGGCGGGGCGCCCTTGGGCACTTCGATGAGGTCGACGAAGGAGGACGAGCCGTTGACCACCGCGTAGCCGGTGCCCATCTCGCAGTCCTGGCAGTTGAGCCCGACGCCGGGGTTGTAGCCGGGGTCCGATCCCAGCAGTTCGTCACGGTGGGCCCAGCAGCCCGACGACGTCGCCGAGGTGCACGAGATGTTCGAGGTGGCCGAGGAACTACCGCCCCAGCCGTCGTCGTACATCCAGACGTAGTCGGCCGCGAGCACCGAGAAGCCACCGGCCCAGGCCCCACCCATGCCCGGCACGCCCTGCGCGTCGTTGCCGATGGCGAAACCCGGGGCGGCCGCCGGATCGGTGTCGGCCTGCGCGGCCTGCTGCGCGTCGGCGCTCAGGGCGGCGTTGAGGCCGAGGTAGGGAGGCAACCCTCGAGCGGTGCGCTCGAGGTTCGCCACCACGAACAGTTGCTCCGTCGGACTGAGCGAGTACCAGTTCGAGGGCAACACCATCGACGCCAGACCTTCGTCGGATCGCGCCGCGTCGATCGCTTCGAGGATGTAAGTCGAGCATCCGACGTCGTTGGAGTAGGTGGGCCACTTCAACGCGCTGGTCACGCAGGGATTGACGCACGTCCAATCGCCCTGGGCGCTGGTGCACTGTCCGGAGTCGAGGAAGTTCGGGGTCGGCACGATGTTGGCCGCGGGATTGGAGACCCTCAGCACGGGCGCCGGCGCGGTCGTCGTGGTGGTGGGCGGTGTCGTCGTGGTGGCCGACGTTGTGCCCGCCGCCCCGTCGCCCGTGGCCGTGGTGGTCGTCGGAATCGTCGTCGTGGTCGTAGGCGTGACCGACTTCGTCGGTGGGGCGTCGGTCGAGTTGGCGGGAGTCGCCGGTGTCGAGGAGTGATTCGTTGTCGCGATCGTCGAGGTCGAGCGGTGGGCCTCGGTACGCGACGAGACACGCGCTCTCATCCTCTCGTTCCTCGAAGCGACGCGACGAAGCGACCCTTCGGTCGTCTGGCCCGTCGCGCTGCCATGCACCAGCACGGTGAAGGAACTGTCCTTCGCCGTGAGGAACGTCGTACCGGGTGACGTCGCCGACACCGGCATCTCCGCGATCACCATGAGCAGCGCGCTCAGCGACGCCACCGTCAGCGCGAGCAGGGTCACTCGACGCAGCGGCGATCGCGGTACCACGCCCGAAGGCAGGAACCGGCGCCACGCCGCCGAGACGGCGCGAGACCGGTCACGGTCAGCTCGCCCTCGCATACTTTTCATGCCCTTAAGGCTCGCCGGGCCACATCACCGCGCCGCCTACGCACTCTCAACTGCAGCCCAACTTCGCTGGCCAACGCGGCCACGGGCGAGACCCGACGACGTCGACTCGTCACGCCCGTCGAGGCAGCGATCTCGCCAGCGCACGTTCGCGGTGGCGAGGATCGAGGATCGACGACCGGCGCGCCGTCGTGCGTCGCGTCGATGTGAGAAGCGTTCTGCGTGTCGAAGGCGATTCTCGCGTCGAGATTGGACCGTCTACAGCGACGATTTTCGCGTAGGGACGTGGCCCTTCCATGCAAGGGCATGCTGGAAGAACCACCTCAGCGAGAACTGAGAACCGACCTCGTAGATTCCGAGGTGCCTGGGTATCATGACATGCGAAAACCCAATATCCGCCTGCTTGTTGGGCATTTGTCCAACGATTGATGGCTCGTAGTTTTGACCCTCGGCGCGACGCCCCGCGACGGTGCGATCACGTCACCATCACGCGCCACGACGGCCCCGCGAACGATCGAGGCCATAATTTCATCTCGAGGGTCGTCATCGATGACGCCTCGCGTCGAGCGGTCGGCTCGACGCACGGGCAGTGGCCCTAAGAGACGAGCGCAGTGAAGACGACGAGATTCGAGAGGTAGTGATGCGTGCCGGAATCGAATGCGCCACCGCAGGTGACGAGTTGCAGCGCGCTGTAGGAACGGGGCCCGTAGACGAGCCGGTCGGGAAAACTCCTCTTCGGGTAGAGGCGAAGGCCGATGACGCGAAAGCGCTTGGTGCGCCCGTTGGCCAACCTGACGTCCACGCGGTCACCGGGACGAAGGGCCGACAACCGGTAGAACGCGGCCGGACCGGAGACGGAGTCGACGTGACCCAATATGACCGCCGAACCCAACTGACCGGGCGACGGGCCCAACTTGTACCAACCGGGCGCGGTCCAACTCGCGGGAACCTGGACCGTGCCGTTGGCGTTCAGTCCGAGTTCGCCCACCTGCTCCGACAGCCCGATCGACGGAATCAAGAGCTGCACCGGCCTCGAACCAGAGACGCGCTCGACGACCGGTTCCGAGGCAACGGACGAGTGGGACGATGCGGTCGTCGCGTCAGAGGCCGTCGCCACCGAGCCAGTGGAGCGTGATCCTGTGCGCCCGCTCGACGGTGTCGCGGCGCTAGAGGAGTGCGCCGGGGCCGTCGGAGCGTGTCGCCCCGGTGCGGCGAGGGACGTGACGCCGATCGGACCGGGGATGCTCGGTCCCGTATCCGGTCCGCGAAGGCCCACGGCGATCAGGACGGCCCCGATCGCCACCAGTCCGGTCGCGGCGCTTAACCACCATCGATAACGGGTCGAGCGGCCGGGGTTCCCGGCGGCGACGGGCGCACCGTCGGACGACGCCATCGCACTACGCCCGGCGGCGGCGAAGCATGATTCCCAGCGCCGCCCCGCCCAGCAGGACCAGCGTGAGGCCCGCGGCGACCAGAGCGTCGTTGTACGAGACCGACGCTGCGCCACCCTCCCCGGTTTGCGGCGCCGAGGTCGGGATCTTGACCGGCGGCGGCTTGGAGGGGCTCGTGGGAATCGACGTCGACGTGCTCGCGGTGGCGGTGATCGTGGCCGTCGCCACGGGTGTCGTCTGGCTGCCGTTGGTGGCCGTGGCGCGGTTCGTGACACTGCCATTGGAGAGGTCGCCGGCGGTGATCGTGTAGTTGCCGGTGCAGGTGATCGTCGCCCCCACGGCGAGGACCTGGGGGACTCCGCAGTCAAAGGCCACGCCGGCGTTGATCAGGTTGTCGGTCACGGTGTACTGGGCCGAAGGCAGGCTCACGTTGCCGGTATTGGTGATCACGTAGGTGTAGGTGATGACCTGACCGGTGGCGTCGTAGGTGCTGGAGCCGGCCGTCTTGGCCAGGGAGATCGCGGGGCTCGACGCCGGCGCCGTCGCGGTCGGAATCGTGATCGGCGCAAGGGTGGGGATCGTCAGGGAGGAGGTGCTGGTCACCACCGGTCCGGTCGGTGGGGTGCCGGACGCGGTGCCGGTGTTGGAGATGGAGCCGGTCGTGACGTCGCCCGTGGTCGTGACGTAGGTGGCGCTGCACTGCTCGGAGGCGCCGGCGGCCAGGGTCGAGCTGGGGCAGACGATGGCGGAGAGGCCGACCATCGGGTCGGTCACGCCGACGCTCGTCAACGTCGTCGTGCCGTTGTTGGTGACCTCGTAGTAGTAGGTGATCGACTGGCCCGAGGCGGAGAAGCTCGAGACGCTGGCCGACTTGACGAGGTCGATCGAAGACGTCGGTGGGGTGACGACCGAGCTCTGATAGGGGATCGTCAGGGAGGAGGTGCTGGTCACCACCGGTCCGGTCGGTGGGGTGCCGGACGCGGTGCCGGTGTTGGAGATGGAGCCGGTCGTGACGTCGCCCGTGGTCGTGACGTAG
>Ga0187847_10002323_pt1 | contig 15499 bp, 13 predicted proteins | sample June2016WEW_4_10_FD_132458 | JGI IMG/M metagenome (GOLD analysis project Ga0187847, IMG submission 132458) | Peatland microbial communities from SPRUCE experiment site at the Marcell Experimental Forest, Minnesota, USA - June2016WEW_4_10 | ecosystem: Environmental > Terrestrial > Soil >...
ATAGTTGTTCGGACTTTGCCAATCCGGCTCGCTTCCTGTAGATCGCAATGCACAAAACAACGCCGCCGAACCCCGCGACCGCGTCGGAGGCATTATGGGCCCACCAGTCCGCCACAAAAGCGTTATATGAGCCTTGCGGCAAACGCAATCTCACCCACCAGGGCGGCGAAATAGTTCCATGACGGGAGAGAATACAGCCCGTCAGCCCGGAGCACAACGCACCGATCGCCATAGCGGCCAGAAGGATCGCAATCGGATGGAACAGTGAAGAGCAGGTGAGTTTCGGTGGGCGTCCGACCCGTGCGGCAATCGCGAGCAACACGCCAAGAAACGCGCCCATCCACCAGGTAGCGATGATTCCCCAGCCGAAGCCCAGAAGAGTCGGATTACCGGTGACAAAGACCGGCGGATGGAAGACCGTGAAATACTCAACACAAATGCGCGCAGTCACCTGGTCGTGAGCGACCCCGTAGCACATCGCGGCCAGGACCGAGAGCGCGACGATTTTGAGGAATTCCACCCGTTCAATGTGAACGATCCGGTCCGTGTTGGCAAGTCGATCTAAACCACGTTCGTGCGCTGGCGGATCAGGGACAGGAATTCGGAGCGCGTTTCCTCTTCGTTGCGGAAGCAGCCCAGCATGGACGACGTGACCGCGGAGGAATGCTGCTTTTCGATGCCGCGCATCATCATGCAGAGATGGCGCGCTTCGATGACCACGCCTACGCCCTGGGGCTCGATCGCTTTCTGAATCGTCTCGGCGATCTGGGTGGTCAGGCGCTCCTGAATCTGCAGCCGGCGTGAAAAGACTTCGATCAGGCGCGGAATCTTGCTCAGTCCGATGACTTTGCCGTTGGGGATGTAGGCTACATGGACCTTGCCGAAAAATGGAAGCATGTGGTGCTCGCACAGGCTGAACATTTCGACATCCTTCACGATCACCATCTCGTCATAACTGACGGTGAAAAGCGCGTTGCGGAGCAGAGTTTCGGGATCCTCTTTATAGCCCTTGACGAGAAACTGCATCGCTTTCGCGACCCGCTCGGGGGTGCGCACCAGGCCTTCGCGATCGGGGTCTTCGCCGAGACGGATGATCATTTCTCGCACCAGTTCTTCGTAGCTGGCGCTGGTCAGGGAGGGAGGCAAATCGGCCGATGTTTTCATAGGTTAGTGATGCAGATTAAAAGTCAGAATTCAGGAACGTCTTGTTCTCCCCAGTATTCAAAGGAGTTCATCATCGTCTCTTCAATGCGCACCTTGTCTAGATGCGCATGCTTGAAGCCGCGCTTCACAATTTCGTAGATCGAGATGCATAGATTTTCAGTGGTTGGCACGTCGCTTGCGAAATCAGGCAGCAGGTTCAGGTTCTGGTGATCGTAGCGTTCGAGAATGTTGTCGTGGACAAAACCGTCGAGGTCGACGAGGTTGCAGACCATCCCGGTTTGCTGGTCGACAGAGCCGCTAACCGTGACCTCGACCATGTAGTTATGGCCGTGTCCGTAAGGATTATTGCACTTGCCATAGGTGGCGCGGTTTTGCTCGTCCGACATCTGGTCGCTATGCAGGCGGTGCGAGGCGGAAAACATGTAACGGCGGGTCAGGTGAGCCTTCATGCCTCGGCACCCTCTTCGCCGTAGACGTCGACAAACAGATCAGGCGTCTCATAGACGCGAACGCGATGCAGTTGCGCGGAGACAAGCTTGGGCGCAAGGCGGCGCCAGATGGCGATGGCGAGATTTTCGGTGGTTGGGATCTGGGTGAGGAACTCGGAGACTTCCTTATTCAGAAAGCGATGGTCGAGCGCGTCGAGCACTTCCCTGCTCATCACATCTTTTAATTGCTTAAGGTCGACTACGAAGCCGGACCTCGGATCGACCGCGCCTTTGACCGTCACTTCGAGGGTGTAATTATGGCCGTGGCCATTCGGATTATTGCACTTGCCGAAGAGGCGGGCGTTCTCCTCGGGCGTGAAGGCCGGATTGTGATAGTAGTGCGATGCGGAGAATTCCGCCTTGCGAGTCAGATAAACCATAATGTCAGCAACCAGAACCGGCGGGCTGTTTAACTTCGGAGAGCGCGTTCTCCACAGCCACCACGGGCTGCGCCGAAATGCTCCGCTCAGACGAATACATGCGGCCCTTCCACGATACGCTTCGTCGCGCGTGCGCGCGATGCGAGCGCATTAACAAAGATGCAAACAGCGGCAGACCGAATGCGGTCGCGACAAGCGTGGTCCCAGGACTGAAGTTCGCGCGGCGGATGCGCCAGAACAACAGGACTGCCGCAACCGGCACTGGCAAAGTGATCCACGCCAGCAGCCACCATGCCATCAGGAACAATGCTCTGCGCCGAGCATGGGGAAACAGGAGCGCCAGATTCTTCGTCCACCCGTCGCGAAGCTGCCCCCAGTTGCGATACATGCGCGTACGTACAGCGTCCCCGCCGAAGCGGAAGAAGACGCGCAGCCCGGCGTTTCGAAATGCCTTGGCCAAGGCAACATCCTCCAGAATTTCGCGGGCCACGGCGCCGTGTCCGCCAGCCACGGTGTAGGCTGATTGCCGCGCCAGAATGTACTGACCGTTGGCGGCAACGATGCCTGAACTCTGGTCGCGAACTTTCGCAGGCGGATATTCCGCCGCCAGTTCCGCGAATACGACCGGCATCACGACCCGCTCCGGCAAACTGACGACTACCTGATATGGCGAATACGACAACAGGTCGGCATTCTCGCGCTTTGCTTCGGCCAACGCGCGGGCCAGCGAACCCGGCAAATGTACGGTGTCGGCATCGGTGAAGAGTAACCACTCGGCGCGGGCCACGTTCGCTCCGGCAATGACGGCATTGTTCTTGCCCGTCCAGCCGGGAGGGAGCGGTCCGGGAGAAATCACGCGCACGCCAGGGAAACTTTCTGCGATCTGGCGCGTGCAGTCGGTCGAGCCGTCATCGACCACGATGATCTCGAAGCCGACGCCGGTCTGCGCTGTCAGGGACTGGAGGCAATCGCCGAGGCTCGCCTCTTCGTTCCGTGCGGGAACGATGATTGAGACCTCGGGGACCGGGCCTGCGCCGGGCCGCGCTGCGCCTGAAATATCCATCGGTTCTTCGTTATTATAACGGTGTGAGACGTACGCTCCTTGTTATTGCACTTTGTCTAGCTGGCGCCCTCATGGGATGCTACAGCAGCAGCCACCCGGCGCGCATTGGGTCCAACGCGCCTGATTTCACGGTCCAGGATTCCGACCATACCGTTACGCTGAGCCAGTTTCGCGGCCAGGTGGTGCTGCTGAATTTCTGGGCGACCTGGTGTCCGCCCTGCATCGAGGAGACGCCATCGCTGGTGCGGATGCAGGCGCGGATGAAAGATAAGGGAGTCGTGGTCCTTGCTGTCAGCATCGATGCCGATGACGATGCCTACCACAAATTCCTCAAGGACTATAACGTCAACATGGTGACGGTACGCGACGAAGCGAAAAAGGTGAGCACGCTCTACGGCACGTTTGGATGGCCTGAAACCTACGTGATCGACCGTACGGGCGTGATCCGGCGCAAGTTCATCGGCGCCGTCGACTGGAACAGCCCCGAGATTACCGATTACCTTGGCAAACTGTAGTCTGGTTTGCTGTCAGGCACCGGTCGCTGCGCTCCTTCGCGCTCGCTCAGGACGACATTAGTAAAACTCATCCGGTCACAGCCCTGGCTTCTCCCGGACCGGACCTGCACTTCCGTGATCTCCCATTCGGCGAGGCCGGGTTCCATAATCGACATATCCCCATAGATATTCCCTCCCCAAGAGCAGGTCAGCAATGGCGTGTCTGGCGCGGAGATGGTTCGCAGAGGCTTCTGCTGGATCGCGACCATCATGATGCACCGCATCGTTAACAACCTTTGGCTCGGCGGGCAGCACGACGCTGACGAACTCGTCCGCCACAATCCCGAGAAGATCACCGCCATTCTGAACGTGCGCGGCAGCGACGCTTACGATCCGCCGGGGAGGGATCAGGCGGGGGAACATCCGGGCAAGGCGTACCGGTGGATCCCGGCGCCGGACGTAGGAATTCTCTATCCCAAGCATGTAAAGGAAGCCGTCGCGTGGCTGCAGGAACAGGCGGACAAAGGCGCGCGGATCCTGGTGCACTGCAGGTGCGGCGTCTCCCGCGCACCAGGCTTTCTTGCCGCGTTCATGGTAGCGAGCGGAATCTCGGCGAGCGTGGAAGAGGCGACGGCTGCAATCTGCGTCCACCGGTCTGTGAGCCCCGCACCGGAAGCGATGGAAGTGGTGAAGCGCCGCGTGTTGACTTCGGAGTTGACCGGATTGCCGAACCGGCTGGCGTTCGACGAAGGACCTGCGAGCGCATTCGTGGCCATTGCTTATGTGGATCTCCTGAAGGCTTTCAACGATTTCTACGGCTACATCGCGGGCGACGCGCTTTTGCGAAGGCTGGGCAAGACACTCGTCAGCGCCGGGTTGGACGTTTACCACGACCGAGGGAATGAATTCTTATGCAAAGGAGAGTCGCGCCAGGAATTGGAAGCCAAACTTTCTCGAGCGCGGCAGATTTTTCAGGAACCTTTTCAACTGTACGGAGGCGGCCGCATCCAGACTGTCGAGGAGACCGATTTTTCCTACTGGATCGGCACGGGGCTTGAGGAAGAGCCTGGACTGCACAAGCTTAAACAGGCGATTCCACGGAACGAGTCACCCGAATGGCTGCGAAAGATGATTGGAGCGGGCGGCTACGGTCATTCCTGGTAGAGGCCAATGCGGCCACTTTTATGCGGTCAGGGCCGCCTTCCCAGCGTTCTTCTCATGGCGTCCTCATCACACTGGATCCTCCAATGTAAGGTCCTGGTCACATATTGCCGATAAGTCTTTGTTCTAGTGCCGAAAGGCGGGCTGGATGCGCCGGCGGTTCTCGAGTCCAATCATTATGGCATCGAGACAAGGATTCGGACCTTTTTGTGATGACCCCGGATGTACAAGCTCGCAGACCCGTGGCGGACGCATCGCGTTGCCTGCCACCTCGAGAGGCCGAGTTCGCGTGTCCGGCTGACCCGAGCGAACCGTCAGCAAATTTCAACCTGTCCGAGTTGCTGGACTGGCAGGCGGTACCTTTCTACAAGCAACTCGCGGTGGGAGTACTCTTCCTCACCGCATTTCTCGCTTCCGATGGATCGTCTACAGCAGCGCAGGCGTGGGAGGGATCGCCACCCTGGTATCTACCAGTGGGGTTATCCCTGGTGTTGTTGTTGTGTGGGGGGATGAGATATTCGCCGCTGGTATTGGTGGCGAGCATTCTGGCAGCGGTGGTGAATTACCACTGGTCCCTGTTCTCCCCGGGCGGAATCCCGGGAGCAATCGCGATCTATCTCGGCTACGTGGGCGGCGCCTGCATACTCAGGCGGAGATGGCCCGGCGCCCTTCGTTTTGAGACGCTGCGCGACGTTGGAAAGTATCTTGCGATTTCACTCACGGCGGCAATCTGGAGCGCCCTGGCAGGAATGCTTACTCTTTTAGGCGGCGGCCGGATCCACCGGTCCGATATTCTGTGGACAACGGCACAATGGTGGGCCAGCGACGCGCTGGCCCTCGTCTCCTTTACGCCTTTCGTGCTGGTGTATATTGCACCGCGTGTTGGTTGCTGGCTGCAGTCGAAGAAGGGCTCTTCTTTTTTGCCAGAAGGCGCGTCTCATTTATCCGCGGGAGAGATCATAGAACTGACGGCGCAATTCCTGTCGGCAGGGCTCGCGATATGGCTGATATTTGGCTATGCACCGGCAATTCCTTACCAGCCTCTTTATCTCTTGTTTGTCCCTGTGATCTGGGTCTCGGTGCGGAGGGGACTGCCGGGGGCTGTACTGATGACATTCGCGATCAGCGTCGGGATGACGTTAGCAGCGTGGATTACACAGGCGCATAAAGGATCGCTCCCCAGGCTGCAACTCGCCTTGTTGGCATTGGGCTTGACGGGGCTTTGCCTGGGGGCGCTGGTTACCGAGCAAGGGCGTGTGCAGAGGGTCATTCGCGAGTCGGAGAGGCGCTACCGCCTATTGTTCGAGCGCAACCTGGCGGGAGTTTTTCGCACGACCCTGACAGGCCGCGTGCTGGAGTGCAATCAAGCTACGGCGAATATCTTCGGCTATGCCTCGCCGACGGAGGTCATGGCACTACCCGCGGAAACTTTCTATGAGGAGAAGTCGGATCGCGAAAAGCTGCTGACGAGGATCCGATCCGAAAGGAGCATCACCAACCATGAGGTCAAGTTCCGCCGCAAAAATGGTGACTCGGTCTGGACGATGCTTAATATGAGCCTCGTTGCCGACGAACCTGGCTCGGGCGAGTTTCTTGAAGCGACAATGGTCGACATCACGCAGCGGAAACTGGCCGAGGAACGAGTTCGATCACTGGCGTATTACGATGCCCTGACGGGACTGGCGAATCGGACGCTGCTGCTGGACCGGCTGTCCAAAGCGCTCGCGAGCGCTCGCCGGCAAAAGCGCAAGGTGGCGCTGCTGTTCCTGGATCTCGATCGCTTCAAAGTGATCAACGATTCGCTGGGCCATTCCGTCGGGGATCTCCTGCTGAAGGAGGTCGCAGCACGGCTTAAGAGGGTGACACGCGATCCGGACACGGCGGCTCGTTTGGGCGGAGACGAATTCCTTATCTTACTCACCGATGTTGAGGACATCTCGGGTGTGGCCGTGGCCGCCAAGCGCTTCATGGATGCCATCAGCGCCGGGTACTCTATTCAATCGCATTATCTGAATGTAAGTTGCAGCCTCGGCATAAGCATTTTCCCGGAACACGGAGCAGACAACGATACGCTGATCAAGCACGCAGACGCGGCAATGTACACCGCCAAAGAGAGCGGACGGAACGACTTTCGTTTCTTTACGGCGGACATGAACACGCAGGCCGTGGCGCGTTTAGCCCTGGAGAACGGGTTGCGATCCGCTCTGGCCAACAACGAGCTGTTTCTCGTGTACCAACCGCAGATGGACATGCGCACGGGAAAAACCAATGGGCTGGAAGCGCTGCTAAGGTGGCAACATCCGGATATCGGCCTGGTGTCCCCGAATGACTTCATCCGGATCGCTGAAAACAGCGGGCTCATCATCACCATTGGCGAGTGGGTGCTTAAGAGCGCATGTTCCCAGGCCCGGAAATGGCAGGATGAGGGCCTTCCTCCGGTATCGATTGCGGTGAACGTTTCCGCGGTGCAGTTCCGCCAGGAGAACTTTCCTCAGACAATCGAGAAAGTGCTCCGCGAGACCGGTCTGGATCCGAAATACCTGGAACTGGAACTTACGGAAAGTCTGTTGCTGTCGAATGCCGATGTAATGTTCTCCGTCCTTCAACAATTGACTGTGATGGGAGTGCGACTCGCGATCGACGATTTCGGGACGGGCTACTCCAGTCTCAGCTATTTGAAGAGGTTCCCCGTCAGCAAATTAAAGATCGACGGCTCTTTTATTCGTGATGTCGCTCTACATCAGGATGATGCGGCGATCACGATTGCGATCATCAGCATGGCGAAAAGCCTGAAACTGAAGGTGGTTGCCGAGGGCGTTGAAAACGAAGCGCAGTTATCATTCCTGCGAGGCCAGGGATGCGATGGCATTCAAGGCTACCACTTCAGCAAACCGCTCGAGCTCTGTAAGGTCGAAGACAAACTGCGAACCGAGTATCCGGACGCGAAGATGACTCCACAAAGCACCGAAGCTTGTGAACCGCACCAGGGGGCCAGCGCAAGTTGATGTCCCTGTCGGGCTCATGGCGAGCTGCATTGCCTTCATAATTTCAGGCGCCGCAGACGCAGCGAATTCGTGATCACCGATGCCGAACTGAAGCTCATCGCCGCGGCCGCCAGAATTGGACTCAAGAGCACACCGAAAAACGGATAGAGCACTCCGGCAGCGATTGGGACTCCAATCGAGTTATAGATAAAAGCGAAGAACAAGTTCTGGCGGATGTTGCGCATGGTTGCCCGGCTCAGTTTGCGTGCGCGCAGAATGCCTTCGAGGTCTCCTTTGAGGAGCGTGATTCCGCCGCTCTCCATGGCAATGTCAGTGCCCGTGCCCATTGCGATGCCAACGTCGGCCTGGGCGAGCGCGGGAGCGTCGTTGATGCCGTCGCCGGCCATGGCCACGATGCGGCCCTCGTCATGCAGTTGCTTGACGATTTCGGCTTTGCGGCCGGGCAGAACCTGCGCGTGGAATTCGTCGATTCCCAACCTCTTTGCGATCGCCTCCGCGTCAAACTTGTTGTCGCCGGTCAGCATGAGGACGCGAACGCCCGAGCGTCGCAGCACCCGAATCGCTTCGGGAGTGGAAGGCTTGATCCGGTCACCTATGGAAAACCTGCCGGCGAATTTTCCATCGATCGCCATTTCGACCACCGAGTCGCCCGGTGAACGAACGATGGCGAACGCACCCGTGGGCTCCAGAGCGGCGACTTCAACCATGAGTTTTCGATTGCCCACGGCGACGCGTTTTCCATCGACCAGAGCCTGCACGCCCTTGCCAACTTCGTAATGGAAGTCCTTCGGCTCTGAGAGCGTGAGCTTACGGTCTTCAGCCGCTCTCACAATCGCCGCTCCCAGCGGGTGCTCGCTCGCCCGCTCCACGCTAGCCGCAAGCCGAAGCAGTTCATTCACCGAGCGGCCATGCTCGGCGCGCTCCGCTCCATCCATGGGCTCTCCGCGCCGCATCTTTTCCGCGCGCCGCATTTGTAATTCGGGGTCGTCTTGCGCCGGCGAAATCGAGTTCACCTTGGGCTTCCCTTCCGTCAGCGTGCCGGTCTTGTCGAAGACGATCGTGTCCACCTTTTCCATGGTCTCGAGGGCTTCGGCGTTCCTGATAAGCACGCCTGCGTGGGCTCCGCGGCCGGTGCCGACCATGATCGCCATCGGCGTCGCCAGGCCGAGAGCGCAGGGGCACGCAATGATCAGGACAGCGACGGCATTCACGATGGCATGGGCCAGGCGCGGCTGGGGACCGAAGACTGCCCAGGCAATGAAGGTCACAACAGAAATTCCGATCACTGCGGGAACGAACCATCCCGCCACTTTGTCGGCCAGCCGCTGAATGGGAGCCCGGGTGCGCTGCGCCTGGCTCACGAGTTGCACGATCTGAGCGAGCATGGTTTCGCGGCCTACTCGCTCGGCACGCATCACGAGCGCGCCGGTTCCATTTACCGTGGCGCCAATCACGCCCGCGCCGGTTCCCTTTTCAACCGGCAGCGATTCGCCCGTGATCATCGATTCGTCTACTGCGCTTGCTCCGTCGACTACCACGCCGTCAACGGGGATCTTTTCTCCGGGGCGGATTCGCAGCTTATCGCCAACTTTCACCTGCTCGAGCGGGATGTCTTTCTCGGTACCGTCGGGGGCTATTACCCGCGCCATCTTCGGACTCAAGTCGAGCAGCGCGCGAATCGCGCTCGAGGTCTGGCTGCGGGCGCGTAGCTCGAGCAACTGGCCTAGCAGAACCAGCGCGATGATCGCGGCGGAGGCTTCGAAGTAAACATCCGGGCGAGCGCTCATGGTGCGAAAGGAGGCGGGGAAGATTCCGGGGAAGAACGTCGCTACCACGCTGTAGAGGTAGGCGACGCCCGTGCCCATCGCGATGAGCGTGAACATGTTCGTGCTGCGATTCAAGAGGGATGCCCAGCCGCGCTGGAAGAAGGGCCAGCCGCACCAGAGGACCACCGGGGTCGCTAGCGCCAGTTCGAGCCATGGCAATCCAGAGCTCCATGCCATGAAGGCTCCCGGCAAGATCATGCTCCCCATGGCGATTGCCAGCAGCGGGGCGGTCAGCACTATGCTGATCCAGAAGCGCCGCGTCATGTCGCGCAGCTCGGGATTTTCTTCTTCGGCGGTCACTCTGCGCGGCTCGAGCGCCATCCCGCAGATCGGACAACTTCCCGGTTCTGCCCGGACAATCTCGGGATGCATGGGGCAGGTATATTCAGTTTTCGAGACGGGCAGCGCGGGCGATTCGGGATCCAATGCCATGCCGCATTTCGGACAGGGGCCGGGGCCGACCTGACGCACCTCGGGGCACATAGGGCAGACGTAGGCGCGCGTGTCTTTGCCAGTTTTGGATTGCCGTGAGGGGAGGGGCGAGGGTGCTGGTCGCTCCATCTGCGCGTCCGGCGCTGCTGGCGGTGACACTGGTTTCGGTGCGGCGCCTATGCCGATCGACACCAACGCCGGGCCCATCGGCTTCGGAGGAGTTGCCACGATTCCGTCGGGATTCGCCTCGAATTTCTTCATGCATCCGGCGCAGCAGAAAAAATACTCCTGTCCGGCGTAGGAAGTCTTGAAGCGGGCGGTTGCGCGGGCGACGGTCATCCCGCAGACCGGATCTTTGGACGTGCTCGCGTCCGCGAGTGGCGCCTTATGTTGTTCCATAATCTGAGCGGTGTGGAATGGCCAGATGGCTCTTGGCGGAACTCCACCCTTATTAGATACTAAAGGGTCTGGTTCGAACCGCGGGGTTGACCAGCGGAGAGTTCAAGAAACGAAGCATTTGAGAAGCAACGGTTTAAGGACTGAAGTCCATCGACCTTAGCCAGCGATCATTAATGTGATGAAATTGGGAGAATAAAATGACCTACCTCGAAGCCGCCTTCCGCTATCAAACCGCTCCCGGAGAAAACGAGTTGCGGGCCATTGATACTGTCCGCGAGGTGTACGGGATTCAGCGCATCCAATTTAATGAGAAAGAGCGAACGGTGAGGGTAACGTATGACGCTTCACGCCTGAAGGCCGACGCTGTGGTCAAGCTTCTCCGCCAGGCTGGGATCGATGTACAGGAACAGCTTGTGCTTGCCTGAGTTCCGCAGGTCAGAGGTGCGAGGTTCGAGGTCAGATTGCAGAAGTAAAAGTCAAAGGCTTTGGGGCCGACGAAACGGCATCGATTGCACTGGGATCGCTGGAGAATGCAAAGGGGCATCCGGAAAGACCTCTGGCCGAAGTATTTTCCGGAATGCCCCGTTGCGCGCCACTTCGTCTACCCAAAGGAGAAGCAGGTCAGCTGCCATCTCTAAGGCGTTGCTAACGTTGCATCTTTAGAACGCTCGAGTAGGTAGGTTTTGCGTGGCGGCCGAAAAATTTACGCTTTGGGCCTGTCGAAGCCGTGCGTCGCCACTCAGGGGCAATCGCCAATTGAGAGTGATCCAATCCAGAATGCGTTCATCGGTATGATTCCAAACGATCTATCCCTTGGCCTTATCGCCCGAGTCTTGTCAGCTAGCGAGTCTGCTGTGCGAATTCCTAACCAAAGAGTTCGACGCGTGCCGTGTGGCCGGAAGCAGATGCGAGCCGAGCATCTCTTGTAACTAACGTAGCTCCAAGTTTTTCGGCAAGCACGATGTAGGCAGCGTCATAGGCGGAAAAATTGTGACGGAGTTGCCAGATGCGAGCCAGGAGCACGAGATGAGGATACCGGGTGATGCGGAGATCAAGGAGATCACGGACTGCCTCGGCAGCGCGATGCACAGAGATCACTCCTTGCAATGCCAGGCGCCGAAATACCTCGGTGACCTCCATATCCAGTAGTTGAGGCGCGTGGAGCGTTTCGTCAGCCGAAAAGATTCGCCTCTCAATGCTCTTCCCCTCGGATGTCTGAAGCAGCCAGTCAACCGTAGCGGACGCATCGAGGACAATCATCGAGCGTCGCGCTCCTGTTGAAGCAGGAGAGCGGTATCGATCTGGGCCGAAACCGGCTTACGAGTGTGCAAGCGGTCCCGCAACTCGGCGAGCGTTGGCCTGTCGACAATTTCCCTGATTTCAACCAATAGATAATCCGACAGGGACATACCGGCCATGGCAGCGCGAGCTTTCAAGGCGCGGTGCAGCGCATCGGGCGCATTGCGGAACTGAATCATCTTGGACATGCGGTAAGCATACTTTCATGTGCTCCATGTCAATTGCGCTCGCTTGCTGTCGTGGTCTTGAGCCGGCGGTGTTTCCGCAATGCTACCCAAGGCCGTGCGGGAATGCCGAGAAATCTCCAAACGGCTTGATCAGAGCCGATTTGGGCGCATAGTTCCTGCATCCGTCGCACGGTAACTGTGCTAAACTGGTGGATTCTCGGAGGCATCCGAGAGGCCCGGCAATGCACTCATTTCAATCAAATCTGACGCTGAAACTGTGCACTGCCCTGTTCCTCTGCACCATTTGTTGTGCACTTTTTACGACCCGTGTGATAGCCCAAAATCAGGCCGACCAGAGTTCGTCTGACAACGGGCCGGCGGTCGACGAGTCCCCTGCCCTACCCGCTGCCCCCACCGGTTCGGGACTTCACCTGGGCCCCGGCGATCTGGTCGAGATGAGCGCTTATAACGTGCCTGAACTCAACACCAAGGCTCGTGTAACCGGCAAGGGCGACATCTATTTTCCGTTTATCGGATACACCCACGTCGCCGGGCTGACCACAGAGGAAGCGCAGACGCTGATCGAGAAGCGACTGGGCGAATATCTGAAAAATCCCCAGGTATCGTTGTTCGTCGCGGAATATACTTCCCAAGGCGCCAGCGTGCTGGGCGAGGTGAATCACCCCGGTGTCTACCCGGTGCTCGGGCAACAGCACCTGTTTGACCTGATCTCGGCGGCGGGCGGCACCAGCGAGAAGGCAGGCCACAGCATCACGGTCACGCATCGCACCGCGCCGGACCAACCCATCACGGTGGCGCTAAGCCGGAATCTCACGGATCAACCTGAGAGCAACGTGGCCGTTTTTCCCGGCGACACCGTGATTGTGCATAAGGCGGATGTAGTTTACGTGGTTGGCGATGTAGGCCGGCCAAGCGCGCTGCTCATGGATACCGGCAGCCTGACCGTTTTGAAGGCTATTGCGCTGGCTGGCGGCACGAACCGCACGGCGAAGCTTGGAGGCGCAAAGATTCTGCGTAAGACGCCGACCGGGATGGAGGAGACACCAATCCAGTTGAAGAAAATTCTCTCTGCGAAAGCGCCCGACCCGGTGCTGCTGGCGGACGATATCCTGGTGGTGCCATCCAGCTTTGGCAAGATTCTCGCAGGGCGTTCGCTGGAAGCTGCGATGCAAAGCGCGACCATGGTCAGTGTTCTGGCAGTACCGTAATTTCGTCGTACCGGAAAACAGTCTCGTTGTATGGAAAACAAGCGGCACATTGCGAGTTACTCGCAGCGGTCTTCCGAGCCGCGGCAGATTCGCAATATCAATTAGCGCACCCTAAAGGACCCAACATGGCCTATACCAGATCTGCGACCTTTCCTGGTCTTCTTTCGGCAGTTCTCCTCGTGATGCTGAGGGCTGTCACGGCGACTGCCGCCACCACCGAAACCGTTCTCTACAACTTTGCCGGAAGCGGCAGCGGGTCGAATCCGTACGGGAATCTTGTCGCCGATACAACTGGCAATCTCTACGGCACTACCGGCGGCGGGGGAGCCAGTACGAATTGCAATCTTGGCTCGGGGTGCGGAACGGTGTTCGAGTTGACGCAGCAAAGTGGCGTGTGGACGCAGACCGTGCTCTATAGTTTCCAGGGCGCATCGGTTGGCGACGGCTCGGGCCCGCAATCGGGACTGGTCATGAAGTCCGGGGCCATTTACGGCACCACGGCCAGCGGCGGCGCGAACGGCTACGGCACAGTCTTCGAACTGGCTCCGCCGGCGAAACAAGGCGGCGCATGGACGGAGACGGTCCTTTACAGCTTCAAGGGGGGGGCCGACGGAAGCTATCCCTCGAGCGGCGTGATCTTTGATGGCACCTCGCTGGTTGGAACGACACCGTTCGGTGGATCGTCCGCCTTTGGCGTCGTGTTCGAGTTGACGCCTCCCAAGAAAAAAGGCTCCCCATGGACCGAGGCGATTCTCTACAACTTCACGGGACGCTCCGATGGGGGCAAGCCTTATTGCGCACTGACCCTTAAGACGAACAGTCTTTATGGCACGACTCTGGACGGAGGCCCGTCGGGACAGGGCGCAGTCTTCGAACTGACGCCTCCTGCGAAAGCGGGCGGCGCGTGGACCTATACAGTTCTCTACGGCTTTACGGGCGGCGCTGATGGAGGCAAGCCTTACGCCGGGGTGATCTTCATCAAGACAGCCTTGTACGGCACGACCGGACTCGGCGGAGGCAGCGGATACGGCACTGTTTTCGAATTGACTCCGGGAAAAACCGGAAGCCCGTGGGCGGAAAGTGTGCTCTATAGCTTCACGGGAGGCGCCGACGGATCTTATGCGCGCTATGGTGTAGTCGCCGATACGAAAGGGAATCTCTACGGCACAACGGGAGTTGGCAGCACTAACTCCGGCGTCGTCTTCCAACTCGTGCCCGCCAAGACGGTCCCCTGGCCTGAAACCGTGCTCTGGAGTTTCACGGGCGGCAGCGACGGAGGCAATCCGACCGCAGGACTGTTGCTTAACGGAACCATGCTCTATGGCACTACGAGCACGGGAGGAGAATACAGCGAGGGCACGGTGTTTTCGGTAACGCCGTAACCGGGCGCTCGTCCCGCCTAGTCTCTATGGGGCTCATTTCATGGAGCCAATTCTGAGCGCGGGGCCGGTGCGAGTTGTTTGAGGATCGCGTCGATGCGGGCAACATTGCCGGCATATTTGCCGTCGCTCTGCGCCAGCTTCATAAAGAGGTTCAAGGCTTCCTGGTAGTGGGCGCGTGATTCTTGTGTGCGGTTCTGATTTTGTTCCAGGAACGCCAGATCGCTCAGAGTGCGCGCTTCATCCGGCAAGTACTTGTCGGGGTTCTGCTCCGCCAATTGACGGCGTAATTCCAAAGATTTCTGGAAATGCTGGCGCGCATCGTCTGGCCGGTTCTGGAGCAAATCGAGGTTCCCCAGATTGTTCAACGTCGTCGCCATGTCGGGCAGGTACAGGGCCGGACTCTGCTGCGCGAATTTCGGATAAGAGTGCAAGGCTTCCTCGAAGTACTGGTGAGCTTCATCGAGCCGATTCTCGCGCCCATCCAGGTTTCCCAGATTGTTCAACATCGTCGCCATGTCGAGCAGATACGCATTCGGATTTCGCTGCGCGAGTTGACGGTAAGCCTGCAGCGCTTCCCCGTAGTGCGCGCGCGCCTCGTCCGTCCGGTGCTGCTGGCAATCCAGAAAGCCCAGGTTGTTGAGAGTGCTCGCGAGGTAGAACAGGTACGCATTCGGATTCTGCGGGGCGAGCTGACGGTAGATCTGGAGAGCGCTCTCGAGATGTTGACGTTCATCTTCCAGCCGGTTCTGTTGCCGATCTACCCCTGCCAGGTTGGTTAGAGTCCCTGCCCGATACGGCAAGTACCGTTCAGGATCCTGTTGCGCGAGTGGCTGGCGGAGTTCCGCGGCGCGCTCGAAATGGCGGCGGGCTTCGTCCATCCGTGCCTGCTCGACTCCAAAGTTCTGCAGATCATGCCGCGTCATCTCCGAGTCGGGATGCATCAGCGCAACCCCGAGCGCGTTATGCGTCATGGGACTCTCTGCTCCCTCCAGGGTGTGCGACCACAGATC
>Ga0187847_10002326_pt1 | contig 15482 bp, 15 predicted proteins | sample June2016WEW_4_10_FD_132458 | JGI IMG/M metagenome (GOLD analysis project Ga0187847, IMG submission 132458) | Peatland microbial communities from SPRUCE experiment site at the Marcell Experimental Forest, Minnesota, USA - June2016WEW_4_10 | ecosystem: Environmental > Terrestrial > Soil >...
AGCGGAGACGACGTGGCGCCGCTTGGACTCGTCTGTGTCCGCGTCGTTCCACGGATATCTGCGACAAAGTTGCGCTTCGACTTCAGCTTTGTTTGGCGGACTGTTGAGGTCTTGGTTGGCTTTCCATACAGCCTCTACGGCTCTGTGAAATTCAGTGAGCATCTTACCTCCCTCCTACGAAAGAACTTGCCCACAGACGGCAATCCAATTGAGATGGGGGAAGTTTCATATACGGCGCAGAGTCTTCATATGTTCACTGACGAGTATGGTCAGATTATCGCCCGAAGGATCGTGAACAATGCGAGCCTCTGATCAGCGTCGTCTTTGTATTTGCGCACACATTGCAGACCGCGATGTCATCCGTCATGTCGATCCAAATGTATTACTAATCGCTACAGAGCAGGCAGCGGATCTTTATGAAAGCGACCAATCGGTAGTTGATCTTTTGAACCTCCTCCATGTCCGGTCCAGGGAAGCCATTCAACTTCTTGACCGCTATCTCTTTGTGATTCCGCCATGTCCGGAAGATGAAAGCGCGCTTTTTGCTGGTTTCTTTGAACATATAGCATCAGAATATGAACATCTCATTGATCCGTCGTGCAACCTTCATAACATTAGCGTGCTTATTTCATTGTTGACAACGATCATCGGGGACCTGCGCGGGCTGAGTATTCTGGACTTTGGCTGCGGAACTGGATTGTCGCTTGGCCCATTGGAGGCTGCCGAGGCCAGCCTGATCGGGATGGATCGGTCCATGGGAATGAGGAAAGTGGCGGAGGCACGCGGAATGCACGTCATCAGTCTTGAAGAGTTGGTGGCATGGCCTGGTACTTTTGATGGCGTAATTTCCTCATATGTATTTCACCTCTGCCTTGATCGTAGGTCCGTGGAGGTGATATGCAGCAAGCTACGATCGGGCGGTGCTGTCGTCGGCAATTGTCACAAAGACCTAGGAATCACTCTTGTAACGCAACTCTTTCACCAATTTGGATGTGAGACTCTCTCGCCCACAGGTTTTGTCGATAACTCACGACATGGGAGATACCTTGCATTTATTAAAGGATGACAGCATGTCGCTATTCATTTCTTGTGAGGAAGCGAACACGGCTCTCCGTCAACACGCAGGTGTCACCCTGGATGCCGAGCAATGGGCATTCCTTCTTGCCAACCATTTACTTCCGCGCTTCGCCAGGGGTGACGAGGACTTTTTACTTACCGACGACGTGATGGATGCGGCCTCAGCTCTTCAGTACATCGCCTACCACACGAATGCGCCAGATCGCCTTTTCCCGAATGTTCCGGCCAACGCAATACTCGGACGGAACCTGCAAATCGACCTTGGGGCTGATCATTCTCAAATCCCCCCGGCGTTTTATAGCGCCGCGCGCAATCTGTGGAGAGCGTCGTCTCTTCCCAATAGCGAGGACAAGGTTGGCAATCTGGTCACGCGAGTATATTTGGGACTAACACGGGTGTCGAGCAGCTCGGACTACCTACTGAATCTAGCCGAGGCACAGACCTCTCGCCAGGAAATACTTGATCAATCACACTCAAGCCAATTCGCCAACTCTGCTTACTATATGGGATCGAAAAAGACATTATCCGGTTTCCTCGTCGAAGCGATGTCAACAGTTCTAACCCCTCATGAAAGTATCCTCGATTTAATGTGCGGTTCCGGAGCAGCCGCGGGTGCCTTTAGCCATTTTTGGCCTACATACGCCTCCGACGCACAACAATTCTGCCGTAACCTCGCCGTTGTCCAAGGCGGGGGATTCAGTGCTTCTCGCGCCCAACATTTACTACATCTCATCAGCGATCATGCTCACAGAAACATAGAGCAATTGCAGCAGCATGTCGGAGCTCTCCTTGAAACAGAAGAGGTGATCTTCCATAGCGACTTTGCTATAAGCACAGTAGAGCAGTACCAGCAATACTACCGAACTCTCCCCTTGTATCCGGATGGTGGGCGTTGCGGGTCTTGGGACCCAACTCGGGAGGTAGTGGAACGTCAACGCGATCCTAAGAGAACTCCATATTGTCTGGCTACTGCATATTTCGCGAACGTCTACGTTGGTCTCCGTCAGGCAGTGGAAATCGACAGTCTTCGTTACGCAATTGATCAGATCGCCGACGAGATTGATCGTGCTTGGGCAATCGGAGCCCTAATAACTACGATCAGCGCCGTTGCTTTAACGTATGCTGGTCATTTTGCTCAACCTATCCTAGGAAATGCAGAGGCCATCACGGAAAAGAAATTGCCTCGTATCGTTGAGCGTAGAGCTGTAAGCGTCATGCACGAGTTTGCAATCCGGTTGCTCAGCCTAGCCGAAGAGAGCGAAACAGCCTCTTATCCGGTACGAATCGTGCCTGGTCCGTGGAAGAACGCGATCGAGAGCACAAGTAGGCATATAAGCGAAGGCATTATGGTGTACCTAGACGCGCCTTACACACGCGACGAATACAGTCGCTACTATCATGTGCTCGAGACGATCTCTCAATATAGGTACCCATGCAGCATAGGACCTGCTCGCATACCCAGCAAAGTTCTTGGGGAGCGGTTTAGGTCCGAGTTCTTTACGCGCAATGCTGAACTGATGCGAAAAACCTACGCGGACATTATCCTGTCTGTCCTGGAACACAATTGGAAGTGCGCCTGGAGTTACTCTGATGGCGGCGCGGTTGCGCCCGCCTCCGTAATAGACGATGTTGCGCGAAGGCGCAGAGTTCACGTCAGATCTTTTTCAGCCCCTTACGTTTATAAGGCACAAGGGGGGAAGCCGCAGAAAAATGTAACAGAGTATCTCGTCGTTTTCGAGGGCAAGTGAGGGTGAGATGCAGTGTGACACCGCCGTGAAGGTTCGTTGCTTGAATCCGCGCGCCAAACTTCCGTGCTACGCATACGATATGGTCGCCATTCATCGCGACTTTGCGATGAGTGGGCATCTCGCGAACGCGCGATCGCTCCCACCCATCCAGTCCTCGAGATGCTCTACGCCGCTCCGACTACCATCACCCGCGCCGCTCCCTCGGCTGCGGCAAGGGGACGAATCTCGATCACCGCATCACATTCCAGGGCCGTAGCGAAGTGCATCAGCCGCTCCACCGAGAACCCCTCCAGCTTGTACCCCTTCAGCGCCGAGACCTTCGGCTGGTTCACGCCCAGCAACCGCGCCGTCTCCGCCTGCGTCAGCTTGCGAGCCACCAGGATCGCGTTCAGCGAGGCCGCCAGCCGCACCTTCGTCCCCAACTCTTCCGCGTTGGGCAATCCTTTTCGATGATCGCCGGACGGAATCCCTGACTCTTGAAATGGTCTGCGGCCTGTAGGATCGCCTGATCGAAGTCGGGATGTTCAAACAGTCTCACGTTTGAGGCCTTTCCTTAGCCTGCCACTTGCGCGCGTTCTTCAGCGATGCGAACTGTCCGAACTTGAACCGAGAGAGCGGATTCAAGGAGGCGTGCAAGCGGGTTCGCGCGCCGGACTCTCGACCAAGCTCCTCTGCCAATGCGCCAAGCAGGGCGCGAACCCGTGGCGGCTCCGAATTGGCCACCTTGAGTAGTCGTTCAAGGCGGCGGTTCGTCGCGAGCAGGGCCAGGGTCTTCTGAACGGTTCGTTCAGAAGACAACTCACTGGTCTTGCCGCCCTTTCGTAAGAAGTCGAGGAGTGCCGCCTCTGTCTCGGATAGACTCTTCCATGCTTCCGGCCTCCGCGCATGCACGCGGGTATCAGCGCCGATGAGCTTCCTGGGGAGGCTAAGGGAGCTGGTTGCCACTTCGCCTCGCTTCGGCGTCTGCGAGGTGAAGCCCAGAAGGTTCGCGGCGACGATGCCGGATGGGAAGATCGTCTTATTCCGTTCTGCCAGCCTCTTAATGGCTGTCGGACTGGGGCGGCTTGGCCCAAAGGCGGTCGAGCGGGAACGGTAGTAAACGCCTTTGCTCAATCTCTCCAATGTTCCATTGCGGGTCAGACGAGAGAGTGTCTGGGCAACGGCAGGAAACGGCTGGCCCCGGAAGTCGTTGTGACGCCACAATCTTTCGCCTCCGCGTTCAATCTGAAGGCGGATCGAACTGGCGGTCGTGCGGGTTTGGGGGGTATTTGCCATCTCCCTTACTATGTGGTGACTGTTGTTATATGTCAAGTTTTTTTGCTATAAAACTTGACATACACAGCGATGTACCACTTCTTCCAGATCACATTTCAATCGGATTCAACTTGCAAGCACCATCGAGAAACCCGCTGGGAACGGATCGGCTAATCCAGCCTGACCGGAGGGACGCTCATCTTCCCGCACGCGCAACTCACTTTCTCACACACAATGCACCATAGCAATTAGGCTGGCAAGCTCGACTCAATGGAGCCGTCCCTGACCTGTCGACGGAAGAGCTTCAGCTCTCGCCCACATAGGTTCACATGTCGCAAGTGGCGGCAACCATGCAACCCAACCGAATACATGCAAAGGAAGACCCAAATGAATGAATACGAGTTAGACGAGAACTCCGACATGTCACAGCCCTGCCCGCGCGATGAGTACAGCGAGGACGACGGCTTCAGCCTCGACTCTAGAATCGCTTCACAGAATCTGTACTACGGACGGTGGGCTGCAGAGAAGTGGATTCTTCGCGTCTATCTCCGCCGATGCTGCCGCTTTCTTCTGTCGAGTTTCAGACCAGTGAGGCCGGTCAACAGCATCTCTGACGACGAGCTGCCGTTCTGATGGTTGCATGCGCGACGGTGCCATTGCGGTACACAAAGCGGGAGTAAAGCCCATCGAGGACCGTTCCAAGCACCCCGGCGCGTGAACAACGCTCCCGGGGATCCCGCAACCCCGCATCAACACTCCTCAGAAACACGACTTTTGAACCGACCTGACCAGCCAATCGGACAAAATTCGCATTAAACCCGCAACATAGGCGCGAATCTCAACGGCTTCTAGCTAGATACATCGCGCAAGAATCTTACAAACTCAGGAAAGTCTGACAGCCAAAATGCCGATGATAGAAATAGCAGCTAAATGAGAAACTGTCAGAGGAGTAGGCTGACCACAATGGCGATGGACGATCTAGTATCAAACCTTATTAACAATCCGCTGCGCAGCGAGATCATCTCACGTATTTTGAATCCAAGCGAGAAATGTCCGGAATATCAAAAGTGCTCAGGATTCGGGACAATACCTGAATGTGAACTTGGGCCAAAGGATCAGAAAAAGTTTGCCGAGAGTGTGCAGAAACTCTTTAAATTGAGTAATACAAGACGGTGGTACCCTCTCCGCGATGCCCTTCAAAAGTTGAATAGCGCGGGCGCGCTGAAGACCTGCGAACTACTCGCAGCTTTCATCGCTATCAAGGGCCGGATTACAGGTGAACAGGTCGAGAAGCAGGCGGCTTCCTATGATTCCGCACGAGAGGTTGGGAGTGCAAAAGTAGGAGAGGCTCTCAAGTCGGTTACAAGCCTCGAAAAGTCATTTGAAGGCGCGGAAGAGCGGCAGCCAGAAGTATTGCAAACAAAGAGGTTTATTGAATATAAGCGCGCATTGTGCAATCTTGTTTCCTGCGGATTGAAAGCGTTGGAAGAGTTGCATGAAATGGAAGAGAGAGCTTCCTCCCAGAAAGTGCTGCGGGAGATACATAAGACTACGTTCAGGATGAACATCGAGGTGATTCTTCATCCTAGTTCAGCTAGCTCGAGCGCTCGGTACTGGGCGGAGATCCAGGATGTTCTCGATGGCGTCGAAGAAGTCGTCAGGAGACCCCGGCCAGAAGACTGGAGCAAAACGACGCCCAAACGGAACGAACGAATAGCGGGAACAACTCTTCGACAGGACACAAATAAGCTATCCGCGTCCGACGAAGCAACGCTGAAACGTTGGTTCTCGATGCTTGGGCCCGATTTGTATACGCGTTTTGAAAAAGAAGAAGATCAAATTGCGCTACTAAAGGAGGTGATGGAGCGTGAACCGAATTTTCCGCCCATTCTTTTATTTCTTCTGCCGGTCGCACTCCAATACAAAGATGATCTTATGGCCTTGCGGACAGTTGCGGAACGCGGTGGCCACAATCCGCAGCAGTAAAAACCGGGGGCTGTTCGCGCGATGCTATTTCCTCTGTTTGTTTGGGAACCTGCCCTCTTGCCTGACTTCATATTGTTGTGCTCGTGCACGGCGGCGCACAGGATTTTTCTGCAACGTCAGCCCCCACTTGTCTAATTGATGCCACAGTGCGCCCGTCTTGACCGAGATACCCTCAAGGGCAAGGAGTTTCTGAATCTGCGCAACCGTCCGATTTGGGGCTGACCGGTTCCATGCACGGATCTTGAATTCCCACTGCGCTAGCTTTGATCGGCGGTATCCTCCGATCTTTCGTATGCCGCGCACGCCGGTGTCCTGGTATCGCTTCTGAACCTTATATATCCAGGCACGGCTTACTTTGAGCTGTCCTGCAATCTCGCTGGGGCGAACCCCTTGCTCCAACGCGAGCAGTACCAGATTTCGGAGTTGCTGTGGATAAGCCTGCATCGCGGGTTCTCCTTGCACAGTATCGACAGCAATTGTCTACAACATAATTGATATCTGTGATCCATATATCTTGCGTAACCGGTTGAATCCACAAGAACAACCTGCGATCTAAATCTCTCACAATTCTATCTCTCAAGTAGGGATGGAACGCCCGTATACCGGCGCATGATGGTCATGCTCAACACGCACATGCGTGCTTGGCAAGGACCTAATTGTGAAGATTATTGCCTATCTCGAACGCCCGAAGCGAGCCCTAAGAGTGCTGCATCTGGCGCAAATTCTTGGCTGCTCGGACACACAACTCTACAAGCTGATTGCCGCAGGCAGGATGCCGAGCTATCCGATCAGATCGCCCATCCGCCTGTGCCCGGCTGTGATCGCCGACTGGCTTAGAGACCAAAAGACCGAACCGAAGCCGTGCCCCCGGAAGAGTCCCGGCCACAGGGGCGCGAAATGAGCGCACCTGATTCTGGACGCGTTCTCTATCGCCGGGAAGAGCTACCTGAGTTGATGCAACTCAACGAGGAGCAGATCGACAGGCTTGAACGAACTGGACAGCTCTGCGCGCTGCGGATTTGCGGCGAGGAGCGGTTTGATGCTGCCGAGATTCGAGCGCTGATTTCAACGTACTACCAAATCGCACAACGTAAGAGGGAAAAACATGACCGTTAGCAGCACACTACATTCTGTAACGTCCGATTGCAAAGCCGGGAAAGGACTGCCCGGCCATCTCCATTTCCGAGAGGCTGGCGAGTGCCAAGCACCGGAATGCGACCGTATCGTTCCCGGAGGCATGGTTTCCGACAAGCAAGAGTGGCGTTACTGTTCGCAGCTCTGTAGGTCGCGGCTGTTCCATTCGAGGCATGGAATCGGCACCTGCGAGCTCTGTGGTGGTCCCATCACCGGCTATTCCTCACCCCGACGCAAACCGCGATTTTGCAAGAGGGCGCACGAGAAGGCCTTTCACGAAGAGCGTCTTATGGGCCCGACCGGAGAATTCCGCCCTATCCTCAGTAATTACTTGGCAACTACTACTCGATACCGGCCGAGAGCACTCGAAGATGCACGGTTGAGCCTTGCTCACTTTTTTAGTTTCGTTGTGGAACTGGGTATTACTCGTCTAGTAGATGTTCGTCCATCTGTTGTCTCGCGATGGATCAAACGTGAGCGCGACCGCGGCATAACTCGCGGTGGATTCGTTGGTCACATTTCCACGTTTTTTTTGTCGATGATTGCTGAGGAACTCGTCGATATGTCTTCCCCGGTGATCTCGCGGATACACTCCCAGACGAGTGCTCCAACAGAGCCACGCCCCTTTACCAAGGAGGAAGTCTCCCTACTGTGGGATCTGCTGATCGAGTATGGCGATCTTGTCTTACTAGCAGCATTCGCTATCGGATTGGAATGTGGTTTGCGCGTCGGCGAAGTGTGCAATATCCGAGTTTCGGACATCGATTTTCAGCATCAGCGGATATTTGTGCGCCTTCCCACCAAGAACATGGCAACGCGTACCGTGCCATTTGGCAATAAGGTAGCTCTCTACGCGCAGTTGTGGCTGGAGCAACGCAGGGAAAACTCTCGGTACGATCACCTCATTATTGGCGACCGCGGTGGCCGTTACGAATCTGCGGATCTCGATGGACGCTTTCGCCGGTTCTTCCAACAGCATTTGGAGGCTCTGGCAATCTTCAAATTTCACCGCTGCCGTCACACGTGGGCCTCAGGCCTCCTCAACTGCGGAATGAATATTGCCGTCCTGCAAAAACTCGGGGGATGGAAACATCTGGGCTCCATGCAAAAGTACCTTCGCATTCTTCCCGAAACTATCCGCCGTGAGTACCAAGCGGCATATCAGAAGATGCAGGAGCAAGTCGAAGAGAATCGCGACGAAATTATGTCGCTTATCGACTTTATGCAGACTCCCGGGGAGTAACCAAAGCATTATCAATCACATGCAGATGATTGCGGGTAATTTTTCTTACCCGCAATGTACAAAACTCTGTTTTCAAACACTTACGAAGGACTAAATGAAAATCGATGAATTTATGTTGGAGCTTGGAAGTCGGACAAATAGTAAAGAGACTATGCGTGCGTACCGACAGGACCTTGAGCGCTTTGAGCGGTTCCTGAAATCCGAGGGCATCCGAATCAATCAGGTTAAGCGCAGCACGATGGTCAAGTACCTTGCATACCTCGAAGCTCTTCGTGGGCGCACCACATCTGAGCGGCTCTCTCCCGCCACCAAGAACCGTCGGCTGACCATCGTCTCCGAGTATTTTGATTGGCTCCAGCGTGATTCCGATAAGACGATCAGCAATCCAGTCGCCCTTATGCGCAGGCCCACAGTTCAGAACGAGAATCCGAGCCCGGTGGATGATGTAGATCTCTCGAAGCTAGTTACTGGCCTACAGAACCTGCGCGACAAGGCTCTCATTCTGATCTTTGTCTATTCAGGGTTGCGGCTGTTTGAACTGTATAAGCTGAACATCAACTCTATCTCCATCAGAGTGCGCCAGGTTGATGGCCAAAAAGAGTACTACGGACATGGACGCATCCTCGGGAAAGGAAGTAAGGAGCGCAACTTCATCATCGGCCCCAAGGCAGTTGAAGCATTGAAAGCATATCTGCTAGCACGCCAATCACAAGATGCAAACGCCCCACTCTTCCTTTCGTCGCGCAAAACTCGTCTCAGTTGCCGCTCCATGCAGCATCTGCTTGCGGAGGCTTGTAGACGCCTCGGCCTGAACCATATCCATGTCCATCAGCTACGGCATACATTCGCCACACGCAACGTGAACGCTGGCATGTCGATGGAAGTTCTTAAAGAACTCCTTGGCCACGAACAGCTGACCGCCACGCAACGCTACTTTAAGGTCGATGCAAAACGGATTCAGCGGGAATATTACGCGGCAATGGAATATGTCTCACAAAGTTCAGATCTGTAGTCCGATTCCGTAGCCTCGCTCTATCTGCAGATGTGCACTAGGAGGGCAAACATTCTTACCTATTCCACTTGGTGCACGCAAAACGCGCATGTCCCTTGACAACAGGGGATTCACAACAATCTCCATATCCACAGAGCCACTGATCATATGGCGGCTCGGAAGTCATAAGTAACCAATGATCCCGTCACGTGATCTCTTGTTTTCGCCTCAGGAACTAGCAGAGGCGATCGGACAGAAGGTGCACACCCTCGCAGATTGGAGATGCGATGGGCGCGGGCCCGCGTATTACGTCATTGGCCGCAAGATCTGGTACTCGAAGGAACGAGTAGCAACATGGTTTGAGTCGAAGTTAAAGGAAACCAAAGAAGATGGCATTAAGGAAACGCAACAGAAAGTGGCATTACCGGTTCGAACTCGACGGCCGGGAGTACAGCGGAGCGACAGACTTGGTCGCCACGGTACGAAACGAGAGCGGCGCGAGGCAGATGGAGGCAGACCATCGCAAGGCTCTCCTTGAGGGGCGATCGCCCACGCGCCGTCTATTTGTTCGCGAGTTCACAGACGGCGTTGGCGAGTTTCTCGACTGGGCAAAATCGGAATATCGCGCTCATCCGAACTCTCATAAGCGTATTCGAGCCAGCATGACAAGCGCTAAGGAGTTCTTCCAAAACAAACCTCTGAGCACGATTTGCGAGGCGGAGATCGAGGCATACAAAGTATGGAGAATAAATACACATGAGGTGCGCGACATCACTCTGCGGCACGACCTCCACGCACTGTCAGTGCTTTTCCGATATGCCATCAAGCAAAACTGGGCTAGGTCAAACCCGATCCGGAACGTAAAAATTCCCTCTGGTGAGGATGCCATGCGGATGCATGTCATCAGCTTGGAAGAGGAGAAAGAATACTTCTTGCGAGCAGCAAGGAACCAGAATCTTTCTGATTTAGCTCGCCTGATGAGGAATCAGGGAATGCGACCAGAGGAAGTGGTTTCGATTAGTAAGGCGGATGTGCATTTGGAGCGAGGTCAGCTGCATATCCCGTTCGGGAAAACGAAGGCGGCACGTCGAATTTTGGATCTGACTGCGGAGAGTCGGAGCATCCTGGCAAGGCGTTGTCAAAACCCTTCGAAGTGGGTATTTCCCTCGGACAGAAAATCCGGAGCTCATATGGCGCGTCTGAATGGAGCCCACGACACCGCCTGTGCCAACAGTAAGACCCGTTCGGAACTTAACTTCGTGCTCTACGACTGGAGGCATACTTTCGCAACCCGAATGGCTCAGGCAGGTGTAGATCTCGCGACGATTGCCGCGATTCTGGGGCATGGTTCGCTCCGGGTGGTTCAGAAATACGTCCATCCGACGGCCGACCATAAAAAACAGGCTATGCGCAAGTTCGAGCAGGCGGTTCTTGAAGCGGAGGCGGAGGCGGCGGCATTGCCACAGGCCACCGAGACGGTCAACTGAGAAGCCTTGGAAAGCTCCGTCCGGTTTTGGTCCGGGGTCGAGGTCAATTCAGCCCGATTTGGGCCGTTCGAGCCCGAACGAGCACGAACTCGAAGTTGGCCATAATCCATTGAACCTGAAAGAGAAACGGGAGAGAAGTTGGAGGCGCGGGCCGGGATCGAACCGGCGCATAAAGGTTTTGCAGACCTCTCCCTTACCACTTGGGTACCGCGCCTCGCAGGGCCTGCGCTTTCACGCACACCCGGATGAACAAGGAAGAGTGTATCGCAGAAGGGCTGGAGTTGGAGCGGGAGACCGGGGTCGAACCGGCGACATCTTCCTTGGCAAGGAAGCACTCTACCACTGAGCTACTCCCGCTCGCACAAATTGAAGTATAACGGCCCATGTAGCCACGGTCAACGCGCGCCAGATGCAAAGCGGGCCGGATGCAGGGCGCCGCTCTGCGTGTCTTGTTCTAATTGGCCGCCTGCGTCCGGTACGCAATTCGCGGGCTGGCCACCATATCGGAGCGCCGCCGCACCACATGCGGCGTCACCACCATGACGAGCTGGCTGGAGTCCTTCTCTACGTTCTCAGTGGCGGGTATCTGGAAGCCGGGCAATTCGCTCAGTCCCGGGATCCCGCTCATCGCAGCCGACTCGGTTTTGCTCACACTGCTCACCATCAGTGCGCTCTCCCCCTCCTGCACCGTAATGTCCGAGGCCAACTGCCGGCTGTCCAGGATGGGGTTGCCGTCGCTTGTGCTGCCTGAGAGCGACTCGATCTTCAGGTTGAGCTTCAGGTTGATCCGTCCCGACTTCAGGATCACGGGGGTCGCATTCAGGGTCACGCCGAGGTCCTCATAGGTCACCTGCGGAATCGTCAAGCTGCTGCCGCCCGCGTACTGCGAGAGCAGGCTGGCGACGTTGACGCCGTTGATGGTTTTATTGCTCAGCGCGGAGGCGGCCGTCGACAACCCCGAACTATAGGTCGATGAGACGATCGGATAGCGCGTCCCCTCGCGGAAGACTGCTTCCTGGTGGTCTTCCACCCGCAACTGCACATCGTCGAGCGCCCTTGTGTCGGATGAATTCAAGCCCCAGTTGAACGCGATGTTCCCTGTTTCCGTGATGCCTGTCATCATGGTGCCGCCGCCGATGACTCCGATCGTGCTGTTGAGCAGACTGCTCTGCACCAGCCCCGACGCAATCAGCTCGCCGGCAATCGTAAGTGCGCTGGACGTCGCGGTAATAGGTGGGTTTCCCAGGCCCTGCGCAATCGCCTGCTGCACCAGCGTCTGGTTCGCGTTCACCAGCGCCGTCGCCGCCTGGTCCACGTTGTAGATTCCAGCCGCCGTGGGGATGTTCGCCCCGGCGTTGACCGCGTGCGTGTTGACCATTTCATACAACTTCACCTCGACCATCACCTCTCCGGGGGCATCGATCAGGCCCTCGATCACGTGGTTCATCGATGCGAGGACCGCCCGCGGAGCGCGCACCACGATGCTTCCGGAGGCCGACTGTGTGGTTGCCTGCCTCACCTCGAAGATGTTGCGCGCGACGTTCGCAATGTCGCTGACCTGCTCCTGCGTGGACTCTGGCAGATAGATTGTCTCCTCTACCTGGCGCTCCATGAGCAGGCGGTTCGACGGGAGGTTGCGGGCAATCAGCAAGCTGGTCTCATCCACGGGCACCGCGATGACATTCGTCATCTCCGTCAGTACCTCCATGGCCTTTGCGTAGTTCACATTCTCCAGATCGAAGTCGAGATTTTTCGGCTCCACGGAGTTATCGACAATCGCGCGAATGCCGTAGGCCGAAGTCACCTGGCGGAGCAGATCCGGAGAGTAGCCGTGCAGATGAAAGCTCTTCACCGCGTCGTTCGGCGCGAGGCGAATTGCGTCCTCCAGCGCCGGAGACTGAATCTTCCACGGCTCATTTTCTTCGCCAGCGGAGAGCATCCGGGCGCGGTCCGCCAGCGGGCCTGTCAACGCGCCTCCAGCTTTGTCGCCGGGCTCTCCTGCTGCTTGATCCGAAGCAATCTGGCCCGAAGCTGCGTCTGGCGCGTTGGCTGTGCTCGCCTGCTTCCCTAATGCCGGCCCACTGTGCTCGGTCACAATGGGATTTTCTGGGTCGATGGCGCGCGCCTGGGCGAGCAACTTCTCCGCCTTCTGCGGGTTTCCCTCCTGCTGTGCCTTGCCCGCTAGCTGCACCAACTCCGTCAGCCGGTGCTGGCGCGCCAGAGAGATCGCGATGGAATAATCGCGGTTCCCGGGATCCAGTTTCAGCGCACGCGTAAACTCGCGCTCGGCCCCATTCAGATCATCCTGCTGGAGCTTCTTCGCGCCCGCCAGATATGCATCCTCAGCCTCCCGCAGATTCCGCTTGCCGTGCGCATTCTGGACGGGATGCAAACCAATAGCCGCCACCGCGGTCCCCGCGCCTGCTCCTTCGGCGGGCTGCGCAGCCTGGCCTGGCTCCGGCTGACCTTGCCCCGTTGGTGGCTGCTGCGCAGGCTCCTGCCCTGCCGCTTCAGGCTGCGCCTGAACTGCCTGACCCAGCGTTGCAGGAGTCTGCGCCCAAGTCGCCCGGGCGGAATGCGTGAGCACAAAGCAGCAGAGCAACCACGCGCCCAGCCATGGTCCGCTCCGTGTTGCGCGAAGATGAATTGGGAAAGCCATGCACTGCTATCTTAGACGCGCCACGCCGCAATCTGGGGCTGCGAACCGCAGACTCTCTCCACAGCCGCCCAGCGCAGACCCCACTAGTTGCCTGTTCGCTGACCCCTGCTTTAAGCCTGCCGCCCGTTCACCGCAATCTGTATTCTCGGCCTCTGGCCCATCGCCATTCGCTGGGCCATCGCGGGCCGCTCGCTCATCACCGGCCGGCGCATTCCCTTGCGGATCTGCGCGGAGTCCATGTCCAGTTCCGCCAGCGTACGGCTGAGGGTATTGCGATGCATTCCCAACTCGATCGCAGCCTTGCACTGGTTGCCCTTGTGGTGCGCCAGAACTTCCAGAATGTAGCGCTTCTTGAACTGCCGTATGGCATCCGCATAGGGAATGCCCGCACTGTGCATCTGTGTGATCAGGGTGTCCAATTCGCGCTTCAAAGGTCTAACCTCGCTTGCTGTCCGATACGGGATGAGTCCCTACTGTAGACCACTCCATGCCAATTGATCCAGTGTTTCGGATTCTGCCGATCCAGTGAAATTGGTTCTGCTCAAGATCAGCCACGCCATTACAGGATCCGTTGTTGAAGGGAATCAGGTATGAGGAAGGATACATCATGCACAACGGTAAATAAATAGGGTCTCAGGAGTGAATTAGTGACAGCGTCCGGCTGCGGCGTGAATATCGATGCGGCCATCAGCAGAGCGATCCCCATCAGACAAGCGCGGGCGAATCCAAACGCCGCCCCAAGCGTGCGATCGAACCAACCCAGCCCGACCGTTCGCAGTTTCTTCTGCAGTACGCGGCCAGCGATCTCAAACAGCACCACCACAACCACCACAATCATCAGGAAGGCGACCGTTCGCGCCATGTACTGCGAGGTGATCCAGGCCTGGTCCCTGATCTGGTCCCCGAGGTAGATGTAGCCCGAGCTCGCCGCTTCAAATCCCACAGCAATGCCAAGCAGCCCGGCGATTGCGCGCACAAGCCCTGTGACGTATGCACGCACCATCGAGACGATCACGATCGCAACCAGTACCCAGTCAAACCAGTTCAAATCAGCAATGTTCATGATTGCACCTTCGAGAGGTCCACCGGCCCGGCCCGGCCCCCCATTGCATTCAGGTCGTCCAGCCCTGTCAGCAGGCGGAACGCCTCCATGTACTTCTGTCGAGTATGGGAGACAACATCCTCGGGCAGCGCAGGCGCGGGCACCTGTTTGTTCCATCGGATGGATTCAAGATAATCGCGCACGTACTGTTTGTCGAAGCTGGGCTGCGCGCCGCCCGGGGCGTAGCTTGCCGCCGGCCAGTAGCGCGAGGAGTCCGGAGTCAGAACCTCGTCGGCCAACACCATCCCCACGCCATCAATCCAGCCGAACTCGAACTTCGTGTCGGCCAGGATCAAACCCTTCTCCGCCGCATATGCAGAGGCCTTTGCATAGATCGCGAGCGTCAGGCTGCGCAGATGGGCCGCCGTCTCCACACCCACCGTCGCCTCCATCTGCGCGTAGGAGATGTTCTCGTCATGCCCGCCGGAGTTGTCCTTGGTCGACGGAGTGAAGATGGGCTCCGGCAGCCGTTCCGACTCGCGCAGCCCGGCCGGCAGAGGAATCCCACAGACTGCTCCTGTCGCCTGGTAGTCCTTCCATCCCGATCCAGAGAGGTAGCCGCGCACCACACACTCCACGGAAAACATCTGCGCGCGGCGCACCACCATGCTCCGGCCTGCAATCTGCTCCTGGAACAACGGATGCGAGACAATTCGTGCGGCGGAGAGACGCTCCCCAAAGATCTGTTGTGAATACGGCTCCAGCAACACGGAGATCTCCGGCGCGTCGATGGCCAGAAGATGGTTTGCCACCGTGTCTTTGAGGAACTCGAACCAGAAGGCCGAGATCTGCGTGAGGATC
>Ga0187847_10002327_pt1 | contig 15481 bp, 14 predicted proteins | sample June2016WEW_4_10_FD_132458 | JGI IMG/M metagenome (GOLD analysis project Ga0187847, IMG submission 132458) | Peatland microbial communities from SPRUCE experiment site at the Marcell Experimental Forest, Minnesota, USA - June2016WEW_4_10 | ecosystem: Environmental > Terrestrial > Soil >...
GACGAAGGAGACGATGACTCATGCTTATCCAACCCACGCTCGATACACTGAACCGACTGAAGCTGCACGGCATGGCGCTCGCGCTGTCCGAGCAGATGACAACCAACGCCGCCCAGAGCCTTGCGTTCGAGGAACGACTTGCGCTGCTTCTCGAGCGCGAGGAAATTACGCGCGACAACCGGCGCATGACGCGCCTACTGCAGCTCGCGACGCTCAAATATCGAGATGCCGTCATCGAGGACCTCGATTATCGATCGCGCACCGGGCTCGATCGCTCGCAACTGGCGAGCCTCGCGTCCTGCGACTGGATCCGCGCTAACCAGAGCGTCTTGATCCATGGTGCAACCGGCAGCGGCAAGACGTATCTCGCGTGCGCGCTCGCGCACCAGGCCTGCCGCCAGGGCATGAGCGCGCTGTACGTTCGTGCACCGCGTCTGTTCGAGGAGTTTAATCTTTGTCATGCCGACGGCAGCTTCCCCAAGCGACTCGCCGCGATCGCCAAGATCAACGTGTTGATCATCGATGATTTTGCCATCGCGCCCATCGGTCCGCGGGAGCGCAACGATCTCCTTGAACTCCTCGATGATCGTGCCGGGAACCGCGCGTGCATCGTGACCAGCCAATTACCGGTCAACGACTGGCATGACTACATTGGCGATCCCACGCTCGCCGACGCCATCTTGGATCGTCTGGTCCATAGAGCGCACAAAATCCATCTTGAGGCGAAGGAATCGTTGCGCGGGCGCGAGGCCGCCAAGCAAACCGCCAAGGCGAAGTCCTTGGCTCAGGCGTAGACGGTGAGTCAATCGGTCGGGCTCTCCGGAGCTTCTGCCGCTGCCGCGGCAGACTGCGTCTGGTACCCCACAACCTTGACTGAACGTGACCGATCCGAGTAGAAACCAACTACAGCGCAGACTCGGCGGAATCGCCGGTCACGTTCCGGCGGAACAGCCGGTCAACTTCGCCGGAATACGCAGCAAGCAAAGCGACGATCCATAACCAACGTGTTCTGCGGCGATACAGTCGTGTACGTTCGCTCCACGTTTGAATCACAGCCGAATCGAGTGTGTTCTGCTGGAACATCGGCGCCTAACAAAGAGATTGAGCAGCGCGGGCTTGAATCGGCACGCAACGAACGCACGTTATATCAGTCATCCATTTTCCCCATGGCCCGCCGAAGACGCGGCCCGCGATCACTCGAACCGACTGTCAGGTTTACAATTGATTGGCAGCAGCTTGGACGTAGCAGTCCCGTGAAACGCTTTGGAAAGCCACTTCTCGAATAGAATGACGTTGTCGTGTGGAACTCGGACCTTAAGCAACGTCCTCGAATCCCGATGCTGCATATCTTGAATCAGTCCGCCAATGCGAAACAATTCTGCCATGACATCTCCGACATGGTCAGTAGGCGCAGACACTTCGCAGGGAACTACATCAACGTAAGTCATCGACGGAGGTACCTAAGAATAACATTGGCGACAAAAATGTCGAATAAGCGGAACAGACTTGTTCGACGGCATTTGTGTGCTCCCTGCAATCCGGCGGGATTTCATAAATCTCGGCCCCGAGCTTAATGCACGTCGAACAAGGCCGCTTCAGGGAGACGATTTATTGAGGTCTAGTGCCGGTTTTGGGCGGCCTGTTGCCGTCGGCGGTCCTACCGCCGATGTTCGACCCACTGCCGCCGCCCGCGACTGGCTGCTTGCGAGCTGTCTTTTGTTCGACACCAGTGAGCTGCCTGCTGCAAATTATGCCTCGTGAAACTCAATGACGTACGCCGTATCGCAATTTCAATGCCCGAGGTGACAGAAGAGCCCCACTTCGCTTACACGTCGTTTCGCGTTAAAGGCAAGATCTTTGCTACAGCTCCTCCGGATGGCGAGCACTTGCACATTTTTGTCGCAAAACCCAAATGCTACTCAGGAGGGGGTAACGTCGCCGATCCTGCAACACAGTACTTTCTCTATACGTCCAAATACGATTTTGCACAAACATGCAATGGAATCCACAGCAAGGCAAAACTGCGCATAGGAGTCTGGAGCAAATGCACATGACTCGTAGAACTCTGGCACGATGACCTCTGGCGAAAATGTGGCCACCGAAGAAGCATGGATGCTGCCCGGGAGAACCTTCCTTCCCACTGACGCCAATGCGAACATCGGATAGAGCACTCCCGTCATCAATGCGCCGCCATATTGGAAAATTAGTACAAAATCCAATTCGCAGCCTCGCAATAACTTTCGACAAATCAACCCCTTTTCCAAGTAGGAATCTACAGCAAACCCTGCGGGTACTAAATTGGCCGAGAATCGTGCGACTAGCGCCTCACAAAGTTTATCTCGTCGCCCGGAGTGAATAAAGTTTGCAAACTCAGCGGATTCCTTCAGCCCTAATGCTGAGGCGGCGTCAATTCGTGCATTCTCGATCGCGGTTGCCATTTCGCGCAATTGCTTAGCGGACGTCACCCGCTCCACAAATCTCTTATAAGTTGGTTCTATTTGAGGAGTTGCAATCGGTCCCTCGGATCGGACCGGACTCTTAGCGAATTCGTCCCGCAATTTGGCGATATATTCGGAACGATATTCGCAAATTCGCGGGTATCGTCCACGAGGGATGTTTACAGGGCCAGTAAGGCATGCAAGACGCTCTTTCGCGTATTCGCTCCAATAGCGGAGAAGCCTGTCACGTGCTTCCGAGTCGATTGCCAATTCCTCAATCAACCTTCTTTTTACGGTAGCGGGGCTCCCGTATCCATGACCTTCCAGTTCCGCTCTAATCTCCCGAGTTTGGTCGCCGAATTCACTTAGTCGTCGCGAAAGGGCTTTAGCTTCGTTTTCCGAAATTGATCGGCGACTCATTAAATTTCTCAGCAGCGGAATTGCCATTTTCACGCCAGCAGTCCACTCATGACTATGGGACCACGGGAACTGGTACCGAGCCAGGACCACCGAAGAGCGTAGAGTTGGCCTTCTTAAATGATTCGGTTAGGGCCTGCATTACGTTATTTACCGCCACTTGTGACTGTAGAGAGGGTTGTGCCATCCAATAAATTAAGCCATCTCCACCATATTTGTACTCGTACGTACCCATGCTACCTGTGGCCACGAGGGTATCGCTCGTACCGAAAATCGGGCCCGCCGTTCCGGGTTCATAATCATTTCCAGACGTATACCAGCTCATCTGAATGGTCCCTGCAACGAAACCACTGTAACCAGCTGGCTTAATTTCCCATAGCATGTTCGATCCCTCAGAGATTATGTCGGGTTCGCCCCCAAAGGAAATACCATTCGAGTCTTCAGTCTGCTCAAACGTCAGCCCACTTGCAGAGGCGACACCCGTCGATGTCAATAGATTGTATAGAGCTTGGTGAGCATCAGTGCCCCGACTCATTATCCAAAAGTGCGCCAAAGAATTGAACAGATAACCGGCAGCGCTTACTGAGAATCCATCAGTGAAATTGCCGCCCTCAATTCGGGCCGCAACGCCACCTATCAATCCCGCCTCCGCGGCTTCCGGGGCGGCGCCCCACGCGCCAAGGTTTTGAAATTTAATAATATAGGGACTTGCAGCATCTGAAATTGCGGCGCTCAGCGCACCCTTTCCGCAATTTCCCCCACTTGCTTCCGCCGATGCGCAACCGACAGCTGCGTGTGCCAGCACATTCCCAGATATTTGCCAAGCAGTTCCTGATGAATTACCGACAAAACCCGCGCCATAGAAAGCGAGCGCAGTGATTCCGCTTATCAAGCCCGCCGTAAACGCTGCCGACAAACTGCCGGTGGAGACGAGAGCGCCAAAAAATCCTCCCGCAAAGCCCGCTACCGCGGCCGTCACGCCTCCGTATGCACCAGTAAGAGAAGGAAGGCCAATTTCGGGAGCATATATAATGACAATTATCGCAACAATGAGACCGATGATCTCGCCAAGTAGACTATGGCCGGACGGATCCGTGTACTTCAGCGGATCATTCCACGTATAGGAATATGGGTTGATCGACTGACTTGCTCCCAAAGATTGAATCACTGAATCCGCCGACAGGAATCGCCCCAAAGTCGGGTCGTACACACGACCGTTCATGTGCACCAGACCGACTGCGTCGATCATTTCGTGCCCAGTAAAGCCCTGTCGTGTCGTCGAAGTGATTGCGGTTGTGTCGGCCGTGCTGGGCAGGCCCTGCCAGTTGCTCCCGCGCCGCGCTCCAAACGGTGTAAAACTCTCGCGCACCAATACATTGGCGAAGCTGTCCATGACGACGTCTGAACTGCCGAGATGGTCCGTCGTGGCATAGTAGGTACCAGTCGACCCATCGGTGCGGCGGGTGTATACCGCCGTGCTGGAACCTGCGGGTATTTGATGCCGATACTCGGTCGGCGAAGACCCGTTTGTGACCACCTCAAGAAGTCCGCCAACATAGTGTGTTGTTTCGGTGGTACCCGCATAGTTTGCAATTTGCTTCCATCGCTGATGATTGGAGTCGTAATTGAATTGCGACGAGCTGCCGTTGTAGTTGATCGTGTTCGGCAAATTGTACGAGTACGATGTAATTGCGCCACCCGCGCGCGAATTCATGTTGCCATTGGCGTCGTAGCCGATCGTCCAGCTGCCAGCGCCGGTTACCGCATGCGGATGCGCCGAATTGCCGTAAGTGTAGGCACCCACATCACTCTTATTTGTGATATCCCCCGCCTGGTCATAAGTCACAGACAGGGTTTGTGCGCCGTTCAGAGTCACCGAACTAAGCCGATTTAGGTTATCTAAGGTGAACGCTTCGGTAAGGATCTGGCGATTATCTACGCGTTGCTGCAGGTTGCCGTTCAGATCCCAGGAATAACTCAAGTTCTGCAGGTTCGTGGTAGATCCGGCGGAACCCTCAGTGCGGGTGATCATCTCGTTCGTCCACGGCGTGTATCCCGTCGCTACGGATACCGAGTTACCGAGCACCTCCATCGTCGGTGCGCTGTTGTCGCTCGCACCCGTAAGGGTCCAAAACACGGTACCCGCACTCGCATCTTGCACGCTATTTAAATAGCCCCACCCATCGTAATTGTATTGAAGTGTGAACCGTACGCCGGACGTACTGGTTGGATAAGTCAAAGTAGCGGGGGCGCCAATCGCGTTGTAGGCATAATCAAATTGATAATTAGTGCTGTCTTCCGTGATGATCTTCGTTTGCGGACGACCGTCGCTGTCGTATAGATAGCTTTCCGCATATCCGTCGGGCTTGGATACCGAATGAAGTTGCCCAATCTCGTGTGCGGACGCGGCAGTTCCATATACCCAACTCGTGGCAGTCGTCGACTCCGGCTCGAGTCGCGTGAGCATTCGACCCAGCAGGTCGTAAGTGAATTTCGTGACTTGCTGATTGGCGTCTGTCCGGGCTTTCAGTTCGTTCAGCGAGTCCGGCTGAAATACCCAGATACCGGTGTCGGCATCTGCAGACCCTGTTTTGAATCCACGAATGTTGTAGGTATAAGTCGATTTAATGCTTGGCGTATTGGGGTCATCGATTTCGACTAGATTTTTGAACGAATCGTATGTGTATTTTGTGGTCCCCGCTGCGGCCCCGTGGATCCCTTCCGGCGGATCCGTGACCCACCGCAGATTACCGGCCACATCGGTGACCTTAGTGATTACATTTTGCTTAGGATCCTTCACTGTTGCAGTCTGACCAAGATAAGCCATCACTATCTGACGATATTGTGAGCCTGTCGCGGTATACAATGTGTCCGTTAACGGTCGATTACCCACGTCATAGGTGTAGAAATGGTAACCATTGATGGATGAGGAGTACGGCAAATAGGCGTAGGTCTTCCGACCCAGGGAGTCGTAGTAATTTACCTGTGTATTCCATGCACCAAGGACCCGGTTGCCTTCATCGAACCGCACGCGATCCATCCCATCTGCATATGTCTCGTGCACGCGAACTACAGTGCTAGCCGAATTGACCAGCGTTTCCGTGGTCTGGAATCGCACGTCCGCCGTACCCCAACAACTCGTGGAGACGCAATCCGTATACGCCCACGATGTCGACGTTCCATTCTGGCGCGTCTCACTTGTCTTTCGTCCAAAATCGTCGTAAGTCCAATTGACGGAAATGCCATTCGCATCTGTAACAGATTGCTTTAGGCCCAAATCGTATCGATAGGTGGCATAGAGAGTCTGGCCCAACGCATTTGTTATGGATTCGGGGAACTGGCAATTAGACGTGTAGACGTTATAGTTTGTAGCCGTCGTGCGCGCAGGCATCGCCGCGCCGGTCTCATCAAGACCAATGACTGACACGGAGTTGGTATTCCCGCAACTGTCAAAGTCATAGTTCGTCGTGACCTGAAGGGAACTCGACGGCTCGACGATCTCACTAGATGCGCGACAATGTCCGTAAGCGACGTCGGACTGGCCGCCCGTCGATGAGTCCATGGTGTGCGCAACCGTGCGTGTGAGCGTTGGCTCGCCTGGTGCGGTCTTTTGAGTCGTTGTGAGCGTCGGGCGACCGAGACACCAAACGCTGCTGGTCGCGTAGTTCGCAATCGTGTTACTGATCACCGTTGTCCACTGCTGACCTGCGAATGGCGATGGATTCACAGATCCAGAATCTTCATCGGTAACAATAGACGTCGTATTGGTGAGTGTCCCGTAAGCATCATAGGTATACTGCGTATTGGCGTTCGAAATCCAGGCGCCGTTCTTCGCACCGCCGACCTCATAATTGTTGATGACGGTTGAGCTCACATAGGGGAAGCAACTCGGCGTGCAGGAAGGGCCGGAACCTGGCGGCGTGTACCCGCTGAGCGGTGACGAGGTGTTGAGCTGCGCCACTGCATACGAGTTGGTAGTGGCAGAGATTAGTGCGCCGCCAGATTGATAGATATCATCGGCGAGAGTCGCTCCAATCGTAGGAAACGCTTGACTGTACGTCGTGTTATGAACAATACCATTGCGACTGTCGGTCGAGGTCGTGCTTGCGAAGCCTTCAAATCCGCGCCCTTGTAGATTGAGCCGCACTCCTGCAAAGGTAAATGAATCTTGATAGACGCCTCCTGTACCGTCGGACGCGGAGAACTGATTGACTACGTACATCGGTACCTTCAAATCCTCGTCTGGAAAGACTGCGGTGCTTCCCTCCGTATAGATATTGCTTTGACTAATCGGCACATAGGATGGGCTGAAGAAGATGCCGAAGCCGTCAGTAATTTCGGATGCCAAATCCGGTGGCGTATCGAACCCGTTGTGGGGGTAGTAACTGACGGCATTGGTGGAGGAATCCAGCATGCCAATTTCAGGTTGGCCGTCCGAGTTCTTATCGAAAGCAAAGAACGTTTGCGTGGAGGTCATCGAGATGCCCAACGACACAGGAGCAGCTACGCCGCCTCCGGTGGATCTGATCAGCATCAACTGTTTTGTTGCAGAATCTCCGTAGACAAGGTCGGTTTGACCGTCGCCGTCCCAATCCGCGGCAACCTCCCACCCACCCGTGCTTGGCATGCCAGTCGATATTGCCGTAAACCCGCCGGCGCAATTTGAAAGATAAACGTGTTGCGAAGTAATAATGTCGGTGCAACCGTCACCGTTCCAATCACCAAAAGTTATTGAATTAACGAAATCCGGGGAAGTAATATTAAAGCTTGTCGCTTGCTGGCCGAATCCGTTGGAAAGGAGTATTAGCGCGCTATAGTTACATGTGACCTTGCCACATATGGACCATTGAAAAACGAAGTCCGACTTTCCGTCCCCGTTGATATCGACGGGCTGCAGCGGGCGCTGCCAATTTTGCAGCGGCAGCGAACCCGAATAGACGGACGTAGCAGACGAGGCAAAGGATACGGCCCCACCGGGCGCCGTCGTATTTCGACGAACCAACACGGAATATCCCAAGTACGACACCAGATCCGGCAGACCATCACCATCGTAGTCGACGGCAGTGAATTCGCCGTTGACGGGCACTCCGGTCGTGGTGCCAGTGAAGCTAGACCCATTGAACGAATACACGTACCAGACACCGCCGTTGGGTGCTAAAAATTGGATCTTGCCCGTCCCATTGAATGCACCCAACAGGATTGTTTGTCCCGACGCCGTGTTTGCGCCGGTATCGTATACGGTCGTGCCATATCCAGAGCCGGTACCGAGTTTTGCATACCAATGGATGGTGCTGCCATTCAACTGACCGTACAAGGCATCTGGGATTCCGTCACCATTGATATCGACAGGCAAGAATCCATAGGCTAGTGCCCCGAGTCCTGTTGGAACTGCCGTCGTTGACCACCCGGCCGCACCCGTCTGGTAATCTATTATCGTCGGGCGAATGCAATCGGTGCCGGCACTTCCGCCACATTCTTGCATCGAAGTCAGCAACGGCCGAGTCGTCGTCGGTGAAACGTCATAGCCGAGGTTGTACTGCCGAACGATGGTGCCGGCGCTCGTGACTTGAATGTTGCTGAGCTGCTGCGATTGAGTGACTGCGCCTCCTGCCACATACTTAGTTAAGGTCGTGCCGCCGGTTCGCGCACTTGCATAATTGAATAGGACCTCGTGCCCGTAGCTCCCACCGGACCCAGGGGTCGCCGTGTACTGGATGTTGCTGAGAGTCAAGGTGGTTGCGCCCGAGTTGTAGGCAAAGACCATGTTGTTGCCCTGCCGGTCCGACACTTTGTCTATGCCCCACACATACGGCGCCGTCGAACCGGACGCTGTCACTTGTGAATACTCGGAGGTCGCGGTGTTGCCGTATTCGTAGTAACGGCCGTCTTTGCCTTGAACCGTGAACGACGTGAGTGGACTACTCGATGACCCGTTCGCGGTGACCAACGAGAAATCCGCAAGTTCGCCGAGATAGATCGATCCGCCCATTCCTTGAACACCGCTCACCAGTCGCAAGCGATTGCCATCAAGGCATATATCGTCGGACGTTGAGAGCGTCACGCCGACCGGAGCACCAACCGTGCTCGCCGTGCCGCCGGTTGACGCCCATGTCTTGCCACAACGCACGATGGCGGACACTCCCGTTAAGCTCCAACCTGGCCCCATGACTCCGTCAGGGCCGCCGCTTGTGTAATGCAAAGCGAGATGCGGCTCGATATCTCGCGCTCCAGGCGGCGTCCAAATCGGAATATTGTAGGACGCCCCACCGGTTGGCGTAATTGAGAACTGTCCTGCCGTTCGACCGGCGGAAGTCGGTTCCACGGTGCCAGTGACCGTCGTTGGGTTTTCTACGTTGGCGGTGATCGTCGCCGCCACGGTGTCGGTGATGTAATTCGTTCCGCCCGACGTTAGCGCTTGGAAATAGAGGCCAACGCTAGCCCCGCTACCCCCACCATAATTACCGGCAATCAAATTGGTGTTACTCGCCGATAGGCTCACGTTGGAGCTGAGTGCGGTTGCGGTTGCTGGAAAGATCGCACCGGTTTTGTTGCCAATCAATTCGTAGCTGGTGGCGCCGGTGTTAATCGCCTGCAGAATCACCACAGCTTGTTTCGCTCCATCAGTACCCACGACGATCTTGTTCGTCAGTGGCGACCAATCGACGCCGTTGTTCATGCGGCTCCAAGCCTGCACGCCCGCGGCCGTGAAGTAGGGAGCTGTGGATTGCGCCGCGACAAATCCGTTCATGTTGGGCGGGTACGTCGGTACCGGGAATGGCACGTCGTAGTTGACCATTACGAACAGCGGTTTCGCCTGAATTAAGAGACCGGCTTGTCCCGTCGAATTGCCATTGAAGTTTCCGGCAAATACGTTGGCCTTTGGGGTCGACCAATTGAAACCGAGATATCCGTCGGTCCAGGTTTGTGAGGGAGTTGACGAGGTGAATAGGCCGGTGCTGCTCGCTAGAACGACAGCGTCGGTGCCGGTTGTACTCGTCGCCTGAAGAAACAGGTCTGCCTTGCCATCACCGTTGAAGTCGCCCGAGATTATATTGCTCTGATCGGCCGTCCAAATCAGTCCCATCGCATTGTAGGGAATCGTTTGTGAAATGCCGACGACGTAACCCGAGGAACTCGTCAACAGTAGAAAACTGTTCCCTCCGGGGGCCACGCTTTGCAGAAAAATGTCTGCTTTTCCGTCGCCGTTGAAATCTGCGACGATGACGTTGTAGGCGTTTCCAGACCATTGGATTCCAAGAAAATTGCTCGGCCAGGATTGCCACGCGATATTGGGGGCGCCGGTGCTATCGGATACCGCGATACCGCTCGGCATGCTAGGGTCTTTGGCGATGTAGAGGATATCGGTTTTTCCGTCCCCATTGAAATCACCGGAATATAAGTTGTAATCCTGCGCATTCCATTCCGTTGACGCATGACTTGCACCGCTCGCCGTAAACAGCAGCGTCATCCCTAATCCGACCAGGAGCTTTCTCACGCGCCATTCTCCCTGTGCATTCCAATTACAATCACAACCTAATCCTTACCGTCGACCAACGAGCATCTTTAGTTTGATTGGCTGCCAGTCGTCAACATCGCCTGCGCCGGCGCCTGTGTACGTGCCGCCTCCGCGCTCGCCACCACTCCGCCATCGAGTGTCACATCCAAGATCTTTCCGTTTCGCTTGATGGTCGCAGATAACACGGCGCCATCGGTAAGTCCGCGCAACATCTCCCAGGCTGACGAAGAATCTTCGAGTGGTGATCCGTCGATTGCCGTGATCACGTCGCCCTGCATTAGGCCCATTTGATAAAACGGCCCGGTTTTCGCGCCCGCATATACTTGGTAGCCAACTATCTGTTCCCCGTCGAAGACAGGACTTGGCCGAATATAGTCGGTCAATTCCTCACGGCTCGTGATGGGCGCCGGAGGCGCAAGTTGTTTTCCACCAACGGTCAACATGGCATTGTTCGGCGGTACGGTCTCACGCGCATTTGAAAGATACAGCCGTGCCGTCTGGCTATTCTTTTCGAGCAGGACATAGTCCGCATGAATTTCGGCTAGCCGTGCACCATTCTCGAGCAGCGCGCCGGCTTGATAGGTCTGGGGACTCTCACGCACGACGCCGATTTGCGCTGATCCGTCTTTGAATGTCTTTCCTGGTTTGACGCTCACCAGAAGGAGAGGCAGAGGAACCGGTGACGCGGACGAGTCATTGCCTTTCGGAAGAGGCGGCGTGATGCCTATGGCTTTTGTCGGCACGTGCACGGGCGCCTTCACAATTGGTGCCGGCTTCGGTGCGGTAAACTGCACCCACCATTCGCGCGAAAACACGCCGGTTTGAGATATCACGATGAGCGCAATTAGCGACAACCCCGCGACGTTTACAATCCGCATCGCCCGGCGCCGCTCTGTTGGCACCATAGGCGGACCGGTCACGCGATTCATACCCTTCGATGGAGGTTTCTCGTCCCGCGCTGTTTTAGGTGCTTGCATTGTTTTTCCAGACCGGTTTGACCCCTCGTGCAACCTTCAATAATTCTAAAGTGGATGTCGATCCAAACGGTTCTCGACGCCGACTTTCCCCTAGAATCTAGGTGGCATTCAACACATAGCTCGAGATAAAACAACTACTCCCACTGACGGTGTAGTAAACAATCACTGGCTGTGCCGCGATCTTGGCGGCAATGATCATTGCCCATAATCGATCTTGATCTGCTTGGACCGCTGTCGACGGAAAGCTCAGACCGCCATTAACGCATGGACTTGGAGCTCCCGTGTAGTACAGCCACACTTGATTTGGCACGTAATTTTGAAGTATCCAAGCGGATGGCACGCCCGACACGGATAGTAGGGTCTGCGCCGATGCGCTACTCGCGCACATACCAGCGATGGTAGCCGTCGCGCCGATCAATAGGCCGCTAATCGTCTTCATCGAAGATTCCTCCAGAGTTGCATTTTGCGTAAGCACATCGACCGATTCTCTTAGGCGCATCGGCTTCCGATAAACAACAATGAAATGCCACGCGGCGCATTGTTCTGGTCGTCATTGAATATTAAAGGTGTTTACCGTGCAGATATTTCCTGCACCAATGTTGTAACCAATTAGGACCTGCTGGCCGCTCGCGATTGCGGCGAGCGCGGTCGCATAATTTGCATTGGCGACTGCTCCAAAAGTCGCTCCGACCGTAAAATACAGGGTGCCACTGTCCGCGCATGGCTCACTCAGCGTACCGGCCGGAATCACATACAGGTTCCCGGTTGATGCAGTACCTGCTCCCTGCACTCCGGCTGAAGAGAGCAAGCCGGAATAAACATACTGCGTTTGCGATAAGGCGGGCAACGATGTTACAAGTAGTGCGAATAACACTAATATCGCTGAGACTATCGATTTGCGCGTAGAGGCAATTGCCCGTGCGCGCGAGATTGGCGAGTGCGTGACAATCGTTCTTGCGACCCGAATTAGCAATTTGCCGCGAATCGTGTTCATGTGCATCGTAAAGCCCCTATGCCGCCCAGTGCCGACCCGTAGCGTTCTCGTTCGGTGGATCAATAGCTAACGGATATGAGGTTGAAGGCGGCGGGATTGCCGGAGGAACAATTTTGGTTGTCGTAGTACACAGTGATAGGTGCCCCCTGAGCCCTTACGGCGATGACAATTGCAACGGTATCCTTGTACTGAGCGGCAGTCGTAGGCATGAACAAGAATCCGGCGGAACAAAACGGTGCGTCACCTGAAGTCAGTCCGCCAATGGTGACGTAGAGCCCTTCACCGCCCACCCCTGTTCCGATTCGCGTAATGTCACCGGTAACTGTGACGGTAGTTGCGTCAGCTACGCTAGCAAGACACAACCATGCCAGCGCGGAAACCATCAACAGCTTGATGCGCATTTTCAACCCCTATCTACAAATGAGGCAATTCTTTCGACAACCTAAATGCATCGGGAAGTATCTGGGCAATTGCTTCTGCTGTTGGCGCGATGCTGCAGATCGTCACGTCGTGTGATGCACTCATGTCCGATTACTAATATGTCTGCGGTCCGCCATTCATCGCGCTAGAGCTTAATGTCGCCCATTCTGCTTGTGTGGCACAAGTCAAACCGTCGTCAAACACCTGATACACTGTCCACCCTGCAGCTCTAGCCGTCACAAATAGTGCATACATGCCACTGCATGCAGCCGCGGTGACACCATTAGTGTCCGTTATTCCGAGGTGACAGAATCGTACATAACTAAGTCCGCCAAATGAGGCGTAAAGGCTGCCATCGCCTCCAACTTGTAAATACGTTATCGGGCCTGAGCACGTATAGGTCGCAAAGACGCTTTCAGAGCTTAAGCACAGGGCAATCATCAAGACAATTTTGCGCATAAGTCTCTTCCACATTAAGCGTATTAAAGTCGTTACGCTCACACGCCATATTGGGTTTCTAGACTAATGCGATTGGCAATAAATGAGGCACCCGAGCAGTCCCGGCGGATGATCGACGCGCTCAAACAAATTAACCATCCGCGAGGGTCGCGACTCTCTGATCGGCGAAATACTTGGATGGGGCCGGGTAGTCGATTAACAATTATTGCGGCGGATGGCGATCGCCGCGTAACGTGCCACATCACGGATGGAGAGCTGAATACTTGAGAGGTCCCTTTCCCGGTCACCGCAAGCTCCCTGCAGCTTTTGTCGTTACTGACTCAACCAATCGGTCGACAATTCCAATCGCGAGCGGCCGGATACGTCATCGACGTAGCCACTGAGCATGCAACTCTTTTAATTCTCATCCCGTTGAGCGACGCTACTGCCAAATATGCTGTGCGTCAAGCGGCTCGGCATGCGATACCGACAATTTCTTCGGTCCTTCGATCTACGCCTTTCTTGATCAAACTAGAGGATCCGGCTCATGTCATTCATTTGCCACATTTCGAGGCTCGCCCGCTACCTTTGCGTTGGCGCATTTGCGCGGATAACTAACTTGGGGAACATCATGCGACACGGAGTAGTTGTGGCGGTGGCACTCTTGGGCGGACTGGGCGCATCCTTTGTGGCGTCAGCCACCCAGGTAGTAGCCACCGGAACAGTTACACAGCTTCAGCAGAACACCACCGCTGACGGATACACGGCAGGCACGTTCAGCTTTCAGCTTTCCGGTCAGCCTAGCGTTCCGGCCTGCGGAACTCGAGGCGGCTGGTTCGTCGTTTCGTCCAATTCCATATCGGATGCGCAGACGCGCATCAATATCTTCGCCCTGCTGTTGACTGCGTCAACGGCCGGCACGCAAGTGAGCGTGCTCTACGATAATGCCGGTGCATTGTGCGATCAAACGGGGATTGCGGTCTATTACGTGAACACGCCCTGAATGGCGGCATTGCGGTGACGACAGCGCTCGCGACATGTTCTGACGTAACCGTGTTCGGCTCTGCACGCCCGTAGGAAGGCTCGACTTGCAACTGCGAAATGGCGTTGTGTTGCGCCCGAAACGCCAGGAGGGTTCGTGCTCCTCGTGCTCGAGAATGCTCGCTACCATCAACGCGAAACTCCTGGCGCCATACCTTCGCTGTGACGCACGAGCTATGCAGCTGTTGTTCTTGCCGCCCAAGGGTCCACATCTCGCCCCTATTGAGCGAGTCTAGAAGCTCACCCGCCACCTGCATCGTCAGATAATAGCTACGTAGCTCGCAATGCAAAGATTGCCGGTACCACTACCACTAAAGGTGTAATTAAGCACGACCTGCTGGCCACTCGCAAATGCTGCAAGCGATGTCGCGTACATTGCAGAGGTTGCTGCACTTACAGGCTGAGTGGTCACAGTCCCGGCAACTATAAATATAACGCCATAGGGGCAAGATTCACTCAGAGTGCCGGCCGGGACTAATTGCCAGTTCGCGCCGTTACTGCTCCCGCTTACCATTTGTATGCTGACTTGCGAAAGCAACCCGGTGTAAGAGTAAACGGTTTGGGAGAATGCCGGCACGACGGCCAACATCGCAATTGAAAGGAACCATATTCTGACACTTCGAACTCTGGCACGGCGCCTAGTGTCTGCGCTGGTCATGGCATTTAAATGATCCTCGGTTGAAGAGACATCGGCGAGGCCAATGCGCGCGGCATGCATGATTGTCCCCCTTTATGATATTCCCGCTTACGCCTGGCAAGAGAGCTGGCGAGACGTTGACAGTAAGTTAACATCACATGGCAAGTCAATGACAACCCGGCGACACGTGACTGATATTTTGGATATGGAGCTTGGGCCCAGATGATCATGCATTCATAAACATGCCAAGTCGCTCGAAGAATGCGTCACCGACCAACATCGGATGAAAGATGGGCGCCTTGGGAAAATCATGCAGCGTTTGGCAGATGATGAGTCGGGCGCACTCCTCGCGACTCGTGGCCCGGCCGCGGTTCAATGCGAAAGTCACATCGAGGATTTCCAGCGCCGGCGCGAAAAAGGGCCCCGGTCAAGCGGGCGGTGCGTGCCGACGAGAGGCCGTGTATTCCCCAATGTCGACTCCTTCAGGCCGGTCTTCTTTGAGCGCAACAAACGGGCAGGCGATGAAGCCATCGTCGCGCTTGAAGTCTGCAAAGCCCTGTTCCCCTTGCTGTGGGCAGATTGCGCGGTCGCTTTACGGCTCGA
>Ga0187847_10002330_pt1 | contig 15467 bp, 16 predicted proteins | sample June2016WEW_4_10_FD_132458 | JGI IMG/M metagenome (GOLD analysis project Ga0187847, IMG submission 132458) | Peatland microbial communities from SPRUCE experiment site at the Marcell Experimental Forest, Minnesota, USA - June2016WEW_4_10 | ecosystem: Environmental > Terrestrial > Soil >...
CCACGCCGGCCAACTCCATGAACTGGTGGTACATCGAGGGCAGGCGGCGCCGGATGAACTCGGACGACCGGCGCGACGCGATGTCGAGGAAGACGCCGCCGTGCTCGGTGCCCCGTCCGGCCTTCACCTCGGTGTTGATGGCGCGGGCCACCTCGTCGCGCGGCAGCAGCTCGGGCGGACGGCGGCCGGCCGTGTGGTCGTCGTACCACTTGTCGGCCTCCTCCTCGCTCTCGGCCGTCTCGGCGCGGAACATGTCGGCGACGTAGTTGAACATGAAGCGCTTGCCCTCGGCGTTGCGCAGCACCCCGCCGTCGCCGCGCACGCCCTCGGTGACGAGCAGGCCGCGCACGCTGGGCGGCCAGACCATGCCGGTCGGATGGAACTGGATGCACTCCATGTCGATCAGTTGCGCCCCGGCCCACAGGGCCATCGCGTGACCGTCGCCGGTGCCCTCCCACGAGTTCGTCGTGAACTTCCAGGACCGCCCGGTGCCGCCGGTCGCCATGATGACGGCCTTGGCCCGGAAGGTCACGAACTCCCCGCTCGCGCGCCAGTAGGCGACGCAGCCGGCGACGCGGCCGTCACTGTCGTGCACCAGTTGCAGGACCTTGCACTCCATGAAGACGTCGGTGCCCATCGAGACGACCTTCTGCTGGAGGGTGCGGATCAGCTCCAAACCCGTGCGGTCGCCCACGTGGGCGAGGCGCGCGTAGCGGTGTCCTCCGAAGTCGCGCTGGAGGATCTTGCCGTCCGTGGTGCGGTCGAAGAGGGCCCCCCACTGCTCGAGCTCGTAGACCCGGTCGGGCGACTCCTTGGCGTGCAGCTCGGCCATGCGGTAGTTGTTGAGCATCTTGCCCCCGCGCATGGTGTCGCGGAAGTGGACCTTCCAGTTGTCCTCGGGGTAGACGTTGCCCATCGCGGCGGCCATGCCGCCCTCGGCCATGACGGTGTGGGCCTTGCCCAGCAGCGACTTGGTGACGATGGCCACCTTGAGGCCGCGCTGGTGCGCCTCGATCGCGGCACGCAGCCCCGCGCCGCCGGCCCCGATGATCAAGACGTCGTAGTCGTGCTGCTCGTAGTCCACCGGGTCCCTCGTCCTAGAACAGTCGGTAGTCGGTCAGGGCGCCCGAGGCGACGAGGCGCACGTAGACGTCGGTCAGGGCGACGAACACCAGCGAGGCCCACGCGATGTTCATGTGCTTGGCGTTGAGCGGTGTGAGCAACTTCCAGAACCGGTAGCGCAGGGGGTGCTTGGTGAAGTTGCTGGACCCGCCGCCGCAGAGGTGACGGCAGGCGTGACAACTGAGTGAGTAGCTCCACAGCAGCACCGCGTTCACGCTCAGCACGATCGTGCCGACCGTGACGCCCAGGCCCAGCCCGGGCTGGTCGAAGGCCCGCACCGCGTCGTAGGTGAGCAGCACGTTGAGCACCAGGCCGAGGTAGAAGAAGTAGCGGTGCAGGTTCTGCATGATGAGCGGGAAGCGGGTCTCACCCGAGTAGGCGGCGTGCGAGTCGGCAACGGCGCAGGCCGGCGGCGACCACCAGAAGGCGCGGTAGTAGCTGCGTCGGTAGTAGTAGCAGGTCAGGCGAAAGCCCAGCGGCACGACGAGGATCAACAGCGCCGGCGAGATCATCCACCAGTTGAGGGCGAAGACGCCCGACTTCGCCCCGGCGACGCAACTGCCCGCGAGGCAGGGCGAGTAGAAGGGGCTGATGAGGTCGCGGTGCATGGCGGCGCCGACGTAGTAGTTCTTGTTCTGGAAGGCCGCCCACGTCGAGTAGACCACGAAGGCCGTCAGCACCGACATCGTGGCGACCGGCTGGATCCACCAGCGGTCCTGGCGCAGCGTCGCCTCGTCGGGACCGCCGCGCACGCCACCGAGCACGACCTTCGTCGAACGTTCCACTACGGCCACGGCCTCTCCTTGCCTGGTACCTGTCTGATCGGACCACCCTGCGACAGAACCTTTTCCATACTAGGCAGCGTGTCCGAATGCTCCCGTAAGGGTCTTAGTACGCCCGGTCGGCCCGTTCGCGCGCACGCCCAGATAGTCGTCATCGTGATTGGTGATGGCGACGACGGCGGCCACGCGACCGACGTGGGCGAACTAGACCTTGCCGCCGCGCCGGCCCTCGGCCGTGCCGCCGATCAACGCCCAGAACACCAGTCCGATGCCCGGCACGACGAGCCAGATGCCAAAGACCAGGGCCAGCACCATGAAAAAGCAGCCCGCGCCCAGGGTCAGGGGCCAGATCGAGGTGCCCGGGAAGGCGCCGACGATGCCGGCTCCCTGGGCCTGGGTGGCCTGGGGGTCGTCCTCGGGGCGGGCCTTCATGCGCCGGCTCCACCAGTAGTAGTAGCCGCCCGGCAGGAAGCACAGCAGCATGCCGGCGAACATCATCACGCCGCCGGCGTCCTCGATGCTCCAGCGCCAGTACACGGCGCACATCAGGCCGAAGAAGAGGCCGAGGCCCAGCAGGATCTTGGCTTCGACCCTCATGTCGTGACGACCTCTTCGGCCGGCGCCTCGGTGTGGTGGCTGTGGGCCGCCGCGGTGTGGCCGGGGTGGTTGTAGTCCCAGGTCGGTCGCTCCGAACGGATCTGGGGCAGGCGGTAGAAGTTATGGTGCGGCGGCGGGGAGGTGGTGAACCATTCGAGCGTGTGGGCGTCCCACGGGTTGTCGCCGCAGGGGTACTTCTTCCAGCTGACCACGATATTGACGAGGAAGGCCACCGTCGACAGCCCGATCATGACGGCCCCGACGGTGCTGAGGTCGTTGAGGTTCTGCCACGACGGGTTGTGCGGGTAGACGGCGACCCGGCGCGGCATGCCGTCCAGGCCCAGGTAGTAGAGCGGGATGGTGAAGACCTGGGTGCCGATGAAGAGCAGCCAGAACTGGATCTTGCCGACGAACTCGTTGAGCATGTAGCCGGTGATCTTGGGTCCCCAGTAGTACAGGCCGCCGAAGGCGGCGAGCACCAGGGCCATGACGATCGAGTGGAAGTGGGCGACGACGAAGTAGGTGTCGTGGGTGAAGAAGTCGAGCGGCGGGCTGGCGAGGAAGATGCCGGTGATGCCGCCGATGAGGAAGGTGATGAGGAACCCGATGGCCATCAACATGGCCGTCGAGAACCAGACCTCCCCTCGCCACATCGTGCCGATCCAGTTGAACATCTTGATCCCGGTGGGCACGGCGATCAGCAGGCTCATGATCGCGAAGAAGGGCAGCAGCACCACGCCCGTGGTGTACATGTGGTGGGCCCACACCCCGAGTGACAGCGCGCCGATGGTGAGCGTAGCGAAGATCATGCCCTTGTAGCCGAAGACGGGCTTGCGCGAGAAGACGGCGATGATCTCGGTCACCATGCCGAAGAAGGGCAGGGCCAGGATGTAGACCTCCGGGTGGCCCCAGAACCAGAAGATATGTTGCCAGAGCACGGGCACACCACCGCCCGCGACCGAGAAGATGTGCGTGCCGAAGTGGCGGTCGCAGTAGAGCATGATGAGCCCGGCGGTCAACACGGGGAAGGCCAGCAGGATCAGTATCGCCGTCACCAGCATGTTCCAGGTGAAGATCGGCATCCGGAACATCGTCATGCCGGGCGCGCGCAGGTAGAAGATCGTCGCGCAGAGGTTGACGCCGGTGAAGATCGCCGAGAATCCCGTCAGCAGCAGGCCGCCGATCCACAGGTCGGCGCCCGAGCCGGGCGTGTTGAGCGAGTTCGACAGCGGCGCGTAGGCGACCCAGCCGAAGTTGGCCGCGCCACCGGCGGTGAAGAAGCCCGACAGCATGGTGAGCGATCCGAAGAGGTAGAGCCAGTACGAGAGGGCGTTGAGGCGCGGGAAGGCCATGTCCGGCGCGCCGATCTGGATGGGCACCAGGATGTTCGCCAACCCGCCGAAGGCGAAGGGGCCGGCGAAGAGGTAGATCATCAACGAGCCGTGCATGGTGAAGAGCTCGTTGTACTGCGCGAGCGACACCAGCGTGCCGTTCGGCGTGGCCAGCTGGGCCCGGATGAGTTCGGCGAAGGCGCCACCGATGACGAACATGATGACCGAGGTGACGGTGTAGCTGAGTCCGATCACCTTGTGGTCGGTGCTGGTCATCCACTTGAGGATCCCGGTCGGGCCGTGGTGCTCCTCGTGGGGGTGCTCCTCGGCGACGTCGGGGCGGTCTAAGACGTCAACCATCAGTTGCTCCCTCCACCGGACGTTGATTTCGACGGTATCAGCGACGAGACCTGCTGACCGGTGGCCTTGGCGGCGGCCTTGGCCAGGGCCTCGTCCTTGGGATTGTTAAAGGTCGCGAGCCACGTCTGGTACTGCGCCGGCGTGACCACCTTGACGCGGAACCACATGAGCGAGTGGTAGAGGCCGCAGAGCTGCGTGCACTGGCCGAAGAAGGTACCGGTCGACTGCGCGTTGAAGGTGAACTGGTTGAGCACCCCCGGCAAGGCGTAGCGCGAGAAGTTGAAGGCGTGCACGTAGAAGCCGTGGATGACGTCAGAGGAGCGCAGGTTGATGTGCACGTTGGTGTTCGCCGGCATCACCATCTCGGGCTGCTCGGTCGTCTGGCCGTAGACGAGGGCGTTGGAGCCGGGGTAGGCGAACTGCCAGCCCCACTGGAAGGCCAGCACGTTGATGGTGACGTTCGTCTTGGGGTTGGAGACCTCCTTGTTCTCCACCACCAGGGTGGCCGCGAACAGGCCGAAGACGATCAGGATCGGCACGATCGTGTAGGTCCATTCCAGGGGCAGGTGGTACTGGACCTGTTTGGGGATGTTGTCGCTCTTTCGCCGGTAGCGCAGGACGGCCCAGACGATCAGCGCCAGGGTGAAGCCCCCGACGATGACGCCCGAGATCCCGAAGCCCTGCCAGAGGTGGAAGGCCGACTTGGAACTCGTGGTGTCCCCGGCACTGGCGCCGAAGGAGGGAAGGGTGCAGCCCGAGAGGGCGAGCCCGGCCACGAGCAGCGCAGTAGCACGGCGAATTCGGCGCCACCGGCGTGCACGATCCGTCGCACCCTGTGGGGGCAGGGCGGGTAATTCCACTTCACGACCATACTCAACGGCGGGGTCTCGCGTCATTTCATGGTGTGAACGGACCAAGAATTGTCGGCCCCGAGCGAGGGCGCGAGGGGCCGGGCGGACCGGACCGGGAACGCGCTGGGTTATTTGTCGGAATCGGTCGACTTGGGGTCGGCGTCGGAGGCCTTGGCGTCGCCCTCGTCAGTGCTCTTGGTCTTGAGGCCCTTTTCGAATTCGTTCTTGGCCTGGCCCAGGTTACGGGCCAGCTTGGGGATGGCGGAGCCGCCGAAGATCAACACCGCGACCACGATCACCACGATCAACAAGTCGGGACCAAAAATGTCGCCTAAGAACACGGTTTTCTCCTTTGACGTCCTTGTCCACAGAGTAGTGCGGGTCGACGGCGCTCCCCGTTCGGGTTAATTGGCCTGCCAGTGGGGTTCGCGCTTCTCGGCGAAGGCCACGGCCCCCTCGAGGGCGTCGTTCGTTTTGATGATCGCGCCAAAGACCTCGTCACTGATCGGCCAGGCCTGCTCCTCGTTCACTTCGAGCGCCTGGCGCATGACCCGCTTCGAGGCCCGCACCGCGAGCGGCGCGTTCTTGGTGATGCGCTCGGCCAGGGCTAGCGCGACGTCGAGCACCTGGTCCGACGGAACGACGTGGTTGACGAGGCCGAGCTGGTAGGCCCGCTGGGCGTCGATCGGCTCGGCGCTGAGGGCCATCTCGTAGGCGACCGCCAGGGGGACCCGCTTGGGCAGGCGGATGAGGCCACCGGCGCCGGCGACCAGGCCGCGCGACGTCTCGGGGATGCCGAACTTGGCGTGATCGGCGCAGACCACCATGTCGCAGCTGATCAGCAGTTCGAAGCCGCCGGCCAGGGCCGAGCCGTTCGCGGCGGCGATGAGGGGCTTGGGGAAGTCGCGCCTCGTCATGCCGCCGAAACCCTTCTCGGTGGCCGGCACCTCGCCCTGGGCGAAGGCCTTGAGGTCCATGCCGGCGGAGAAGGCCTTGTCGCCGGCGTTGGTCAGTACCACGACCCAGACGTCGTCGTCGCTCTCGCACTCGTCGAGGGCCTCGGAGAGGGCCACGGCCGTGGCGCGGTTGATGGCGTTGCGGGCCTCGGGTCGGTTGATCGTCAACAGTTCTATGTGCCCGCGCCGTTCGCGCAGTATTTCGTCGGCCATCGCGGCTCCTTCGAACGGCCCGAGAGGGCACCGGGCGTCACGTTAGCGGAGTTGGTTCGAGGGCGACATGGAACACTGGTGGGGTGAGCGACCGACCGCGCCTACTCGCCACCCTCGAGGGCTACGCCGTCGAGGGTGGCCTCGACGGCTCCGGGGAACCGACGACCTGTTACCGCGCGACGATCTCGCTCGGACGCCACGAGGGTCCCGGCGAGGCCGAGGGACTCTGGCGCGACTACGAGCAGGTGCTCGACCTCGCGGCCGAGGTAGGCCTCGACGGCGTGCGCCTGGGCGTCGAGTGGGCCCGGGTCGAACCCCACCGCGGTGAGGTCGACCTCGCGGCGCTGGAGCGCTACCGCGAGGTCGCGGCCCACGCCCGAGACAGGGGACTGGGCGTGAGCGTCGTGCTCGTCGACGCGGTGTGGCCCGCGTGGCTCGGCATGGAGGCCTGGCTGCTGCCGTGGACCGTGCCGCACGTGATCGCCCACGCTCAGCGGGTCGCCACGTCACTCGACGACGCGCTCGATCACGTGGTGGTCTTCGCCGACGCCAACAAGCTGGTCGTCAACGGGTTCCTGGACCAGTCCGCTCCGCCGTGGCGGCGAGGCGCGAGCCACGACGCGGCCAGCGCGCGCCGCCAGATCGAACAGATCATGGGGCGATTGCGCGAGGACCCGACGGTGGGACCCAGGCTGGTCGGCGCCACGCGCACGATTTCCCTGGACCTGGCGGCCGAGGAGATCGCGCGTCAAAGGGCCGCGGCCCACTGTCAGGAGATCTACGTCCGGGCCCTCGTCAAGGGGAGCGGCCCGAGTGCGGCGCCGGCCGGCCTGCTCGAGCGCCGTGACGGTCGCTGGGCGGTGGCCGCGCCCGCGCCGCTACTCGACGCGTTGCGCTGAGTCGGGCGGTCGCGACGCGGCCCGGCGCCGCTTGACGAAGTGGTAGGTGATGAACAGGGCGACCATCGCGACCAGCACCGCGATGCCCACCCAGCTGGCGGAACGCTCGATCTGGTTGAGCGCCCCGCCGGCGAAGTAGCCGAGCAGGGTGTAGCCCACGCCCCAGAGCGTCGCGCCCGCGACGTTGGCGACGAGGAAACGGCGGTAGTCCATTCTGCTCATGCCGGCGAGGGCCGGCATCACCGCTCGAAAGAAGGCCGTGAATCGGCCGATGAAGACGTACATCGCTCCGCGCTGGCGCAGGCCCTCGAGGGCGCTCTCGAGTTTGGTCCGTCGAGTGCGGAGGAAGGGCAATCCAAAGAGGTCCTCGCCGAAGCGGGCCCCGATGTAGAAGCCCACGCACTCCCCGAGCGCCGCGGCGCTCACCACGACGAGGCAGAGCACGACGACGTTAACGCGACCCTGACTGGCCACGACGCCGGCGACGATGACGGCCGTCTCGCCCGGGAAGAGGAAGCCCAAGAAGAGGGCCGTCTCGCCAAAGACGAGGGCGCCGACGAGCAGGTAGACGGGCAGGGCGGCGAAGTGATGGATCTTCTCCAGCAGGAACGAGACGATCGACGCGCTGAGCATGTCCCCATTGTTGTTGATGCGATGGGATCGGGCCGCCGAGGGGCCCGATCCCCGTGCGGATGTGGCCCGGTCCGGTTCTCCGCGCCATTTGCACCTCGACGGCCATCGCTCGTCATCACCCTGGGGCGCGACGGTAACCTCTAGCGCAAATGAGTGACGAACGGCGTAGGGTTCTCGTGATCGAGGACGACCACGACCTCGCGAGGGCCGTAGCCGGTCTGCTGACCGACGAGGGATTTATCGTCGAGCAGCGATTCGACGGTCAGTCCGGTTACGAGGCGGCGCGCGGCGGCAACTTCGACGTCATCGTGCTCGACGTGATGCTGCCTAGGCGCAACGGCTTCAGCGTGTGCGCGGACCTGCGCACCGCGGGCGTGCACACGCCACTGCTCATGCTCACCGCGAAGGACGGCGAGATGGACGAGGTCGAGGGGCTCGAGGTCGGGGCCGACGACTTCCTGCACAAGCCCTTCGAACGGTCAATCCTCATTGCGCGGATCCACGCGCTGCTGCGCCGCCAGGCCCGCGGCATGCCGCCGCACCTGGTGGTCGGGCCGGTCTCACTGGATCCGCTGCACCGACACGTCGTCTCGTGCGGTCAGAGCGTCGCGTTGACGCCACGCGAATTCACCCTGCTCGAATACCTCATGACCAACGCGGGGATGTCGCTCGCCAAGAGCGACATCCTCGACGCGGTCTGGGGCGTCGACTTCGACGGCGATCCCAACATCGTCGAGGTCTACGTGGGTTACCTGCGTCGCAAGATCGACCTCAACGGCGCGCCGTCGATAATTCGCACCGTGCGAGGCGTCGGCTACAGCGCCCGCGAAGAGTGATGGCCCCGACGCGCCGGCTGTCGATCCGGGCCCGACTCACACTCTTCTTCGTCCTGGCTATCGCGGTGGTGCTCGCCTTCACCGGGTTCACGCTCTTCAATCTGGTGCACCGCTCATTGGTATCGAGCGCCACCAACCAGATCAACGCCGAGATCGCCATGACCCAGTCACGTTTCGCGCAGGTCCCGATCACGGGGGCGGCCGAGGTCGTGCTGCCCACGCAGGGCGATGTCGTGGTGCAGGTGACCAACGCCGCCGGCACCCAGGTCTGGGCCGCCAGCTCGGTGATCGAGCACGCCCCGGTACTCGCGCGCACCAAAACCGATTCGAGCGCCTCCAACGGCCTCGGGGTGAAGATGCTCAGCACGAGCGAGACGGCCGCCACGCGCGCCCGGATCGACCTGGGACAGGTGGAGGCGATCTCCACCACCCGTGGGCCCGGTTTCATCTTCGGCTTCGTCTACGGCGGCCCCCTCGACCACAGCGTTTCCGTGCTGGCCGCGAGCGTCGCGATCTCGTTCCCGTTGCTGCTGCTGATATCGGGCGCGCTGGTGTGGATGGGCATCGGGTTCGCCCTCGCGCCCGTCGAGTCGATCCGTCGGCGCGTGGCGGCGATCGCGGCGGAGGACCTCTCCCAGCGAGTGCCGGTGACCGGCGGCGATGACGAGATCGCGCGCATGGCGCGCACACTCAACGAGATGCTGGACCGACTGGAGTCGTCGTCGAGGTTCCAGCAGGAGTTCGTCTCGAACGCCAGCCACGAGCTGCGAAGCCCGCTCACCACGTTGCTCGCGACGGTGGAGCGCGCGGCCAGTGATCAGCCCAACACGGATTGGCCGGAGGTCGCCGAGGCCATCATCCGCGAGGGTCGTCGACTTGACGTCATCGTCGACGGTCTCTTCTGGTTGGCCCGCCACGACGAGAACCAGCTCGAGGTCGAGCGGGTCGACGTCGATCTCGATGACCTGTTGTTCGAGGAGTCCCAGCGGGTGCGCACCATCAGCGACCTGTCGACGGACACCACGGCGGTGCAGCCCACGCGGGTGCTGGGTGATCCCGCGATGCTCAAGCGAATGGTCCGCAACGTCGTCGACAACGCCGTGCGCTACGCCAACTCCGAGCTTCGCCTGGCGTCGCTCTACGACGGGGAGTACGCGGTGGTGATGGTGGCCGACGACGGCGACGGACTCGACGTCAGCCAGAGCGACCGTCTGTTCGAACGGTTCGTCCGCGCCGACCCCGCGCGCAGCCGCACGTCGGGCGGCACCGGCCTCGGCCTCTCGATCGTCGCCGAGATCGTGGCGCGCCACGGAGGATCGGCCCACTTCGCGCCGGTCGAACGCGGCACCCTGATCGAGTTACGCGTACGCGTCGACGGCGACTCGCGCTGAAGCCGCCGTTCTGGCTACGTGGGGAGGGCCCTAGAGTCGACCTATGGACGCAATGGAACTGGCCGACGTGACGGCCGACCCGATCCAGTTCGTGGGGATGAGCTTCTACTTCGACCCCATCACCGCCGAACGGGCCGGTGAACTGGGCCTAAACCGTTTCGAGTTCTACGGGCTCGGTCGCGGCGGTGTGTTGGGCGACGTGGACAGCGCCACCGTGACGCGGGCCTTCACGTTCTTCCATCCCGCGGCCGTCGAGAGATTCTGGAGCGCCCGTCAAAAGGCCGATCCCGTCGAGACCGCGCAGCAGTATCTCGAGGCGGCCTACGGCTACGCCGACCGGACCTTCGGCGCCATCCCCGTTGCGGTGCTCGCCAACTACGCCGCGGCGTCGCACAAGGTGGCCGGGGCCGTCGAGTCCGGACACCACCAACTGGTCGACGGCTACAAGCGCTATCGCGTGCCCGACAATCCGGTGCACGCGGCCTACCTCGGCGCGATCCTGATGCGCGAACTGCGCGGCTGTGTCCACATCGACGCGGTCGACGAGGCGGGCATGAGCGTGGAGGAGGCCTGCTACCTCTCGGATCCCGAGAACTTCAAGCGTCACGGGTACACCGACGCCGACGTCCCCGACGTCGATTCCGAGACGAGCCTGCGAAGGGCCAAGGCCGAGATGGCGACCAGTGCCGCGATGGCGGACTACTTTGCGGTGTTGAGCGACGAAGAACGCCAGCAGCTCTGTGACGGCGCACTCGCGATGTTCGACGCCATAAAGAGTCCAGTCGCCGTAACGAGATAGCGGTCGGTGGCCCGTCGCCGGCGCGTCCATCTGCCGCGCGATCCGCTGCTCACGCTGCTCACGAGCGCCGCACTCGCCGAGATCGCGTGGACCATCTATCTCGGATGGCGGCTGCCGCGCCACTACGTCGCCAACCATTGGGATCTGGCGTGGGTCGGTCTCGACGTCGCCCAGATCCTCATGCTGCTGCTCGCGGCCTGGGCCGCCTGGCGCGGCCGGGCGTTGCTCATCCTCTTCGCCAGTTCGGCCGGGACGCTGCTGCTACTGGACGCGTGGTTCGACGTCACCACCGCCCGTCACGGTGACCTCCTCCAGAGCGTCCTGCTGGCGCTCGTGGTCGAAGTCCCGTCGGCCATCGCGCTCTTTTGGATCACCTGGCGCAGTGTCCGGGGGCTGGCCGACTCGTTGCTCGTGGGTTCGCCGGCGGAGGGCCTGCCCTTGCGAATGATCCCACTGGCTCGACGGTCCCCACCCTCCGAGGAGGTCGAAGCGGAGCGCTAGTGCGGCGCGACGAGATCGTCAGTAGTGCACCCCTTCGAGGTCGAGCAGGAACCGCTTGACGACGTCACCACCGCCGTAGCCACCCAGTCCGTTCTTGGCGACGACGCGGTGGCAGGGCACCACGACCGGCCAGGGGTTGACGTGGTTGGCGTTGCCCACGGCCCGCGTCGCGCGCGGGCGATTGACGGCCTGCGCGACCTCGGCGTAAGTGCGCACCTCGCCGAAGGGGATGGCGCGCAGCGCCTCCCACACGTCGACCTGGAAGGGCGTCGCCCGAACGGGCGCCAGTGCCAGCTCGAACATCGTTCTTTGTCGCGAGAAGTACTCGTCTAGTTGGCGCACGCCAAGCGCGACGGCCGCCGGGGCCGAACCGCGAGAGGCCGGCCCGCGTTCATGGGGGAGGTGGATGCGGGTCAGCGATGCGTCGTCGCCCTCGACGCCCCAGGTGCCCACCGGTGACTCGACACCGGCGCGAAAGAGATCCACCGCGCAGTTCTACTCGGTGTACCGTCACCAGGGTGCAGACCATGACCGTCCACCACGGCGATGTCGAGCTCTCACTCGAAGTCCACGGTGAGGGGCCGACGCTGGTGTTGCTGCACGGCTGGCCGGACACCGGCGCCCTGTGGCGCGACGTCGTGCCCGAACTCGTGGCGGCCGGCTATCGGGTGGTCGTGCCGGATCTGCGCGGGTGCGGGCGCAGTTCCAAGCCGGCCGAGACGTCGAGCTACCGCATGCACCACCTGGTCGGCGACGTCGCCGCCATCATCGACGGCGTCGGCGCGCAGCGGGTCACCCTCGTCGGACACGACTGGGGGGCGGCCCTCACCTGGGCCGGCGCCGCGCACCTGGGCGACCGGGTCGAGGCGCTCGTGGCGATCTCGGTGGGCCACACCAGTTCCTTCTTCAGCGCGGGCCTCGCTCAGCAGATGAAGAGCTGGTACATGATGGTCTTCGCCCTGGAGGGACTCGGCGAGGCCTTCATTCGAAAGAACGACTACGAGGTCCTGCATCGAAGCGGTCACCCGCGGGCGAGCGAGGTCATCGCCGAGCTCGAACGGGACGGCCAGATGTCGGCCCACCTGCGCTGGTACCGGGCCAACGTGGCGATGGACGCGTTCATCCTCGACCCGCCGCAGTTGGCGCCGGTCGACGTGCCGGCGCTCGGGATCTGGAGCACCGGCGACTTCGCGCTCACGGAACGTCAGATGACCGGTTCTGACGCGTTCTGTCCCCGCGGCTTCACCTACGTCCGCTTCGAGGGGTTCGGCCACTGGCTACCGCTCGAGGCGCCGCGTGAGATCTCGCATGAGATCGTGAACTTCCTGGGTCCCGTCGTCGACCGCTCGTGACAAAAGGCCCTAAACAGGGCTGCTAGAACGGTGGGATGCAAAAAATTGCGCTGTACAGGGAGTCGCGCGCCGGAGAGACCCGGGTCGCGCTGACGCCCGACGCCGTCAAGTACTTCGTGGGCGAGGGCTGGGAGGTCGTCGTGGAACGCGGTGCCGGGGAGGGCTCGCACTTCAACGACGAGGCCTACCGCGCCGTTGGTGCGTCCATCGCCGACGGCCCGAGCGGTGACGTCAACGTGCGCGTCAACCCGCCGACGACCGAGGAGGCCGCGCACCTGCCCGAGGGTTCGCTCCACTTGTCATTCCTCTCGCCGCTGCTGGCCCCGGACGTGGTGCGGGCCATGAACGATCGGCGCGTGACGATCGTCTCCTTTGACCTGGTGCCGCGCATCTCGCGAGCCCAGTACATGGACGCGCTCAGTTCCCAGGCGACCGTCTCGGGTTACCGAGCCGCGCTCGCCGGGGCGTCGTACTTCGACCGGTTCTACCCGTTGCTCACCACGGCGGCCGGCACCATCCGCCCGGCCAAGGTGCTCGTGATGGGCGTCGGCGTCGCCGGGTTGCAGGCCATCGCCACCTCCAAGCGCCTGGGCGCCAAGGTGCGCGCCTACGACGTCCGCTCGGCCGCCAAGGAGGAGGCCGAATCGGCCGGGGCCGTGTTCGTCAAGCTCGGCGTCACGGCCGACGCCGCCGGCGGCTACGCCCGTGAACTTACGCCCGAAGAGACGGCCCAACAGCAGGCCGCCCTGCTGAGCGAGGTGGCCAACGCCGACGTCGTCGTGACGACGGCCGCGGTGCCGGGGCGTAAGTCGCCGATCCTCGTCACGACGGCGATGGTCGAGGCGATGGGCGAGGGCTCGCTCATCATCGACATGGCCGCCGACGGCGGCGGCAACTGCGAGCTGACCAAGGTGGGTGAAGTCGTCGAGCACCACGGGGTGCGCGTCGTCGGACTGGCGAACCCGCCGGCCCAGATGGGGGCGTCGGCCAGCTTCATGTACGCCAACAACGTCATCAAGCTCTTCGCCCTCTTCGGGGCCAAGGGTGAACTCAAACCGGACTGGAACGACGAAGTGGTCATCGGTGCCACCGTCGCTCGCCGCGGCGAGATCAACCACGCCGCCACGGCCGAGGCCCTCGGTCTCGCCCACGTGGCGATCACGCCCGCGGTGGCCGAGACACCCGAAGCGACCGAAGTGAAGGAGAACGCCTGATGGGCAACGCCCTGCTGCAGTACGCCACCGTCTTCATCCTGACGATCTTCGTCGGCACCGAGATCATCGCCAAGGTGCCCAGCATCCTGCACACCCCCCTGATGAGCGGGTCCAACGCCATCCACGGAGTGATCCTCGTCGGCTCGATGCTGATCCTGGGCGCCGCGAACACGAACCTCGAGATGGTGCTCGGCTTCCTCGCCGTGATCCTCGGCACGCTCAACGTCGTGGGCGGCTTCGTGGTGACCGACCGGATGCTCGAGATGTTCAAGGCCAAGCCGACCGCCCCGCGCAAGAGCGAGCCGGACGAGGTGAGCGAGTGAGTCGCGAAACCCTCATCGACCTCATCTACCTCGTGTCGGCGACGACCTTCCTGGTCGCGCTGAAGGGCTTGGGCAGTCCCAAGCACGCGCGGCGCGGCAACCAGGTCGCCGCGGCGGGCATGCTGCTCGCGGTGGTGGCGACATTCTTCAAGTACGTCGACGGCCACGCCCTGCACCACGTCTGGCTGATACTGCTCGGCATCTTCATCGGCGCCATCGTCGCCGTGCCGGTGGCACGGTTCGTGAAGATGACGGCCATGCCCCAGTTGGTGGCGATCTTCAACGGCGTCGGCGGTGGCGCGGCCGCACTGGTGTCGATCACGGAGTTCGTGCACATCAAGTCGACCCACCCGGCGACCTACGTGACGCTCGAGGTGCTGCTGGGCGTGCTGATCGGCACGGTCTCCTTCTCCGGTTCCTCGATCGCCTTCGCCAAGCTCCAGGAGCTGATGACGGGCCGCCCGGTCACCTACCCGGGACAGCAACTCATCAACGGCGTCGTCGGCGCGGCCGCGCTGGTCCTGATCGTCACGATCCTGGTGAGCGGATCGACGGTGCTGCTGTGGGTGCTGCTGGCGCTGGCCTTCGTGTTGGGGATCGCGTTCGTGCTGCCCATCGGCGGGGCGGACGTGCCGGTGTTGATCTCCCTGCTCAACGCCTTCACCGGACTGGCCGTCGCGGCGTCGGGGTTCACCCTCGGCTCGAACCTCCTGATCGTCGCGGGAACCCTGGTGGGGGCGTCGGGCATCCTGCTCACGCGCCTCATGAGCGCCGCCATGGGCCGCAGCCTGTCCAACGTCCTCTTCAGCGCCTTCGGCTCGAACATCACCGCCAGCGGCGCCACCGAGCGCGAGGACGGCCGCTCGGTGCGCTCGGGCACGCCCGAGGACATCGGAGTGCTGCTGGCCTACGCCAGCCGGGTCGTGATCATCCCCGGCTACGGCCTGGCCGTCGCGCAGGGCCAGCACGTGCTGCGCGAACTGGCCGAGGAGCTCGAAGGCAAGGGCATCGAGGTCTTCTACGCCATCCACCCCGTCGCCGGGCGCATGCCCGGGCACATGAACGTACTGCTAGCCGAAGCGAACGTCCCCTACGAGCAGCTCAAGGAGATGGACGAGGCGAACTCCGAACTCCAGACCGCCGACGTCGCGTTGGTGGTCGGGGCCAACGACACCGTGAACCCCGCCGCGATGGACGACAAGACGTCGCCGATCTACGGCATGCCGATCATCCGCGCCGACCTCGCCGAGAACGTCATCTTCTTGAAGCGTTCGATGCGCCCCGGCTTCGCCGGCATCGAGAACGAG
>Ga0187847_10002333_pt1 | contig 15433 bp, 12 predicted proteins | sample June2016WEW_4_10_FD_132458 | JGI IMG/M metagenome (GOLD analysis project Ga0187847, IMG submission 132458) | Peatland microbial communities from SPRUCE experiment site at the Marcell Experimental Forest, Minnesota, USA - June2016WEW_4_10 | ecosystem: Environmental > Terrestrial > Soil >...
GAAATACCACCAATGTCAAAGGCGGCGGGCAGCGCCTGCCCTGAGCCAGGCGAAGGGAATGTCCGCCCCACAGCTTCTTGGGGAAAATCTCGAAGAGGGCAAAATATCTTGTTTTCTTAGCTTTGCGTGTCATGACAATATCGTCGGACAACCCTGTCATGACGATGTGTTCCGTAAGGAACACTAAGGCCGGGTGAGTGTTCCCACCTTTCGCAAAGAGCGCGCATGGTGGGGCATCCTCTCAAAAGCAAAAGCGACGTCAAAGGCGGCGGACAGAGCCTGCCCTGAGCCAGGCGAAGGGAACGTCCGCCCCACACGCGTTTCTGGTTCAAAATAACGACGCGGCTAGAACGTCACGCGCACGCCGAGCTGCGCGGCGAAGGGGATGCCAACTGTCGTGCCGGGGCCGAAGAAATCTCCCAGCGCCCCGCCGGGCACGCGCAACTGGCTCAAGCTGGTGATGGGCGTGGTCGTGGTGCAGGCGGCGTTGGTGCAGATGTCGCTCACGTTGCCGGATTGCGCCTGTGCCGCGGGCACGGGCAGCACGGCGATATTGGTGACGTAGTTTGCGCCGGGGTTGTTGCGGTTGAAGAGATTGAAAAACTCCGCAAAGGGCACGACCGTAATGTTGTCGCGGAAGTTGATGGGGCGGCTCACGCGCAAATCGGCCTGGATGTAGGGCGTCCCGCGAAATTCATCGAGAGTGGTGGGCACGCCGTTGACCGAGATGCGTCCGCTGTTGTCGGCAGTCGTGAGGGTGAAGGGCCGCGCACTTTCCATCTGTGTGAGCGTGGTGACTTCAATGCCGCCGGGAACGTGCAGCGTGCCCGCGAGCACGAAGCGGTGAGTGACGTCTTCGCCGGATGGGCCGTAGTCGCCGGGGCCGAACGGATTCAGCGGATTGCACACTCCGTTGACGTAGTCGAAGAGTTCGCCCAGAACGCATCCCCAGGTTTGCGCGCGTGAAAGCGTGTAATTAGCGATGAGTTCGAAACGGCGAGTGACGTTGCCTTGCAGGTGCAACATCATAGCGTTGTAGCTGGAGCGATTGTCGGATTTGAAGATGGTGACCGCGGGCGCGAACGGATTATTCAGGCTGGTCGAGTCGTAAGGATACGCGCGGTAGCCGTGATTGCCCTGCTCGTGCGTATAGTCGGCGCTGGCCATCCAGTGGGCGTTGAATGCGTGTTGCACGCCGCCGGTGATGTGAATGGAATAGGGCGTCTTGTAATTGCCGTCAATCAAAGCTCCGCTGGTGACGCAGCCGGGGCTGGGATTGGTGGTCGGATTGGTGCAAGGCAGCGGCGGCATGTTGACGGCCTGGAACGCGGGGGCCCATCCGTTCTGCGCGAGATCGCTGAAGAACAAGCCAAACCCGCCGCGGAACACGGTCTTGCCGCTGTTGCCGGGCGCGTAGGCGAAGCCGAAGCGCGGCGCGAACTGCTTGCGATCATCCTGCGGGGCCTTGGTTTCGAGAGGAATATCGAGCGCCTGCAAGGTGACGAAAGCCGGGTTGTCGATCTGTGTGCGCCCCGACGCGTTGAACAAGCCGAACGTGGTCTGGTAACGCAGGCCGTAGTTCACAGTGAACCGCGAAGTCACGCGCCAGGAATCCTGCGCGTATAACGCCAAGCGCTGCACGTTTTGCGAGAAGCTGCCATCGCTGGCGGGCGTGGTGACGGCGCCAGCGGCAAGATCGGTCTCGAATTGCGTGGGATTGCCAATATACGCCGTGGGATTCATGGGAAACGAATACAAAGTTTCCTGATTGCCGGGGAACGCGCCGCTGAGCACGGGTTCGTGGATAAAGTTCACGCCGAACTTGACGCCGTGACGTCCCGTGGCGTGAGTGACATCGTAGCGGAATTGATATTTCTCCTGATTACGCAGCGACGGGAACAGGGTGATGGGGGTGGCGAACTGGTTGTCGCCAAAAGTCTCAAAGCCGGAAACGGTCAGCGAAGTCGAGCTGAAAGGGAAAGCCAGCGCGAAGCCCAGCGTCTGGCTGCGGGTTTGGGTAAGGTGCAACAGGCTCGCGTCGAAGACGAAAGTGCCGAGCCAGTTGGAGTTGAAGCTGTACTGATTGCTCACCACCGTGTTGAAGTAATTGTTGTGTGTGGTCAGGCCCGTGGAAGGCAGCGTGGCCTGTTGCACCAGGGCGTTGTGCGTGAGATAGCTGTCATTGGACGTCCGCAGAAACCATAACGACTTCTGCGACTGCGCCCAATCGAAACGAATGAGACCGAGATAATCGCGAAACGGGATGGTGACGTTCGGCGGCACGGCGATCGAATTCACGCCGGGAATGAGTCCCTGAGAAGCGAGCGTGGAAAGAGCATTGAACTGAGTCGTGCTGGCTGGACTGTAAGCGATGCTCGCATTTTCGTGGACATACTCGATGGACGAAAAAATCCAGAGCTTGTCTTTGACGATGGGACCGCCGAGGTTGCCGACATAATTTTGGCGCGAGAAAGGCTGCTTGGGATTGGGCGCGGGATTCTCAATGGGGAAACGAGCATTCAAATCGGAGGCGCGTCCATAAAATGCGCCGGTGCCGTGCCATGAGTCTGTGCCGCGGCGGGTAGTGATGACGACGGAGCCGGCGGTCGTACCCCCGGTATCGGCATCTTCCTGCGCGGTGCGGAAGGCAAATTCCTGAAGCGCATCCACGGAAAAGTTTTGCAGAAAGCCGCCGATGTAATCGTCGGAATTGTCGCCGCCATCCACGGAGAGTTCGTTATTGAGGCCGGAGCTGCCCCCTGTGGAAACGGCAGTGATGCGGGCTTTCGTGGGATCGGAAGGCTCGACCGGCTCGGTGCCGGGAGCGAGATAAGCAATGTTGGCGAAGGTGCGCGCGGCGAGCGGCAACGTTGTGAGATCGTGCTCAGAAATGACCGTCTGGTGAACCGCACTCGCGAGATCGACAGGTTGGGTCGTCACGGAGGCAGCTTGCGATTCAACCTTCACGCTTTCGCGGGCTGTGGCCGGCAGAAGTGTGACGACTACATCGCGGACGATGCTGACTTGCACCACAACCTGGGACCGCGCTTCATTGAAACCACTGGCGGTCACAGTCAGCTCATAGTTGCCGGGGAGAAGACCATCCAGCCGAAAATCGCCGCGGTCGTCGCTCTGCGCATTACGTTGCAAATCAGGCGCATCGCAACGCACCGTTACTTTCGCCGACGGAACGCGAGCGCCTTGTTGATCTTGAATGGAGCCCCGGATTGTGCCACTCGATGATTGCGCGAGGCCTTCGGGAACGAGACCGCCGATGACCGAGACGGCCAAAATTGCGACGAAAAGAGCTTGCTTAGCGCACGTAGAAGATTGATTCCGTAGATTTTTCATTATGAGCGAAGGAGGAACGATGAAACGTTTTTTCCGGGTGGAGAAGCCCGGCCAATCCAAATGAGAATAGGGATGAGGCCGCCTCTACTACCAGAGGCCGTACTGCGCGCGGGATTTGCTTGCGGGCCGGAAGGGCCGTCAGATATGCTTGATGCGATATTGGGGGGTAACGGATGGGATTCTTTCAACGATCACAAATAGCGCAGCTCGGACCGCTCGAGCAAAAGATGATGAGCGCGCTCTGGAAGCGCGGGAATGCAACTGTGCGCGAGTATATTCAGAACGAAAACAGCGCGCTCGCCTATACCACGGTGATGACGACGCTGGATCGTCTTTATAAGAAGAGACTTCTGGATCGCTCGCCTGAGGGCAGAGCATTCCGGTATTTTCCCCGCTATACGCAGTCGGAATTAGAACGTGAAATGGCGGGCGAGACCATCCGGCAATTGCTGTCGCCGGCGGAGAGTTCAAGCGTGCCGCTTTCGTATCTGGTCGAGGCCGTTAGCGAAGTCGACGCTGGCTTGCTCGACGATCTGCAACGCCTGGTAGAAGAAAAACGGCGCGCATTGCGCAACGAAGCGAGCGACAAGGAGAAGCGTTGATGTTTGCTGTACGCTGCCTCGGGGTTTCGCTGGGGTTCTTCCTCATCGCCTACATCGCCAGCTCTTTCGTGATTGGTGCGATATGGGAATTATTCCCTCGGCTCTTTCGAGGACAGCCCAGCCGCCGGATGGCGGACCTTCTATTCGCTCTGCGATTTTCTCCATTCGTAGTAGCTCTCTTTTTTACGGCAATCCTGGGTTTACCCTCTTATCTGTTGTTGGAACCGCGAACCTCGCATGAGTCGTTCGGGACCACCACACTAGTGCTCGGGGCGGCCTGTCTGCTCATGTTGTTGAATGGAGTGGTCCAGGCTTCCATGGCCCACCACAGGACTCGGCGTGCCATCGCGCTCTGGCTCCGGGGGTCGTCCCGGCTGAACCTTACATCCATTTCGCTTTCCCATCGCGTTGGTCTGTTGGTGACGCTGGGGACCGTCCCATTAACATTGGGCATTCTGTTCACTGTAGGATTCACGCTTCCGTCTTTCGGACTGCTCGATCCGCGCGCAACCGATGAAGGCCTCTGTCTGGTGCCGCTGATCCTGGCATCGTGTTGCATGCTGATTACGTCTGTGGGAATTGCGCGAGCGCTGCTGGCAACAGGGGATGGCCACCTTGGACCAAGCGAACAGACTGCTCCGGCAGGTGGTTTGGACGACAACGACGCAGTGCCCGTGTTTCAAACCAGCCCGGATGCTCCGACTCTCACGGTCGCCGGAATTCGGACTCCTAAAGTGCTCGTTTCCCAAGCCGCCCTGGCAGCGTTAAGCGAAGGAGAATTGCAAAGCGCGCTGCGGCATGAAATCGCCCATGTGGATTCGCGCGATAATTTCAAAAAGCTCTTGCTGCGTTTTCTTTCATTCCCAGGCATGTCGCGACTGGAGCGGGCCTGGCACGATGCCTCGGAAATGGCGGCAGATGATGCCGCTGTCTCGAGTCTTCCGCAGGCATTTGACCTGGCTTCGGCATTGATCAAGATTTCGCGGATTGCGCTGGTGCAGCATGCCGAACTGACCTCCGGCTTCCTCCAGACCTCGCCCCGGCTCAGCATGCGTGTGCAGCGGCTTTTTGCGTGGCAAGAGTGGCCGGCAAATGACAATGAATCGCGCGCGTGTTGCGTGATCTCTCCGGCCTTAGTGGCGGTGGCGTGCCTGATCGCCTTTTATAATCCCATGCTGATTGGCCTGCACCGGTTCATGGAGCGCTTCCTCATTTAATACTTAACTTCTGCGCGATTTTAGTTTTTGCGCGCGCGGATGACTCGCGGAATTCCCTGCAAGTCATTGCTAACCTCCACAGCTTGCCATCCGGAAAGAAGTTGCTTCACGCCTGGCGCGACAGTTGCGCTGATTTCCATCACCAACCATCCGTGTGGCTTGAGCACGATTTGAGCTTGCGGAACCAGCCGTTCATACACTTCCAGACCCGTCGCTCCCGCGAATACGGCTTGACGCGGTTCGAACTTGCGCACTTCCAGCTGGACTTCGTCTTCCTCGTGCTCGCCGACGTAGGGAGGGTTTGAGACCACGAAGTCAAGAGTCGCCGGTTTCGCCCCTGCCAATAGGTCCGCGTGCTTAAAGTCCACCCGATCTGCCAATTGATTTCGGACAGCGTTGGCGCGGGCAATTTCGAGCGCGACAGACGAAACGTCAACCGCATCAATCTTTGTTTGGGACAATGCTGCCTGGGGCAACTCTTTGGCCAGCGCGAGGGCGATGCATCCTGAGCCGGTACCGACATCAACAATGTAAGGATTGGCCACCTCGCGCGCCAGCGCTAGCACGGTTTCAACGAGAAGTTCGGTTTCTGGCCGTGGGATCAGCACGTCGGGAGTGACGATGAAATCGAGTCCCCAAAATTCCTGGTGGCCGGTAATGTATTGCGTTGGAACGCCAAGGATGCGCTCGGCGATGACGTGATCGTAGCGATCCTTCTCTTCGCCGGTCAGAACGCGCTCGGGATGCGCATAGAGGTATGAACGATCGCAAGAGAGCAGGAACATAAGCAGCGTTTCCGCGTTGAGGCGCGGCGAACCGACGTTGGACGCCGCGAAACGGTCGACTGCGGCCGCGAGCGCTTCTTTTAATGTGATGGACAAGGTGATCGGAGACTCGCCCCAGCGCTGATTTTCTTCTTATGTCTTTTCTTCGGGAAATTCGACTGGCAGACCCAGAGGATCCGTGAAACGATTCGTCAGATTGATGAGTCCGACGAGAATATGCAGATCCACGATCTGCTCCTCGGAGAAGTATTTCTTGAGCACAACAAAGTCGGCGTCGCTCACCTCGCGAGGAGTGCGAGTTAATTTTTCTGCGTAAGTAAGTGCGGCAGCGTCTTTTTCTCCGAACGAGCTGAAGCTGCCTTCTTTGAGTGCCTTCCAATCGTCGGGCGTAATGCCCGCGCGCTTCGAGGAAGCCAAGTGATGCTGCAAACAATAGTTGCAGCCATTAATCATGGACACGCGAATGTAAATGAGCTCGTAAAGCTTACGGTCGAGAGAGCGGCCCACGCTGGCGTAGAATCCAATGAAATTCTTGAGCAGGTCAGGGCGATGAGCCAGGACTTTTTGTGCATTTGCGGGCTTACCTCGCAGGGTCTTCTCGTATATTTCTTTGACTTCGGGCGTTGCATTTTCGGGTTCAACCAGTGAAATACGGGCCATGTGCCGCTCCGATCTTAAAATCTCTAAGTTGGGCTGTTTGTATAATAAAGCAGCAGCTGCGTGTGTTTTCGCGTACGTCCCGGGAAATCGTAAGGAGTCTGGCGATGAGAGCAACGATGACCGCTTTCCTACTCTGCCTTTCGTTGGCGATCACGGCCGGGGCCCAATCCTCCGGGCCGGAAGCGGACAAGGCGCGAATCCTGGCGTTAGAAAATGCATGGAACCAGGCGGAAGAACAAAAAAACGCGTCCGCGCTGGACGCACTCCTCGCAGACACGCTGGTGTATGTGGATTACGACGGCACGTACATGAACAAAGCCCAGTTCATGGCAGCCATCAAAGAACCGACGTTACATCCGGAACAGATCGTGAATGAAGCCATGACAGCTCACGTCTATAACGACAGTGCGGTGGTGACGGGCATTTATCACGAAAAGGGGACCTCGGCGGGCAAACCTTATCTCCGGCGCGGGCGCTTTACCGACACTTGGGTGCGCGTGAATGGTACATGGCAGTGCGTAGCCAGCCAGTCCACACTTGTAATGCACTGAGTGCCTGGGTCCTCTATTCTTTTATTCTTTACGAACATGTTTTTAGGAATATGAAATCAGCAATTCTTATTGTCGGCGCGGGTTTGGCTGGCTCCGAAGCGGCATGGCAGTGCGCGCGTCGGGGAATTGCGGTCGAGCTATACGAAATGCGGCCGGTGAAGGCGACGCCAGCGCACCAGACGCCAGATTTCGCCGAACTCGTTTGTTCAAACTCTCTCAAGTCAGAAAGCGAAAATACCGCGCCATGGCTCCTGAAAGAAGAAATGCGGCGCGCTGATTCTTTATTACTGAAAATTGCTCGCGAGTGCGCCGTACCCGCAGGGCACGCTCTGGCTGTGGACCGTGCAACATTTTCGCAGCGCGTAACGGAGACGATTTCACGCGAACCGCTGATCCACGTGCGGCGGGAAGAAGTCAGGCAGATTCCGGACGATCAAATCACGATCATCGCAACGGGGCCGTTGACATCTGACGCGCTTTCGCAGGAAATTGCGCGATTAAGCGGGAGCGACGCGGAAAATCCGCACTTGTATTTCTATGATTCGATCAGCCCGATTGTGGAAGCAGACTCAATCGACATGTCAAAAGTATATTTGGCGGCGCGCTACGACAAAGGTTCGGCCGACTACATAAACTGTCCCATGTCGAAAGAGGAGTACGACCGCTTTCTGGATGGACTTCTCTCGGCGGAGTCAGCGGAAGAGCGCGAGTGGGAAAAGCTGAATTATTTTGAAAGCTGCCTGCCGATTGAAGAAATCGCGCGCCGCGGACGAGACACGCTGCGTTTTGGGCCCATGAAACCTGTGGGATTGAAAGATCCGAAAACCGGACGCATCCCCTATGCGGCCGTGCAACTGCGTCAGGAAAATTTGCGAGCTGATTCCTACAATCTGGTGGGATTTCAGAATCACCTGAAATTTGGCGAGCAAGCTCGGGTGCTGCGGCTGATTCCCGGCCTCGAAAATGCCCGGTTTCTGCGCTACGGACAGATTCATCGCAATACTTACATCAATTCGCCGACGCTGCTGACGGAGACGTTGCAGATGAAAGCGCATCCGAAGGTTTTGTTTGCCGGGCAGATTTGCGGTGTCGAAGGCTATGTGGAATCGATCGCGACGGGGATGCTTTCCGGAATGTTCACCGGTGCACTAATTAATAATTTACAGCCGACGCCTCCGCCTCGCAGCACCGCTCTGGGATCGTTGGTTCACTACGTGACCCATGCCGACCCAAAGAAATTTCAGCCCGCAAACATAACCTTCGATCTGCTGCCGCCGCTGGAACAGAAAATCCGCGACCGAAAGGAACGCCACCGACTGCAATGCGAGTTGGCGCTCCGGGATCTAGAACCATGGATGGACGCTATCTCATTACAGGTAAGGTAGGGGCAAAAGAAAACGCCGCTCCTCACCCGGAAGCGGCGTCTGCCTTTTGAGACCCGAACTGGCCCTAACGGTGCGGGCTCGGCGGATGTTTCACTCGGTGGATGATTCCTCCTCCGCTGGACGGGCAAGAATCGCCGCTGTATGTAGTGTCAATCACATTCACGGTGAGGTTCGGGGTGAAGGTATTGCCCGAGCCGTTGCCGGTCAACACGCCAGCACAAGCTTCGCTGACTGAATTGTTCGCGACCTTGGTGTTGTTGCCGGTTGGATTTCCGCCTTCGCTGCAGGTGCTGTCAATGTGAATTCCAGCTCCATCGCTGGCAATCACAATATTGTTTTTTGCCGTGTTTCCATTGCTACACAGATCGATTCCATCATCGATATGCGTGGCGGAAATGTGGTTGGCGGTGACGGTGTTGTTGTCGGAATTTATAAGGCCGTCGCTGTAAATCACAATTCCATATTGCGTATCGCTGACAGTGTTGCCGGCGATGTTCAGGCTGCCCGAATCGTAAACCAGAATTCCGGACGCTCCTGCCGTTCCGGGAGAATAAACGTCGTCAACCACTTCGTTGTCACTGATGGAGCCGGTTGCGCCGTCGCTCATCTGGATGCCATTTTGCGCAATCACCGGCGAAGGACCGGAACCGACGACATAGTTGCCGGTAATCGTTGCAGTGGTGCCGCTGCCGTCAGTGGTGATGCCATTCTTCTGATAGTCGTGAACGCTCGAATTCTCGATGGTCACATTGGCAGTGCCGCCGCTGGAATATCCACTCTCCACATAAATAGCAAGACCGCTCTGGCATCCGCCCAGGTCGGGAGTGAGCGCCTGATTGCGGGTGACCACGCCGTCCACGGTCCCCGACGAATTCTGATAGTAAATTCCAACCAAATCAGGCCCACAGCCGGCAATCTGGTTGTTACCGCCATCGACCACGAGCGTAATCAAATTTACCCGGACCCCACCCTGAATGAGTACTTGGGCGGCAACCCCGCTTCCGTCATATAAATCGGTGGTGTTCTGAATCACCCCGCCGGTCGGCGAAGCAATGATGATGTCGCTGGAAGCTCCGTCGGAAATTCCCTCAAGCGTCAGATTGATGTTGATAGAGACTTGCTCTGGATAAGTACCGGGGCAAATGTCGATGGTGCCCCCGGGACCAGAGTGGTTGACCGCGTCCTGGATGGTAGAGAAGTGGGTTCCGGACTTGCATGTACCTACATAAACCACCGAAGCAAAAGTGGAGGAGGCAAATGTTACGGCGAACAAGAAAGCAGCAAGCATTTGGAGACAAGAATTTCTACTCATTTACAAAAGTCCTTTTTGTTGCCGGCGACTAGGATCGGCGGCGGTTCGGACGTTAGAAGAGGCTCTTCCGAACATGGCCTTAGACCGAAAGAGTCAAGAGGTAAATGGTGTTGAGCTGTTCTGGCAGGCAGGGAACACTTCAGCCACAGCCAATATTAAAGATAGCCCCCCTGATGGATTTGTCAATGGAAAATGGAACAACGGCGTCATGGGAAACGTATCGTTTAATGGGGAAAGCCGGCGTTCCGGCTTACGTTCTCAAGGCAGCCGCGTCCAAACAAATATGGTTCTCAGCGATCTCATCCGCGATGTTCTTCGGACCCTCTGGTCGCATAAATTGCGGGCATTTTTGACCATGTTTGGCATCGCCTGGGGCATTGTTTCCATCGTTTTGATGACGGCGGCGGGTGAAGGGCTGGAAAAAGGGCAGGAAGCGACGGCAAAGACCCTGGGCAAAGATATTCTGATTGTTTTTCACGGACGCACAAGTTTACAAGCTGGAGGAACGCGGGCCGGACGGGTGGTGCACTGGGACACCGACGACGTGCCGGTTCTGCAATCGGAAGCGATGGATTGCCAGGACGTCATGCCGGAATTGGAACAAGACGACGTTCGCATCCATAGCAATTACAACAATGCGGCCTTTACCATCACCGGGTCTTACCCTTCCTTCGCCGACGTGCGCAGCCTGGATGTGGCCAGCGGCCGATTTTACAACTGGGACGATTTGAAGAACACGCGGCGGGTGGCCTTTCTGGGAACCGATGCTGCCAAGCAGCTTTTCGGAGGGCGCAATCCGATGGGCGAGAACGTCTATCTCAATGACTATCCCTATGTCGTCATCGGTGTTATGACCACCAAGAAGCAAGATTCGAGCTACGACGGATGGGACGTCAGCAAAGTTTTCGTTCCCTTCACAGCGATGCAACGTGATTTCCCCAACAAACCGCCGCAAGTGGAAACTTCGTTCGACCAGTGGCTGATTACGCCGAAATCGTATGAGCAGCACGAAGCGTGCAAGCGCGAGATTCGAACCGTGCTGGGACGATTGCACAATTTCGATCCTCACGACAAAGAGGCTTGCCCCATCTGGGACACGGTTCAGGAAGCCAAAGCCTTTAAACAGATGACCGATGGCATGAAGTATTTCCTCGGCGCGGTGGGAATCGTCACGTTGTTTCTGGGCGGACTGGGCGTGATGAACGTGATGATGGTCGCGGTACGCGAGCGTACGCGGGAGATTGGCGTTCGCAAGGCCTTGGGTGCGCCCGCACGCGACATCCTGAAGCAGTTTTTCATTGAAGCCGTGCTGATCGCGCTCATCAGCGGTGGGACCGGGCTGGCGGTGGCATATGGGCTGTGTGCTCTGGTGAACCTGCTGCCGATGCCCGATTTCTTTGCCGGCCTGCTGCCTACGCTGGGCTCCGGATTAATCGCGTGCGGATTGTTGGGAACAATTGCCGTGCTCTCGGCGCTTTATCCTGCGCGGAAAGCAGCTTCGATCGATCCAATTGAGGCGCTGCGCTTTGAGGCAGGCGGTTAGTTCATGCTTATCGAAATCATCCTCGAAGCCTGGATTGCGCTCAAGCGGAACTACACTCGCAGCCTGCTGACCATGCTCGGCATTGTGTGGGGCATCGCCACGGTCACCCTGCTCATCGCCTACGGCAGCAGTTTTCGCCAAATTCTCGTCGGCGGATTCGATGCCTTCGGTAAGAGCGTGGTCATCTGCTGGCCGCAGCAAACCAGCGAACAACCCGGCGGACAGCGGGCCGGGCAAAAAGTCGTGTTGGAACAAGCCGACATCGACATGATCAAAGAGACGGCGCCGCTGGTGAAACATGCGTGTCTCGAAACGGTCCGGCGGCCGGGCATTGCCTATGAAGACCGCCTTGTTGGCACAGCTGCGATTCGCGGAGTTTGTCCTGAATATGGCGAGATGCGGAACGAAGTACCGTCTGAGGGGCGATGGATCAATGCCAGCGACGAAGTTGAGCGGCGCCGCGTTTGCTTTCTGGGCGGACGCATCAAAGAACAGCTCTTCAGCGGACGTCCTGCAATTGGTGAGACGGTGTTGATTTCCGGGGTACGTTTCACGGTGATTGGTGTGATGCAACGCAAAATCCAGCTGAGCAACTATTTCTCGAGCGACGACGAATCAGTCTGGATTCCCTACTCTGCCGCGGGCGATTTGTGGAACACGCGATATGCCGCAGTGCTCGTGTTCGAGCCCATCGCGCCGCAGTTTGAGAAGAAAGCCATGAAGCAGGTGCTGGCCGCCATCGCGACGCGGCAAAACTTTTCGCCGACCGACGAAAAAGCAATCCAGATGTTTGGCCGCGATGAGTTCCGTCCAGTGATTGACGCGCTCACGATTGGCTTACAGGTGTTGCTCGCTTTCGTGGGCACACTTACGCTTGGCATCGGCGGCGTGGGAGTAATGAACATCATGCTGGTTTCAGTGGACGAACGCATCCGCGAAATCGGATTGCGAATGGCGCTCGGCGCAAAGAAGAAACACATCAAGCTCCAGTTTCTTGCAGAGACCCTGCTCATCATGTTGATTGGCGGCGTCATCGGCGTATTGCTTTCTTATGCGATCGCGGCCGCAGTGGGCACACTACCCATGATGGGCCCCCTGTTTGAAGACGACTCCGGTCGCGGGGATATTCACCTGCAAATCTCCCTGGTGACCGTAATCGTTTCGACGCTGGTGCTTCTGCTGGTCGGCGTACTCAGCGGACTGGTCCCGGCTTTGAAAGCGTCGAGGCTTGATCCCGTGGAAGCGCTGCGGTACGAATAAACATTGCTTGTTATTCTGAGCGAACATTTTTCATTGAAGCAAAAAACCTCGGCGAGCCGCGCGAAAGATCGCGTTCTTTGCGATCCACCATCGCGCGTTTTGGCTCGCTCCCCCATTAAACTCCACGCCCCGAGTAACTTCCCGCTTGACCCGCGCTCCCGTTGCGAGTACCTTCCCATGCAAACTGTTTTGTGAGGTGCTTGCGTGCCGATTTCCGCAGTAGATGCGATTAGCCCCGCCTTTCAACACGCCAAACAACAGCTGCTGCAACCATTTCGCGCCAGCCAATGGGCGAAACTGGCGCTGGTCGGCTTTCTGGCCGGCGAATTATCGTCGGGTGGATGCAACATGAATACCGGCAATTTCCACTGGCCCAACCAGACCCAATCTGACCAGCTGCTGCCAGGACCATTTTCGCATCTTGATCCCATGGCCTATGCGGGACTGATTGCAGGTTTTATCATCACGTCTGCGACATTGTGGGTTCTTTTTCTCTACATAAACAGCGTGATGCGCTTCGTGCTTTTCGACAGCGTGGTGAACCGGCGCTGCGAAATCCGCAAGAGCTGGAGCGCGCGGCACTCAGCCGGGTTGCGTTATTTCGTTTGGCAGATTTTCGTTGTCCTCTCGATGGTAGTGTTCATGATCATTCTGGTCGGAATTCCCGCGGCCTTTGGACTCGCTTTGGGATGGATCCAGAATCCGAAGGCGCATCTCGTTCCCCTGATTCTGGGCGGCATTGTCCTGTTTTTCGTTTTCTTTGCGCTAATCGGCTGCTTTTTCCTTGTTCATGTGTTCACCAAAGACTTCGTCGTTCCGCAAATGGCGATGGAAGATATTTCTGCGGTGGAAGGCTGGCGTCGCCTGCTAGCGAGAATCAACCTCGAGAAAGGCGGCTTTGCCGGCTATGTCGGGATGAAAATTGTGATGGCTCTGGGAGCGGCTGTGGTTGTCGGCATTGTGACCGCGTTGGTCGTGCTGATGGTGCTGATTCCCGCGGGCGGACTGGGCCTGCTTGCCGTCTTCGGCGGAAAAGCTGCCGGGCTAACCTGGAATCTCTATACGATTTCGATTGCGATCGTCGTGGGATGCATGCTGCTCGCGGTCATTCTGTACATCGTTTCGCTTATCTCCGTGCCGGCTACAGTTTTCTTCCCGGCCTATGCACTTTATTTCTTTGCTGCGCGCTACGCTCCACTGAATGCGCTGTTGCATCCCGCGCCCCCACCGCCAGCGGTTTTTTATGAGCCGCTTTCGCCTCCGGAACCGATAGGCTAGGACGCTCCATGACGGTGGAAGAAAAAATTCGCTCCAATTTTGGCAGTCAGATGTTCATGACGACGATCGCGGCGGCCCTGAGCAGTGTGGGACGCGGAAGCGTTGAGATTCGCTTCCCTTTCAGTCAGAAGCTGACGCAACAAAACGGATATGTTCACGCCGGTGTGATTACGAGCATTATGGATTCCGCTTGCGGCTATGCTGCGTTGAGTCTCGCCCCAGAAGATGCGGATGTATTGAGCGTGGAATTCAAAGTGAATTTGCTTTCACCGGCGATAGGTGATTCTTTCGTGACTCGCGCCCACGTCAAACGTTCCGGAAAAACTCTCGCGGTCTGTTCCGCCGATGCCTTTGCCATCCAGCGCGGCAATGAAAAACTGATCGCGACCATGCTGGCCACGATGATTCACGTTGTCCCGGGACAATCCGCGGGCTCTTAATCGCGAGCCCGGTTCTTGATCCAGATCGGCGTGCCAACAAAACCGAAAGCTTCACGAAGTTGGTTCTCCAGGAATCGCTGATAGGCGAAGTGCAACTTGACCTGGCGATTGGTGAATAGAACGAAAGTCGGCGGCGACACACCGGCTTGCGTAATGTAATAAATCCTGATTTGCTGCCGCGCCGGCACTGACGCCCGGTCAAAATCCACCTTTTTCAGAAAACGGTTCATTTCGCCGGTCGTAACGCGCTTACGGCGTTCCGCGGCAACTTTTTCAATCATGGGAAAAACTTTATCGGTACCGGTGCCGGTCGCAGCCGAGATGAACAGCACCGGGGCATAGCTCAGAAATTTCAGCCCGTCACGTAAACGCTCCTCATAGGCGGCTTTGTCCGTAGGGCGCTTACTTTCCTGCATGCGCGCGGCTTTCGACTGGCTCACGGCTTTTTTCGCGCCGCTGGTAACGAGGTCCCATTTATTGACCAGGATGATGACGGAACGTCCACTTTCGTGGGCGTAGCCTGCAATGGACGCGTCAAGCGCGCTCACACCTTCCGTCGCGTCAATGACCATCAGCGCGATATCGGCAGCTTCCAAATGTTTGCGCGCCATGACCACAGAAAGCTTTTCCGCCATCAAATGCGTTTTGCCTTTGCGGCGAATGCCGGCCGTGTCAATAAAGCGGAAACTCTGGCCATTTCTCTCAACCACTTCATCCACAGCATCGCGCGTGGTACCGGGGATGGGCGACACAATGGAACGCTCGGCCCCGATCAGGCGATTCAGGAGCGTGGATTTACCCACGTTAGGATGGCCGATGATGGCAACTTTGGTCTCGGTGGGCGCGACATCCTCAGCAGCTTCAGGCGTGACCTCGCCCGCATCCTCCGTCGTTAGCTCCGGCGATTCGCCTTCTTGGGGCAACGCTTCCAAAACCGCATCCAGCAAATCATCCACGCCGCGCCCGTGTTCGGCTGAAACGGGAAACATCTTTCGAATTCCCAAGCGGTGAAAATCGTCGAGTAATCCGCTTTGCTTTTCACTATCAAC
>Ga0187847_10002334_pt1 | contig 15427 bp, 11 predicted proteins | sample June2016WEW_4_10_FD_132458 | JGI IMG/M metagenome (GOLD analysis project Ga0187847, IMG submission 132458) | Peatland microbial communities from SPRUCE experiment site at the Marcell Experimental Forest, Minnesota, USA - June2016WEW_4_10 | ecosystem: Environmental > Terrestrial > Soil >...
ACGAATCACGGCGCATCGACAACCAGCTCCGCGGACGCGCCGGCCGCCAAGGCGACCCGGGTGCATCGCGCTTCTATCTTTCCCTTGAAGATGACCTGATGCGCATCTTCGCAAAGCAGTGGGTCTCCACGCTGCTCGAGCGGCTGGGCATGGAAGAAGGCGTGCCCATCGAATCAAGGATGATTTCAAAACGCATCGAGGGCGCGCAAAAGGCAGTCGAATCGCAGAACTTTGAATCGCGCAAACACCTGCTCGAGTACGACGACGTGATGAACAAGCAGCGCGAAGCCGTCTACGGCTTGCGCCGCCAGCTGCTCGAAGGCGTCGAACAGCGCGAGTTGATTATGGAAGATTATGTCGGCGGAATCCTGAGCGGACTGCTCGATGAATTCGCCGGCGAGAACGTGCGTCCCGATCAATGGAACATCAAGGGCCTAGAGGAGAAGCTCATCGGCCAATTCGGATTGAGCCTTTCCGTCGCCGGCGTCAACGCGCAGGAGCTCTCGCGGCACGAACTCGGCGACGCCATTTTTGAAAAACTCAAGGAGAATTACGAGGGCAAAGAGAAGATCCTGGGCGCTGAAACCATGCGTCAGCACGAGCGGATGGTCATGCTCAGCGTCATCGACGGGTTATGGAAAGATCACCTGCTCTCGATGGACCATCTTAAAGAAGGCATCGGTCTACGCGGCTACGCACAGCAGGATCCGCTGGTCGCCTACAAGCGCGAGTCTTTCGACATGTTCGAGGCCATGATGCTGAAGTTCCAGGAAGACACAGTTCGCTTCCTCTTCCGCATGCAGATTCTCGGTCCGGACGGCCAGCCGATCAACGCCGCGCCTGAGCCCCGCCGCGCAGTTCCTCCCGCGCCACCCGTCGCGAGTGCGGCGCAGCCGATCAACGGAAATGGCCATGGCATGCAGCCACGGGAAATCTCCATGCCTGCGCGTCAGGCTTCGACAACCATCGACGCTCTCGAAAAGGAATTTCACCGCAAGAAACAACGAGAGCTCGCTGTGGCCAGCCGCGCCGGCGCAGGGGAGTCGAGCGCTCCGACACAACGCCACGCCGGTGAAAAGGTCGGCCGCAATGATCCCTGCCCCTGTGGTTCAGGCAAGAAATACAAGAAATGCCACGGCGTCGAAAAATAGTGCGCAGAGCCGGTTCGCAGAACGAGCCCAGATTCTACACACCGCGAACCGGCTTACCGCGCAGCTCCTCAGTTCGAACGACTGCTGGCGCCGATGGCGGCAAAGGTCAGATCCTGCGCAGAGGAGTGATGTTGCTCTCTCCACAGATCAAAAAGCCGCCCATAACTCAGAGTCAAATATTCGGAAGGATTGACGCCTAGTCGCGCAGCCGCCCGGTCAATCCACGCAGGCATGCCTTCGAGCTCGGCAAAGTTCCCGATGGGCGTTTCGTCGACGACACAATGACCCTCCCCGTCGCTCCACTCGGAACGCCATTTTTCATAACGGAACACGGCTACCAGTCCGACGGATTCGAATATCTCAGCGAGAACATCGCCGTCACCCACGGTCGTTTCGGTCTCAACCCTATGCTTGTGCCGGTCCTCGCCCGGACCCACGTCCGGCAGCCGCTTATGAGTCACCACGCAGCGCTCGCCGTAGTGGCGGATGCGGAGAATCTCTGTGCGTGCGCGCATCGCCCGATCCGGCGTGTCAAAAAGCACGTTGCTTTCAAATGCGCGCGGCGTCTCCAACCGGAATCCGGCTTTCTCAAGCCGATTCGCCAATTCTGCTGCGTCGTCTATACGGAATTTGATTTCGGTCTCAATCGCCATAGTTAAGAAGTGAGTATACGGCAGCGGACAAGCGACAATAGATCTGTGACGACCCTCCGCCTCTCAGTGGACCCCGCTCATCTCGATGATCCAGAATCGCGGCGTGTCATCGCGCAGGCAGCGGACATCCTGCGCAAAGGCGGATTGGTCGCATTCCCAACGGAAACTGTTTATGGACTTGGCGCCAATGCTCTTGATGCTGCCGCAGTGGTCCGAATCTTCGAGGCCAAGCAGCGTCCCTCATGGGACCCAATCATCGTGCATATCGCCGGCGCTGTGGCGGACAATCCGATGCTCGACAACTTAGTGACGGCGGTCGCCGCTCCCACACGTGGTCTAATGACAGACTTCTGGCCCGGCCCGCTGACGCTGTTGCTTCCTCGCTCTGCTACAGTTCCCGACGCCGTCACAGCCGGACGGCCGTTGGTGGGCGTGCGCATGCCCGCGCACCCTGTAGCCTTCGAGCTCATTCAGCAGGCCGGCGTCCCAATCGCCGCTCCCAGCGCAAATGCGTTTGGCCGCATCAGCCCCACTTCCGCAGCCCACGTCCTCGACGATCTCGATGGACGGATCGATGCCGTGCTCGATGCGGGTCCAACCTTGCACGGCGTGGAATCCACCGTGCTCGACCCCAACCAGTCCCCGATGATGATCTATCGTCCGGGCGCAATCACCGCAGCGCAAATCCGCGACGTCGCCGGTCCAGTGGTTTTCTACACACCCGCCCCGACGCAGCCTGCGACTCCTGAGAGCCCGCTTCCTTCCCCCGGCGTCGGGATTCGCCACTACGCGCCCCACGCCCGCCTGGTTTTGGTCGATGGTCCTCTTGCCACATTGGCAAGCCGGATCGCAGAGGAAGCCACTCGCCACGCATCGGAGCGTCAGGGTTTTCTGCTGCCCGTCGAGATTTCTCCGTCCGGGCTACTCGAATCCCACCCCACCGCACATGTCTTTTCCTGGGGACACTGGAATGCACCCGAAGAGCTGGCACACAATCTCTATGCGGGTCTACGCTCACTCGACGCCCATGGCTGTTCGGTAATCGTCTGTCCCCTACCGCCAGCCGAGGGTCTGGGGGCTGCAATGCGCGATCGTCTTTTCAAAGCCGCCCGATAAACTGGCATGCTCGACGCATTGGAAGATTTGTTGCACACAAGCCCAACGCGCGTTATTGCCCGTTCTCGCCCACTTTATACATATATTTAATCGCCGATTTATAAATCAGCACCTTGTCGCGCCCACGCACTTTCAGCGTCCGGCGATCGTACCATTCAATGCAGCCTTCCACATGCTCGCCGTCCGCCAGCACAATCACCATCGGCGTTTGCGATTGAATCTGTTTTTGTAGATAAAAAAGCTCGGCCTGCCGCTGTCCACCCTCATCTTCCATCCCATGATGCGTAAAGTGGAACGGCAGCGGTGCTCTCTTTCCATTCCGCGGAGCCGGCGGAGCAATCGGTGCTTTTGGCTCGTTTTCAATCCCGGTCACTGCGGCTTGAGTGCTCATGGTTACGATCCTCTCTCTTTGCGTGAGGCCCGATACCTAAAAACTGTCAAATCGAAAAACGACGCCCACCCTTCGCGGTTGCCGCTCCAAACTGCGGCGGAGTCCCAAGCTCCCACTCAAATGCGCGTTCCCAAGGCTATTCACCGCAAAGACACGACCGCCAAACCCAGGGAATCCCTGTTCAGCCGGCCACCGGTCTAAGGGGTTTGCCTGATTCTACCCGAAAAGATGCTCGCCCATGGTCACAGGTTGCTTTTTCCTGGGACGGACAGCTCAGCGCTCGGCCAGGCTCACGGCCATCGCGTCCAACGACAGCGATCGAAGCAGGTTACGGCGCATTCCCTGTTCCACTTGGACAAGTGCCCTCGCTGCGCCGTCAATCCAGTCGACGGTCAGCCCCTGTGCCAGCCGTTCAAGCTGCGGCTGAATATCCACATTGCGCACCAACGCCGGCGTGCCCGCGACCATCAGGAGTAGGTCCTCCACAAGGCTGCCTAATGCACGTAGCAAGCCGACCGTTTTTTCCTGCCCATCCGCCCCGGCGCGATAGGTCTCCGTGACTCTGAAAAGCTGCGAATAGTCCGGCTCCTTCAGCGCGCTCTTCAAGACGATCAGCGCGTCCTGGCGGCTGGTCAAGTACGTTTCCAAATCGAGGGTAAGCGCGCGGCCTATCGCTCCCTCGGCAAGCCGCGCAACCAGCGCACGCTCCTGCGGCTTTAGTTCCGGCCGGCGCTGAGCGAGCAACAACTCCAATTCGGTCGCGGGGAGCGCACCCAGCCTGAACACCGTCGCGCGCGAACGAATCGTAGGCAGCAGTTCCTGCGGATTTTCGGTGAGTAAGATCAGCGATGTGTGCGCGGGCGGCTCTTCCAGCACTTTCAGCAGGCTGTTCGCCGCTTCTTTCATAAAGGCTGATGACGTGAATATCGTGAATGTGCGACGCGCCTCTACCGGTGGTCGATAATATGCCACATGAATGACCTGCCGCACTTGGCCCATCTTGATCAAAAGCTGCGGCGGGTCAGGCGGCACAATCAGCACATCCGGATGCGTTTGAACAAGGATGCGCGTCTCGCGCTTATCCACATCGCGCATGTCCTCCCGGGCGGCGACAGCCTCAGCCACGCGCTCGTCGAGTTTCGCCGATTCTCCGATGCGCTCACAATTCCGGCAATGGCCGCAATAATCTGGTAGTCCGTCCGATTCGGTTGGCTCCAGGCAGTTCACAGCACGAGCCAGCATCAGTGCCAGCGTGTACTTGCCCGCGCCCTTCGGTCCGGCCAGGATCATCGACTGCGGAAAGCGCCCTGCCGCGATCGACTCGCGCAGGTGCGTCACGGTCGCCGTATTGCCAAGAAATTCCTGGAAGCTCACGTTTCGAGTTTAGTGCAAAGTGCAATCGAGTGGAGTCCGCGTCGATGCAAGTGCCCACCCGATTTGCACCGTCCGGTTGTTGTCAGCCCCCCTTACGGCTGTGATCGCGAATGCTCTTGATCTCCACCGCCGGAATGTGCAGGAACTCCAAAAACTCCTGGTGCTCCTGGGGTGCCGCGCGTTCAAATTCCGCGTGCCACCGATTCATCTGCTCTCCCGTGAACCCGCAGCCCTTCATGATGGAAACCCACTTCTCTTTGGTGATCATCTTGGCCTTTCTGAGCACATTGTGCTCGAGAAGTTTGAGGATCGCCTGCTGGTGGGCGCGCAAAGTTCCGATCTCGGCGTCGAGCTCGAGCAGCCGCCGCTTCAGAACTCCGGCCGCGCCTGTCCCCGGCCGATCCGGATTCGTTTTGAGAATGGCCCTAATATCGTCGACTTTCAGGCCGGCGTCACGGTAGGCGCGGATCTGCAGCAGCCGCCGCAGATCCGCTTCGGCGTAACACCGATAGTTGCCGCCGCTGCGCTGCGGACGGGGCATCAAACCGATCGATTCGTAATACAACAAGGCAGTGCGGCTCACACCGCAGCGCCGGGCGAGTTTGGTCACTGTCAACATCGTCCATCTCCACTGTGAACCCTCCAGTTGTAGACAGGTCAAGCGGCAAATGCAAGAATTCTTGCGGCGTTCCGAACCGGTTGACAGTGCTCGCCGCGCGCTTCGCGCTCCCCGTACAATAGAAAAGAAAGCCCGACGGGACCGATGGCGGACCAGGCAGAGAAGACCCCCAAAACCACCAACCCGGCCAACAAAGACGCTCGCAAGCCAGACCAGCCCAAGCCCGACGAAGATCCGGTCGGCAAGGTCTACGACTCGCGCCTCATGCGGCGTCTCGGCCGTTATCTGCTGCCATATTGGTGGCAGGCCGCTGTTTCCTCGGCCGCCGTCACCCTCAAGTCTCTCAGCGATGTCTCTGGACCGTTCCTTGTCATGGTGGGCATCGACCACTACTTCCCTTCGGGAACGAATTCCGGCCATGCCATAACCCCCACTGCGCACGGCTTCGGAGCGGCAGACTGGCTCACGCGCCATCTGAGCACTGACCCCCGACAAGGCATCACCCAGCTTGCGGGGATTTACCTGGTTCTGCAGATTTCCGCCTATCTCTTCGAATTTATCCAGACCTACCTGATGCAGTGGACCGGCCAAAAAATCATGTTTGACCTGCGCCGCGACATCTTCCGCCACATGCAGCGGATGCACGTAGGCTTCTTCGATACGCACGCAGTCGGCCGGCTGGTTACGCGCCTCACCTCTGACGTCGACGCCATCAATGACATGTTCACCGGCGGCATCCTCGCGATTGTCGACGACTTCTTTACCCTATCGATCATGGCTATCGTGATGCTTAGCATCAATTGGTGGCTCGCCCTGCTAGCCTTTTCCGTCCTGCCTCTCATTCTTGTGGTTACGCGTCTCTTTCGCATCAGCGTGCGCGAGAGCTACCGCCGCGTGCGCGGCGCCATCGCCCGCATCAACAGCTTTACCCAGGAACACGTCAGCGGGATGCGCGTGGTACAGCTTTTCAATCGCGAGCAGCGCGCCCACAACGACTTTGAAGCTGTCAACCGCCTGCACATGATCGCGTTCAAAGACACGATCTTCGCCTATGCGCTCTACTATCCGGCGGTCGAATTGCTCTCGGCCATCGCCATTGCCCTTGTGATCTGGCGAGGCGGATTCGGCGTGCTCTCCGGCTCAGTCACCATCGGCATGCTGGCCAGCTTCAATATGTATTCGCAACGTTTCTGGCGCCCCATCCAGGACCTGAGCGACAAGTACAACATCCTCCAAGCCGCAATGGCAGCCTGCGAGCGGATCTTCAAGCTGCTCGACACCGCGCCGGAAATCGTCAGTCCCGCAAACCCGCGCACCGGCGACGGCAGCAACCGCATCGAGTTTCGCCACGTCTGGTTCACGTATCAAAAACTCAAGCCGGAGCAACAAGCCGAGGTTGATCGAGCCGCCTTGTCCACAAATCCCGGCCAAGCGCTTGCAGCGATCAACGACATCGAGTGGATTCTCAAAGATGTCTCCTTCACCATCGAGCCCGGTCAGACGATCGCCATCGTGGGCCACACAGGCGCCGGCAAAACGACCCTCACCAGCCTCATGATGCGCTTCTACGACGTAACAGCCGGACAGATTGTTGTCGACGGCGTAGACCTGCGTGAGCAGGACCTGACCAAACTGCGTCGACATTTTGCAGTCGTGCTCCAGGATCCATTCCTCTTTACGGGCACAATCGCCGAAAACATTCGTCTCAGTAACGACGCGATCACCGAAGAAGGACTGCGCCGGGCCGCCCGCGATGTCAACGTCCTCGACTTCGTCGATAGCCTGCCCGGCGGTTTCGACGAACCGGTGCGCGAGCGCGGCAATTCACTCTCTACGGGGCAGAAACAGCTCATCAACTTCGCCCGCGCGCTGGCCTACAATCCGCACATCCTCATCCTCGATGAAGCTACCTCGAGCGTCGACACCGATACGGAATTGCGCATTCGCGGCGCTCTCGAACGCATGGTCGAAGGCCGCACCAGCGTGCTGATTGCGCATCGTCTCTCCACTGTGCAGCGCGCCGACACAATCCTCGTGATGCACAAAGGGCAGCTGCGTGAGATGGGTTCGCACCAGGAACTACTGGCCCAACGCGGCCTCTACTGGAAGCTCTATCAATTGCAATACAAGGACCAGGAACTCGGCGGCGCCCCCACACCCACCCGCGAAACCTCGATAGCGCCTGCAATGTGACGAAACGGAGAATCCGTAAGTCCATCCGCGCGCCTGCCATCCCGCATTCGAGCTATCATAAAGATTCGAATCATTCGCACATGCGGCCTGCCAACCGCCTTTCCGCAATCGGTGATATGCATTGATGAACGGACTTGGACCAGGAACAATCGAGCTGTTCGACACGAGCCTTCGAGACGGGCTGAAGCAGCCCAATCTAGAAATCTCCGTGCCCAACGCAGTACTGCTTCTGCAACGCATGGGCTCTTTTGGAGTGCACTTTGCGGAGATTGGCTTCGCCGGCGCCAACCTGTTTGTTGAAGACCTGACACGCTCTCTCGCGTCGGTCGACACCGGGGCGATGAAGCTCGCGCTCTTTGGACGCACACGGGGTCACGGCACAAAGGTTCAGGAATGGCCCGACGTCCAATTCATCATTCGCCACAAGCAGCGCGTTCCCGTTGCTGTGATTGTCGTCAAGTCACGGCTGCTCGATGTGACGAAATCCCTGGAAACCACGCCCGAAGAAAATCTTCGCATGGCGCGGGAGACAATCGAGTGCCTTCAGGACAACGGCCTCGAAGTCATCGTCGACTTTGAGCACGCGATGGATGCCAACTGCGGCCGACGCGAAAATGGCATTGCCTGCGAGCCCGATTTCCATGCGCATAGCCTCGATTATTTCCATCAACTCACCGACCAATGCGTTCAGCAGCGCGTAGCGCACATCGTGGTCTGCGATACAACCGGCGGCGCCAGTCCCGAAGAAGTGGCCGATGTGATCGGTGGCTTAACGAGGCAGTTCCCCACGGCCAGCTTCGGATTCCACGGGCACACAGATCGCGGCCTTGGCATCGCCAACACGCGTGCTGCGATCCTCGCGGGCGCCGTCCAGGTACAAGGAACCTTGCTCGGCACCGGAGAACGCTGCGGCAACGTGAACCTGACCACCGTTGTGGGATCGATGCAACTCCGCGGCGAAGCGAAGTTTGTCCCGTCCGAATCCTTGAAAGGTCTAACCAGCCTTGCACACTCCGCCTATGCGGCGTTTGGCCTCGAGCCGCCGCATGGCGCTCCCATCGTAGGAACCGGGGCGTTTGGCACATGGGCCGGGATGCACGGTAGCAGCGAGCGCAAGAATCCGGGCGCGTATCTGTGGTGTGATCCAGCGCGCGTCGGGGCCAATCCAACCATCGGCGTCAACCGCCAATCCGGCAAAGCGAACGTCATTCTGCTGTCCGAAGCGCTTGGCGTTCCTCTCGATTCCGCACAGGCCCAGGCGCTCATCGACGCCAATCAGGCCATGATTGAAGGCGGCGGATTCACGTCCAGCGAGATTTCATTTCGACTCGCCGCCCTGCGGGTTCTCGGCACGCTGCCCAACCGGTTCGGCATCCGCAGCTGGCGCGTGTTCGACGAGTCCGACGAAATCGGCAATCGATTCGTGCAGGCTTTCATGACGCTATCTGTCGGCGACACGACCGTCACCACCACACGCGCCGAAGGCGCAGGGCCCGTGGATGCGCTCACCAAGGCCATGCGGCACGAACTGGAGAAATGGTATCCCGCGCTCACGCAGATGCGCCTCGGCACCTTTAGCGTCACCGCGCTCGACGTCTCAGCACACGACTCGGCTGCCTATGTGCGCGTCACCGTCAGCTTCCATGCCGACGGATACGAACCGTGGATCACGGCAGGCGTGAGCAGCGATATGAACCAGGCCGCGCTCATGGCCATTGTCGATGGGTTCAATTACTGGCTGCTCGAGCGTGCCGACGGAAAAGACGAATCGGCTCGCTTCCCAGCTATCACAGCAACCAGCCAGGTCGTTATCTGACAGCCGATCTTCACGCAGAAGCCATCCAATCGAACTCGGCCTTTCGAATCCCATGAACGCTTCAACTTCTCCAAGCGCCGCAGACCAATCGCCGGCTCCGTCTGACGCGAGCAAGCGCCTGCTCCCGTGGCTTGTTGCGGTCGCGTTCTTCATGGAGTCGCTCGACACCACCATCCTCAACACCGCTGTTCCCGCCGTCTCGGAAGCGCTCCAGGTAACCCCGCTCAGCATGAAGGCCGTTCTGGCGAGCTATACGCTGAGCCTAGCCGTCTTCATCCCCATCAGCGGCTGGATGGCGGACCGCTTCGGAACCCGCCGCGTCTTCGCCTCGGCAATCGGCCTCTTCACCCTCGGATCGCTGCTCTGCGGACTTTCCGTCAACATTCACCTGCTGGTCGCATTCCGCGTTCTGCAAGGCATGGGCGGAGCGATGATGGTCCCCGTCGGCCGCCTCACTCTCGTTAGAACATTCGCCAAGTCCGACCTCATCCGCATCATGAGCTTCGTTTCTATTCCCGCTCTGGTTGCTCCCATGCTCGGCCCCATCGCTGGCGGCCTCATTGTCGGCTACTTCCATTGGCGCGTCATTTTCTTTTTGAATATTCCCATCGGCCTCATCGGCCTGGTCATGGTTTATCTGCACCTGCCCGATTACCGTGAAGACGAAACCCATCCCCTCGACATCGTTGGCCTCATCCTCTTCGGCTCCGGCATCGCGCTGTTGTCTTATGTGCTTGAAGTGTTCGGCGAGCATGAACTCAGTAGCCGAGAAATCACGGGCATGCTTGTGCTTTCATTTGCCCTGCTCATTGGCTATTGGCTGCATGCGAAGAGTCTCCAATTCCCTTTGCTGCAGCTCCGCCTCTTCAGCATCCGTACATTTCGCGCCGCGGTCAATGGCAGTTACTTCACCCGGCTTGGCATCGGCGGCGTCCCATTTCTTTTGCCACTTCTCTACCAGACGGGCTTGGGTTTTACGCCGATTCAATCGGGACTGCTCATCATGCCGCAAGCTCTCGGCGCCATGAGCATCAAGGCGATCCTTCGCCGTTTGCTCGGTTTGGTTGGTTATCGCGGCGTCCTGATTTCGAACACGATCATCATTGGCATGCTTCTCGCGCTCTTCTCCACCATTAACCAGGGAACACCGGTGTGGCTGATCGTTCTGCTCGCCTTTCTGTACGGGAGCTTCACATCGATCCAATACACCAGCATGAATACGCTCGTATATTCCGATATCGCCGAACATGACTCGAGCAGCGCCAGCTCCATCGCCAGCACCATGCAGCAAATGTCCATCAGCTTCGGCGTCGCGACCGCCGGACTTACCACAGCCTTCTTCGTTCCCCACGAAGCGTCTCGCGTGCCTGCGGAGATGATTCACGGAATCCATCTCGCGTTCCGGTTTCTTGGCGGATTGACCATTGCATCGACGATGGTTTTTGCCAGCCTGAAGAGCGGTGACGGCGATGCCGTAAGCCAGCAGAAGATCCTGCGTCAGCATCACCCCGATGGCTAAGGGCTTTCCCTGCCCTCGATTGACGGTGCCCGAATGAATGCCCCCACTTTGCCTTAGGACAGGAAACCTCCGCTGGACGCACAGTCCTATCTTTCCCTAACCGGCGTCAAAAACCTGCTGTCTAATGGGGTGCATGGGCAAGAACGACCACGCAACGATCCGGGCAGTTCTCTCCGGAGACAAGGAAGCCTACGGGGCGTTGGTCGTGCAGCATAGCCGCAGCGTTTTTCGCGTGGCCTATCGCATCACCGGCAACGAGGCCGACGCCGAAGAAGTGGTGCAGGATGCGTTCATACGCGGATATCGCAAGCTGGAAAGTTTTGAATCCCGTTCGAACTTCGGCACATGGATCTACCGGATCGCCGTGCGCTGCGCGCTCGACCGGATCAGCCGGCGCGTCGGCGACAAGAACGACAGGGCGATTGACCATGCCGAGGCAGATTCAGAAGCGGTGCAGATTCCGGATCGTGCACCCAATCCGGAACAGATGCTGCTGAGCGGAGAAATTGGCGCATTCCGGGAAACGGCAATGCATAGTCTTACGCCGCTGGAGCGGACAGCATTCACGCTGCGGCACATGGAAGATTGCTCGATGGAAGAAATTGCGGCCGTGCTTGAAATTGCACCTAATGCGGCAAAACAAGCCGTTTATCGCGCCGTTCACAAATTGCGGCAGCGGCTCGCACTTTTGAAGGTGAGGACATGAATCATTTGAGCCAAGATGAACTGATCGAACTCTATTACCGCGAAGACGCCCCAGAAGGCGCACGCCACATGGACACCTGCTCGGAGTGTGCCCGGAAGTACGAAGCGCTGCAGGCCGATCTCGCCGATATGAAAGCCCTAGATCCGCCCTTTCTTCCGGAAAACTACGGCGAGATGGTGTGGAATTCCATCTCCGGCCAGGTGCCGGTTCACGCCGGCCTTCGGCGGCCCCTGTTCCAGCGGGTCTTGCCCAGGCAATCTTGGCTTCGGCAGCCTTTGTGGATCGGCTTAAGCGTCGCTGCTACGTGCGCTCTTTTGGCGGCAGCCGCTTTCTACGCTGGCCGTCTCTGGGAACATCGCAATTCGCCGCCCCCCATCGCGTCCCATCCTGCTCCGCCCGCGCGGCAACGCGTTGTCGTGGTGGTGCTGAGCGATCACCTCGATCGCTCCGAGCGGTTGCTGGTACAGCTCAAGCACGCCAATGCAGACGATACGCAGCTCGCGATGCCACTGCGCGATGAAGCCCGCAGCCTGCTGGCCGCCAATCGCAAATGCCGCCAGGAAGCCGAAGCCAACGGTGACCCCGCACTAACTAAGGCTCTGGACCACTTGAATGAGCTTCTAAACGGGCTTGCCAATCAACCGGGCGGATTGAATGCCGATGCGATCGCCAAGCTTCAGGCTGAGATGAATAAAGACGGCCTGCTGTTTGAAGTGCGAGTCCTGCGCTCCCGGATTCCGAATCGCCAGGCAGCAGTTCACCTCAAAGGAGGAATCGCATGAAGACGAATGCCGCGGTTCTCACTCTGTTTCTCGCCGCTCTCGCGGGCACACCCGCCTTGTGCGCCGCACAGGGGACGCCCGGACAGAACCTACTCTCCAGCAGCGATCCAATGGCGTTGGAGGCAGATGCTGGCGCCAGTGCCGCTCCCGATGACAACGCGTATGCCGATGGAGTGCGCGCAGTCAACAGCGGGCGTTGGTCCGACGCGATCGCTATCTTCGCTCGCATCGCGGCACAAGGCAGCACGCACGCCGACGCAGCCCTTTACTGGAAGGCGTATGCCGAAGACAGGCAGGACCAGGGCGGCACCGCGATCGAGACCTGCGGCACATTGCGACGCGATCATCCCGGCAGCAATTGGATTGAAGAGTGCGGCGCATTGGAAATTGAGATTCATTCCAAAAATGGAAAGCCCGTGCAACCCCAAGCCGAGCAGAGCGATGATCTGAAGCTGCTGGCTCTCGCATCGCTCATGCAGCACGATGAAAAGAAGGCGCTGAAAGAGATCGACGAGATCCTCAATAGCGACTCCTCTGAAAAGCTCAAAAAGGGCGCGCTGTTCATCATGGGCGAACATCACACCGACACGATGTATCCCCAGATTGCGCGCCTCAGCTTTGTCGACGGCGATGTCCGCATTACGCGCGGAGAGGTAGACGAGCATCACAAAAGCGCCACCTGGGAAGAGGCTAAGAGCGACTTGCCGATCGAGGCCGGTTACAGCATCGTCACAGGCGAAGGTCGCGCCGAGATCGAACTTGAGAATGCGTCCACGCTCTATCTTGCGCCCAACTCCGTGCTCACCATTAACGATCTGAGCTCAACTGCGGGCATTCCCAACACCGATATGGCATTGTTGTCTGGCACCGTGACGCTCCATGTGCGTCCCTATGTGGAAGGCGAGATGTTCACCTTGCGAACGCCTACCGATAACGTGGTCACGAAGTATCCCCAGACCGGATACCTCAGGATTAGCAGTTACACCGATGGGATGGCTCTAACGCCGATGAGCGGCGGAACGCTCGGAGTGAGGAGCGGCCTTGGCCTGGGTCACGAAGACTTGACGCCTGGCAACACTCTCTACTTCAAGGACAATTACCGGATCATGGATGCGGGACCGATTCACCCGCCGGACTTTAGCAGTTGGGATCGCTGGGTTGCAGATCGAACAGCTGCGCGCGAACAGGCCATGGCCGAAGCATTGAAGGCTTCGGGCCTGAACGCGCCGGTCCCCGGACTCGCCGATCTCGCCGGACAGGGGAAGTTCTTCCCGTGCGAGCCCTATGGCACTTGCTGGACTCCGACACCAAGTGCGGCCAGCCAAACGCAAGCAGATGTTCCAGCACAGCGTGGGAAGGCACCGGAGCAATCCGAAGTTGCTTCGCGCGCAGTGGCCGACACTTCGTCGGCGCAAAGCTCAACCACGCGGAACATCCGTTTTGTTGGACCGCCTGCGGCCTCGGGCCCGCCTCCGCAATACTCCGACTTCGATGCCTTCTACCCATGCATCCCGGGCCAAATGCGCGCGATGTTTTGGGGTGGAGTTGTTCCTGCATCCGCTCAATACCAAATGCAGCCGTGGGCGTGGGCGGTGTGCCATTCGGGAAGCTGGATCTACAACAACAACCGGTATGTGTGGGTGGCCGGCCGCTGTCATCACCACCCTCCGCTGCACTGGATCAAGTACGGCAATACGATGGCAGTTGTCCCGACACATCCGCGCGATGTAAAGAACCATTTGCCGGTGAACCGCATGGCTCCTGTGCTTGCCGTGAACTCCAGAAACGGGCATTCGATCGAACGCCTGCAATTCGGCAACCCGCGTGCGATTTCATTGATAAAAGACACTCCAAAGGAGTTCCGGACTACTACGCTTGCAATGCTGCCGCACGTCGCCGAACCGCATATGGAAGCCCATTCCATGAAGGACCTTGCTGCCGCCAAGGGTTCGCCGATCAAGCCCGCCGGCACACCCATCACGTTCAATGCCAAGTCGCAGAGCTTCATGATGGCGCACGATGTAGTGCGCGGGGGACACTCGGTGGCCGTGATGACGCCGATGGGCAATCGCGGCGGCGATCTGCAAAATCATGCTGGGGCGTTCAACGGGGGCGGTAATCGCGGAGGCGAATTTAGCGGGGGCTATCACGGCGGTGAAGGCGGCGGTGCGTCCCATGGAGGCGGCAGCTCCGGCTCCAGCGGCGGCGCCTCGCATGGAGGAGGTGGCGGCAGTTCGAGTTCCGCTAGCTCCGGCAGCAGTTCCGGTACCTCAGGGGGCGGGAGCAGTGGCGGCGGCTCACATAAATAAGCCCGGCACGCGATCAATCCACCCTCCCCCATCAACGCAAGCAAGAAAGGGCCGTTCCGCAAGTGGCGGAACGGCCCTTTCTTCTAATCAGGAACCCGAGACTACTTCGTGCCTACCAGCGACGGCCTCGTGTCGAGCTTTCCGCTCGCATAGCCCTTCGCCATTTCGGTAATCGGAATCTGGGTGTAGTCCCCGGCATGACCGGCCTGGCCGAACTGCGTCATGCGCAATGCCACAACCTTCGCCATCGCCTCACGCGCCGGCTTCAGGTAATCGCGCGGATCGAACTTATCCGGCGTCTCCGCAAACACCTTGCGGATGGCGCCCGTGATGGCCAGCCGGTTGTCCGTGTCGACGTTGATCTTGCGCACGCCGTTCTTGATGCCGAGCTGGATCTCTTCGACCGGCACGCCCCAGGTTTCCTTCAGGTTGCCACCGTACTTGTTGATAATGTCCTGCAGGTCCTTGGGCACGGACGAGCTGCCGTGCATCACCAGGTGCGTGTGCGGCAGGCGCTTGTGAATCTGGATGAGCAGGTCCATCTTCAGCACCGAGCCATCCGGCTTCTTGTTGAACTTGTAGGCGCCGTGGCTGGTGCCGATGGCAATCGCCAACGCGTCTACGCCGGTGCGCTCGGCAAATTCCACTGCCTGGTCGGGGTCGGTCACATGCTCCAGGCCTGATCCGCCCGCACCGTGGCCGTCTTCAATACCGCCCAGCACGCCGATCTCCCCCTCGACCGTGACGCCGCGTGGATGCGCATATTCCACAACCTTACGCGTGACTTCAACATTCTCT
>Ga0187847_10002338_pt1 | contig 15395 bp, 9 predicted proteins | sample June2016WEW_4_10_FD_132458 | JGI IMG/M metagenome (GOLD analysis project Ga0187847, IMG submission 132458) | Peatland microbial communities from SPRUCE experiment site at the Marcell Experimental Forest, Minnesota, USA - June2016WEW_4_10 | ecosystem: Environmental > Terrestrial > Soil > Wetlands...
ACGAAAAGATCCACGCGGCCGTCGTTGTTGATGTCGGCGGCGACCACGCCCCACGCACGCGTCAGAGTGGCGGCGATTCCTGACTCCTTGCTGACATCGGTGAAAGTTCCATCGCCATTGTTATGGAACAGCCAACAGGTAGAGGGTTTGACCACACTTGGACTGCAGTAGTAATGCACCCCGGTATCTCGATTCCCGCAGAACACTGCCTTCGATTTATTGAAATCGCCAAAGCGGCAAACGAAAAGATCGAGCCGGCCATCGTTGTCGTAGTCGAACCAGACGGCGCTGCTGCTCCAACCGGGTGCTGCGACTCCGGCCTTTTCGGTTACATCCGTGAATGTGCCGTCGCCGTTGTTGCGATAGAGAATGCTGCGCGGGTATTCGGTGACATAGAGATCCGGGAAGCCGTCGCCATTGAAATCGCCTACAGCGACGCCCATACCGTAGGCGCTGCCACGCACGCCGGCTTTTTCGGTAACGTCAGTGAAGGTTCCATCGCGATTGTTGTGGTAGAGCGCGTTGCTCAGCGGAACGGACGGCGAATAGAAATCGCAGGGACCGCTGTTGACCAGGTAAATGTCCATCCAACCATCGTTGTCGTAATCGAGAAATGCGCAGCCCGGGCCGATGGTTTCGGGGACATACATTTTCGGAGAGAGCCCGGCAACGTGTTTCCATTGAATGCCGCTCGAAGCGGGTGGGATCTCTTCGAAAAAAGAAGCATCCGCCGGAGGAGCACCGAAGCTGGCGGCCGAAGCGGATAGCAATTGCAAAAAATGGCGCCGTGCAATAGAAGGCAGCATCAACGAACCGGGCGACCATCGGCTCCGGTGGTCTTGCGTCCCTGAGCGGCCGCAGCCTGATCGCGTAAAGCATTCTCGCGCGCGGCACCCTCTTTGTTGCCGGTGCGTTGATAGGCGATGGCGAGTTGATAGTGCCCGGAGGGATCTTCCGGTTGCATGCGCACGTAGGTTTCGAGCGGGGCGACCGCTTCCGCGAATTTCCTGGCGGAGGTGAGCGAAATTCCCATCGCGAGATACGCTTCGGAGAATCCAACGTCAAGAGTTGAGGCGCGCGAAAAATGCTGGGCTGCTTCGTCCCATTGGCCGGCCCGCCTGGCTAGCTCGCCCAAGATGAACTCGGCGGAGGCATCGCGTGGGTCCACTTGCAGCTCTTTTTGAAACTCCGCGCGCGCTTCATCCACCGGACCAGTTTCGCCGGCTTTCGAAAGCAATACCTGGCCCAGGCGGTAATGAATGCGAGGCGCGCTGGAGTTCTGTTCGAGAATGGCTTTGTAGATACCGGCGGCTTCGTCCCACGCGCCGCGCGATTCAAAAGCTTCCGCTTCGAGCATTCGAGCCTGGGCCGAGGTGGGTGCTTTGGCTGCCAGCTCCTGCGAGGTGCGGTTGGCCAATTCGGAAAAATAGTGAACGGTTACATACAGAACTTCGGGATCGTCCGGAAACTCGCGCTTGAGTAGCAAGAGTGCCGAAATTGCGGAGGGCTTCCGATCGAGCGCCATGGCGCAGCGTGCCTGGGCCATCGCTGCGTGATACCGGAGTTGTTTGGCGGTCAGGTGCGGCACCGATCGCTCCAGGATCGGTAACGCTTCCTTGCAGCGCCCTTGTTCCACCAGCTCAATCGCGTGCTCGGTGGAAGCCGAGCTCTCGGCGGGCGCAGGCTTCGCAGCGGTCTGAGCGTCGGCGATAATTGGACAAACAAATAGAAGCAGCAGTGAGCTGCGATTCGAAAGCATTCTCAATCCTCACTCTACTACGGGATTTGGGCCGCCTCATTTTTGGTGGCTATCAGATGCCCTTCCCCATCGCGTACCACCAGGCGGATCAGATAGTTCCCGGGCTTTACGTCAAAGCTGGAATTTACATTGATCGCGTGCCGATCGGTACTCTCGCTGTTCAGCCGCACTTGCATCGTCTTTTGCCAACCGCCCACAGCGTTGCCGTTGTTGTCGAACAGCGCCAATACCAACGTCAGATCCCCTCCGTTAAGCGATTGATTCAACCCCACCCGGGCCAGCACTTTCAATTTGACCTCCGTGTCGCTCGGCCCGGAGAGCTCAGTGTGCAACTCCACTGGCAGACCATTTATTTCTTCCCGCGAGTAGACCGCGCTATCGATGTTATTTTGCGCAAGAGGTAGTTCGCTCTCACGGTCCCTGGGAGCAACGTATCCGTGGCGTGCCTGCAGGCTCAGTCCTCCAGGGGATTTCAGCTTTACCTTGAGCGGATGGAAGCTCCCATCCGCTTTCAGGGTTTCCGGCTCGAAGCCGAGCATGTAGATGTACTCGGGCGGCGTGACCAGCCGCCGGAAACCGCCATCGAAATCATTGGAGTTTTGGATCAAGGTCCCGCCGGTTCCCGCAGCCATTTCCATGAGGACGCCCGAACGCATTTGCGCATCGGCTTTCTGATATGTTGCTAGCCCGTTCTCCTGGTCAAGGCCGCCGGCCGGGTTGATCGTGTAGAGGCCGCGCGCGTCGAGGGAACTGATTACAACGTTGGCACGAATCGCGCGATCCACCACGTCCAATTCGTCCTCGCGCATGTCTTCTCCTACTAGAAACCCGGAGGACGCGAGGATAATAATTCGTTGTCCGGGCATCAACGAGATGCGGCGAACGGCCTCTTTGAGCACCAGTAACGAAGTTCGGCTTTCGTTCAATCCTCGCGAAAGTGCGCGCCTGGCTGCGTCCCGGGCAATGCCGCGCGCCATGTCGATTTCCCGTGGGCGCAGGCGCATGCAACTCATGGTTTCGGCTGTGACCGCTTCCAATGCCGCTTGGTCGCCCTGGTTCCGGATCAGGTCCGCCAGGTAGTAGCTCACATCCGGACAATCCTCGGCGCCGGAGCCTGGCAGTGAATGGGGCCGCAATCTTTGGAGAGTGGCATTGAGCTTAACGCGGTCGCTGGTGAAATCGAGCAGGTCCTGACCGGACGTGGTGAAGATGGCCACACGATCCGTGGATTTGAGTCCGTCGATGCTGCGCGCGGCGCCGTCGCGCACCCGTGCGAGGTCCGTGAAATTGAGATGGATGTCGTCAAGAAGGTAGGCGATGAAGCTCTCGGGCGCAATGGCCGGTTGATCCCCTGGCTTCGTTCGGCGGCTTCCGGACTCTGTCGACTGACCACCGGATTTCTCCATCGTAAACTTCGTGATCTGCTGCCGCTTGCCTTTGTCGAAGAGTTGGAAATCCTCTTTGGTCAGGTTCCCGACGGCGTTTCCCTTCGAATCGCACACTACCACTGGGACCATCACTAAATGCACGCCGGTTTGAAAGTGACATTGTCGCTGGATTGCGCCAGAGTGTGGGCCGCCGCGAAGACGAAGGAGGCGGCCAGGAACAATACATACGGGATTCGTGTTTGGGCTTTCAATTTTCGAACAGTATACACCCGAAGCTTGAGGTTTGCGTAAGCGCTCGAAACTCTGTAAGCGGTGGCAAACAAGTTACAAAAACACCTTGACTCGATTAATGTTTCATGAGAATATTGGTCACTGTATTCAGATGTAAGCGCTTACTTGGGAGGGTTCCCCGCATGATGTCTATGAATTGTCGCGAGGCCGTTTTCAGCAGAGCTGCCGGTTCGCTGTTTGCGGCCACACTGGTTTCTTTTGGAATATTTTTGCTGTCTGCGCCTCGCATCTGGGCCCAGTCGTCCCAGGGGACGGTGAGCGTTACGGTAATCGATCCGGGAGGCGCCACTGTTCCCGGCGCCAAACTGGAACTTCGCGATCTCGGCACCAATGACCTGCGGAGCGCTGCGTCGACGGACGCAGGCACCTATCGCTTTGTCGATCTGAACAACGGCAATTACGCTTTGACAGTTGGGAAAGAGGGTTTTTCGAAAGAAGTGGTCAGCCCCATCCTGGTGCAGGTGGCACGCGTTACCGACATAACGGTGACGCTGAAGGTTGGCGCGCTCAACCAAACAGTGGAAGTGAGCGGCGAAGGAGTGACGGTACTCGAAACTTCGTCGAACATGATCGGCACTACCATTGACCTCAAGCAGATTGAGGATCTGCCGCTGGGCGGACGCGATCTGACCCAGTTATCGTTTCTGACGCCGGGCTACAACGGCACCTGGAACGGACTCCCCTCCATCGATCAGGGCAACAATATCGACGGCGTGATCGGCAGCCCCAGCCGCATGAAGTTTACGGGGAACGCGCAACCGGTGGTGTCCGCCCGATTGGAAGATATTGGGGAGATGACCGTGCAGACGGACCAGCTAGATCTGGACCAGGGTTTCGGTCAAGCCACGATGCAGATCAACTTCATCACGCGGCGCGGCACGAATGCCTTCCATGGGCGGGTGTATGAAGATTTCCGAAATGCGGATCTGAACGCCAATTCATGGGCCAACAATGGCGAGGGCATCGCGCGGCCACCTCTCATCCTCAACGATTTTGGCGGAAGCGTTGGAGGCCCCATTATCAAGAACAAGCTGTTCTTCTTCGGAAGCTACAGCATGTCGAAATCGCCCGGCACACTCAACGCCTCCAACTATGTGCTGACGCCAGCCGCGCAGGGTGGGACATTCACCTACACCGGAACGGACGGCGTCACGCGTGCCATCAACGTCCTGAACCTGGCGCATAGCTTCAGTTCCGCGCTGCCGGGAAACGTCAATTCTACGATCGCTTCTGAGTTTTCGTCGATCAATTCCTCGCTGTCGGCCGGCCACCTTTCCGGTCTTTCCGATCCCAACTTCCAGTTTCTAAGTTGGTTGCAGTCGTCTCCCACCACGTTCTACTATCCGACGTTCCGCATCGATTACAACATGACGGACAAGCTGCGATTCCATTTGGCTTTCAATGAGACCAAGGAGGTGCAACCCGCGGTTGCGCCGTCGTTCCTGCCGGGACCGGGCTATTCGAATCAAATCGCCGGTAACAAGAACAATAACTACACGGCCTCGTTCGGGTTCGATTGGATAATATCTCCCCAGGTGGTGAATGAGTTCAAGGGAGGTTTCCTCTACAACGCGACCTGGTTCGGATACAACGCCGCGCCGTTATACGCTACTTCACCTGGAGCGGTCAGCTGGAACCTCCCGGTGCCGTACCCTTACGGCGGCAACATGTCGGGACAGCAGTTCAATTTGGGTATTAACACCAACTATCCCGTCTTCAATGCCTCCGATTCGGTAACCTGGCAGACCGGCAAGCACAACATCAAATTCGGCTTTTCCTGGTGGCGCGAGCAGGATCATTACTACAACGCACCGGCTGGGTGGCCCACCTATAACCTCGGGCTCACGAACGGCGATCCCGCTCTGGCCGCGTTTTCGAATTCCGGAGCGTCGGCCACGTTGCCTGGGGCAACTTCCGCTCAGCTTGCCGAAGCCGAGCAATTATATGCCGTGCTCACGGGACGTCTATCGGGAGTGAACGGCCAGTACGGCGTGGATCCGGCAACGAAATCCTATATTCAGAAGCCAGGCAGCTCGTACAATCTGGATGAGCTGATTGGGGCGTGGGGATTATTCGCGCAGGATTCTTTCCGCTTACGTCCGAATCTGACCATTAACTACGGCCTGCGCTGGGACTTCACCGGTGACGATCACGATCTGACCAGTGAATATTCCGGCGCAACGCCAGCGGCGATCTACGGTCCGACGCCGGTGGGCGATCTTTTCTCGCCAGGGGTTTTGGGCAGCAATACAAATCCGGAGTTGGTCGCGCGCTCGCATCAATACAAACCCTGGGACGTCAGCCCGCAACCTTCCATCGGCCTCGCCTGGTCGCCCGATTTTAAGAATGGCTTCCTTGGGAAGCTGACTGGCAGCGGCAAGACCGTGATTCGCACCGGCTACTCGCTGCGGCGCTTCACCGAACCGCAGCAATACTTCTGGAACCAGGCCACCAACTATGGCTCGTTCTATTACCAGAATTTCAATTTGTATTCGAACAACACGGGCACTACCGGATCGTTCGCTCCGGGTTCTCTTTCGCTCGGCCAATCGTTACCATCATTCGCCTTCAACCCAGCCGCTTATTCACCGACCAATCCGGAAGCGAATGCCACATTCCAATCTCTGACATATCTTGGAAACGACGTCAACGGACTGAACCCGAACATCGCCCAGCCTTACACGCAATCGTGGAACTTCGGCATCCAGCGCGAGCTGCCCGGAGCTGGAGTGGTGGAGCTTCGCTATAACGGAAGCCACACCATCCATCAGTGGCTGTCCGAGAACACCAACGAGGTTAACGTGTTCGAGAACGGATTCCTCACGCAGTTCCAGGCGGCGCAGCAAAACTTGAAGGTTAACCAACAACATAACATCAATTCCTTCGCCGACAACGGGTACTCGGGCCAGACTCAGACGCCGATTTTCAATGCTGCGTTTGCCGGGGAGGGTTCCGGAGGCGCTGGCGTACCCTTGGCAGACTACGGCAATACGAACTTCATCAACTACCTGAACACGGGGCAAGTGGGAGCCTTCGCCAACATTCTGGCGGGCGCGAATTACAACCCGCAGTATTTCTGTAATCTGGTGGGTTCCAGCTTCAAGCCCTGCGCCACGAACGGCGGATTCACGGGCAAGGGCGCAGGCTATCCTATCAATTTCTTCCAGGCGAATCCCTTCTCAGCCGGCCAGCCGGTTTATTACATGGACTCGAATGGCTATTCCAATTACAACGCACTGCAGGTGGATTACCGGCAGAAGCCCTGGCACGGCGTTCAATTTGACGCGAACTATACGTGGAGCCACACGCTGGGCCTCGCCACGCCCAACAATTGGACGAGTCAATCGACGCAATATACTCTGCGAGATCTCAAAGAGAGCTACGGACCGACATTGTTCGACCTTCACAATGTTATTCACGCCAACGGAACCTACGATCTTCCGTTTGGCAAGGGCCGGCAGTGGCTCAACCACGGTGGGGTGACGAATGCGATTCTAGGCGGCTGGACTTTGGGCGATATTTTCACCTTCCAGACTGGCGCGCCCATGGTGATTCTGGGCGGCAATGCGACGTTTAATGATTATGGCGACGGCGGGGTGGTTCTGAACGGAGTGACGCGGTCGCAATTGCAGAGCTCGGTGGGTGTGTATTCTGTCGCCAACGCAGGCTACGTAAACTCCCTCAATCCGACGTATATCACGCCAGGAGTTGGCGCCAACACTTCCTATCTCAAGCCCAACACGACAGCGGGGACATTTGGCCAGATCTTCTACCTGTACGGACCGCATCAGACCTTTAACGACATGTCGCTGACTAAGCGCATTGCGATCACGGAGAGAATACGCTTCGTGCTGCAAGGGGAGTTTCTCAACGCCTTCAACCATCCAGTGTTCGCGTTCAATACCGGTGGGGGTGCCAACAACCTGCAGTCGACAAATTTCGGGACCGCTTACAACAGTAATGGTCCTCGAAACATCGAATTGCGGGCCAACATCGAGTTTTGAGGCTCGTACATCAGCGCGTGCCGTGCGCCGATTGCCAATCGGCGCGCAGGTTAACAACCTGCCCCACATTTTGACCTTAATTCAGACAGTCTGTCGCAAGAAAATGAGGCTCGATTGGCAATCTCATTGATTCTGCGGCGGTTCGCGATTGGCTCTTAAGATGCTCTAAGTTAAGCCGGTATGCAAGAATTCAACACTGGGTGGCTAGCCTCCGAACACCAACGCTTACACCACGTTGAGCGATGGCCCGATAGTCCTCGCAAGCAAGCGGTGCTGGGCGCTATCCATTCCACCTTGCATAGTCTTTCACGCCGTCATAGTGTTTCACGCCATCCAGGAGCGGAACCAGGAACATTTGCCTGCTGCGTCTGCCAGAGCAGAAACACGAAGGTGGTTGTTCTGGAGCCGCAGGCCTATCACGAGCCCGGGCCATTCCTCGGGGGCACGGCTGATTGGGAAAGAGCGGGTTGAGGCGCTTGAGCGACAGCTCCTGTTCCTCCCATAGCCGGGCTGGAGCGCGGCCCTCGGCTCTCGCGGTGTTGCGGCGAACTCCCTTGTTATTAGCCTGATCACGCGTTATATCGGTTTGCCTGGTGACAACGCTGTGTATTCTGCTGGGCGCTCGATCCTCGCGTCGACACATTCACGCTGAAGCTGACGGAAACCTCGCCCGGCCGGGGCAACTACATGGGCCGGTTCACCACAGACGGCTCATGCGAAGTTTGTTCCCATGGAAACGGCCTGCGCGGTTTCGAAATAACTATTGGTAGCTCGAGTCGACACACTCAGGTTTTTTCGCTCCGATGCACTGATGTCCGGCGCAATTTACCCCGATCCGTACGTTCCGTCGCTTTCCCCGGCGCTCGGTTTGACCGCGATCCGGTTCGGGGGGATTGATCCTCAGCGTGGTGGCGATGATGGGATTTCTGTCGCGCCGAAAATTGGTGGGGTACGAAGGAATCATTTCTTGGCTGCAGTGAACGTCCCCTTTTCGGAACCCTCTAACTCATAATCGCCCTTCATGTTGGCGCCGGCTATGGTTCCGGTATAGTGAAACTTCCCGGCTGAGTTCGGAGCATCGAAGGTGAATTCCACCTGGTCGCCTTTGACGGTGCCGGAGAGCGAAGCCTTTCCGAACTTCCCGGAGTATGTGCCGGTGAGTTTTTCACCATCCTGTTTGAACTCGAAGGAAGGACTGCCCTTGCCCTTGGCCGTTTCCAGAGTGAACTGCCAGGCACCGGAAATGTCAGCGGCAAAAGCAGCGCATGAGAGCAAGGACGCAGCCAGGGTTACGCGTAAAACTCGATTCAGCATTTGGTTACTCCTCTTTGACAAGTGCGGGGGTTCCGGGAACTTTCTCTAGATTTCTTGGAGTTCGGCTAATTGCGGCGCCGCCTCGCCCCCATCTACGAGAGTGCGCAATTGGCGGCCGATGTCGGTAAGCGTGGCGGACTGCGCCGCTAGCTGCTCGGCCGCGGCCGCGCTCTCTTCGGCGGTGGCGGCCGCGCCCTGGCCGGCCTGTTCCATCTGCGTGATGGATTTGCTGATTTGATCCAACCCGCGGGCCTGCTCCTGGCTGCCCAGACTCACCTCGTCCACCAGCGTCTTCACCCGCGCGGCTTCGGTGGTGACGCCACGGATTGCCTCGGCCACGCGATCCACCTTGGATTTGCCGCTATCCGATTTGGAAATGGATTCTTCGATGAGCGAAGCGGTGTCGCGGGCAGCCTGGGCACAACGTTGCGACAGATTCCGCACTTCGTCCGCCACCACCGCGAAACCCAAGCCGGCCTCGCCTGCCCGCGCGGCTTCCACCGCCGCATTCAGGGCCAGGATGTTGGTCTGAAACGCGATTTCATCAATGACTTTGATTATTTTAGAAATCTTTTGACTGGAGCCATTGATTTCGCCCATGGCGAGGACCATTCCATCCAGCGCCAGGTTGGTTTCGGCGAACTTCTCCACTGAGTGCGCCACGATGCTCACGGCGTTCTGGGAGTTTTCGGTGTTGCGCCGGGCCATGGAGCTGATCTGCTCGGTGGCGGCGGAAGTTTCTTCAAGCGAACCAGCATTCTCGGAAGTACCTTGGGCTAGAGTCTGGCTGGAGGAAGAAACCTGCGCGGCCACCTGGGCCACTTGGTGGGCGCCTTCGGCCACGGTGTCTGAAATGTGCTTCAGGGTTTTGGCCAGACCGGTTACGGCGAAGAATCCCCCGGCGCCGGCCAGCAGCACGAGAGCCGAAATCACCAGCATCACAAATTGATTGCGCTGGATGCCGGCTTGGGTAGCGGCAATACCGGCGTCGCGGCGCGCGCTGTTGGCATGGCCGAATGCGGCAGCGTTCTTCTGCAAGGTATCCATGAGAGGCGTGATCTGTTTCAACGCAATCTCGTTGGCTTGCTCGGCTTGCCCGGCGGTGCATAAATCCGCGAACTTAGGGAACGTGTCCACCCATTGACCCAAAGCCGATTTAATCGCATTGATAGCCGCCTGGTCCTCGGAAGTCAACTTGGATGCTTCCGTCTGCCGGATTGTGTTGCACATTTCCGCCGCTGTGTTGTCGAAACTTGATCGCGCCTTGGCGAGCGGCGCGGTGCTGTGCGTCAACGAAAAAAGTGTCACGCCACGCATAGCGCTGCGCATGTTGGCTAGGCCGGCCGAGATCTGGCGCGAAAGATCCAGCCGCGCGGCGCTGCCAATGATCTCCTCCTGCATGTCTCTGTTGATATGACGAATCGTGGATAAAGAATAGCCAGCGGCCGCCATAGCCGCCACCACTACCAAGCCAAAACACACGAACAGCTTGGTGCGGATACTGGTCTGTCTCATTATATTTTTGCTCCGGGAAGTCAGTCAGAGTGGCTCCCTGTAGAACACATCGGCGTGATTGTCAGGAAGTTGAAATTAGTTGCTACTTCCCCTTGCGCTGCCGATGAGCCCAGTAACGCGGCTTGGCACTCATCAGGACTGGCATGTATTTGTGGGTAGTTCTTCTGGGTTGCACGGGGATGCGTTCGAAGGGAAGAACCAAGTGTCTTATTTACATAACATCATCACATTAGTTTCCGCGTGCGGAACAGCCCGGCGGGGGTTTTCAAGCTGGCGGGGGTTTTCAAAAAGGTTTTCGATGTGCCTCGGACTGGGGATGGTACTCAGCGCCGCGGCATACGCTGTTGAGGGAGGCGCGAGCGTTTATCCGGCTGGAGTTGAGACGATCATGCCGGGCCGGATCATTGGCCCGGACGGCACCATGCTGCTTGAGTTCAATAATTTCTACGAAGCCAACGAGCTGGTAGGAACCAACGGCCGCTCGCTGGTTCCAGGTTTTCATCTCAGGGTAGGCGCGGTTGCTTTTAAGCTGATCCATAATTGGGGAATTCACGTGCTGGGCGGCACACTGGTGAATACGGTGGCTTTGCCGATCGTAGATATTCGTCTCAACGCTCCGTTCGGGACGCAAAACAAAGTTGGTGTCTCAAATCCGGATTTGGAAACCCTGGTTTCCTATAACTTCGGATCGTTGCACTGGTGGTATGGAGTGGAGGGATTCACCCCTGGCTTTTCTTACAAGAAGACAGACCTGGTGAACATTGGCCAGCACAATTACGCGACGGCGCCGTCGGCTGCGTTCTCCTACATGCCGCATCACGGGCAAACGGAGGTAAGCTCGAAGTTTCAGTACATCGTCAACTTCGCCGACGAGGCCACGCACTATCGCTCCGGCAGCGAGTTTGTGTGGGAATACGCTGGAATGCAGAACATTACCAAACGTCTGGCGATCGGTGGAAACGGGTACTTCTACAAACAGACCACCAACGATTTGCAGAATGGGTTGATGTACCTGGACGGAAATCGCGGGCGCAACTTTGCGTTCGGGCCGGAGATCCGTTATCACTTCAACCATTACGCGATGATCCTGAAATATGAAAAAGATTTTCTAACGGAGAACCGGCCGGTGGGGAGCGCGTTGTGGCTTCAGTTGGGCATCCCGCTCAGCCATGGGCGTGAATAATTAAGGGGCTCGTCTACGGATGCTCACTGTCGAGCATTTTCATCTGGCGTTCGTCATAGCGCGTACCAGCGATGGCGGACGCCGGAATGCTCTCTTCAATGCGGGCGAGGTCGGCGGCAGTAAGTTTCACCCGAAGCGCGCCGAGTGATTCGGCAAGTTGTGCTCGCGTCCGGGCGCCGATCACTGGAATGATTCGCCGGCCCTTGGAAAGCACCCAGGCGATGGCCAGTTGCGTAGGCGCGATACCGGCTTCCGCGGCGAGTTGCTTCAACCTGTCAATGACTCTTTCATTCTGCTGGATGTTCTCGCCGGTGAACCGCGGCAGGTGCGCACGAAAATCCCCTTGCGTGGCTGGCTTGGAACCGCTCAGCAACCCTCGGGAAAGTACGCCGTAAGCCGTCACGCCAATGCCGAGTTCTTCGAGCACTGGAAAGATCGTGGACTCGGGGCTGCGGCTCACCAGCGCGTACTCGATCTGAAGGTCGATGATTTTATGCACGGCGTGCGCCCGGCGGATGGTAGCTGCTCCCATTTCCGATAGTCCGACGTGCCGAACATAGCCAGCGCGGATGAGATCCACGATGGCACCAACGGTGTCCTCGATCGGGACATTGGGATCCAGCCGCGCGGGGCGGTAGATGTCAATGTAGTCCACGCCCAGCCGTTTCAGGCTATAGGCCGCGAAGTTCTTAATCGCCACTGGGCGGGTGTCTACGCCACCAAAGCCGCCATCGGGAGTTCGCAGCGCCCCAAACTTGACCGACAGGAGCGCTTGATCCCGGCGGCCCTTTAGCGCGCGCCCGATGAGCATTTCATTGTGGCCGGCGCCATAGAAATCGCCCGTATCGAGCAGCGTGACGCCTGCGTCGAGCGCGGCATGGATGGTCGCGATGCTTTCGCTTTCGTCCGAGGCGCCGTAGATTCCCGACATCCCCATGCAACCTAGGGCTAGGGGGAACACTTTCAGGCCGGAGGATCCCAACTCGCGCAATTCGATTGGAGCCATGGACCCATGGTATCGCGCGGATTCATGCGGCGAATTCATGTTAGGATATGGCCAATTGGAGGCTTCTCATGGCTCACTTTTCCAGACGCGATTTTTTGAAGGCCGGACTGGCCGCAGGTGCACTGGCGGGAACCGGAAGCGTGTCGCTGCGTGCCGCACGCGGGACAGCGACAGATTGGGTGACATTGGGCAAATCCGGCGTCAAGGTGACGCGGCTTGCCTTCGGCACCGGAACGATGAGCGGGCGAACGCAGCGCGAGCTGGGGCAGGACCAGTTCACCAGGCTGGTGAGATATGCCTATGACCGCGGCATTCGATTCTTCGAGACCGCCGAAAGTTACGGCGACATGCACCGGATGCTGGGGGTGGCGCTGGAAGGTGTGCCGCGCGATTCCTACCGGTTGATGTCGAAGGTGACGACGCGGCAGGGTGTGGATCCGCAGGAAAAAATCGATGAGCTGCGCAAGCTGGCGAATACCGATTATTTCGACGTCATGCTGATGCATTACCAGCACGTGGCGAGCTGGCCGACGGACACTGTGCGCTGGCAGGATGGAATTCTGGAAGCGAAATCGAAGAAAGCTGTGGTGGGTTATGGCGCGTCCGTGCATGGGCTACCGGCGCTGCGTCAGTTTCCGGGGAACAAGTGGCTGGAAGTTGCCATGATCCGGATGAACCATAAGGGTACCCACATGGACGCTGAGGAGTACAACACGGGCGGCCCTGGAAACGTGAGCGAAGTTGTCACGCATGTGAAGCAGGTTCGCTCGGAGGGTATGGGCGTGATCAGCATGAAACTGGTGGGGGAGGGCGCGTTTACATCGCGCGAAGACCGGCAGGCGGCGATGCGGTTCGCGTTCAACAATGCGGGCGTTGATTCGGTGACGGTGGGTTTCAAGAATACGGCGGAAGTTGACGAGGCGATTGAGAATTTGAATCTGGCGCTGGCGTAGCGGCTGGTCCCCTTGCTGACGCGCGGGGCTACAATTCGCCGCGGAGTCGGCCTAGCTGGCGGCGGTCGCGCTTGGAGGGTTTGCCTTCGCGCATGGTTTCGAAATGCGGCATCGACTTACGCTCTTCCGCCAGTTTAAGACGTGCTTCCTGGCTGGCCTCTGTCTCACGGTACAGGTTTCGCGCGACCGGCGCTGGGCCGCGCATCTCGCTCAGGCCGAGGACTTCAACCTGAAATGTTCCGCTGGGGTTTTTCACTTGCAACAGGTCGCCCACATGGATTTCGCGCGAGGGCTTGACTGGCTGTCCGTTGGATTCAATCCGGCCTAGCTCGCAGGCTTTGGCGGAGAGCGAGCGCGTCTTGAAGAAGCGGGCGGCCCAGAGCCATTTGTCTATTCTTACGGCGGTCACAATGGCTACTCGCGTAAAAGCCGCGCCGGATCGATGCCGAGGGCGCGCCGCGCTGGTACCCAGGTAGCCATGAAGCCCAGAAGCGTCATGACGAACAGCACTCCAGCTAGAACCAGCGGATCGCGAGGCGTGGCGAAGGAAACTAAGTGCGCCCATAGACTGCTGGTCAGCACGCCACCTAATAACCCGAGGCAAGATCCGCCGATCAAAAGAAGTAGTGGCCGGTGCAGGGTGGAACGCAAGATGTCCACGGGCTGCGCGCCAAGAGCCATGCGTATGCCTTGCTCCTTCATGCGCTTGGACACGGAGTAGGAGGCCATTCCAAATACGCCGGTGACTGCCAGCATGGCGGCCAGCAGACCCATGACGCCGAGAGCCGTGACTGCGGCGCGTGTCGTGATCATGGAAAGATCGATGGCGTCTGCCCAGGACCGGAGTGTGAAAGGAGCGCCTGGTTCGATTGCAGCCAGCTTCTGGCGCAACGCGGCCGCGATCTGATCTTGAGGCAACCTGGAACGGATGAGTATGGTTGCGCTAGTGGACATCACTTCACCGACGCCCTGCGCAAGGGGGATGAACATGGCCGGCTGCGGGTCCTCATTAACGGAACCGTATTTGCCGTCTTCTACTACTCCAATAACTTCATACTTGGCCGTAGCCCACAACGCGAAACGTTGTCCGACCGGCGGCTTGTCGCCGTACAATTTGTGGGCGAAAGTCTGATTGACGATTGCTACCCGGGGCGAGCCGCCATCGTCGTGCCAGGTGAAATCGCGGCCGGCGAGCAATCTCGTCCCGGCGGCGTTGAGATAGTTGGGCGTAACTAAGAAGGAGTAGGCGCCAAAGGCCCTGTGAGAAGGAAGGAACTCCGTGGTCCCCCAGCGATAGACAAACCATCCGGCTCCGCCAAGAAATGGCACGCCATCGGAGACTGCGGCCGCGGATACGCCGGGGATGGATGCTGCCGCGTCCAGCAATCGTTTCTGGACGGGGAGGGCTTGCTCGCCAGAGTAACCAACGGTGCGCAGGTCGGCCTGCGCCAGCGTGACCTGTTCAGGTTGAAACGCGAGCGGCACATGCAGCGCGAGTATCAACCCGCGCACGCTAACCAGCGAGGCTGTGACCAGGAGCGTACAGACCACAATCTGGACAGCCAGCAAGACATCGCGCAGCGCAAAGCGTTGGAAGGATTCGGTTTCGAGGCAGCCGGTTTTGATGGCCTGCACGACATCGGTTCTCCATACTTGCCGGGCCGGAAGCAAGCCGAACAAAATGCCACTGGCGATGGAGAGGGCCAGCGCGGCCAGATAGACGCGGGCATCCGGCAAGATCATGAAGTGGGTGGGAACATCCCCGTAGATTTGCAATTGGCTGAGCGCGCCGAGCAACAGCCGCGCGAAAAAAGATCCCACGGCAGCGCCCACAATGGAAACGATGACCGCTTCCGTGAGCAGTTGACGCAAGATCATCCAGCGGCTGGCGCCAATGGCCAAACGGATGGCTAACTCGCCGCCGCGATCGGTAGCGCGAGCCGCGAAGATGCTGGCAAGATTTGCGCAACTGGCGAGCAAAA
>Ga0187847_10002339_pt1 | contig 15393 bp, 11 predicted proteins | sample June2016WEW_4_10_FD_132458 | JGI IMG/M metagenome (GOLD analysis project Ga0187847, IMG submission 132458) | Peatland microbial communities from SPRUCE experiment site at the Marcell Experimental Forest, Minnesota, USA - June2016WEW_4_10 | ecosystem: Environmental > Terrestrial > Soil >...
CCCGTTTGTGGTTCCTGTCTTCCCCATAACGGGGATGGGGAACCCGGGCGAATCAAGCGCATGAGCCGTTCCAGTCGGCATGCGCACCACACTGCGCAGGCCCTCCTGAATCAGTGAGAGCGCGCCACTATCGACATCGATCGGAGATGACCCGTGCCCGCTGTCGGCAAGCACTTCGTAGGAGTTTCGTACGATCTTGCGAATGACATAAGGCTGGGTCAGAATACCCGATGCGATCGTGCGATACGCATTGGCAAGCTCTAGCAGCGTCACCTCCGACGCTCCCAAGGCCGTCGTGACGTATGGGCGCAACGGCGTCTCGATCCCAAGACCGCGCGCTGTTGCCAGGACGCTGTCGACACCGATCTGCTCGGTAATCCAGATTGCGACGGCGTTTCTGGATTCCGCCAGTGCCATGCGCAGAGGGATCATGCCCTCAAATTGACCATCGTAGTTTGAGATCCACTTCACGTCCTGCCGCCCATTGGGAACGCTGATAGGTTCGTCGGGCACCACGCTGTCGAGATTAAATGTTCCTTCCCGAAAGGCGGCAAGGTAGACAATGGGCTTCATGGCGGACCCGGGTTGCCGCAGGGACTTGGTGACACGGTTGAGGTCGCTATATGCGCTGGAGTGGTCCTTATAGAGCTGCCGGCCGCCCGTCTCGGCGAGGATGCTGGCATCGCGATTTCTCAATACCACCACCGAACCCTGGATCAGGCCACGGGCGCTCGGGTGGCGGTTTTCGTAAAGCAAAAGGCCCCGCTCCAGTGCCTGATTCGCAATCTGCTGCACCCCGGCGTCCACCGTCGAATAGACCTGGATTCGCCCCTGTCGCAGGTCCTTGACACTCAGATCGGACTGGCGGCCTGTGAGTTCGTCCAGGACGGTGTCAACGACTGCGGACGCCTCGATCAGCTGGTTCTTGTGCTGCGCCACCACCTCAATCTGCCGCCGCTTGGCCCTCTTGGCCTGCTCGGGAGAAATGAAGGCGCGGGCGACCATAAGTCCGAGCGTTTGGTTTCTGCGCTGCAGGACTCTCGCGGTTTCGCTCGCATTGGGGGCGTAATAGCGTGCCGACTTCGCGACGCCTGCCAGCAGTGCGGCCTTGTCCGCATCATCTGCCGTAAACGTACTGAGAGGCCGGCCAAAATAGTATTCCGCCGCCTTTGCGATTCCGTACTGGCCGTTTCCCATGTAGATCAAGCTGGCGTAACGGGCCAGAATCTCCTCTTTCGCCCGACGCTTTGAGCCGAACTGCTTTCGCATCTGCTCTTCGACCCACAGCGAAAGGCGGATCTCCTCCAGTTTTCGCGCCAGCATGTTGACCGTGCGCGCGCCGATTACGCTCGACAGTAGGCGAGCCAGGCGCTGAGAGTGCCGGAGTTGGTCGCTGTTCTCTTGAGCAGTCATGGTCTTGAGAAAATAGCCGCGCACCAGCTGCTGGGTGATGGTCGACCCACCTTGCGGGAAGATCGCGGAGTTGTTGGCCGAGTCTCGGCGCCCCATCCTGGCAAAGCGGCCGATCAGATTGCCCAGCCTGATTTTGCACAGTACGCGCGCGAACCCCGTGTAGTCGACTCCGGAGTGCGAGAAGAAATTCTTGTCTTCCGCGGCGAGGATCGCGTCGCGAACGATAGGGGGGATTTCCTCATATTGCGTGATCTGTCTGGATTCTGAGGCCATCTCCTTGAGCAGCTGGTCGTTGGCGTCGTAAATGCCTCCGATCGTCGGGAATTCAAACCGAGTGAATCCTTCCAGATCAGGCAGATTCTTTCTATCAAGATAGACGTGATAGAAGACGGCAGCTGCGAGAGTGGCTGAAACAGCCGTTGTGCCAATGAGAAGGCGGACGAGGCCTTTGGTCCAATTCAGTCTTCCCATCCGGGTCCGGCGCATTCTACGGCGCGCTACCCGGGCGCGAACTCGCAAACGCTGGAACCAGGTTCGAAACGGCGTTTGCGGGGCGCCGCGCGGAGGTGGTCTAGCAATACTCACAGGACGATTGCCTTTGCGAATCGGTCGAGTTTGGTGGTGAGGCGATCTCGGCCCTCCGCGGGACGACCGTCAAGCGGAGCGCGACAGCCGCCTGCCTGCATACGACAGGCGGCCGCAATGCGCAGATGCTTTAAACCTTCCATCTCTACCCCTCGGCGATTTGCAGGTCACACATCAAACCACATGGTCCTGGCACCGTCTCCGCTTCCACGCGGTTGCTCCATTTGCACTGGAAGACGAAGGGGATGAGCCTCAGCTCTGGCCTTGCGACAGTGACCATCGTCGCACCGTGCACTGCAAGAGCGTAGCTTTCAATAGAGGAATCGCACCGGGATCACCTAGGCGGCAGATTCCTAGTCACGACGCCCCGCGCTCGCAGCCCTGGCTTATCGAGAGATCTTCGTAAGCCGCGGTTTGCTATCGAATACCGTTCCCGTCGCGGCGGACGCTATCCGCGCCAGCGAGAATATCCCCATCCCCCACCACCGAGCAGGAACAACACTACCAGAACAATCACTATCGTCATCATGTCTTGCCTCTTCCTAAACAGGATGCAGTGCAGATTGAAGACCAAAGGCGAATGCGTGTAAACACACAGTGCAAACTGGCACACCACCGGAACCAGAAGCACGCGCAAGTTGTTGTGCAAGTTCTGCCGCCAATGAGGCAAGAACTGTTGAAGGTCAGACGAGCAAAGGGGCGGCCCGTCAAAGAGCGCCATGGCGCCAGAGCATTGGGGGTTGGATTGCTAAGCAAAGAGTTGGTTCAGCAGTCCGTCTCGAAAGGTTCGGGACGATGCGTGCGTGCCGACCACGGTACAAGGTTTATCGTATCTGAGCTGAGTGGGCGGCTTACGCGAAGGAAAAGAGGAAAACAGATGAATCCGAGCACGAAGGATCAAATCAAAGGTGACCTCCATCAAGTGAAGGGCGGAGTCAAAGAGAAAGTGGGCCAGGTCACGAACGACGCCAATTTGGCGGCTGACGGCCAGGGCGAAAAGCTCGCCGGCAAAGTCCAAAAGAAGATGGGCCAGGTTGAGAAAGTGTTCGAGAAGTAAGGGGCAAATAGATCTGTCTGCGTGCAGTATCGCGCAGGGAGGGATCAATCTCGGCCGGACCGGCCGCGCCCGGACGTTGCGAAAGTACAATCCACAATGTTGATACTCATTATCGTTTTGCTGTTGGTTTTAGGCGGTGGCGGCGGATATTACGGCCATCGCCGTTGGGGCTATGGCGGCGGTGCAGGCATCGGGCTAGGAACCATACTGTTGATTCTCCTGATCGCTTACATGCTGGGCCTCTTCAGCTGAGGCTGCGCCCGCCAGTCAGACCCTTGGCGGCAGGCTTCAACCAGATGGCCTTTATCTGGAACCGACTCTCTTTCCGCAGGCGGCCGGAGGGCGGTCCTCCGGCAAGCTCGGCCGGCTTGCGCGGTGCTTCGGCACCAGCCGGCATCAGCGCGTCAGGCCGGCATCTCCCGAACTCCAATAACTGGGCGATGGTCATGCTGTTCGGCACGATCGCGGTGCTGTACTTTGCCCGTGAGATTCTGATCCCCCTGGCATTTGCTCTTATTCTGGCGTTCATCTTAGCCCCGGTGGTCGCTCTCCTCGAAAGATCGCGGATCGGCCGCGTGCCGTCCGTCGCACTGATCGTCCTGGTAACCATAGCGGCGGCCGGCTGCGTTGGCGGAATGATCGCGATTCAGTTCCTGGACGTCGCCCAGGAGCTTCCCACGTATCGCGATAATATTCAAGCCAAGATCGACGCGCTTCGCATTCCCACCACTGGGCCGTTAGGCCTTGCGGCCAACAGCTTCAAAGAAATTGCGCGCGAATTCGCCAGCGCGGGGGCACCCTCTCCGGAGCCGGGTGCTCCTGCGAAAAATCAGAATCGGCGCAATGCGCTGAGCGCTCCCGCGATTCCCTTGCCGGTACAGGTAGTGCAGCCGGCGGCGAATGAATTGGAATACTTTCGTGATCTGGTCCAGCCGGTTCTTCGGCCTCTGGCTCTGGCGGGACTTGTCCTCATCTTCACGGTCTTCATGCTGATCAAGCGATTCGACTTGAGACATCGTCTTTTCCGGTTGGCTGGACTTAGTCAGATCAACGTCATGACCCAGGCGCTCGACGATGCGGCAAACCGTGTCAGCCGATACCTACTGCTGCAAATCCTGGTCAATGCCGGCTTTGGAGTTCTCTTCGGATTCGGTCTCTACTTGATTGGCGTGCCCTATCCTGCGCTCTGGGGATTTGTCGCCGGCCTCCTGCGCATTGTGCCGTATATCGGCACAATGGTTGCCGCCGCGCTGCCGATTGCACTTTCTTTGGCCGCTTTTCACAGCTGGCTGCCTCCCCTGCTGGTCTTCCTGCTGTTTGCCTGCCTGGAACTGATCATTGCGAACTTCATAGAACCGTGGCTGTACGGGTCGCACACGGGAATCTCTTCGTTGGCGCTGCTTGTGGCGGCTGTCTTTTGGACCATTCTGTGGGGCCCGGCCGGCCTCATCCTGTCCACGCCTCTCACGGTTTGCGTCGTCGTGCTGGGCCGCTACGTTCCTCAACTCTCCTTTCTTCATGTCCTGCTGGGGGATGAGGTAGTTCTAGGGGCCGAAGCGCAGATCTACCAGCGGTTACTCGCCATGGATCAGCCGGAAGCGCACGCGATCATGGACCGGTTCCTGAAGGAAAAGTCGCTGGTTGAGTTATACGATTCGGTGCTCATACCTGCTTTGAGTCTACTCGAGCAGGATCGCCACAAAGGCGCGATTGAGGCGGCCAGGGAAGAGTTTCTTTTTCTCAGCGTCAACGAGATGATCACCGAGCTCTCGGAATACCAACTGCCGCACGATTCGGCTCAGGCCGAAGGCGCCTCGCCGGAAGCAAATCCAGTAGAGCGCTTCAGCACCAGGATAATCTGCTTGCCGGCAAACGATCGGGCTGACGAGGTCACGGCCGCCATGTTGGCGCAGGTCCTGGAGCAGGCGGGTCACGCAGCTCTGTCTCTTCCGATAGCCCACGCTTCCCTCGTGGAGATGCTGGGTGTGCTGGAGATAAGGCCTGACGACGTCATCTGCATCTCCGCGTTGCCGCCTTATGCCTTTCCACCCGCACGGACGATGTGTAAATTGGTTCGGGAGCGCTTTCCCAAGGTCAAGCTGGTAATCGGAATTTGGGGGTTCAGTGGAGACACGGAGAAAGCCAAGGCGCGTTTCGAACGAACCCAGCCAGATCGATTGCTCACCAGCCTGGCGCAGGCGGTCGAGCAGGTTCAGGAGCTGATCCGCCCGGCGTCCCTGACGACACGGTGATTTTCGCAACCTTGTGATTCGGATGACGAGTTCGCCAGGCTGCCTCGTGCCGCGCCTGACGCTGCTCTTCTTTGGCGCGACCTAGGATGTTCCGGAAGCAGCAATGGTCACCGCCGGGACAGCCTGCCTTCATCGGAAAACTGCCATTAATCGAACGAACGCCCCGGTCTCAGGCCATGCTACGGCCTCTGAAGAGGTGCAGCACCAATGCAATCACCGCCACGATCAAAAGAAGATGAATCAGCCCACCGGCAACGTGGAACGCGAAGAACCCCAACATCCACATCACCAGCAAAATCACAAATAGCGCTAGAAACATCGAAATCTCCTTCCCGCGTTCCGGGGTTACCGCCTGTCACGCTTTTGCGAAGCGTTTGGCTTTTGCCGCCGGTACACGAACCTCGCTGGGGGTCAGAGCACTTCGGTGGCCGTAGTCGGCGTCCCTGAGTCCACAGTCGTTACCCGAACCTCGCATCCTTCATCGCCAGATTATCGAGTCTGCGTTTCGAATCACCAGATCCCGCTCAGTCGCGAATTGAATCTCGTCTGGGTCGGCGCTTTTCTCAATGGCTTTAGCTATGCGCGTCCGCGATCCCCGAGCCAGCTCGCCCTCTCTTCGCACCAGGGTCTCCTTCACCTGATTCACCTCGGTAGATGCTGTCATCATGGTGGTTCCCTTTCGTCCGCTGCCTACCATCCCCTGCACGGGATGTTCCAGAAACAGAAAACGCCGCTATGGAAGGCCTAGGCCGCTGAGCCAGCGCGAGTTGCCCGAAGAACCGAGATGCAAAGCCTGCGCCTGAAAATGCGAAACCTGCCGAACCAACGTCGGCGATGCCTTCTGGCGCAGGGAAAATTGACCTAGGCAGGCGGGGCAATCACGTGCGCTCCATCACTCTTCCGGACAGTATTCTCACGAATGAACGGTTCCGCCTGGCCGCGAAAACGCGGGGCCAAGCAACTGTTTCAATGCCTGGACGTATTCGGTGAGGGCCTGGCGGCCGGCTATCAGTCATGCGATAAAAGGTTTGCGGCTTGCGCAACACGAAGTTCCTGTCGACGGCCACGCCTTGCGGTCAACACCCCAAAGATGTTTCGGGTCACTCGATTGCCACACGGCCGCAAGACGACTCTGCTCGAGATGCTCACCAAGTCAATGCCACCCTCTTCGGGCGGGGCGAGCACCCACGGGCATACAAGAGGGAGAATGACCTTATGAGAGGCGCATCGTTTGGTAACAGATTGTTCGCTGCATTCCTGCTTGTGCCGGGTCTCGGCTTGTCACAGGCGCCGGTACAGAGTAAAACACTGACTGTTGACGGTTTTTCTGGACAGATTCCAGTCATCGTGGTGAACGGCAGGTCCTATGTGGAAATTGAATCATTGGCCCGCCTCACAACTAGTTCCTTGGCCTTTCGGGCTAATCGGACGATTCTGACATTACCTGCTGCAGCGGCGAATGCCGGGACTCCGGAGACAACCCAGTCGGCAAAATCAGGATTTTCGAAAGAATTTCTGCGAGCTGGCATTGAAGAGATGACTGTGATCCGTGAATGGCGGGCTGCGATCGTCACCGCCATACAGAACAACTATCCGGTGATGGATGACTGGGTGGCACGCTACCGAAGCGCGGCCGACAGCAAACTGGCGCTCGCGTCCACTGCGTTGGTTACGGAATCGGATCGAAATGGAATTTCGTTGCTCAACAATGAGTTCACCAACATGCAAAAGTTCAGCGACAAATATTTGGCGATGCACAAAAGCCAGACATACATCTCTCCGGACTCGTTGGACAACGATCCATTGGATCAGCAAATCCTGGACTGCGCACGCGGTCTAGCCGCCTTGGCTGTAGGCGGTCAATTCCAAGACGTTTCCACGTGTCACTGAAGCTGGTGGTGGCTTGATTTATTGATAGCGCTAACGGGAATCGAAGGCGTTGACTGCTAGTCCAGCTCAGTCCAGTTGGGTCTAAGTAGTTGTGTTTTCGGTCCAGTTCAGTTCGCCACCAGGCCGAAAAGGGCTCTACGGAGGCCCGACGTGCTGCCCCGCAGCCCGGAATCAGGTTGATCGGATCCCAACACTCCGGGCCGTTGCACCGGTGTGGCCCCCGATATGAGGTGAATAACACTCGCCGAGCCAGGCCGCGACTCCCGCAACAATTGTCGCGGTAGGGACGACCATTGCTGGCCGCCCCCCGCACAGATCCGTACGTGCGCGTTTATCCTCGCCAACATTGACTCTCTTGAGATTCAATGTCGTGTATACTAGTCAGTCGAAATCTTGAAAAGACAACCTCCCATGATCTCTCGCAAGCTACATTGGGGCCTATGCATCAGGCTCGTCGAGACGGATTCTCAGGAAAGGTGATCCATCGTGAAACGCTCTGACCGCTCGCAGATCCGCTTCCGGTACAGGAGGCGATGGAAAGCTTTGACGCGCGCCGGCTACGTTCCTACGACTGCCTCACTGCTGCTGGCCCAACCCTTCTTGCTGCTTTTGTGGCTTGCGATGGGGGCGTTCCCGGCGTGTGCCCAAACGGGAGCGAGCCTTTCCGGTATGGTGACGGACCAAACCGGCGCAGCCCTTCCGGATGTCGCGGTGACAATCAAGAACGTCGACACAGGTGCAACGCGCACGATCGCAACCGACGGCGGGGGGCACTATCAGGCGTCCCGCCTGCCTCCGGGCCGCTTCGAGATTCGAGTGGCAAAGCAAGGGTTCGCCGATGAAACGCGCGCGGGAATCAGCTTGGCGGTTGGCCAGGACGCCACGGTCGACATCAAGTTGCAGCGGAGCACCCCCGACGCCTGCGCGAGCGGCCACGAGTTCGCCACCACCGATTGCGCGCTGACCTGGCACGGCATCACGCTCTACGGTGCGTATGACGTCGGCGTCGGCTGGGTCAGCCGCGGCTTACCGGAAAACGCCGTTAACTATGAAGGCGAATCGCTGGTGAACCGAAACGGCTATCAACATCGATTCCTCATCGCACCGAACAACCTGCAGCAGACGGGTCTGGGCATCAGGGGGAAGGAAGAGTTTCTGCCTGGCTGGTCCGTTGTGTTCAACGCTTCAACCGGCATCAATCCGCAGTCCGGCCAACTCGCCAACGCGTCAGTCACCGACATCGCCAACAACGGCCTTCCCAGGCGCAGCTACTCGGAAGCCATCGACGGCGCGCGCGCGGGCCAACCCTTCAATGACGAATTCTATGCCGGTATATCGTCCGCGTATCTCGGCACGCTGACCTTCGGTCGTCAGCGCGCTCTCGGTACCGATGCCATGCTCGTTTACGATCCGGCTGGCGGCAGCTATGCCTTTTCGTACATCGGATATAACGGCACGATGGCCGGCGGCGGCGACACCGAGGATTCCCGTTGGGACGACGCCCTGAAGTATCGCCTCACTTACGGCCCGGTCCATTTCGGCGCGATGTATAAGTTCGCCGATGGTTCTGGCGGCTGCTACTCGGCCTCCGCAACCTGGACTGCCGCCACCTGTGCGGCGGGAGCGGCGCATAACAACGCCTATGGATTCGACCTCGGCGGAGGCTACGGCAAGCTCTCCGCCGACGTCGTCTACCAACGTTACAACCAGGCGATCAGCGTATTGAATCCCTTGCTGGGGCCTCAGAGTCCGGCGGGGTCATATCAGTCGACCACCGACAGCATCAATACAAACCCCATCGCCGGGGCCAATCTGATCGGAACGACCAACACCGTATATGGCATCGTGACCGACAACCGCGCCATTATGGTTGCTGCCAAGTATACGTGGGACCCGTTCAAGTTGTTTGCCGGCTACGAATACATCCGGCAGGCTAACCCGTCGAACCCGTTGGGCGTTGGCGCCTTGGACCAGGGCGGTTATCTCATGAGCGGAGTCGAAGACAACAATCTTGATTCTCCCAAGCACGTGCAGATCTGGTGGACGGGCGGGAAATACGCCATCGACCGCAAAACCGACATCACTGCGGCCTGGTATCATCAGCTGCAGAACGACTTCCGTGTTCCCGAGACCTGCTCGCCCAAAGCCGGTTTCCGCGCTTCCTGTGCGGGCACCCTCAACGAGGAGTCGCTCTATGTAGATCATCACTTCACCCCGCGTTTCGACGGTTTTGCCGGAATTGCGGTTTCCTACGTGAAAGGCGGTCTGGCCATCGCCATTCCTCATGGGCCCGGCGTCCCCTATATCTACGACACCAACCTTGCTCCGACAGTCGGTGGTCGTCTCACCTTCTGATCGTTTCCGCGGCGAGGAAGCAGAGCGTGCCGCCGATTGAAAATCATCTCGCTAGGCAATCGAGACGGCGCATACGTTCCCAACACGGCCGTTGCGCTAAGACTGGCGCGAGCATTGAAAGAACTGTGGAGAGCGCCGCTCGCCGTGAAACATAGCCGTTAGAGCATTCTTTGACCAGCTGTTCTGGTGTCGTAGCCCCCAATACTCTCCAACTCTCGACGAAAGGTGGATCGGTTGACGGTATCCAACAAGATTTGGATCGTTGGCAGGTCGAGGTGTTGACGGCGGATGGCCAGGTCGTAGCGCTCGCTGACCAAAGGTATGAAACCCAGGCCAAACAGGCGTGATGCTGCGCGTGTTGCGATACAGCAATCGGCGGCACCAGTCCGCACCTGCCAGGCTGCGAGCAGATGCCCTGAAGCCAGATGCTGATAGCCGTTCACCTTTCTGGCATCGATTTTCAGGCGCTGGAGGTGAAAGTCTAAGAGGAAGCGGCTGCCCGCTCCCAGTTCCCTGTTGATGATAGACACATCCTTTCGGCCAAGGTCTTCGATTCCGCGGATTCCTTTCGGGTTGGTTCTAGCCGTGAGGATCCCTTCCTCCCAAACGGCAAACGAAATCACGGCCACCGTTTTCTTGGGGAACATCCGGGTGATCTCCGGGATGTTCGATTCACCTGTCCCTTCGTCCCGCAAATGCGTGCCCGCGATGTGGACGCGACCCTGCTTGAGGAGTGCGAGCGCCTGGGAGCTGTTTCGATGTGCAAGAACCAGTTCAACACCAGCCAGTTGCACGTGACGGGCGAGCACGGATATTCCTGGATCACATCCTGCGACTAGGATCCGATTCCGGAAATCGCCGTCCGCATGATAGACCTGCACCTTAGTCTTTCGGCCATTAACTGGTTCGCTGGCAACAATCGCGTCGCTTGCCGGAAAGTACCAGGGCACAGGAGATGAGGGCGAGGCGATGAGGAGGTTGTCAAGCCGGCACAGTTGAACCGGCTGACCCGGCTGAGGCGGGTCGGAGCCCGGCAGGAGCACAACGTGCTCCGAAGGCAAGCCCGGCGCGGACGATTCGTCCGCCAAGGTGAACAGATCCTCCACGTTTACTTCAAGTGTGCGGGCCAGCCGGAGTGCGACCGCGGTGTTGGGAGCGAAGCTGCCGGCCTCGATGGCATAGATCGTCTGCCGGCTGATGCCCGTGGTCTTGGCAAGCCAAGCTGCGGAGAATCCTCGCTTGTGGCGAAGCGTGGCCAAGTTGTTTCCGATCTCCAACGAGACCTTCTTCTTCATGTACGACTCTCCGTCCGCGGCCCGGCCGTGCTGGCAGCGGGCAGGTAACGACTTTCACGCTAGCACTATCCGCTGGGGTTCAGAGCCGGCGCTAAACGTTTTTCTCCGGCCTCCAGGCGACAGCCCATCAAGCGAGGCACCCACTGCCGAACACAGCTTCCGATAATAGTAATTAACGCGCCCGCCAGACCATCTCGGCGTCAATAGCGGCGGGGAGCAAACTGCCTGGCTTGTGCGCTCCCGTAAGACACCTGTATAGTGAGGATTCCGAGAGGCTTCCGCCTCGGCGACAGCGGGCCGACTGTGTCAACACGATGCAACCGAACTCGGTGACCGTGGTCTCAGTCAAACGATCGGCCCTGAGCAAGGTGCCAGCGAGAGGAGTCTACCGTGCATTCGAAGGCCAGAAATCCGTTTCCAACTAGGTTGCCTCAATTCGCTGCGGCACTTCTTCTATCAACGGTCTGTTCCGCTCAGAACAACCCGGTGAATGCGACCATCGACACTTCGAAGACCGCAGCTCCGATATCGAGTTATATTTATGGACAGTTTCTTGAGCACATTGGAGGACTCGTCAACACTGGTCTCTGGGCCGAGATGCTGGATGACCGGAAGTTCTACTCTCCGATCGATTCGCATCCTCCGGCCGAGCCGCCTTCCGCGAATCCAATGAGACGCCCCGCACCGCGTCGTTGGACGCCGATTGGCGGCGACTTTGTGACCATGGACACGAATCACCCCTATGTTGGCGATCACACACCGGCAGTAACGCTCGGCGCGAAGGATGAGCACGGGTTACAGCAGGCCGGGCTTGCGGTTCGGAAAGGTAAATCCTACTCGGGTCGCATCGTGCTGGCCGGGCCGCCGGGCGCAACCGTGAAGGTCAGCCTGGCGTGGGGGAATGCAGCAGGAGATCGTCAGACCGTCGTCATCGACAAAGTGGGCGCCGGCTACGGGAAGTTCCCGCTGCGATTCCAGGCCGAAAGCGATAACGATAACGCCCGGCTCGAAGTTGCGGCAACCGGCGCCGGCATCCTGCATGTGGCGGCGGTATCATTGATGCCGACCGACAACGTACAAGGCTACCGCGCAGAGGTCATCGCAGCCCTCAAGCAACTCAATTCGGGCGTGTATCGCTTCCCCGGCGGGAACTTCGTTTCGGGGTACGAGTGGCGAGACGCAATCGGCGATCCAGACAAGCGCCCGCCGATCATGGACCCTGTGTGGCACGCGGTTCAGCCCAACGACGTGGGCACGGATGAGTTTATGACGCTGTGCCGGCTGTTGGATGTCGACGCCTACATCACTGTCAATGCCGGATTCGGCGACGCTTGGTCCGCCGCTCAACTGGTGGAGTACGTCAACGGCGCAGCCACGACGCCGATGGGCCGGTGGCGCGCAGCCAACGGCCATCCGCAACCGTACAACGTGAAGCTGTGGGGCGTCGGCAATGAGCCGTGGGGCGACTGGCAGTTGGGCCACACCTCGGTCGAGCAGTTTGAGCTGAAGCACGATCAGTTTGCCAAAGCTATGCGCAAGGTCGATCCGACGATCAAGCTGATCGCCGGTGGAGCCATGCCGGACGCCATGGCGGGCTCCAAACAAGCTAAACGCATCAACGGCCAGATCGTGCCCGACTATCTGTCGGTGGCCGATTGGAGTGGTCACATCCTGGCGCACTGCCTGGACAACATCGACATGCTTAGTGAGCACTACTACTCGTCGAGCAATCAGCGCCTGGATCTCTCGACTGGCGAGAAAGTTTCAACCGGGCCCCAGTCGCTCGTGGAATGGATGCGTGCACCGGCCAAACAGGTCCGCGTGAAGTACGAGCACTATCAGGAGTACCTGAAGCGCATTCCGGAGTTGCGGAAGAAGCCGGTGCCGGTCGCCATTGACGAATGGGCCTACATGGGCGCTCCCCCTAATTCCTACAAGGTCGTTCCAGCTTACGCCTGGGCCTTCCACGAGATGTTCCGCCACTCCGACCTCTATCAACTCGGCGCGTTCACCTTCGCCACGGCGATGCTCAGCGCGAACCGCACCCAGGCCGTGCTGAGTCCGGCGGGGCTTCTGTTCAAGATGTACAGCAACCACTTCGGCTCGATACCCGTGGAGGTATCGGGAGACTCACCGCAGCCGAAGCCGGCCTGGCCGCCCGGGGGCGATCAGCCGAGAGTCAATCCCGGCAGCGACACGTATCCGCTGGATGTGAGCGCGGCATTTAGCGAGGATCGGAAGACGCTGACGTTCGCTGTGCTGAATCCGTCCGACTCCAGGCAGCAACTGAAGCTCTCGATCCACGGGATGAAGCTCGTAAGCCTGGGCCATCTGTGGCGCATGGCGCCGCCGTCTGTGGACTCAACCATCACGGTCGGGCAGAAGCCGGGCGTCGAGGTGGAAGAGCAGGGACAGGTGACCATACCCGATTCGATGGCAGTCCCGCCATTCAGCGTCAGTATCTATTCGTTTGCGGTGGAGTAGAGGACATCGATGATAACCACGAAGTTGTATTGCGCGATGATTCTGGGATCGGCGCTCGCCTTGAGCCCGAGTCTTGCGGCACAGGTACAGACCGAAGTGCCGCCCGCGGTACCGGGTGCAAAACCGGTATTGGTGGAACACATCAAGGTTCACGGAAAGGCCCTCGAGAGCAATCTGGAAGGCGATGCAACAGATCGTGACGTCCTCGTCTTCCTGCCGCCCAGCTACGCCACCAGTAAGGACCGGCGTTACCCGGTCGTCTATGCGCTCCACGGTTACTCGATCGGCGCCGAGCAGTGGACGCATGAGATCCATGTGCCGCAGACCATCGAAGGCGCTTTCGCCCAAGGCGCGAAGGAGATGATCGTCGTGCTGCCCGATTCGAAAACCGCGCACAACGGTTCCATGTATTCCAGTTCGGTCACCACGGGAGATTTCGAGCGGTTCACCTCCCACGATCTGGTTGCATACATCGACGCGCACTATCGCACCATTCCGCAGCGCACGAGCCGGGGTCTGGTTGGTCATTCCATGGGCGGCTACGGCGCAACTCGCATCGGCATGAAGCACCCCGATGTGTTCGGCAGCCTGTACATTATGAGCCCGTGCTGCCTTTCGGCCCGCCCCGCTGGCCCAGCGAACACGGACCTGGAAAAGGTGGTGCAGGCTGCGAAGACGCCCGCCGATACGGCGAACCTGCCGTTCTTCGCGCGCGCCCAACTGGCCATGGCGGCGGCATGGTCACCCGATCCGAAGAACCCACCGTTCTATTTCGATCTGCCTACGAAGAACGGCGTGCCGCAACCGGATGTGCTCGCGAAATGGGCGGCGAACGCACCGCTCGCGTTGATCGACCAGTACATCGGCAACCTGCGCCAGTATGGCGCCATCGCGATCGATGTGGGCGACCAGGATGGTTTAGAGGTCGACACCGTCAAGCTGCATGAAGTTCTCGATAAATATGGCATCGCCAATACCTTTGAGATCTATCACGGTACCCATACGAGCGCGGTCGCCGATCGCTTCCAGAACCACGTCCTGCCGTTCTTCAGTAGGAATCTGTGCGCGGGCGCGAATTGTGAATGAGTGTTCTTTTGAATCGCGAAGCCTCGTTCCCAGCTTGCCGACAGCCGGAATCTTGAGCTGCGCTTCCCGCGCGGATGTTGCCGAGCGCCCGGATTCGGGCCGCCTGTCGGCTTCGGCCCGCGACAGGCGCTCCGCACTTCGGGAAACGGTGTCCGATAATAGCGAATATCGCTCGCGTAGGGCGGCCCGCGCCTGCATGCTATGATGTCCCCAATCGCCTAAAGGGGACTTCTCACCAGTATGGCCACGTCAGGAAAACCTCTATCCTTTGGCGAAGTCTTGCGGCTTCGCCCAGTGCGGCGGCTGTGGATTGCGCAGATCGTGAGCGTGTTCGGCGATTTCCTGGCGGTGTTTGCCATCATCGCCCTGGTTACGTTTAAGCTGCATGGCACCGCTACGCAGGTGGCCATGGTGCTGGTTGCCTTCATGGCGCCGTTCGCCATCGTCAGCCCCTTGGCTGGCGTGTTCGTGGATCGGTGGCCTGTAAAGCGCACGATGATTGCGAGCGACCTCATCCGCGGAGTGCTCGTGCTGGCACTGGTGTTCGCCCATGACCTTTACCTGATCTACGCCATCCTGTTCACGATGAGCGTCGTCTCCAGCTTCTTCATTCCAGCGCAGTCGGTGGCTGTGCGCACGCTGGCTCCGGCGGCTGGGCTGATGGCGGTGAACGGGTTGATGTCGCAGGCGCAGCAGGGATCTCAGATCATCGCCCCCAGCATCGCTGGGGAGCTTGTGCAGCTTGTCGGCGCGAACTCCTGCTTTCTTTTCGACAGCTTCAGCTTCTTTTTTTCGGCGGCCCTGGTGATTACGCTGACGATCGACCGCCAAGCCGGGCACTCGGAAGCGAGTGCTGTGCTCGATTCAATGCGGCAGGGGTTCCGCTTCATCTTTACGCATTCGACGATTTCGTTCGTCATTCTCTCGATGACTACGGGGATGTTCGCGATGCGCTGCTTCGGCGCGCTGCTCTCGG
>Ga0187847_10002344_pt1 | contig 15379 bp, 7 predicted proteins | sample June2016WEW_4_10_FD_132458 | JGI IMG/M metagenome (GOLD analysis project Ga0187847, IMG submission 132458) | Peatland microbial communities from SPRUCE experiment site at the Marcell Experimental Forest, Minnesota, USA - June2016WEW_4_10 | ecosystem: Environmental > Terrestrial > Soil > Wetlands...
AATAATGACGGCATCGGCGATTTCCCGGGACTCATCCGGAAGCTCGACTACCTTCAGGATTTGGGTGTCACATGCCTGTGGCTGCTGCCCTTCTTTCCATCCCCGCTCAAAGACGATGGCTACGATATTGCCGACTACCTGAACGTGCATCCCATGTACGGAACCATGGACGACTTTCGCACCTTCCTGGCGGCCGCGCACGAGCGTGGGCTGCAGGTCATGATCGAGCTGGTGATGAATCACACCTCCGACCAGCATCCATGGTTTCAGCGTGCCCGCCACGCGCCCAAAGGGTCGCCGGAACGCGAATACTACGTTTGGAGCGATACGGATCAGAAGTATGGCGAAGCCCGCATTATCTTCACTGATAGCGAGAAGTCGAACTGGACATGGGATCCGGTGGCCCAAGCGTACTTCTGGCACAGGTTTTTTTCCCACCAGCCGGATCTGAATTACGATCATCCCAGGGTCGTCGAGGAAATGCTCGCCGTGGTGCGCTTCTGGTTGGACCTGGGGGTGGACGCGCTACGCGTCGACGCTATCCCGTACCTGGTGGAGCGCGAGGGGACCAACTGCGAGAACCTTCCCGAGACCCACTTGTTAATCCGGAAGCTGCGGGAGGAGATTGACGCAGCCTTTGAGAACCGCATCATGCTGGCCGAAGCAAACCAGTGGCCCACCGATGTCCGCCCCTATTTCGGTGATGGAAATGAATGCCACATGGCATTTCACTTTCCTCTGATGCCGCGGATTTATATGGCATTGCGCCAGGAGGATCGCCTGCCCATCGTCGACATCATGGCGCAAACCCCGGCGATTCCAGACACCTGCCAATGGGCGCTGTTCCTGCGAAACCACGACGAGCTAACGCTGGAGATGGTAACGAGCGACGAGCGCGATTACATGGTTCTGGCTTACAGCGCCGACTCCCGGATGCGTATCAATCTTGGCATCCGGCGGCGCCTGGCTACGTTGATGGATAACAATCGGCGCCGCATCGAACTTCTGAACAGTCTGCTTTTTTCACTCCCAGGCACGCCGGTGCTCTACTATGGCGATGAAATCGGGATGGGGGACAATATTTACCTCGGCGACCGGAACGGCGTGCGCACGCCCATGCAATGGAATGCGGATCGCAACGCCGGCTTCTCGCGGGCCACGCCCGCCAAACTGTACAGCCCCGTCATTATGGACCCGATCTGGGGTTATGAAGCTGTAAACGTGGAGGCCCAACAGGGCGATCCGTCGTCCCTGCTGAGCTGGATGCGCAACATGATCGCTTTGCGCAAACTGTTTCGCGTGTTCGGCCGAGGCACGCTGGAATTCCTGAATCCGTCCAATCGTAAAGTGCTGGCATATCTCCGGCGCTATGAGGAGCAGCAAGTGCTGTGCGTCGCCAATCTGTCGCGATTTGCCCAGCCCGTGGATCTGGAGTTGCCATCGGAACTGGAAGACGCGACGCCTGTGGAGATGCTTGGCTACGTGGACTTCCCGCCGATCGGCAAGCAGCCTTACCGCCTCACGCTGGGGCCGTACGGTTTCTTGTGGCTGGAGTTGCATCCACAACCCAAACATGCCGTCGCCGCAGCCAGCCAGTTCGAGTCGTCGCCGGTCGCGGCGGATAGCTGGGAAGGATTGCTCGAAGGGGCCGGGCGATATCGGCTGGAGTCCGTGCTGCTTCCGGAGTACTTGCGAAAGCAGGACTGGTCCGGCGGCAAGGTGCGGCACATCCGCGCCGCCGGGATCGCGGACTGGGCGGCTCTCCCGGATTCCAAATCGGTTCTGGCCCTGGTGGAAGTGCAGTACGAAAAAGGAGAGCCGGAGAATTGCTTCCTCCCGCTCGGGCTGGCGTTTGGGAAGGATGCGGACCGGGTGCGGGAGACGGCTCCAGGCACCATCGTTTCCCGCGCCATTGCCCGCGGCGGACCCGGATTCCTGCATGACACCGCCGGCGACGAGCGCACCGCCGAGGCGTTGCTCTCGTTGATCGGGCACGCCCAACAGGCGCCCGCAAGAAAAGGATCGATCCGGGGAGAGGCGGGCACGGAGTTTGAGACCATTCGCGGTTCCGCGGAAACTCCGCTGGCTGTCCGGCGTGGCTCGGCGGAACAGAGCAACACATTGCTGTTCTACGACGATCGGCTCATCCTCAAGCTGTATCGCCGCCCACAGCCCGGGCCGAACCCGGATTGCGAAATGCGAAGATACCTCACGGAGAAGGCACGCTTCACGGGCGTACCCCCATTTGCCGGAGCCATCGAATATGTGCCTGCGGATGGAGAGCCGACGGCGTTGGCGATGCTGCAAGGCTTTGTGGCAAACCAGGGAGACGGCTGGACGCTGACTCTCGAAGAGCTGGCACGCTATTACGAGAACTGCGCCACTGTTGCGTTTCCCGAAGGCGAGAGCACGGCGTCCGGGGATGTGATGGACCTTGCGGAACAGGAGCCGTCGCAACTGGCGCGAGACCATGTTGGCATTTCCCTGGACTCAGCCGCCAAGCTCGGCCGCCGTACGGCCGAGTTGCATCTGGCGCTGGCTTCGGCCACCCCCGACCCGGCATTCGTGCCCATAACGGTGGCCGCCGGCGATGTGCAGAGCCTGCTGGCCGGCCTTCGCAAGGAGGCCTCGGGTGTGCTGGATCTCTTGCGAGACAGCATCGCCGGTCTGCCGGACGATCTCATCGATCTTGCCGGCCTGGTGCTGGGCCGGCGGAGACAGATTCTGGACAGCTTCCGCCTGTCTGCGGGAGACCCTGCCGGCGACGGCACGCTTGGTCAACGCATCCGGATTCACGGCGATTATCGTCTCGGCAAGGTACTGCAGGTCAAAACAGATTATCTCGTCGTCGATTTCGAAGGCGAACCTGGACGTCCCATCGCCGAGCGGCGCGTCAAGCAGTCTCCGCTGAAAGACGTGGCCGGCATGCTCCGGTCCTTAAGCTACGCTGCCTATGCCGGCCTGATCGGCCACACGGCGCGCCGGCCTGAGGATTGGGAGAGCTTGGAGCCTTGGGCGCGGCTGTGGGAGCGGTCCACGGGAGGGGAGTTCCTTCGCGCCTATCGCCGCGTGGTTCAAAGCGCCCCATTTTTGCCGCCAGCCGAGGGCAACTTTCGTAAACTGCTCGCGATCTATTTGCTGGACAAAGTCCTAAACGAGCTTGCGTACGAACTGAACAATCGCCCCGCTTGGGTGCGCATCCCCTTGCTGAGTATCTTGTCGGTGCCTATGGAAGCCGGAGGGCGCGAGTGGAAATGGATGCCATCTCGCAGCCGGAACTAGAACGGATCGAACGAGCCGGCGGCGCCGACCTCGTGGTCGGCATTCTCGACCCGGAGCCCGACGACCAGGCTGGCGCCGCTGTAGCCATGGTGCGCGAAGCTCTTACGGAATTATCCGCCGATTTAAGCAGGGTCTCGCGGGTAGTGGTGCTCTGCAACAACGGGACGCATGCCCCGGTTGCGACGGCTCCCCATCTTGATAGTGCCGATGGCCGCGGCCAGTCCCCGGCCGTCTTCATTTACAACCTGCCGGCACCCGGCCCCGCGGAGACATCTGAGCCCAGCATGTCCCATGCTTATCGAAGCGTCTTCGCGGTGGGTGGGAAACTCGGAGTTCGCGCCTGCGGCGTGATCGCTTCCGAACTCCGCGCCGTGACTCCCCAGTGGATTTACCGCCTGATCCAGCCGGTGCTGGAGCTGGAGTTCGACCTGGTGGCACCGCGCTATACCCGCCATAAAATGCAAGGTCTCCTCAACAGGAGTGTCCTTTCTCCGCTGCACCGGGCGCTCTACGGCGAACAGCTTCATAATCCGGTGGGTCCCGATTTCGGACTCTCGGGAAAGCTTCTGCATCGGGCTCTGGGACAGGATGCCGGGAGCCCGCGCAGGACTGAAAGCGATCCTGTGGTCTCCATAGCTCCCACCGCTGCGTGTGGCGGTTTTCGAGTTTGCGAATCGCATTTGGGAGCACGTACCCAGCCGCCTACCGATTGGATGAATCTGAGCTCCCTTCTGGCGACGGTACTGGGACCTTACTTCATCGAAATGGAACGGCAAGCGGCCTTTTGGCAACGCATCCGGGGATCCATTGCGGTGCCGGGATTCGGCCTCTCCGAAGCTGCCTCCGAGGACAGTGGACCTGTGGATGTGCGGCGCATGATCGAATCGTTTCAACTGGGAGCGCAAAACCTCCAGGACGTTTGGGGACTGATACTGCCGCCCCTGACGTTGTTGGAATTGAGAAAGTTGTCGCGTTTGCCCCAGGACCAGTTCCGGATGCCCGACGATTTATGGGTGCGAATCGTTTACGACTTCGCGCTGGGACACCGCCTGCGGACCATCAGCCGCGATCATCTTCTGCGATCGATTACGCCCCTTTACCTGGGATGGATCGCTTCCTACGCGCTCGAAATGGAATCGGCCGGGCCCGCGGACATCGAGGCGCGCATCGAGCGGCTGGCCAGGGCATATGAAGCCGGCAAGCCATATCTGGTTTCCCGTTGGAGGTGGCCCGACCGTTTTAACCCGTAATAGCGCAGCGCAGCCTTGGAGGATAGGAGGATAAGATGTGGGATCAAGTTGGACAAGCGCTCAGTCAATCGATGAACCGAATGTTAAGCCAGATGGCCAGCCTGTTGCCTGGGGTCGTGGCGCTAATCGCGGCACTACTGGTTTCGACCCTGGTGGCGTGGGTTCTTGCGGCGATTCTGGGGCGGTCGCTCACCAGTATCGATTTCGATAGGAGGGTCGCTCAATGGGGTTTCCCCGCGCTGGCGGAGTGGTCGCCCGCCAAGAGCCCCACGCTCCTGGCCACCCGCGCGATCGCATGGACGGCCATGCTCATTGGGTTCCTCATCGGCATTTCAGCTTTTGATGTGGCGCTGACCTCGCAGTTTGTACTCCGGCTGTTCGCATATCTGCCCAACGTACTGGCGGCGGTGGTGGTTCTGGCCGCCGGAAGTATCGTCGCCCGATTTCTCGCGCGCAGCGTTCTAATCGGGGCTGTCAACATGAATCTGCAATACGCGCGCCTGCTGAGCGCGGGCGTGAAATGGCTGGTGACGGTTCTCGCCGTGGCCATGGCCCTCGAACATCTGAGCGTCGGAGGCGGCATCATCCGTCTGGCCTTCGGCATTCTCTTTGGCGGGATTGTCCTGGCACTGGCTCTCGCCGTCGGCCTCGGCTCCAAGGAACTCGTCAGCCGCTCTCTCGACCGCGAGGCCAGCAAGACCTCCAGCCAACACACGCAGGAGCCGGTCGGCCATTTGTAGCACAATTGAATTGAAGGGCGGGCGGTTCAGTAGTCTTCGGGATCGAGGTGCGCCGCTCGCGGCCGTGCGCCGGCGCGGGCACTCCCGTACAGCAGCAGGTAGCCAGTGACCGAATTCGCGGTAACGCAGGTGATCATCAACTCACGCTGCTTTCCGTCGTCGTGGCCGTGGAAGAAAACCGCTTGGTGTGCCGGCTGGTTCTTCAGCGATATCCTGTGCCGTTCCGGTGTCACAAACATCCAGACACTCGCCCGGTGGCGGATCGCGTCGGCCGACGACAGGCCGATTCGTATTCCAGGGACAACCTGACGGCTATCGTTCTCGCTCACCTGGAAGCCGACCTTTTGGACGGCAGGCCGGCCTTGTGATGTGGTGCTCTTGACAGGGATCACTCGCTCCGTGTCGTGGCTCGGTTCAGGGCCGCGAGCGTCAGCGAGTGGTTTCGTGGCCGGGGCCGGCGCCGTTGGCAGGCCTATCAGACGCGCCTTCACAATGAATCGCTCGGGCGCCGAACCCACGTAGTAGAACGGATAACAAGTCACCAGAGTCATTTCCGGATACTTACTCGCATGCAACACGGCCACGTCGTCCGGCTTCACGATGCCGGTACTGTCCACTTTGTAGTTATAGCTTCCGGCGGGTGTCTGAAACTCGATCACGTCATCCTTCTCGATTTTGCGCAGACCGCGGAACAGCGTGTCGCGATGCCCGGCGATACCGGCATTCCCGGGCTGGCCCGGCAGGGCGGTGCCGGGAATGTGGCCCAGAGCCACATCCAACGTATCCCGGCCGGCTCCCTCCCGCACCACCGCGCGCATGTTCAAGCGCGGAATCTCCAATCGCCCGATCAGGGCGCCACTCTGAATGGGTGGCGGCGCCTTCGCTTGGGAAGCGGCGCTGGGCGGGGCAGTCTTTGCCGGCGGGTTATCGATGCGGCGGTTGAGCACCAAGTTTCCCCAGGTTTGGTAGACGGCCCTGCGCACGTAGGACCAGCCCCAAATCCCGACCGCGATCGCGCCGGCCAGCAGCAGAAGGGCTTCGATCCAGGACCGCGTTTTACTCGTTCTGGTTCGCCTGCTCATAACGATAACTTTGGCGCGTGCGCGCCATTAACCCCATGCGGCCCGGGGACGAGACGTGCACCCGAATGCGCCGCAGCGAACCGCCGTTGGATGCCGCCGGAGAGTAGCCGACGGTGTAGCGAGTCCGGATATCCTTGGCGATATTCTTGCAGGTTTCGGTCAAATCTTCCGCGCTCTCCGGGAAATAGGCTTGGCCCCCGGTTATGCTCGCGAGTTTCCTCAAGATGCCCGGGTCCCGGTCCTGGTCGCCGGTGTCGAACAACCCGATCGCATAGATGGTGGCCAGGCTGCGCTCCACCAAATCCAGCATCTCCCGGCGGTTGTGCTGGCTGGCATTGTCGCCGCCATCGCTGATGACAATGAGGGTCTTCTTGTCGCGCTTGCCCTGTTGGAGTTGCTGCAAGCCGTCCACAATCGCGTCGTTCAGCGCCGTACGGCCCTCGGAGACTCCGGCCGAAAGGGCGGCGCGCAATTGCTGGATATCGTCGGAAAACAGCACCTGTTCCGGCAATCCACGCTTTACGGTCTCGTTGAAGTTCAGCACGAAAATCTCATCGTGCGGATTGCTCCCCTCGATGAAGGCGCTGGCCGCGGAGAACACCTCGATCCGCTTGGGGCCCATACTACGGCTATTATCCGCCAGGATTCCCACCGTCACCGGAATATCGTTGTCGGCGAACACCGTGATATCCTGACGCGCTCCGTTTTCATCGATGCGAAAATTCTCTTTGGAGAGCCCCGCAGCCCAGCCGCCGTCGCGGTCCTTTACACTCACATCCAGGAGCACCAGGCGAACGTCGCTGCGGATCACGTAATCCGGCGGATCATCCGGGGCGATGCCTTTCAGCCGCCGGCTCAAAAATGAACCGGCGGCGGCAACCATCAGATTCCGAATTGCCGCGCGCCGGTTCATGGGTCGCTCCGTCCAAAGTGACTGCAAGTTCGACTCTACGCCATCCGTCTGAGCCGAAGCAAGCCTGCCAAGCCAAGCAGCAGGACTCCGGCGATTCCGACCGCCGGATACGGGCTTCCGGTCTTAGGCAACTCCGCCGGCTGCTCGGGAGTGGCCTGGGCCGGCGTCTCTGTTGGAGGCGTATTCTGCGCAACCTCCGCCGGCTGCTGCTCCGCGGGAGCTGGTTCCGGCGCCGCCGCCTCGGGTTGGGCTGAGGGTTCCGACGAAGTGGGCTCCGGGTTCGCTGCCATAGGCTCCGTAGCCGGTTCCGGCGCCAGGGCAAGATGTATCAGCATGGCTACTTGCCGCAGGTGCTTCGGGTAAGTGAACTCCTGGCCATAGTTATCACCCGGATAGAACCAGGTGCGCAGTGCGCGGACGCTACCGGGAGGCGTTTCCCAGAAGGTAAACTCGGTCTTGCCGGTCGGATACACGCGCTCCCTTGGAATGGCCAGAACAGTGTTGATAATGTGCGTTTGATCCTTGTTGAAGATCTGCACAATGTGCCGATCCGAAGGAGAGTCGAGGAGCTTCAACACATACTGGCCCGGTTCGAGGACCGTGTCTTTTACCTGCACGGTATCGTTCACCGTCAGGATCGTCTTCTTGTTCCATTGGTCCGCTTGCGCCGGAGTCGCGGCTACGCCTATTGCGAGCGCCATGCCGCAAAGTACGGCCAGCGCCGTTCGCGATAGAAAAAGCGAATGCAAATTCATGGAGATTGTTCCTTTCTTTACGTAGTTTAAGATGTCGTCCCTAAGTCAAATCCCGGGACGGCTTCTTCGTCCGTTCATAGGGCATGCGGTTTGCCATCTCCGCAACTTATTAAGTAGTCAAGCAATTGCAATGCGAGTGTGAGATGGCGGACGGAAATGTTTACCTGATTCGACGCCCGCGGCCTTATTTCGCACGGTATTTCCGTCCCAGCTTGCTCTGGGCCTCAGAAACTTGTCGTTATAGTAGCGCGGCTTGTCAAAATCATAATGAGATACGGATAAGGATGCAACTAAAAATACAAGATGCGGATACTTGAGTGAGATGACAGAGTAACTGTTCAGGTTGGATGCTTTTCGACCGGTAAGGACTGCCGAGCATCCTCTTGGGCAGAATGCAAAGCGGCTCGGTGTTACTGGTTCGGCAGACTAATTCCTCACGCCGTCCGCCAGCCAAAGCAGGAACTCGTGGACCGCGGAGGGGCCGGACAGTTGGTAGCGCGCGCACGTGGCCACCGCGGCGCCGACTTTGATGGTGACGGCATCGGGCAACACCGCGAACGCATCCTCGTCGCTGGCGTCGTCCCCCAAGTAGACCGTCAACACCTCATTGCCCCCGAGGTGGCCGTTGATCCATTTGACGGCCGCTCCCTTGTGCCAGTTCGTCCGTGGCACGATATCGAAGATCTTCCGGCCGGGATTGACACGAAACAGCGCCCCGTTGCGCGCCGTGACGGCATACACGGCTTGTTGAATCCTGGCCCGGTCCTCTTCCGCGGCCAGACGATAGTGTACGCTGGCAGTCAACCCCTTGCATTCCACGATAGCCCCGGGGAGGGGCCGCACTTCCAGCGCGAGTTCTTCGCAAAGCCGCCCCAACTCTTCGCGGCGGGCCGACGCGGCCGGTTCGACGAAGCGGAACTGCCGGCCGAAGATCTCTAGTCCGTGGTTTCCGCTGTAGATCAGCCCATCCAGACGGATGCGTGCGTACAGATCCTCGATGGCGCGACCGCTGATGATCGTCGTCACCAGTCCGTCCTGCGTCGAAAGCAGTTTCAGTGTGGCCGCGGCGTAAGGGTCCAGGCGAGGCGCCGCGGGATCCCCGGTGATCGGCACCAGAGTTCCGTCGAAGTCCAGGAACAGTGAGATCAGGCCGGTGCAGCGGGCACGAGATTCGATCTCCGAAACCAGGTCCGCGGGCAGTTGGGACATAGATCGCTGGTTTTCATGCACGGCGGGCGCCAGTGTGCGTAGGGAGACAGAGGCACGGCTTCGGTATAGAGAGAGCCGAAACGGCAGATGCCGCTCGACTCGACCAGAAATAGCCAAGGGGCTCCTCCCCTTGAAATCCGCAGGCCTTCACGCACCCTGGGGCTGATCGACGCCGCCTGCGCGCTCGAACGTGCGCTTGGCGCACGCCCCGCCCTTGGCTCGCTTGACTGACGGGCGTGGACCAGTCCGAGCCTTTATTCGTTCTTCGGCAAAGTGAAGTAGAATGTCGCGCCCTTGCCCATTTCGGATTCAACCCAGATGCGGCCTTCGTGGCGGCTCACGATCTTCCGGCAAATCGCCAGACCCATGCCGCTTCCGGAGCTTCTATCCCGTGGCTGGAGATATTTGAAGATCCCGAAGACCTTCTCCGCATACTGCGGCTCGATCCCGATTCCGTTGTCTCTAACGGAGAAACGCCACGCGCCGCTTCCGCCATCCACGGCAACGTGTATACGCGGGGGCTCTTTGCTTCGGTACTTAATAGAGTTTGCAAGCAGATTCTGGAACAGCCGCGTCAACTGGATCGCATCGCCGGTGACTACCGGCAGGGGCTCTCGCGTAATCATCGCGCCGCTCTCGTCGATCGACGATTTCAGGTTGCGGATGGCGTCGTCCAAGACGGTCGCGCAATCTATCTCAGTGAAAAAGTCGGCGCCGCGAGCTTCCACCCGCGAAAAGTCCAGCAAGTCGTGGATCAATCGTTGCATGCGTTCCGCGCTCTCCACGATGAAGCTGATGAACTGGTCCGCGTCTCCCTGGAGTTGCCCCTTGTAGCGCGCCGCCAAGAGCTGGGCGTAGACCGAGACAGTGCGCAACGGCTCCTGCAAGTCGTGGCTGGCGATGTATGCAAACTGCTGCAACTCCTCGTTGGAACGCATTAATGCTTCGGTCCGCTCCAGGACGCGCTCTTCCAGGCTCATGTTTAGTTGGCGAATCTGCTCCTCGGTTCTCTTGCGCTCGCTGATGTCGCGGATGGCGCTCGTCACCACTACGCCTTCCTCGGTCTGTAATGGGCTGAAGGTGATCTCGACTGGAAACGGCGACCGGCCCTCCGGGAAGGCATGCAGCTCGACTCGTTGTTGGACGGGCTCGACCGCCGCAGTACCAGAGTCGTCGTCCCAGGCATCCGGCAAGCGGAATCCCCAACCTGGAACCAGAGTTCTGAAGTTCTTAGACATCAGTTTGTCCCTGCCACAGTTGAAGAGGATCTCGGTCCGCGAATTGACCATGATCACTTCGCCATCGACACGGCACATCACCATCGCGTCGGGCGCTGCTTCGAGCAACGACCGGAATCGCTGCTCCGCCTTTTGCAGCACTCGCGCTTGTTCCTTCAGTTTGGCGTTGGTGCGGCTGAGTTCCACGAACACAGCCACTTTAGAACGCAGAACTTCGGGCACGATAGGTTTGAACAGAAAATCGACCGCGCCGAGATCGTAACCGCGAAACAAGTGTTCTTCGTTTCTGTACCCGGTCAGAAAAAGAATAGGGATCTCGCGCGATCGCGGGCGGCTGCGGATCAGCTCGGCAGTTTCGAACCCGTCCATATCGGGCATTCTTACGTCCAATAATATGGCGGCAAAGTCGTCGTTGAGAACGTGCCGGAGCGCCTCCCTTCCGGAATTCGCCAGCACCAATTCCTGACCCAAGCCGCTGAGCGTCGCCTCCAAAGAGACGAGGTTCTCCGGCGTATCGTCCACCAGAAGGATCTTCACCCTCCGTTCCACGGCGGGTTCTCGAGCGACTTGCACCCCGTTGCCGGTGTACGACATATGTCCCTCTATCCGGCGACCGACATAGCTGCCGGCGGCAAGTCATGCGCTCGCACCAGCCACACCCGCAGCACCGAAAACAGTTGTTCCAGATCGACGGGCTTTGTAATGTAATCCGACGCGCCCGCGTCGATGCATTTGGCGCGATCGCCTTTCATGGCTTTGGCAGTTACCGCCACGATGGGGATCGACCGGAATTCCGGAATTTGGCGGATCGCCCGCATCGTTTCGTAGCCGTCCATCTCGGGCATCATGATGTCCATTAGCACGCCATCGACGCCAGGGGTCTTGAGCAGCATCTCGATGCCCGCCCGCCCATTTTCCGCGTGAACCACCTGCAGGCCGTGCTGCTCAAGGACCGTGGAGAGCGCAAAGATGTTGCGCACATCGTCGTCCACGACCAGAACCTTCTTGCCTGCAAGTACGGAGGCGCTTTGGCGCAGCGCTCGTAGAATCTCCCGTTGCGACTCGGAGAGATCCCCTTCGGGCCGGTGCAATAGCAGCACCGTTTCCTCAAGCAGGCGTTCCAACGATTCCGCGTACCTGACGACACTCTGCCGGGTAAGGCTTTTTATGGCTGAGTCAGCCTCAGCGCTGGGCCTCCTCGGACCGCACACCACTACCGGTGGCATGGGGCTGGTTTCGGCCTGGATCTCTTCCACCAATTGTGAGGCCGGAATGTCGGCGACTCGAAGGTCCAGCGCGATAGCATCCAGGTATTGGTGCCTCACAACAGCCAATGCTTCTCCGCCGGAGCCCACTGCGATGATCTCCACGCCGCTTCCGCCAAGGGCCTCCCGCCAGTTGGTCCGGCGCGGCTCCTCGGGAGCGATAATCAGCAGCTTCTTGGTGCGCCGCTCCAGGGAATGGTGAATGGTATCGAACGCGATGTTCAGATTGTCTTTGGTAACCGATTTCTCAAGGTAGGTCATGGCCCCGAGGGCCAGCCCACGCCGGCGGTTTTCATCGCCGCTGATCACGTGTACCGGTATGTGCCGCGTAGTGGGATCGTGCTTCAGCCGGTCGAGAATCGTCCAGCCGGCCATGTCGGGTAACGTGATGTCCAACGTTATGGCGCCCGGAATAAACTCGCGGGCGAGTGTCAGGGCCGTGCCTCCCCGGATCGCAACCAGGGCCTTGATGTTCCGCTCGTGCGCCAAGTCCACAAGAATCCGGGCAAAGGTGACATCGTCCTCGACGATCAACAGCACCGGATCTCCCGGGCGAATCAGGTTTCGGTCGTCATCGATCTCAATGTCATGCACAACAGCGATTGGCGCCGAAGATGGCGTCGCCAGAATAAGACCCAGCGTTTCCGTATCGGCTCCGCTCGCGCCATCCGCGGAAGACTGTGCAGGGCGGTTGTCGCTGCCCTGGATGGTCCGCATCTCAGTCTTGGCCGGGGATGCCTGGGCCACATAGGTTTGCGGAAGATATAAGGTGAACGTGCTGCCGACTCCGGGGGCGCTTTGCAGCCGGATCTCGCCTCCCAGCAGCCTGGTGAGTTCGCGGCTGATCGAGAGGCCCAAGCCGGTACCGCCATACTTCCGGCTGGTGGTGCCATCCGCCTGCTGGAAGGCCTCGAATATGATTCGTTGCTTCTCCTGCGGGATGCCGATGCCTGTGTCTGTTACAGCAAACGCGATAACCGACTTGACACGGTTCAGCACCGGGTGGGTCGCGCTCCAACCGGAGCTGGCCCGGTCCACCCTCAAACGCACTGTCCCGTGTTCGGTGAACTTGAGCGCGTTTGATAGCAGGTTCTTGAGCACCTGCTGCAGCCGCTTGGCGTCGGTAATGATCGTCTCCGCCGGCAGGCTCTCTTCCAACTCAATGGAAAACTCCAGCCCCTTCCCGTCGGCGACATGGCGGAACGTCCGCAAACAGAAGTCGCGAACTTCGCTGTAGCGGACGCTGCCCACTTCGATGTCCATCTTTCCGGATTCGATCTTGCTCAGGTCCAGAATATCGTTGATCAGGGCCAACAAATCCGTGCCGGACGAGTGGATGGTTTCGGCATACTTAACCTGTTTCGAGGTCAAGGTGCTGTCGGTATTCTCCGCCAACATTTGCGCCAAGATCAAAAGGTTGTTCAGGGGCGTGCGCAACTCGTGGCTCATGTTGGCGAGGAACTCGCTCTTGTATTTGGAGGTTAGCGACAACTGTTCGGCCTTCTCTTCCAGCGCCGCCTTGGCCTGTTCCACTTCGCGATTCTTGGTTTCCACCTCGTTCTTCTGCTCGGCCAACAGGCTCGCCTTTTCCTCTAACTCGGCATTGGTCTTCTGGAGCTGTTCCGCCAGGGCCTGGCTCTTGTTCAGCAGTTGTTCCGTCCGCATGGTGGCCGCGATGGTGTTCAGCACGATGCCGATCGACTGCGTGAGCTGATCCAGGAAGGCCAGGTTCACATCGGTGAAATGGCGGAACGACGCGAGTTCGATGACCGCTCTGGTATCGCCTTCAAAAAGAACCGGCAGCACAACGATACTAAGTGGTGTGGCTTCCCCCAGGCTGGAGCTGATTCTGATGTAGTCTTTTGGGATATCGGTAACTAAGATACGGCGCTTCTCCAAGGCGCACTGGCCGGCCAGCCCCTGCCCCATCCGGAACTGCTTGGGTACGCCGTCGTTGTCATTCGATGCGTAGGCGGCCAGGAGCTTTAACGACTCTTCCTCTTCGTCCGTGATGTAGAAGGTGCCCTGTTGGGCGCCCACCAGAGGAGTCAGCTCCGACAAGAGTAACCGGGAGACGGTTACCAGATCGCGCTGGCCCTGCATCATGCCGGTAAATTTTGCGATATTCGTTTTGAGCCAGTCCTGGTCCGTATTCTTGCGCGTGGTCTCGGCCAGGTTGACGATCATCTCATTGATATTGTCTTTCAGGGCGGCAACTTCGCCCAGAGCCTCCACCGCGATCGAGCGCGTCAGGTCGCCCTTGGTAACGGCCGTGGCCACATCCGCGATGGCGCGCACTTGAGTAGTCAGATTCGCGGCAAGCTGGTTGACGTTATCCGTAAGGTCGCGCCAGAGCCCGGCCGCGCCCGGCACCAGCGCCTGGCCGCCCAGCTTCCCCTCGATGCCGACTTCGCGAGCTACGTTGCTCACCTGATCGGCGAAGACGGCCAGCGTGTCGATCATTTCATTGATTGTGTCCGCCAGCGATGCAATCTCACCCTTGGTCTCCAGCACCAACTTGCGTTTCAGGTTCCCGTTGGCCACGTCGGTGACCACCTTGGCGATGGCACGGACCTGGGTGGTGAGGTTAGCGGCCATGGAGTTCACATTATCGGTTAGATCTTTCCATGTGCCCGCTACCCCACGCACCTCGGCCTGTCCTCCGAGTTTTCCTTCGGTGCCCACTTCGCGCGCCACGCGCGTGACCTCCGAAGCGAAGCTGTTGAGCTGATCCACCATGGTGTTGATGGTGCTCTTCAGCTCGAAGATTTCGCCCTGTACATCCACCGTGATCTTGCGGCTGAGATCTCCGTTGGCCACCGCGGTGGTGACCTGCGCAATGTTCCGGACCTGGGCTGTCAGGTTGCCCGCCATGGAATTCACGCTATCCGTCAGATCTTTCCAGGTACCGGCCACACCGCGCACAACCGCCTGGCCTCCCAGTTTGCCCTCGGTGCCGACTTCCCGCGCGACGCGGGTCACTTCCGCCGCAAAGGAACTAAGCTGATCCACCATGGTGTTCACGGTGTTCTTCACTTCCAGGATCTCGCCACGCACGTCCACGGTGATTTTGCGCGAGAGGTCTCCTTTTGCGACGGCCGTCGTCACCTCCGCGATGTTGCGGACCTGGGTCGTCAGGTTCGTCGCCATGGAGTTGACGCTGTCCGTCAAATCCTTCCAGGTTCCGGCGACACCCCGCACATCGGCCTGGCCTCCCAGTTTGCCCTCCGTGCCTACTTCGCGAGCCACGCGCGTCACTTCGGAGGCGAAGGAACTGAGCTGATCCACCATCGTGTTAATGGTGTTCTTCAGCTCCAGAATCTCGCCGCGCGCATCCACTGTAATCTTCGTTGTTAAGTTACCTTTGGCCACCGCGGTAGTGACACCCGCTATGTTGCGCACCTGGTTGGTGAGGTTACTGGCCATGGAGTTGACCGAGTCGGTCAGATCTTTCCACGTGCCGGCCACACCGTGCACGCCGGCCTGACCACCCAGTTTGCCTTCCGTGCCGACCTCGCGCGCCACACGAGTCACCTCACCGGCGAAGGCGTTAAGCTGATCCACCATGGTGTTGATGGTGTTCTTCAACTCCAGGATTTCGCCGCGCACATCCACCGTAATTTTGCGGCTCAAGTCGCCTTTGGC
>Ga0187847_10002345_pt1 | contig 15374 bp, 7 predicted proteins | sample June2016WEW_4_10_FD_132458 | JGI IMG/M metagenome (GOLD analysis project Ga0187847, IMG submission 132458) | Peatland microbial communities from SPRUCE experiment site at the Marcell Experimental Forest, Minnesota, USA - June2016WEW_4_10 | ecosystem: Environmental > Terrestrial > Soil > Wetlands...
CCAAGAGCGGCACCAACGATTTCCACGGCAGCGTCTATGGCCGCACGCGAAACCTGATTACTCCCGCCAACGATTGGTTCAACAAGCAGGCAGAGCTGGCGCAAGGTTTGCCTAACGTTCCCGGCAGCCTTGATCGCAATGCCTACGGCGCATCGCTCGGCGGCCCTATCAAGAAGAACAAGCTATTTTTCTTTACTACGTATGAGGGCGAGAAGATCGACGAAAACCAGCAGATGACGATGATTGTGCCCACCGCATCGCTGCGCGCCGGTGAGATTAAGTATCCCACTACCGCAGCCAACGGAGCCACGCAGATCGTCACCCTGAGCCCAGCGCAGATCGCCTCCATGGACCCGAACTGCAGCAAGAACGGCACCTGTCCCTGGGGACCGGGAGTCGATCCGTATTCGCTGGCGGCCTTCAACCAATACCCGTTGCCCAATGGCTATTCTGCCGGCGATGGCCTGAATACCGCTTCCTATACCTGGTCGGCGCCGGCCCCGGCTACGTTGAACACCTACATCACCCGGCTCGACTATTCGCTGTCCAGCCGGAACTGGTTGTTCCTTCGCGGCAATCTGCAAAAAGACAGCTCGTTGAGTCCGCCACAGTTTCCCGGCCAGCCTGCCAGCGCCACCAACACCAGCGACAGCAAAGGAATCGCCGCCGGCCTCAACTCCACCATCTCCCCCACGCTGATGAACAGCCTGCGTTACAGCTATATTCGCCAGGGCTATGCTACCTACGGAATCGGTCAGGGATCGTATGCGAATCTCTATGGCATGAGCACCATCAATGCCCAGACCCGCACTACCATCGTCGATGTGCCGGTGCAAAACCTGGTCGATGACTTGACCTGGGCGCATTCGCATCACACCCTGCAATTCGGCGCCAACTATCGCCTGGTTCACAACCAGTGGGACAGCAATGCCTTGTCCTACAATTCCGCCGTCACCAACTCCTATGCCCTCGTCGACGCCGGTATCGTGGGCACCGGACAAAGCTTCGATCCCACCATGTTCGGCTTTCCCTCGGTCAATCCCAACTTCGCCGGTTCGTACAACTTCTCCATGACCAACCTGGCCGGCCTGCTCGACTATGTGACCGCGCAGTCCAACTATCGCGTGGCGGCCAACGGCCAGTCGGGATCGCTGCTGCCCACGGGAGCGATGATCGCCCGCGATTTCAAGAACAACGAATTCGAGTATTACGTTCAGGATTCCTGGCGCATCAAGCCCAACCTGACCATCAACTACGGACTGCGCCACACCTTGTTGCAGACTCCGTACGAAATCAACGGCCAGCAGGTAGCGCCCACAACCAATCTGTGGAATTGGTTTGAAACTCGCGGCGCGCAGGCGGCGCTGGGCAATAGCGTTCAGCCTTATATTTCCTTCGCGCCGTCCGGCCAGGGGCGCGGACTTCAGCCCTACTGGCCCATGCAGTGGAACAATCTCGCTCCCCACGTCTCGTTTGCCTACTCCCCCAATGTGGGACTTGGATTCTGGCGCAAGCTGTTGGGCAGCGGCGGCAACAGCGTGCTACGCGCCGGTTATGGCAAGTACTACGACCACTACGGCGAAAGCATCGTCAACCTCTTCAACGAGTACGGCTCCTACGGGCTCACCGACAGCATCACCAATCCGACGAATGTGCTGACTCCCGATACTTCGCCGCGCTATACCGGCATCAACAACATTCCTAACCTGACCGGCACGCCGGCGCAGACGGTCAACTACCCGGCGCTTTCCCCCACCAACCCGCTGACCACGGGATTCGCCATCACCCACGGCATCGACAACGACATGCAGACGCCGTACTCGCATGTAGTCAATGTTTCGTGGCAGCGCCAGTTGCCCAGCGGCTTCGTTCTGGAAGCCACCTATCTGGGACGATTCGGCCGCCACCAGTTGCAGCAAATCGATCTGGCGCAGCCCCTGGACCTGGTCGATCCCAAGTCCGGTCAGGATTATTTCTCCGCCGCCACGCAGCTTTCCAAGGACGGTTACGCCGGCGAGACCACGGTTGCGCCCATCGCATACTTCGAGGACATGTTCCCCAGCGCGGCCACGGGCGGCATGAGCGCGACCCAGAATATCTACAACACCATCTGGAAATACAACCTGGGCAACGAGACCGGCGCGCTCTACGCGCTCGACATTCTCTGCTATCCGGCATGCGCGGGTCAGATGGGCAAATTCTGGGCCACGCAGTTTGCCAGCATGTATAGCTGGGCTTCCATTGGCGACAGCAACTACAACGGCGGCCAGGTGGTGCTGCGCCACGCCATGAGCCACGGCATGCAAATGGAACTCAGCTACACCTACGCCAAGTCGCTGGACATGGGCTCCGACGACGAGCGCACGGTGTATTCCTCCAGCACCGGCAGCACCGTGGGCAGCAGCTTCAGCGCAATCCTGAATGCCTGGAATCCGGCCCTGAGCTACGGGCCTTCCGACTACGATATCCGCCACCTGATTACCGGCAGCTGGGTTGCCGACCTGCCGTTCGGCAGCGGCAAGTTCATCGGCGGCAACGCCGGTCATGGCTTGAATCGCATCATCGGCGGCTGGCAGTTGTCGGGCGTCGGCCGCTGGACCAGCGGACTTCCCTTCTCCATCATCAGCGGCGCGGGCTGGGGAACAAATTGGCTGGAGAAAAGCAACATGATCCAGACTGGCCCCATCCAGACCGGCACTTATATCAACCAGAATGGCGCGCCCGATGTCTTCGCCAACGCGGCCCAGGCATTAGCCAGCCTGCAAAATCCCTATCCCGGTGAAGCCGGCCAGCGCAACAACTTTCGCGGCAATGGCTACTTCGGAATCGACGCCCGCCTCGCCAAAACCTGGCAGCTCGGCGAACGCGTGGGCATGCAATTCGCCTGGGACGTCTTCAACGTTACCAACTCCGTACGCTTCGACGTGAATCCGCTGAACTCGCTGCAGAACCTTACCACCAGCGGCTCCTTCGGCGTCTACGGCGCAACCCTTACCACTCCACGAGTACAGCAGCTTTCGCTGCGGGTGTCCTTTTGAATTTCGCGCTTGAGAGTCGGCGCGAAATACCGCACGATAGGTCACGACGAAATCACCGCATCGGCAGCAGTAATTCCCATTTCGGGAACAGCCGCGAATTATTGTCGCGAATGTCTTGATTTCGCTTTGGACACTTCCAAACTGAGCATATGATATGACTGAAATGAAGGGACCTGCTACCTCATTCGCGCAGCTCGAAACGGCCACGAGCCTGCACAGCCGCGTCACCCGCGCCCTCGCCCTGCAACTTATCCAGGCGGAGCGCAGCGGCCAATTGATCGCCTTCCCCAACGAAGCCGAGTTGTGCCGCCAGTTGGGCGTAAGCCGCAGCATCCTGCGCGAAGCCGTCAAGGTGCTGGAGAACAAAGGCATGGTCCAGGTACGCCCGCGCTCGGGGACCAAGTCCCGGCCGCGTATTGACTGGAACCAGCTCGATCCCGACATTCTCTCCTGGCAGTCGCAGCTGAAACCCGATCCAAGTTTCCTGCGTGACCTGTGCGAAGTCCGCCTGGCCATCGAGCCCATCGCCGCGGGATTCGCCGCCCTGCGTGCCAGCCAGGAGGAGATCGCCGTCATTCGCCAGTGTCTGGCGCGGCGGCTGGAAATCCTCGCCGTCAAAGACCTGGAAGCGGCCATCGATGCGGAGCTGCGCTATCACACTGCCGTGGTTGCCGCTTCGCACAATCCCCTGTTCCAGCAATTGAATTCCACCATCCACGCTCCCTATCGCATAGCTCTCTCCTACACCTTGCTGTTGCCGGCGTCGGTTGCCCTCGAACTGGAGGAGTACCGCCAGCTGACGGAGGCCATCGAACAGCGCAATCCGCTGGCGGCGCGGCGCTCGGCCGAGGAGATCGTGGGCTTCGCCATGCTGGCGGTGGAGCAGGTCATTCGCGATCACGAAGCCAAGAACAACCCTCCTGCTTCCTCCCGCCGCAACCGGAAGCCGAAGGGCATACACATTGCCCGCTCGAGGCCCGAACCATGAAACTTGCGATATCAGGCAAAGGCGGAGTCGGTAAGTCCACCATCGCCGGAACCCTGGCCAGACTGTATGCCGCGGATGGTAACCGGGTTCTGGCCGTCGATGCCGACCCTGACGCCAATCTGGCCTCCGCCATCGGATTACCCCCCGCCCTCCGTTCCCAGATCCACACCATCTCCACCGAACGCAAGCTGATTGAAGAGCGCACCGGGGCCAAGGTGCGCCAGTTCGGCCAGATGTTCAAAATCAATCCCGAAGTTTCCGACATCGCCGCGAAGTACGCGATCCCTTACGAGGGTGTCGACCTGCTGGTGCTGGGCGCGGTACAACACGCCGCCGGCGGCTGCGCCTGTCCTGAGAGCGTACTGCTGAAGAGCCTGGTTTCGCACCTGGTGCTGCGCCACGGAGAGATCGTGATCCTCGACATGGAGGCCGGCATCGAGCACCTGGGCCGCGGCACCGCCATGGGTGTCGACTTGATGCTGGTGGTGGTCGAGCCCGGCCAGCGCAGTGTGGAGACGGCCGAGCGCGTCCGCCAGATGTCCGCCGATCTGGGCATCGGCCGCTTCGGCGTTGTGCTCAACAAAACTCCCGATCCGGAAGAAGACAGCCGCTGGATCGCATCTGAGTTCGGCGCTGAGTACCTGCTCGGCGCCATTCCCCTGGACGTTCGCATAGCCCGGGCCGACCGGCAAGGCATCGCGCTGCTTGACCTGGGCTATCCCGAGTTACTCAACCCCTTTCGATCGCTTCAGAAAACCTTGCAGTCGATCTGCACCGAGAAGGAGAGCGTGTTATGAGCTTCGAGCCCTGCTGTTTAGCCACCGCCATCGGCAGTCTGCCTCACAAAGATCCGCAGCAGGCCGTCGAGGTCGTTCTGCGGAGCATCCCCAACGCCCCAATTTGGCCGCAGTTGCCCGCCTTTGGGCTTCACGAACAGATGGAGATCCAGTACAGCGAAGGCATTCCGCGCGTGGTCCTCGATAAGGAAAAGGGCCGCATGTACTTTGATACCACCGGCGACACCAGCGCCGACCTGGCAGAGTTCTACGAGAAGTTCTGTGCCGACGACCTCGAGGCCTTCCGCATCAGCCCCGACTTCTCCAAAGGCATTTACGCCATGGAAGCTGCTCTCAAAGCTTCCGGCATCAAGCCTCCCTACGTGAAGGTGCAGACCACGGGCCCGCTCAGCGTCGGGCTCAGCATTGTCGACGAGAAGAAGCGCGCCATTTACTACAACGCCGAGTTCGTTGACGTGGTAGCGAAAGCCCTGGCCATGAAGTGTCGCTGGCAGATTCAGAAGTTCCAGCCCTTCGCCGAGAAGGTCATCTGCTTCGTCGACGAGCCTATCCTGTCGGCCTTCGGCTCCTCCACCTACGTCAGCGTCACCCGCGACGACACTGTCGCCAAGCTGGGCGAAGTGATCGAGGCAGTCCATGGCGAGGGCGCTCTGGCCGGCGTGCACTGCTGCGGCAATACCGAGTGGCCCATCCTGATGGACGCCAACGTCGACATCATCAACTTTGACGCCTTTGACTACGGCGAAACCATTCTGCTCTATCCCGACAACTTCAAGACGCACCTCCAGGCCGGCAAGATGCTCGCGGTGGGGATCGTGCCCACCAACAGCGCCAAAATCCATGCCCAGACGGTGGATTCGCTGATGGCGAAGTTCTGCGCCCTGATCGAGAAGCTGGCCAAGGCGACCGGGCTGGATACCCAGCTTATTTGCCGCCAGTCGTTTATCACGCCGTCGTGCGGCACGGGATCGCTGCCGGTGGCCGATGCCGAGCTGGTCTTCAAGACGCTGCATGAGCTGAGCCTCAAGCTGCGCCAGGAGATTGGCGCCCCCGTGCTGGCCGGCAAGGCATAAGCGTAACCGCGGTGGGTGGGCGAGTTGCAGCCCGGCGTGCTGCTGATCTCCTTATCGTCCACCCGCCGCCGAGGACAGGTAGTCATGATTTTGGCAATGACAGGAAAAGGCGGAGTTGGAAAGACCACGTTGTCGGCCCTGACTTTGAGCTGGCTGGCGACGCACGGTGAGTCGCCGGTGCTGGCCGTGGATGCCGACTCCAACGCCAACCTCAACGAGGCGATGGGAATTAGCTACGCTGCCACCGTAGGCGGCATCCGCGAAAGCGCCCGCAAGGAAGCTACCCAGCTGAAGGGTGTCTCCAAGCAGGAGTTCCTCGATCTGCGGGTGCAGGAAGCTCTGGTGGAACAGAAGGGTTACGACCTGATCGTTATGGGCCGGCCCGAAGGCCAGGGCTGCTACTGCTTCGCCAACAATGTGCTGCGTGACGTGCTCGACAAGCTCGCCCGCAACTATCGCAACATCGTCATCGACAGCGAGGCAGGACTGGAGCACATCTCCCGCCGCACTCTGCTGTCGGTCGACTATCTGCTGATCGTTTCCGACTGTACGGTGCGCGGAGTTCGGACCGCGGGACGCATCTCGGCCCTGGCCGATGAAGTTGCCCTGCCCGCCAGACAACGCGGACTGATCGTCAATCGCGTGCCCGGAGGAGTTCTCCCCGAAGCCATTCTCGCAGCTGTCAAGGCTACGGGACTTCCCTTGCTCGCCAGCATCCCCTTGGACCAGGACGTTGCCGCCCTCGACGCGGACGGCGTACCGGTTTCCACCATTCCGCCGGAAGCCCCGGCGCGAATTGCCATCAACGATTTACTAGCCAGGTTGTTTCAAGCCCCACAGGAGAAACACTGATGGCGACCACAGGTCAAAAAGTTTCCGGGCAGCCGGTGTCCATGGATCAGGCAACCATCGAGATGGTGAACATTGCCAACGGCACCGAGGTGAGTACGGTCTTTGACCGTTTCCAGCTGCAAAAACCGCAATGCAAATTCGGCACCGACGGCGTCTGCTGCCGCTTGTGTCACATGGGACCTTGCCGTATCACGCCCAAAGCCCATCTCGGCATCTGTGGCGCCGATGCCGATACCATTACCGCGCGCAATCTGCTGCGTGAGATAGCGGCCGGCACCGCCGCTCACTCCGACCATGGCCGCATGCTGGTCCGCACCCTGAAATCCGTCGCCACCGGCACAGGCGGGGAATACAAGATCGCCGATTCCGGCCGCCTGCATGAAGCCGCCACTTTCTTCGATGTTCCTACCGAAGGCAAGGACGACCTGGCCATCGCCAGCGATCTGGCTGACTACTTCATGACTCAGTTTGCCTGGTCCGAAGAACCCAATACCACCTTGAAGCTGGCTCCGGAGAAACGCCAGGCGGTGTGGAAGAAGCTTGGTATCAGCCCCAATGGCATCGACTCCGCCGTGGTGGAGCTGATGCACCGCACTCACATGGGGGTCGACCATGACTATCGTCACCTGATCCTGGCCGGACTGAAGGGCAGCCTGGCCGATGGCTGGGTGGGCTCGGCCATCGCTACCACAGTGTCAGACATCCTTTTCGGCACTCCCAAGCCGGTCCGCAGCCGCGTCAACCTGGGCGTGCTGGCGGCCGACAAAGTCAACATCATCGTTCACGGCCATGAGCCTACGTTGTCGGAGATGCTGGCCGTGGCCTCCGGCGACCAGGAGTTGCTGGACTATGCCAAGTCCAAAGGCGCCACGGGCATCAACGTTGCCGGCATCTGCTGCACCGCCAACGAAGTCCTGATGCGTCATGGACTGCCCATCGTCGGCAATTTCCTGCAACAGGAACTGGCCATCCTCACCGGGGCCGTCGAAGTCATGGTGATCGATGTGCAATGCGTCATGCCTTCACTGTCGCAGGTCACCAAGTGCTTCCATACCAAACTGGTCTCGACCTCCGACATCGCCCACACCGGCGAAGCCGAGCAGATCGAATTCAACGTGCAGAACGGCTACGAGCAGGCCTCCAGCCTGATCCGCAAAGCCATCGATAACTACGCGAATCGCGACCAGAGCCGGGTACACATCCCCAACGAGTCGATGGAACTGGTGGCGGGCTTCTCCAACGAGACCATCTTTCACATGCTGGGAGGCCGCTTCCGCTCAACCTTCCGTCCGCTGAATGACGCCATTATCGATGGCCGCATCCGCGGCGTAGTCGGCATCGTGGGCTGCAGCAATCCCAAGGTGGTTTCCGATCACGGTCACGTGACCCTGGCCGAGGAACTGATCAAACGCAATGTGCTGGTGCTCGAAACCGGTTGCGCCGCCATCGCCTGCGCCAAGGCGGGTCTGCTGACCCCGGAATCGGCGCTGGCCAAGGCGGGCTCGTCGCTGCGCGAGGTCTGCGAGGCGGTCGGCATTCCTCCCGTCCTGCACATGGGCTCGTGCGTGGACAACAGCCGCATCCTGATGGCTGCCACCAACGTTCTGGCCGAAGGCGGCCTGGGCGAGGACCTCTGCGACCTGCCGGTAGCCGGCGCCGCGCCGGAGTGGATGAGCGAGAAGGCAGTCGCCATCGGCCACTACTTCGTGGCCAGCGGACTGTATGTCGTCCTCGGCCATCCCCTGTATGTCGAAGGCAGCAAGAACGTGCACGACTTCCTGTGCGAGGAAATGACCAGCATTACCGGCGGCCGCTTCGAATGGGAGCCTGACCCGGTGATTGCCGCTGACAAACTGCTGGCGCATATCGAAAGCAAGCGCGACGCACTGCACATCAACACCCAAAAAGAACGCAAGATGTACGACATGAAATCGAGGCGCGAACTGCAATGAGCAAGATCATCGCATCGTCGGCAATTCGCGGCGCGCATCAGATTGTGCGCGACGCCGAAGACTACCTGGCAAAAGCCATCGCGGCCAAGGGCATTGATTGTGCCGTGGGCTTTCCGGACACCGCTTACTCCCTGCCGGTCATCTACTCGCTCCTGGGCGAGCGCGTCGACCGGCTCTCGGACATGCAGAAAATTCTCGATGAGTGCATCCGGCTGTTGCCGGCCGTGCCCAGTGAGAGCCTATGGCTGCCGTATCTGGGTGGAACTCTGGATTCGGGCATCGCTACCTTGTTTGCCTTCGAAATCATCGAGGCCTGCAAATATCTCATCGGCCCCAACCCCATCGACGGCATCTGGCTGGGAGCGGCCAATGATGTCATCATCCGCGAACGTGGAGTGGAGTTCGTCGACGGCTCGGCCCCCGGCTTCGCCGCCATCGTAGGCGCAGCGCCCACGGTCGAACACGCCGTCCGCATCGCCCGCGAATTGCAGGAGAAAAACCTCTACGTCTTCATGGCCGGACACAGCCACGGCACTTCGTTCTCCGAGCAGTTGGCGGAAGCCGGTGTCGAATTGGGTTGGGACACCCGCCTGGTTCCCTTCGGCAAAGAGATTTCGGCCGCGGTCTACGCTCTGGGCTTCGCCAATCGCGTCGCTCTCAGCTTCGGCGGCGTCAAGCCCGGCGACTTCGCCCGCAATCTTAAATACAACAAGAACCGCACCTTCGCTTTCGTCATGGCGCTGGGCGAAGTGACGGAAGAGAAATATGCCGCCGCGGCGGGGGCCATCAGTTACGGCTTTCCCACCATCGCCGACACCGACATTCCTCAGATCCTGCCCACCGGCATTTGCACCTACGAGCATGTTGTCTCCAACGTGCCCATCGATCACATCGTGGAGAAGTGTCTGGAAGTTCGCGGCTGCAAGATCAAAGTCGCCAAGGTGCCCATCCCGGTGGCGTTCGGCGCGGCCTTCGAAGGCGAACGCATCCGCAAGGAGCAGACCTACGTCGAGTTCGGCGGCAACAAGACGCCGGGCTTCGAATACGTCACCACGCTCGATATTACCGAGGTCGAAGACGGCAAGATCACCGTGGTTGGCCCGGAAATCGACGACGTGGTAGTCGACCCCGACGCCAAGGACCTGCCGGCACTGCCTATCGGCATCTGGGTGGAAGTTGCCGGCCGCAAAATGCAGCCCGACTTCGAGCCCATTCTCGAACGCCAGATCCATCACCTGATCAATGGCGCCGAAGGCATCTGGCACATGGGCCAGCGCGATATCAACTGGATCCGCATCAGCAAGGCGGCCAAGGACAAAGGCTTCAAGATCCGCCACCTGGGCGAAATCTTGCATGCCAAGTTCCTCAACGACTATCCCGCCATCGTCGACAAGGTGCAGGTAACGCTGTTCACCGACACCAAGGATGTGACGGAGCGCATCGACATCGCCCGCCACTCCTACCGCGCCCGCAACGCGCGCATGGAGTCGCTCACCGACGAGAGCGTTGACACTTTCTACTCCTGCCTGCTCTGCCAGAGTTTTGCTCCCAACCATGTGTGCGTCATCACGCCCGAACGGCTGGGCCTGTGCGGCGCTTACAACTGGCTGGACGGTAAGGCGGCCTTCGAGATCGATCCCACCGGCCCCAACCAGCCGCTGATCAAGGGCGAGTGTATCGATCCGGTGCGCGGCCAGTGGGCCAACATCAACGATTATGTCTTCGCCAACTCCAAGCAGACGCTGGCTCGCTTCAATGCCTATTCCCTGCTGGAAGACCCCATGACCAGTTGCGGCTGCTTCGAGGCCATCGTGGCCCTAATGCCGGAAGTCAACGGCGTCATGATCGTGAATCGCGAATACCTGGGCGAGACCCCCGCTGGAATGAAGTTTTCCACCCTGGCCAACACTGCCGGCGGCGGCCAGCAGGTGCCGGGATTCGTCGGCGTCGGCAAGGCCTACATCACCAGCCGCAAGTTCATCTCGGCTGAGGGCGGTCACCGGCGCATTGTCTGGATGCCGAAAGAGCTGAAAGACTTTCTGCGCGAAGATCTCGACAAAGTCGGCAAGACCTTCGGCGTGGAGAACTTCACCGACATGATTGCCGACGAGGCGAGCGGCACCGATATCACCTCGGTGCAGGCTTACATGGAAAAGGTACGGCACCCGGCTCTGACAATGTGGGACATTACCACACCGTCAGAGGAAGCGGCTGCGGTCGATGCCGCGCGCGGGGCCACGGTAGAAGTTGCATCCGCTGGCGGAGGCGCCTCGACGACGACCGTCGCCGATACTGCTGTCGCGCTGGCCGAACCTCCCGCTGCGCCAACGTCGACGCCGGCCGCAACCACTGCCGCCAGTGCGGCAGGCACCAAGCCTCCGGTCACGAAGGCGCCATCTGCGGCGCCATCCGCTGGAGCTATTCCTCCCAGCGATGGCGTGGGAGCTCTGATCACGCTTCTGGAGCAACTCCGCAATTCGCCTCCGGCAACCGAGCTTCGTCCTGGGATGAGTGCGCAGCAACAACTGGCAGCGCTCCAGGCCTCTACTGCCATGCACCTGCTGCACGCCGGCGCCAACATGCTGCTGATGCAAACCGGCATGCTGGCCGCAGCCGCACCCGCGGTTGCTCCCGTCGAGGACGGCTGTCCACGCTGCTTCCCCGCGGACGATGAGCCGCAGGAGCCGAGAGGAGTTGCCGTCGTCACCCCGATTGACGCAACGCCCAAAGCTGCCGCAGCGCCTCGTACTCCCAGACCGTCGCTATCGGAAGCAGTCGAGCGCCCCATCACTTCCGCGGCCATCATGGTGCCCAAATCGGTCACCGTGGCCCCGGACAAAGCCAACGTGACGGTCCGCACGGTCACTCTGGGCGGCAGCGGTACTCGCACCTCGGCGGTCACTCTGGGAGGCGCAGAGGTCCTGCCCTTCCGTCACTACGAAGGCAATGTCGGCCACAAGCCGGTCATCGCGATGGAGGTCCTGGATAGCCCACCCAAGTCTTATCCTGACCTGCTGCGCAATGCTTATGGAGACCTGCTGAAGGATCCCAAGGCAATGGCCCGCCACCTGGTCGAGAAGCTGGGCGCGGAGATCATCAGCGTTCGCCTGGCCACTTGTCATCCTGACAATGGCGATATGTCTCCGGAAGCTGCCGGCGACATCGTGAAGGACGTTCTGGGCGCGGTCGGCGTGCCCATCATCGTGACCGGATGCAGCCACTACGAAAAGAACAACGCCCTGATGAAGCACATCGCTTCCACCTTTGCCGGAGAAAACCTGCTGCTGAACTGGGTGGAAACCGACAACTACAAGACCATCGCCGCCACCGTCATGGCTTACGGCCATTGCGTGGTGGCGCAAACGCCCATCGACGTCAACATGTGCAAGCAGCTCAACATCCTGCTGACCACCATGGGCGTACAACCTGACCACATTCTCGCCGATCCCTTGACCAGCTCCGTGGGCTACGGTCTGGAGTACACCTACTCGGTGATGGAGCGTATCCGGAGTTCGGCCTTTACCGGCGATCCCATGTTGGCCATGCCCTTGTTCGTGAATCCGGGCTTTGAGGTGTCGAAGGTGAAGGAGAGCCGCGCCCCACGCAAGGACTTCCCGCTGTGGGGAAGCGAGGATGAGCGCGAAGCTTTGCTGGAGATCGCCACCTCGGTTTGTTATCTGAACGCCGGAGCGGACCTGCTGGTGGTTTACCACCCCCTGGCTGCTCGCACCCTCAAGCGCAAGATCGACGAAATGATGTTCTGCGGTAAGTGAGGTGACCACAAAATGGCAATGACTGGTTTACAGATCTTTAAGCTGCTGCCCAAGACCAACTGCGGCGAGTGTGGTGTACCCACGTGCATGGCTTTCGCCATGAAGCTGGCCGCCAAGAACGCCGAACTTGCGGCTTGCCCTTATGCTTCGGAAGAGGCCATTAAAACTGTTGGCGCGGCCAGCAAGCCGCCCATTCGCCTGGTAAAGATTGGGCCGCCGGAGCGCGAGGTCCTGATCGGCAACGAGACCGTAATGTTTCGCCACGATAAGACCTTTGTTCATCCGACAGCTATCGCCGTCGCCTTCGCCGACAACGAGCCGCTCACCGATTGTGGCCACGGCATCGCCGGAGTTCGCGACTATTGCCTGGAACGCGTCGGCGAGGAACTGCGCATCAATCTGGTGCTGGTCGACAACTTCAGCGAGGAGGTCAAGCCCTTCGTCGATCTGGTGAAGACCGCGGCCGGTTCCACCGGCATGGGCATCATCCTGCGCAGCTCGAACCTGGAAGCTCTGGAAGCCGGACTGAAAGAGCTGCCGGGACAGCGGCCGCTGATTCACGCTGCCACCCCGGCGAATGCCGACGCCGTGGCTGCCCTGGCGCTGAAGTACAATGCACCGCTGGTGGCGCGTGCCGCCACCATCGACGAGTTGGTGGCGCTCACCACCAAGCTGGCCGGTCTTGGACTGAAGGACATCGTCCTCGACCTCCCCGCCGACAATCCCGCAGCCACGCTGCAATACAACACCATCATCCGCAAAGCGGCGCTGAAGAATTCCTTCGAGCCGTTGGGCTATCCCATCATCAACTTTGTCACCGCCCTCGACGACGCCTCCGTCGTTGCCGACGCCTCCACTTTCCTTTGCAAGTACGGCTCCATCGTAGTGCTGGATCGCGTGAAGCTGGAAGTGCTGCTGCCCCTGATGATGCTGCGGCAGAACATCTACACCGATCCCCAGAAGCCGATTCAGGTTGACCCCAAGGTCTACCCCATCGGCGAGATCGGCAAAGACTCGCCGGTGCTGGTCACCACCAATTTCTCCCTGACCTATTTCCTGGTTTCGGGCGAAATTGAAAACTCAGGCATCCCGGCGAACCTGCTGGTGGTCGATACCGAAGGCATGAGCGTGCTGACGGGATGGGCCGCGGGCAAGTTCTCCGGCGAAAAGGTCGCCAACGCTGTCAAGGCCAGCGGCCTGGAAGAGGGCAAACATCGCATCATCATTCCTGGCTATGTCTCGCAAATCAGCGGCGAAATCGAAGAAGGCTTGCCGGGATGGGAGGTGCTGGTTGGTCCCGGGGAAGCCTCGGACCTCGGCTCCTTCATGAAGATCCAGGCTGCGCGGTAATACCCTATGCCCTCTGTTCGCTTTCAGCCCGCCAATGTCGTGGCCGAGGTGCCGGTCGGGACGCTGATCAACGAAGCAGCGTTGCGCGCCGGCATCCTCGACCTTGAATTGCCGTGCGGAGGCGAAGGTTCGTGCGGGCTGTGCGCGGTGGAAGTCGTCGGCCGCAATGCCTCGGTTCTAGCCTGCCGGACGAAGGTCACCTCTGACATTGTGGTACGGCTGCCCGATCGCTCGCAGACCGGGGCGCGCGTCCTGGGAGACAGTCATTCCCTGATCGATCCCGCTCTGCTGCCGGACCGCGATCATCTCGCGCCGCTCTATCGCTATCAGCAGCTCACCGTGCCGCCGGCGTCCATCGAGGAGCACTATAGCGACTGGACCCGCCTGACGCGTGAACTCAGTCGCCAGGGCGGAGCTGCTCCCATTATGTGCGAGCTCGAGGTGCTGCGGCAGTTGGCCGAAGCCGTGCGTGCCTCCGACGGAAAGATTACGCTTGCCACCGAGGAATCTGTCTCTGGGTTGCGCGTTCGCGATGTGCAGCCCGGTCACCGCCTCGATCGCCCTCTCGGCCTCGCCGTCGATATCGGGACCACAACCGTGGCTGCGCAACTCATCGATCTCGCCGATGGATCGCTGCTGGCGACGCAGACTTCCTACAACCTGCAAATCCGCCGGGGCGCCGATGTGATCAGCCGCATCGATTACGCCCGCAACCCGGAGCGCCAGGAAGAACTCCGCAGCCTGGTGCTGGAAACCATCAACGGCCTGATCGGTCAGCTGACCCGCGCAGTCTCAATCGCGCCGCGCGACATTCGTGCCGCCTTCATCGCCGGCAACACCACCATGATCCACCTGCTGCTCGGCCTGCCGCCGCGCCACATCCGCGAGGCTCCGTACGTCCCGACGGTGAACTTCGTTCCCGAGCTGCGCGCCCAGGCTGTTGGCCTGGACATCGATCCCGAGGCCATCGTGGCCTGCGCCCCTGGCGTCGGCAGCTATGTTGGCGGCGACATCACCTCGGGTCTGCTGTGTACCGACCTTCCCACCAACAATCGCGATGTCTTTCTCTTCATGGATATTGGGACCAATGGCGAGATCGTGATCGGGAACGCGGATTGGATGGTGGCTTGCGCTTGCTCCGCCGGCCCAGCCTTCGAAGGAGCCGGGATCAAGTGCGGTATGCGCGCGGCGGAAGGCGCCATCGAACGCGTCAGCATCGGCGATGACGGAGTGGCCTTCGAGTACTCCGTGATCGGCGCCGGCAAGCCCGCCGGCATCTGCGGATCGGGCCTGATCTCGCTCCTCGGCGAACTCTTTCGCCAGGGAGTCGTGGATCGCTCCGGCCGCTTCTTCCAGCCGCCGGGCAGTGGCCGAATCGTTCAACACGAAAGCCGGCGTGCCTTCCTGCTGGCCACCGCCGAGCAAACCCGGACCGGCAAAGATCTGGTCATCACCGAGGCCGACCTGGAAAACCTCATCCGCACCAAAGCGGCGATTTATGCCGCCTGCTCGCTGGTGCTGCAAAACGTCGGCCTCACCTGGGATGCTGTC
>Ga0187847_10002347_pt1 | contig 15372 bp, 15 predicted proteins | sample June2016WEW_4_10_FD_132458 | JGI IMG/M metagenome (GOLD analysis project Ga0187847, IMG submission 132458) | Peatland microbial communities from SPRUCE experiment site at the Marcell Experimental Forest, Minnesota, USA - June2016WEW_4_10 | ecosystem: Environmental > Terrestrial > Soil >...
GAGTGCCTGCTCGGCGATAGGCCGCGCGTCCTGGTAGTCATGCATCCAGACGTGGTAGCCGGCGACTTCGGCTTCGCCTTCGGCGGCAGAAAGCGTTCGCACGGTAAATTGGTTGTCCTCCACACGAGGCAGATCTTTGAATACTGCGCTACTTAGCGTGGGGGATTGAAGATATTGATTAAGGCCATCGTAGAATCTCTTCGGATCCCCGAAGATTTCAGTGAACGCCTTCTCCTGATTCATTCCCTGGTCTAGGAGGGAGTAGAAATCGTCGAGCTTCCTGCCGCCTTCCATGTTTTTTCCAAACTCCATGTAGTGAATCATTCCCCACGCCTGCGCATAAAACATGAACCCGTTCACATTTTTCGCCCCTTTAGGCATTCTCATCATGACGTCAATGGGAATGAGAGGATTGCTCTTAAGCGTGCGCATGCGCGTGGTGGGAAAACCCAGTACAACTTCATCTCCCTGGAAGTGAGTGCTCCCGAAGAAGTCGGCGAAGCCCTCATCCATCCACATGGGTAGCCAGCGGGTATTCATGTGCAAAATGCTATGCACGTATTCGTGATAAATCGTATTGAAGCTGTTTTGCCATCCGCCAGTAAAGCTGTCTTCGGATTTGTCGCTGCGAAATACGGCGAATTGTTTTTCCCATCCTTCATGGTAAACGCCCAAAACGGCGGATGGGCTGCCGACACCAAAAATATGGTTCAACGATGACGCGCTTTGCCAGTCTTTTGGGGCGAACACCAAAAGAGGGGGCCCTGTATCGAGCTTGAAGCGCCTGATTTTGAGTTCAAAGACTTCGTGCATCTGCTCGAACTCGCGAGCCACATGGCGGGCGTCTTTCTCGCTACCGTTCGTCAGCACGCGGAAGTGCTGGCTCCGGATTTCGATCCAGGGTTTGTCGGCAGCGAAGGCCAAGACGGAGTTACACACGGCTAAGAGACAAAAGAGACGAAGAATACGGCACATGGTCGGGTATTGTGCCCAAGCCGGAGAGCGAAGTCAACGCTTTTGTCCCGGCTTTAACTACGGCCAGAGGGCCCTGGCCGCGGGAGCAGCGGCGGACGTGGGCAAAATCAGGCCAGCGGAACGAACGCCTTCGCGGTAAGCGAAGGCGTTGGCAGGAGTTTCAACGTTAAATCCTAGTGGCGTTTCTTTTTCGCGGCCTTCTTGGCCTTTTTCTTCGCAGCTTTTTTCGTGGGCTTCTTTGTGGCTTTCTTCGCGTCTTTCTTTTTTGCCGGCTTTTTGGCGGCTTTTTTCGCCTTCTTTGCCGGCTTCTTTTTTGCGGGACTCTTTTTTGCGGCTTTCTTTACCACGGCTTTTTTGGCTGCTTTCTTCTTGGCTGGCGCCGGTTTGGCAGCGGCAGGCCGTGGGGCCGGCGGCGGCGGGGTCACTTTGGGCGGAGGCAGGGGCTGCTCATCTTCTTCGTCTTCTGCTTCTTCAATAGCCACAGAAATAACTTCGGGTTCCTCTTCTTCTTCGTCCTCGAAATCCTCTTCCAGCGCGTCGCCGTAAGCGCCGCCGTCGCTGAACTCGTCGTCTTCATCGCGTAAGTAGAAGGTTCTTTCGAAATTCATTGCTCCTCCTGAACAGCTGACTGGAATTTGAACAAATAGGGCTGAGCTTTAAATCGATGGCTCTCCGGGGCGCGATTATAGCACGCAGTCCGAACCCGAGCCCGAGGACGTAAGTCCGGAACTCGGGTCCGATGGATTGGTTCTAACCCTTCGAAGCGGGGTAAGTCAATCGGTAAATCAAACGAAGGTGAGGGTGGAAGCCATCAGCGATTTTCCAGGATGTGCCTTAGATTACAGTGGCCGTGCAGGATGGAAACGACCTGTGTGGGTTTAGTTCCGGGCCTGTAGACAATCAGGTAGGAATAGACAGGAAGGAACTTTACAGAGGCATCCGTAAGGTATCTGCGCCAATGACCGGCATTGGGATGTGAACTGAGAAAGGCGATGCGATCAAGAATGGCCGACTCAACGCGGCTCGCCACTGTTTCACCGCTCCGCTCCTTGATATATCGCCAAATTTGGGCAAGATCGGTCGCTGCCTCGGGTGAGAGGACATACCGCGGCTTCATTCTGGCTGGGCTTTTAATTGGGCGAGATGCGGCTTTAGTTGATCTTCGGGGATTCCTTTGCCGCGATCGAGTTGGTCCAGGCCGCGTTGAATTTTGGCTTCATGTGCTGCACGATTTTCCAAAAGCCAGCGATCCTGTTCTTCCTGCGTATCCAGAAGACGAAGCAGAACCTCTTCCGCGTTTTGCGAACCTGTAGTCTGAAGCTGCTTCTCGATCCTGGCCTGCAGCTCACGATCGCGGATTTCAATATTCATGCTATGTTCCTGTCTCAATCGTAGTCCAGCGGCGACAAATGTCAACAATCCCCGCGGAAAGCGGGGTTTCTCGACTGTGCAGAGCCGCCGCTCCTATCAAAATTGTCGTTCCGACGAGCGTGGCGAGGAGGAATTTGGGGTCGCGGCCTAGAAGCAGGTTCCTCACCTTAAGGCGGGTTCGGAATGGAAATATGGATGACTAGGAGAGGGCTTTTTTCAACGCCCTACCGTATGTCCCGCAGAATCAGAATCATGCCGGGGCGAAGCACGGCCAGGTTGCCGTTATCCCGCTTGATCGCGGTGACGGTGGTGTGGTTGGTGCTGGCGATGGAAGTAAGGGTCTCGCCCTGCTGAACGCGATGGCGAACGACACTATTACTCGTACTCGCGCTATGCACGTTCTTTGAAGAATGTTTGCGCGGAGCCGCGGTTGAGGCGGATTCGACTGCGTTGGCGTTCGGCACCACGGGCAGATGCACGTAGAGGACGTGGCGTTTGCCCAAGCTGTCGCCTTTCAAGTGGTTCCAGCGCCGGACCATAGCCGGAGAAACACCGAAGTTGTCGGCGACTCGCTCGACCGTATCCCCTCGGCGGATTTTATAAACTGTCAGATGCTTGGCATATGCCTGAGTCGAGTCGGATAACCGCCGGCCCGGTTCGACGGGAATAATCAGCCTGTTGCCCGCCACCAGATCGTCTTTGTCTTGAGGCGAGTCCTCCTCATCAAAATGATTGGTCTGGGCGATGGCGCGCGGAGTTACGTGATAGGTATGCGCGATAGAGGCCAGAGTATCGCCGGGCGCGATCTGGTGATAACGCCACCAGACCCGCATATCTTCGGGAATCTGAACGATGGCGGTTTCATATTGCGCTCTCGTGCCCTGGGGCAGATGCAGTTCGTAGGCTTTTCCCGGCGGCGTGGTCAGGCGCAGAAGCGCGGGGTTCAGGTCTTGTAACGTTTCGGCCGGGACGTTTACGCATTCGGCGACGAGGCGAAGATCCACGGCATAGTCAATCGCAACCGTGTCGTACGGAACGGCGGACTCACGTTGCAGACCGCTCAAGCCATATTGCTGCGGGTTTTTGGCCATGATGGTCATGGCCAAAATAATTGGCACGTAATTGCGGGTTTCTTTGGGCAGCACGTTGCGATCGTAGAGCTGCCAGAAATCCGCGTAGCCGGTGCGCTTGACTGCGCTTTGCACCGTGCCAGGTCCGGAGTTATAGGCGGCCATGGCCAAATACCAATCGCCGAACTGGTTGTAGAGATCTTTCAGGTGGTGCGCGGCGGCGCGGGTGGATTTTTCGGGGTCCTGGCGTTCATCCATCCAGGGATTGCGCTCAAGACCGTAGCCTTTGGCGCGGCTGGCCATAAACTGCCAGATTCCTCGAGCACCGGCGCGCGAAAGAGCCGTGGGATGGAAGCCCGACTCGGCTTGCGCCAGATAAATCAAATCCTGCGGAACGCCTTCTTGCTTCAGGATGGTCTGCATCATTTCCTGATAGCGGCCGCTGCGAACAAGAGCGCGTTCGATGACACCTCGTCCGCGTGTCGAGAAATAATTGATGTAGCTGGCCACGGGATCGGTCAACATGAGCGGCAGATCGGAGTGAGTGGCTTTGAGTTCGGCCTCGGCTGCGGCTTTCACATTGGGATCGACTGGGTAAGCTACGTCATTGGTTTCGTCAATGGGAGCGGGCTCGGACTTCTGGGCGTCCTTCTGATCTTCCCCTTGAGAATCTTCGTTCTTGAGATCGGCGAGTTCGAGCTGGTTGACATTTTCAAGAATGCGGTTGAACTCCGCCATCAGGCGAGCGTCAGAGTGCAAGTCCAACGGGCTGCTCAACAGTAAATCGAAGGCGTGGTCGAAACTTTCCTGCGCGGCGTCGTGATTTCCGGCGGCATAGCTGGCTTGCCCTGCCTGATATTCTTTTTCGACCTGGGCGATGAGATCGGCGACCGGGTCGGCGGATTTGGATGGCACTGGCGGCTGAGGTTTCGCTTGCACTGTATCTTGTTCCGGGCGGGAGGCCGTATCAGATGGAGCCCGGCTGGCCGGAGGCGTAGCCTGCGCCAGGAGCGCGGGGGCATTTGCTTGCCGCGGCGGCAGGGCCGACATGGGCTTTTGCGCAGAGCCGCAGCTGCTGGCAACAATCGCGGCAGTTAGAACTCCCATAAGATGAATTCGTCTATATGCCATAGTTTGCTATGGGTTACGATTCTGCGGAGCCGAGCCCAGTTGCTCAGCGCCCTATTCGCGCAATTGGAAAATTTTATATGGGCGCAAGGGGAGGGTCAATGCCGAACGGCGAAATTTTGAGGTTACTTTGGGAATCTGAGGGGGTAATCGGCAACCTGGGAATTCCGCCTTCTGCGCGCAATGCAAAGACTGCCCATACCGCTGGGTAGCGAGATGGGCGTGTGCCAAACCACAAAAGTGACCTTGACGGGGAGCGCGAGATGAGGCGTGAGGCCCCGCCTGAACCTCTCAAATGTGTGACTTCTCATTTGGGACAAGTTCCATGCGGAATACTGGTGCGGAAAATCACCGTTTGTCGCTAATCGGCTGAGGTCCCACGGCTTTGCCGCTCCAATGCGAGCCGTCGTCCTCATCTCGATCTTCATTTTCATTGAGAAGCGGCGCGGCGATGCGGAGGGCTTCAACTTCAGTTTTGATTCGCATGATTTCTTGTTCCTTGGCTCGAATGACTTCGTGAATATTTTTCATGGCTTTCTCATTTGAATTTAGATGCCAACCCCCACTTCGTGAAAGTCACGAAAGGGCGAAGGTCATTTCTTCGATTTACCGGTTTTTCAATGTGCACGTGGTTTTTCAATGCCCCAAGTGGTAAGGATGCCCTTTCAAAATCGTGAATGCGCGATAGAGCTGCTCGAGAAGGACTATGCGGGCAAGCTCGTGCGCCAGCGTCATTTTGCCCAGCGAGAGCACGAGCATCGCAGACTTATGGGCGGTTTCAGAAAATCCATCTGCGGCCCCAACGGCAAAAACCAGCGGAAGATTTGTGCGTTCCTGGTAGGCGCCGAGCCACTGCGCCAGCTCTTCAGACGAAAATTGTTTGCCCCGGCTGTCGAGCAGAACCAGGGAATGCCGCGTCGGACGAGCATCGGGCGCGGCCAGTTTCAATACAGCAGCTTCGTCTTTCAGCGACGCACCCAGCGAAATGCCTTCGGCCTCGGCGTAATACGACAAGCGTTTCAGATACTCGTCGGTGAGCGCTTGAATCGCCGGCTCTTTCGTCTTTCCGATCCAGGCAATTTTGAGTTTCACAGCGGACCCGTGGGCTAGGCGGTGAGTTTGGACTTCTTTCGGGTTGTCTTTTTTGCAGCGGCGCGAACCTGCGTGGACTTTACGGCTGGCTTGGCCGCGGCTTTGGTTTTCGCTCTTGTGGGCTTGGTGAGCAGTTCAGCCGGTTCCAGCCGCTTCGCCGACTTCCACAAACGTTCCAAGTCATAAAATTTGCGCGCTTTTTCGTTGAAGACATGCACGACGAAATCCACGTAGTCGAGAAGAATCCATTCGGCCTGTTTGTAGCCTTCTATCTGATGGGGGTAAAGGCCAAGCTTTTTCTTGAGGCGCAATTCGACCTCATCGGAGATGGCCTGTACCTGCCGCGGATTAGTACCGCTGCACACCACAAAGTAGTCAGTGAAAGCACCGGAAGCCTGATCGAGTTCGAGAAGGGTAAGTTCTTCGGCTTTCTTCTCGAGGCAGCCTTCGATGGCCTCGGCAACTTGCTTCTTCAAATCGTTTTTCTTCATAGAGTGGAGTTCGGAATCCTCTTCATCTTCATCAGCGCCGACCTTCATTGTATCCGAGCCTGCGATTTCATTTGTCGGACAGTCAGCGGCTCTTATACAGCTCGCGCTTGCGGATGTATTCCGCTACTGCCGGCTCGACGAACTTGCCCAGCGCCTTCTTGGCGCGCACGGCGTCGCGAATCGCCGTGGCAGAGACCTTCTCGTTGACATCCTCGAGGAGATGGATAGTCACCCCGGGGAGAACAAGATCGCCCTTGGCGGAGTGTTTGGCAAAGGGTTTGATGACGGCCGGCGCGGGACGCAGTTTCTCAGGAAGAGAACTGGCGACGTCGGCCAAAGAATAACCGGGGCGGCTTGCCACTATGAATTCGCATTCGCGAAACAGCGCTTCCGACTCGCGCCACTTGCCGATGTCTTTGAACGCGTCGATGCCGATCAGGAGGAACAGTTTATCGCTCTTCTTGAGTGACGGCTTGAGGCGGCGCACAGTCTCGATTGTGTAATTCTCTCTGGCAGTGTCGTCTGGCGCTTCCAACAACGAAGGCACGAATGTTTTCTCCGTACTGGTCGCAAGTGAAACCATGGCATAACGATCGAAGTAGGAGGCCAGCGTGTAGCGTTGTTTGTGTGGCGGAATATTGGCAGGGACAAAATAAATGCGGCCGAGCGACCAAGGACCAGTGGCGGCACGAGCCAGCGCGAGGTGGCCGCGGTGAATGGGATCGAAGGTTCCGCCAAACAAGCCAATATTCATTAATCCGAACCTCGTCGATCCTGATCTCGTCGGCCCAAGCCCCGTCCCTTGGCTGATACCCACGCGAAAAGGTACAAGCACTGGACTGTACTCCCAACGCATCTAAGCGAGCATCGCTGGTAAACGTCGAGATGTACTACCGTTACTCGCGTGAGTTCCATACTGGGACTATTCTCAATTTGGTATGCGGCTGAAGCTTCCCCCACTTCTTCGCGCCCGTTTCATCGCACCGGCCCGGGCACCCATTCTGCGCTACGGCGTAGCCATTCTCAGCATCATCCTCGCACTGATTCCGGCGTTCCTGCTTTCGAACCTGGTGGAAAGCCGGTTGGTGGTATTTTCCGTCGCCATCATGGTCAGCGCCTGGTATGGCGGCTGGAAGCCCGGATTAGTCGCGACCGCGTTTGCCTTGACGGTCAGCGCATATTTCCTGCTAGCCGGGGCCCAATCTCCCTCCGAATTTCACAAAGCCATCATACATCTGGCGCTGTTTGTCTTTGTCGCGGCGCTCATCTGCTCGTTTAATGCAGCCTTGCGTTCGGCCCAGGAAGCGTTGCGGCGCTCGGAAATCAATTTCCGTTCGCTGGTCACGAACGCGCCCTATGGAATTTGCCGCTGCAATGCTGCCGGCGTTTTGCTGGATGCGAATCCGGCGATGGTGCGAATGCTCGGCTACACCTCGACAACCGGTTTGGTCGGTAGCAATCTGGCGGGCCTCTACGGGGACGCGCAGCAATGGTTTCTTGTGGCGGACCACATTCGTTCGCGGCAAGAGTTTACGGGGATGACGGCGGAGTGGGCGCGCCGGGATGGAAATGCCATCAGCGTGCGTTTATCCGGGCGGACGGTCGTTGGCCGGGACAATGCTCAGAACGGCGGTCAGAACACCGGCCGGAATAGGGGCCAGAACGAAGACCTGATCTTTGAACTTTACGCCGAAGACGTGACCGAGCAGCGGCGGTTGGAACAGCAACTGCGGCAGGCGCAAAAAATGGAAGCCGTAGGACGGCTTGCCGGAGGCATCGCACACGACTTCAATAATCTGCTAATGGTGATCTCGGGCTATTGCGAATTTCTTTTGGAGCGAATTGGGCCCGATCCTGCCTTGCGCGGGCCAGCGCAGGAAATTGCGAATGCGGCGAACCGCGCGACGTCGCTGACCAAGCAACTGCTCGCATTCAGCCGCAAGCAGATGCTTGCGCCGAAGGTGCTGGATCTCAACGCGGTGGTGACGGAAAACCTGAAGATGCTGAACCGCCTGATTGGCGAAGACATTGATCTGCTCATGGTGCCCGGGAGCGAGTTGGGTGCGGTAAAAGCAGATCCGGGCCAAATTGAGCAGGTCATCATGAATCTGGCGGTCAACGCGCGCGACGCAATGCCCCGCGGCGGGCGGCTGACCATTGAAACATCGAACGCCACGCTGGATGAAGACTACGCGCGGTTGCACACGCCAGTAGCTCCGGGCGAGTATGTGATGCTCGCCATCAGTGATACGGGCGTAGGCATGGACGTGGAGACGCAAAATCATGTCTTTGAACCCTTCTTCACTACCAAGGGCCACAAAGGGACGGGCCTCGGGCTTTCGACGGTTTACGGAATCATCAAGCAGAGCGGAGGTTACATCTGGGTGTATAGCGAAAGCGGGAAAGGCACGTCCTTCAAGATTTACCTTCCGCGGGTGAGCGCCACTGGCGAGACGATCCATGTGCAACCGCCGGAAACGGCCCCGGTGGAGCAAGGCCACGAAACAATTCTCGTCGTCGAAGATGAAGTGAACCTGCGCCGGCTGGCGCGGCAGTATCTGGAGAAGCAGGGATACACGGTACTCGAGGCGGTGGATGGATCTGCGGCCATCAATATTTCAAGTTCGTATCCCGGACCGATTCATCTGCTGCTGACTGACGTGATCATGCCCGGAATGAACGGAAAGGAACTGGCGGAACGTCTGACTGCGTTGCGTCCTGAGACCCGCGTGCTCTACATGTCTGGATACACGGAGAATGTGATTGGCCACAACGGCACGCTGGATAACGGCGTCACGCTGTTGCCCAAACCCTTTACCCTGCCCGCGCTCAAGGCCAAAGTGCGCGAGATGCTGACTACACCAACGCCGATGGAGGTTGCCATGTCCGCTCAAGCTGCAAGCCAGTCTGTTCATACCAAAACAAAACTCTCGCCCTTCCGCGCCCAGCGTTTTCAACTACACCTGCCCCTGAAATACCGCCAACTCGGCCAGAATGATTGGCGCAAGGGTACGACCGAGAACATCAGCCGCTCAGGATTGCTTTTCCATGCCGAAGAAGCGCTGGCGCCGAATGCATTGGTGGAGATCAATCTCGTGCTGCCGCCGGAGATTGCTGGATTGTCAGCGGCCGAAGTGGTTTGCCGCGGCGAAGTGGTGCGTAGCGCCGACGAAAACAGCCCGCGGGGCATGGGACCGGCGATGGCAGCGAAGATTTTGCAATATCACTTTCAGCATGGGGCATTGGTTCCGGAGGCGTAGGATCCTCTATCCTCGCGGGGGCGTTTACTCAGGGAAGAGTTTCGGAAGATGAGGGTTGTGATTCGCGTTTGACTTGTTCCACTTTGTCGGCCATGGCGAACTTTAATTCTTCGATGCCCTGACCAGTAACGGCGGAAATTTCGTAAAAATCCAATTTCCTCTTCTTGGCGAAGCGCTTGAGTTTGGCCAGTTTGTCTTTATTTGCGACGTCAATCTTGGACGCGACCAGGATCAGCGGTTTTTCTTCAAGATGAGCGCCGAAGCTGGTCAGCTCATTCATGATGACTTCAAAATCCTGCACCGGATCCGGGCGGCCGCTGCCGTCGGACACATCCACAAGATGCACAAGCAATCGCGTGCGTTCGATGTGACGCAGAAACTGCGTGCCCAAGCCCGCTCCCTCGTGGGCGCCTTCAATAAGACCCGGAATGTCGGCGACAACGAAGCTGCGGCCTTCATTGATATCACCGACTGTAACCACGCCAAGATTCGGTTCCAATGTTGTGAAGGGATAGTCCGCAATCTTGGGCCGCGCTGCTGAAATCCGGGAAATCAGCGTCGATTTGCCAGCATTGGGAAAGCCCACGAGTCCGATATCCGCCAGCAGCTTCAATTCAAGCCTGAGGGTGTGCTCTTCGCCGGGCCGGCCATCGTCATGCTCCCGCGGCGCCTGATGGGTGGAAGTGGCAAAGCGAGCGTTGCCGCGGCCGCCACGCCCGCCTTGGGCAATGATGATCTTGTCGTCCGGACTGGAAAAGTCATGCAGCAACTGGCCGCTCTCGAAGTCGTACACCATGGTCCCGACAGGCACTTTCAGAACAATGTCTTTCCCTTGCTTTCCCGTGCAGTTGGAGCCCATGCCGTGCTGGCCGCGCTGGGCTTTGTATTCGGGATTGAAGCGGAAATGAACGAGGGTGTTGTGGCGCTCACTGGATTCCATGATGACGTCGCCGCCGTCCCCGCCATCGCCGCCAGACGGGCCGCCGTTGGGCTCAAATGCCTCGCGGCGGAAAGCCACGCAGCCGTTGCCGCCGTCCCCCGCTTTGATCCGAATTTTGGCCTGGTCGATAAACATTTTTATGAAAACCGCTAATGGCAAGTGCCCTTGTTAAAGCATCTGCGGCCCTTCAACCTTGACGAAAAAGTCTGTGCCGCCCCGGAATGCACAGCCTTTCACTTCAACAAAAAAGCCTCGGCCTGAAGGCGAGGCTTGATGAAATCTTACTCTGAAATCTTCGCGGACAAGAGTGTCCGCGCCGCACGAGCTGATTTACTTCGCTTCGACCGGCTCGACCATCACATATTTGCCCATCTGGCCGCGATCCTTGAAACGGATGACGCCGGTGATCTTAGCAAATAACGTGTCGTCCTTGCCGCGTCCTACATTGAGACCCGGCTTGACGCGGGTGCCACGCTGGCGGACGATGATGGTACCACCGGGGACGAGCTGTCCGCCGAATGCTTTAAATCCAAGCCGTTGCGCGTTGGAGTCGCGCCCGTTTCGTGATGTTCCCTGACCTTTTTTATGTGCCATAACTCTCTATCCTTAAGTTTCAAGGTTTCGCGTTTCAAAGCTTCAAGGCTAGAAACCCCGAAACCTGTGAAACTTTGAAACCTGCTTGTCTTACTTCTTCTTTTTCTTTGCGGCCTTTTTAGTGGCCGTTTTCTTCGCGGAAGCTTTCTTGGGCGCGTGACTTGCGGTAGCGTGACTTGCGGTGGCGCGCTTGGCCGAAGCCTTCAGGCGCGGACCGGTCTTTGCCTCGGCCTCAGCTTCCGCTTTTTTTGTCTTCACGGCCTTCTTCGGCAACTCCGGCGCACTGAACTTCTTTCCATCGAAGGCGATTTCGGTGATGCGGACGGCGGTATAGTTCTGCCGGTGGCCGCGCAGCTTCTTATATTGCTTTTTGCGTTTGTAATGGAAAACGAGGATTTTCGCGGCGCGGCCCTGTTCGACCACTTCGCCCAGCACGCGCGCTCCGGAGCCGGGGACGCCGATCTTACCCTCGCCGCCAGAAACCGCCAGAATGTCGCCAAACTCTACTTGTCCGTCTTTGTCGGCCTGCGTTTCGAGCCGAACCACGTCTCCGGGCGCCACCCGGTACTGTTTACCACCGGCGCGGATGACCGCGTACATACCCATGCCTCCCACTAAAAATTCGTTCCTGCGCGCTTAAGCGCGTCGGGAAATCCTACAGATTTGCTGTGCTTGCCGCGTTCCGCCCCGGAGCATCTAGACTTTCGAACATCTAGACTTTAGAACGTCGGGGCAACGAAAGCGGACGGCGCCAGAACGGAGCCGCTCATATCCTATACAGGCACTATGCAGGGCAACCCTATGATTCTATCGTGCGCTGTGGAAAAGCGTCAAACCGCTACGGTCAATCCTTTTTGTGGGGCTTGGAGGAGAAAAGAAACTGGACTCCGAAGTAGCCGATAAAATACGACTGATTGCTGCCGGCGGGTTCAAAACTGCGGCCGGCCATGCCAAGCAGGATCACAGAGGGGCGTAACTTGTAGCGGCCGCCGAAGTCGATCGTGGGTTGGTTCTCTGCAGTGTGGAAGATGCCGGTGTTGTAGAGTTCCACGTCTCCTTCCAATCTGGACGTGAAATCGTGCCCGATGACGAGGCCGGTGAGCCAGCCGTCCGGGCCTCCGTGAACAAATTGATAACCCAGTTCGTAATCCACGTCGAAGGGCCCGACTTTCTTTGTAAATTCTGCGGGCAGGAGAAATGTATTGGTTGCGGGAGTAATACCTCGACTAACGGCGTTATTGGGGTCGTTGAGGAAGAGCTGGGGAAAGACTGAGACCTGTAAGCCATCTTCTCCAGCATCATAGAACCGCCATTTGACGCCGGGATTGGATTGTCCCAGGCCGTATTCCGCGCGCGAGTTGGGATTTTGGACCCGCAACCAGGCATTTTCGTAAGTGAGCTGGATGCGATCCCCCAAGCCGAAATTGATGTCAAGGTCGGGTACGTGAGAGACAGATTGATTGCTGTAGAGATAAGGAATGTAACCTACATTGATTTCCCAGTTGAGATTGCCTGGCGTTCCGGGATCGTTGGTGTAATAGGGCGGCCCTCCTTGCGCCAGTGCGGGAATGGCGGCAAGGAAAACAAGAAACAAGAGAACGATGCTCGAAACTTTGCTATTGAACATTGGCATGCGTAGCGAAAATTCGGATACGAAGCAATCCCTCCAAAATACGGTAACAAATCTCGCAGTTGGGCTCGCTTTGAAATGGGCCGATTGACAGGATTTCCAGAGTCAATACGCCTTCGCAAAGAAATATGCCGTCATTCCGGTGCCGACGACAATCACGAAGTAGCGGATCCAGAGCGGAGGAAGACGCTGGGCATAGTGCGCGCCGAAATAGCCGCCGACGATCGCGCCCACAGTCATCACGATCGCTTGCGGCCAATAAACAGCTTTGGCCAGAACGAACGTCACGACGGCCACGCCATTGATGACAAAGCCCATCACGCTTTTGAGGGCATTCATGGCGTGGATGTCGGTCATTCCGAGGGCGGCAAGCATGGCAAGCATGACGATGCCCATGCCGCCGCCGAAATATCCGCCATAGATGGCTACGGCAAACTGGAAAAGAGCGGCGCCGGTCAGCGCGGAAGTACTGGCGTCGTGCTCGATGCCCGCACGTTTGCCGGCGAGCTTCTTGCCAAAAGCAAATAGCAAAGTCGCGCCCAGAGTCAGCCAGGGAAGAACCTGCATGAAAGTGTGCGCGGGAGTCTTAATTAAGAGATACGCGCCGAGAATTCCACCGATGAAGCTTGCAATCAGAAGGGGAATAAAAACTCGCCGGGCCATGTTGAGCTTGCTGCGGTAAGCGCCCCCACTGGCAGCTGCGCCAGTCCACAGGGCGACAGTGTTCGAGGCATTCGCCGGAATGGGCGGAACGCCAACGAACAACAGCGCAGGAAACGCGACGAAACTTCCTCCGCCGGCAACTGAGTTGAGCGCTCCGCCGATGACTCCAGCGGAAAACAAAAAAATGGCGATAGAGATAGTCAAGATTTAGTTTGTATCATAGCTGCGTAACGGCGAGGCCCTACGCTCGCGGAAACTTTAAATCGTTTCCAGTTCTTCCACCGTTCTTTCATTGCTTACGTTTCCCGTGTTTAGCGTGCCTTTCGGCTCAATCAGGACGATGTGCGTCTCTTCTTCGGCCATGGGAAGATGCTCCACGCCGCGTGGAACGATGAAGAATTCTCCGGGGAAAATTTCGACGTCGCGGTCGCGCAGCCGCATGATCAGCTTGCCCTTGGCGACGAGGAATAACTCATCTTCGTTCTCGTGATGATGCCAGACGAATTCGCCTTGAATCTTGCTCAGCTTCACCTGGCAATTGTTGAACTCGCCGACAATCTTTGGAGTCCAACGCTCGCTAAATTTTGAAAATTTCTCCGCAAGATTCACTTTCTCGTTGACCATATGTCCCTCCGTGCGTCTTTAGACTGAAGTTAAAACGTTTGCGCCGCTTTTATTTTGTTGCGGTGCACATGTGACCTCGATATCCTCAGCAGTTCCTTGCAAGGGGCATTTCATGACTAAGAAGATCGTAGTTCCAATCGCATTTCTTTTTATTTTTATTGTTCCAGTCCTATTTGCGCAGCAGCCTTTGTCGGCCACGATCGAGAAGGGGCATTTTCAGCTGCACAAGTTTGAGCAGCCCATCGGCGACGAGAACTACGAAATCACTCGAACGCAGAACGGCGTCTCGGTGAAAATTGATTTTAAGTTCACAGACCGGGGAACTGCGGTTCCACTGACCGCGACTTTCCGGGGCGCGGCCGACCTTACGCCGCAGGAATTCGTCATCAAGGGGAAAAATTCACGGCAATCCGAGATTGATCAGGCGGTTGAAATTGAATCCGGCAAGGTTCGCCTGCGTGACCGCGAAAAATGGGCTAACGCGTCGGCTGCGCCGAAGTTTTTCACGATTGCGGGTTACGCTCCGACGACCATGCAGATGCTCATGGTTGATTACTGGACGACTCACGGCTCGCCGGCGTCACTCGCGACGCTGCCGAGCGGAGCGGTCAAGATAGAGCCCCGCGGTGATGACAACATCTCTGTGAATGGAAAGTCGGAAAAGCTCTCCCGCTATACGGTTGAAGGCCTGATTTGGGGGCGTGAAACGCTTTGGTTCAGCGGCATCAATCTGGTCGCAGCCATCACGACTGACGCCGAATTCGACCACTTTGAGGCCATCCGCGATGGATACGAAAGCGCGCTCGGAGATTTCGTCGCCCGAGCCGGCGCCGACAATATGGCAGCACTGGCTGAAATCTCAAAAGGTATTTCGGGTAGCCACGCAGAGACGCTCGCGCTCGTCGGTGCAACGTTGATCGACGGCACTGGAGCCGCGCCAGTGGCGGATTCGGTAATAGTGATTGAGAAAGGCCGCATCACCGCCGCTGGGCCGCGATCGCAAGTAAACATTCCCGCGAATGCCACCGTGATCGACGAAACCGGCAAGACCATTCTGCCCGGCCTTTGGGACATGCACGCGCACTTTGAGCAGGTGGAGTGGGGGCCGATATATCTGGCGGCTGGAGTGACGACCGTCCGCGATTGCGGCAACGAGTTTGAATTCATCAAAGCTGCGCGTGATGCCATCGCCGATGGGCGCGGACTTGGCCCACGCCTGCTGCTGGCTGGAATTGTGGATGGGACTGGCAAATACACCATCGGCGTAAACCGCGTGGATACGCCCGAAGAAGCCAAAGAATGGGTGAATCGCTACCACGATGCTAACTTCCAGCAGATGAAGATTTACAGCTCGGTGAAACTCGAGGAAATAAAAATCATCGCCGATGAAGCGCACCGCCTGGGCATGACCGTCACCGGCCATGTGCCCTTTGGGCTCAACGCCTTCCAAGTCATCAACGCCGGACAAGACCAGATCAACCACATTCACTACATTGCCGACATTCTGCGCGCGCCGCTGCCGCCCGATGCCAAA
>Ga0187847_10002352_pt1 | contig 15360 bp, 7 predicted proteins | sample June2016WEW_4_10_FD_132458 | JGI IMG/M metagenome (GOLD analysis project Ga0187847, IMG submission 132458) | Peatland microbial communities from SPRUCE experiment site at the Marcell Experimental Forest, Minnesota, USA - June2016WEW_4_10 | ecosystem: Environmental > Terrestrial > Soil > Wetlands...
CTGTTGTTCCTCAAAGAACTTCCGCGCCCGCTCTGACCCGCTCCAGCTTCGGCGAGTCAGGTCCATCGCCAGTCGCACTACGCCCCGCGACTCCGCGCTCGTCGTTTGTTCCCACAAAGCCGCAACCACCGATTGCAGTGACGCCCCCGCCGGGAAAGCACTCGCGCGGAACCTCGCCCGCAGCTGTTCTTCCAGAAGTGCCATCGCCATTTCCTCAATGGCATCGCGCCCGCCGAAGTAGTGGATCAGCATCCGTTTGCTGCTCCCGACGGCCTTCGCCAGGTTGTCCAGACTAAGCTCAAGCGTTCCGGCGCGGATGAAAGCGGCCAGACAGTTTTCCACTAATTGTTCCCGGTTGGGACGCGGGTTTTTTTTAAGGGGCATCTTGATTAGCTAATGTACCATGTGGTACAACGGTTCATGTACCGAGTGGTACATCATCTCGATACTCAGGAGCACCCATGAGAATGCATGAGAATGCATGACAATTTGCTCTTCACGACGTTCGGCGCAGCCTTTTGGATACTCGGGACGATCTGGTATGAACTACGCGGGCACCATGTGTTCGAAACCACGAGTCAACGCTACTGGATCAACTTCGTGCTCACTCCTGTCTTGACCGCGGTGATCTGCATCCTTTTACTCCGGTGGCGCCATGTCCCGGCGGCAGAGTGGCCCGCGGCTGCCCTGCTAATTGCTCTCCCTGGCATGTTCGGGGAGGCTGTGCTTCTGTCCCGCTTCGCCAGTCTGATGCCGCGGATGCATCCGGAAACGGCGGGGAAATACGGAGCCTTTCTCTTTGCCAGCTATGCCCTGTTTCTAACGATTGCCGAGATCATCGCCGTGCGAGCGCCGGCAGGATCGCTCACCCGTTAGGCCTATGCTTTTGGGTGGCGCAGCGGTTTACCGCTGCGATGACCGTGCTTTTTTCAGTGCCGGCTTTAGCCGCTGGGGCAACGCGCCCCGCTCAGCGACCCGCTTCGAAGCGGTAGCCGATTCCCCTCAGCGTCTTCAGGTAGCGCGGATGCCGTGGATCGCTTTCGATTTTTTCCCGCAGTCGCCGCACAAAAACGTCAATCGACCGCGGCGTCACAAACGACCCTTCTTTCCACACCGCGTCAAGCAACTGGTCGCGAGTAAAAACGCGTCCCCGGTGCCGCGCCAGGTATTCCAGCAGCCGGAATTCGCGCACCGTAGTCAACACATTCTTACCGCTTACGCGAACCGTCATCGAAGCAACGTCAATCTCCAGATCTCCTAGTTGAATCGTCTCAGAACTCGGCGCCTCTGGAGGAACGCGGAGAACGTTGCGGACGCGCGCAATCAGTTCCCGCGGACTGAACGGCTTCGTGATGTATCCGTCTCCGCCAACGTCGAAGGCCTGCAACCGGTCCGGTTCCTGCGTTCTCGCCGAAAGAAAAATGATGGGCGTTTTGGACAGTTGTTCGTGCTGGCGAATCTGGCGGCAAAGATCGAACCCGCTGATCCCGGGCAACATGATATCGAGAAGAAACAACGCCGGTTGCACCCGGGCGGCCATGGGAACCACGGGCGCTCCGGAAAAAAAAGTAGAAACCTCATATCCAGCCGTCCGCAAGTTGTGCTCAATCAGTTGCGACACGTCCGGATCGTCCTCCACGACGTAGATGAGATCCGGGTAACGCGGTTTCCCTGCTGCCGCCAAAGTTTCCATCGCCAGAAGGAGAGCCTCACGCTCTCGAAAGCTGCGTTCAGAAAGGGTTTTGCTGGGAGATTCCCCCTCTTCACCATAGCGGCGCTGTGTTGCAGCAATGTTGCGCCAGTGTTAAAGGAGCGTTAATTCAAGCTTGTTAAAAAGGAGAGAATTGATTCGATCGAGGTATCCGCACTACGGATGTGGTGGAGCAGACGCGGCGCTCGTGGATGTTCCCGGCTCCGCAACAGCCTGCAACTCATGCTGAATCCATTGCAGATTCTTACCGTCCGCAAAAGCTGCCTTGAACTCTTCCATATTCTTGTAGAGCATTAGGCTCGTGCCACTGGGAGCTGCCGCCCGCAACTTTTCTTTGACGTTCGGGGGTGTGTTAGTGTCGAACAGTTCATGATCAAGCCGTAACTTCTTCGCCTGAATCTTCGGCAGCCACTCCAGTGGCTCCAGCGTAGCCACCTTCTTCAAAAACTCCGGCTTCACGTACTCAGCCCGTTCGTTTTCCGGCACAAAAGGAGATGTTGCCATCCAGGTGGGCCAATCGCCCCACGGATCCAGGGCCTCGAGTACCTTGATGCGCGGATCGACCGCCGATGCAAGAATCGCGATGCTAGCTCCTGACCCTTGCGCGAACATCCCCACCCGGTTCATGTCGAGATCGTCGCGCGTAGCCAGATAATTCAGCACCATTTGTACATCGTGAGCCGACGTCGCCAGGCTTTCCTGCAGTTCACTCAGGAACCACTCCTTCAGGGGACGGTCGTGGTACCGGTGTCCAGTAAGCGCCGAAACAAAACCGACCGCGGCGCAGCCATCCCGCGTTACCAGCGCTTCAAAAGCGTCGTTCTTGAAAACATCCGTACTGGTCGGATACCCGTAAAGATAAAGAATGACCGGAGGCTTCTTCACGCCCTTGGGTTTCATCACGTAAAGGTCAATCGGATCGCCCGCTCGCCACTGCACCCGCAGGAGTTCCAGAGTGTAGCCAGGATAGTCGCTAATAAACTCCAGCGGCCGAGCCGGCATGAGATGGCTCGTGGTCAACGCGGGCGAAGTCCAATCTTCCTGCGAACCCTGAAAACGAGTGTCGGCGGCATTGGCCGCAGGCCGAGAAGCCGGCAAGAGTTGAGCCGTCCCGCTCCGCGCTAAAAATAGCAGGATGCTTCCGAGCGCAAGCGCTTTTGTAAATCTGCTCGACAAAAAATTGGACATCGTCGCTTTCTCAGATTTTGAATCTTCGTGCCGTAAAAGCAACGAAAGGAACGTCACCGACGAGCATACCGTCCCAACATTAATATTCTGTGACTTCCCTGCCGCTCGACATTGCGCAACCGCTCGCCGCATCCGGCCCGAAGTCTGCTCCCAGGAAAAACCGTAGGACCAGAACGAAGAGGGCGGGCCTATGAACGCGCCCGCCCTCCCGGTTCAGAAAAGCATTTGGCTCCGCTTACGGCCGAACCTGTAGACCTTGCTCACCCTGCACATTCTGCGTAGTGGTTGAGGTCGACGTGAGGATCTCGCCGCCCAAGTCTCCACCCGCCTCAGTTTTCCCAGAGTTTACCGGCGCCGCGCCAATTAGGTCACCGGCCCCGTCGTACTGCTGGTAGTGCGAATGCACGATCGTGAGGCCAGGATCGGTGATTCCACCCGCCGTTGTTTTCACGAATGGGACAAAATCGGGCACCGAGGTGACAACGAACTCCTGCGCCACCTTGACCAGGGCCTCTGCGTTCTTCAGCGGGGTTCCATTGCTCACAACCCGGATCAGCGACCACGCCGAGTAAGTGCCATTGCGCAGGTTCGGGAACGACAAGCCGCCAGCCCAGATTTTGTTTTCGGGACACGGAAATGCTCCGCTGCAAGACGCCGGCAGGTTCGCCGCGCCTGGCAAAGTTCCGCCCGTGGCAGGCTGACCCGGATCGTAGCCGAGTCCGGTGGAATTCTGTGGCCCGTAGCTCGCGAAAATGGGATCCACATTGTTCAGCGTAATGTAACCGTAGCTGGTGTTGTTGGCGATCGAACTGAAGTTGCCGTAGCTGAAGACACCGTAGCCGATCCCGTCGGTGCCACCGAATTTAGCGGCTGAGTTCTGAACAGCCTTGGTTTCTTCGCTCGAACCAATCGCGCGATAGCGTGCCCCCAGACCATTCAAGCAGGTTCCCGACTGACCCGCGAGCGGGTTGTTGAGAACTCCACCTACATACACATTGGATTCCTGGCTCAAGCCGAGAACGGCGCCAGTGCCCGTCCCGGTGTAAACCGTGGGACCACGGAACACAGTAGCTTCCGCGACATTCCCTTGCCCGGAAATGCCCTCATTCAGGAAGATGTTAATCGCCCCGGCCGGCAAACCAAAAGCGCTGGCATCGCAGTTGGTCCCCGAGAATACTTGCTGCAACTGGGACGGAGATGCATTGGTCAAATTGGTGAGTTGACCCTCATTGCGCTCGTCGATGAATACCAACGGCGCAGCTCCCACTTCCACAACTGTATAGGCAGGAATCGACGTACCGCTGATCGGATCCTTACCCTTGATGTTGAATGCGAGGACATTCGCGGTAGCGGTGCTGCCCGGGTAGCCGCTCTTGACGGGAGTGCCCTCGTACGCGCCAGACGACGCACCGAGGCCTTCCACGGGACACGCGCCCGAGGCGTTCACTGGGTTGTAACCAAGGCCGTCGAGCCCGTCGCTAGCCGCGCCGCCATAGCTTCCAGCGCCGATGATCGAGTTCACGCGGCAGGTAAGGAATGCAGCATCTTCCGGACGTTCAAACGTCGCTGCGACATTCGTGGTAAGTCCGGTCGTGAACAGAGACTGCACACTGGAGGGCAAAGCCGAATCTGCACCCCAAAAGGCGGTGGAGATCTGCTGCGAACCACTGCCTTGTAGATTGGCTAACGTAGCGCTTACACCGCACTGCGGTTGAGCAAAGTAGCAGCGGGTACCGACGATGGAATCAACCTTGGTAAAAGACCACACCTTGGTGGCGGTGGAATTCCAAACAATCCAGAGCGTGCCCGCATCCACATTGGCGGGGCTCACGCGATTGTCAGTTACGTTGATTACATTGGAAGCGCTCGTCCAGTGGCCGGCACCTGCTCCAGCCTCCTGATACGCCGCCAATCCCAAACTCTGCCACGCGGCAGATGCGCCCACGATCGTAACCTCTACCGTCTGCGCCTGCGCCACGACACCCACCGCCACGGTCAACAACAAAACTGCAAAAATTGATTTCCTGCGCGACATAGTGATTTCCTCTCTCCTGGTTTCCAAATGAGGTCCCGTACCACAGGGGGGAGCTGCACGGGCCGGCTGGACCGGGTTCGAGAATAAAACACAGTACATATTATGTCAACTATGTCGATCGACATTATTTCATTTGAGACAATGCTGCAGATCTATACCCAAACAATCCCAAGGGCGCTCGCTAACAACAATTAATCTCTATTAACTTTATCTAGACGAGTAGGAAATACTTTGTCGACAAACTGCAACCATGCCGGCATAAATACAGGGGACAAAGAATTTTACTTCCCCGCAATAGGAAAAGGGCAGACCAAGGTTGGTCCGCCCGTTGTTGACCGGTTCGGTGAAACCGGCTTAGGTCCGGTTACGGTCGAACCTGCAGCCCCTGGTTTCCCTGCACTTGCTGCGTGGGAGAACTAGTCGAGCACTTACCGGAGACGAAGGGTACGATCACGCCGCCCATGTCGCCGCCAGCCTCTGCTGTACCGCAATCCACAGGAGCCGCGCCCAACGAGTTACCCGCTCCGTCGTACTGTTGGTAATGCGCTCGCACGAGCTCCAGCCCAGGATCGGTTTGCGTCTTCCCCACCGTTTTCGCGGCCGGAATATAGTCCGGAACGGAGTCGACAACGAACGTCTGCGAGTCCTTCACCAGGGTTTCCGCATTCTTCAGCGGGGTTCCATTGCTGACGATCCGCAAGAGCGACCACGCCGGGTAAGTCCCGTTGCGGACGTTCGGGAAAGACAATCCGCCAGCCCAGATATCTTTTTCCGGGCACGGGAACGATGTGCTGCACGATGCAGGCAGGTTCGCCGAACCCGGCACCGTACCCGCTGTGGCAGGCTGCCCCGGATCGTATCCAGCTCCAGTCGAGCTCTGCGGTCCGTAGCTGGCGAAAATAGGATCGATATTGTTCACTGTGATGTAGCCGTAGCTGGAGCTGTTGGAGATCGAACCCACGTTTCCATAGCTAAAGAACGTGAAGCCGATGCCGTCAACTCCGTAGTGAGAGCCCGCGTTGAGCACGGACTTTACTTCTTCACTCGTGCCGATCGCGCGATACCGTGCACCCTTGCCGTCGGTGCTCGTGCAAGTTCCGGCCTGCCCCGCAAGTGGGTTATTGACGGGAGCGTCGACACCGGTTTCCATCGACACGCCAAGAATCGTGCTCGGTCCCGTACCTGCGTAAACGGTCGGATGACGCATGAGTGTGGCTTCCGTAGTGTTGTATGTGCCTGACAGCGGCTCACGCAGGAAGACGCTGATTCCGCCGGGAGCCAGACCGAACGCGCTCGCGTCGCAATTGGCGCCCGAGAATGCCTGCTGCAGTTGTTCGGTGGAGGCGTTGATCAGACCGCCCAGTTGGCCTTCATTCCGTTCGTCGATGAATACGATCGGCGCGGCGCCGACTTCATAGACTGTGAAGGCGGGAATCTTCGTGCCGCTGATTGGGTCCGTGCCTTTAATGTTGAACGACACCACATTGGCTGCATCGGTTGAGGCAGCGCCGGGATATCCGCTGTGAATCGGGGTTCCTACATAATTCGCTGTCGTCCCGCCAGCAGTCGCACACACGCCCGATTGGTTGTTCGGGTTGTACCCCAGGCCGTCAAGCCCGTCGCTCGCCGATCCGCCGTAAGGTCCGGCGCCCAGCGCGGAGTTTGACCGGCAAGCCGAGAACGCGGCGTCTTCGGGACGGATGTCCGTCGCCGCTACCGTGACCGGAGTTCCAGTCGTAAACACAGAGACAACGCTCGCCGGCAAAGCCGAGTCGGCTCCCCAAAGCGTGGTCGAGATCTGTTGCGAACCGTTGCCCTGCAGATTCGCTAACGGAGCGCTCGTGCTGCATTGCGGTTGCGCAAAGTAGCAGCGGTTTCCGACGACCGAGTCCACTTTGTCGAAAGCCCAGATCTTGGTGGCGCCGGAATTCCAAACAATCCAAATCGTACCCGCGTCAACGTTCGCCGGGCTCGTACGGTTATCGGTAAGGTTGACAGCGTTCGAAGCGCTGGTCCAGTGCCCAGCACCCGCGCCCGCCTCGCTAAAAGCGCCCAAGGCCAGCGTCTGCCACATGGCCGAGGAGCCTGCAATCATGACTTCAACGGTCTGCGCCTGTGCCATCGGCACGACGCTCACAATCAAACTCAACAACAGGGCCAGAAAAATCGATTTCATACGCGACATAGTATTGATCCCTCTCTCGAATGGTTTTTGAATTCTGTTTCGTTGCACGTGGGGCCAGCGCCACACGCATGGGAAGCCCTACCAAATCCGTGGTGCTCTCTGCTCTTATTGGCTGCGTAAGTAGCGCACACGCTGCCTCGCCGTGGAGCTTGAATTTCAGCCCGAGTCTATCTGCTCGTCGGCTGCGCGATGTTAAGGCTCTGTGACAAATTGGTGAAAATCCCTTAATGTATGCGGCCTGCAGGGAGCGCCAATTTAGGGCTCTCGCTTAAGTCACGAGAATAAGGTGAAATACTTTTCCGTTCTCGTGCTTCTTTCGTGCCTACTCCGAGACTGCAGTTGTGGAAAATGAGCACGGAGAATCGAAACAAGATCTCCTCCCGAGCTCGGACTCGATGGCACTCCGCACCCGAACTTTCTCCGTACGTGGCGGCCCGGATCTGAGCGCCGGGCGGCGGTTGTAGAGCAACTGCGTCGAAATTAAATTAACCCTATCTAGTTAGTTGACATCTTAGGAAAACTGCTCTAGGCTACCTAGTGAAGTGGCTATGTGGATTGGGTCCAGGAAGAAAAACGCCTGCCAAATTTAACATTGCGTTAACTTTGGCGCGCGGACCCGCCATATACAATCCCCCTTTGCCATTGCATTCTTAATACCCTAATTACGTCCGGAGCGATAAGTGTGCGATCCTCTGCGCCCTAATTTCTTTCCCTGCGTCCTTCGCCTGCTGACGCTGCTGCTTCTCGGCTTATCGATCAGTGCGGGACAGGAACAGCCAACAGCGGCGCCCGATAAAGCGAGCGTTAATGGGACGGTGACCGATAAGACCGGTGCAGTCGTGCGCGATAGCAAAGCGGTTCTCGCACGCGACGGGGCGCGACTGGCGATTTCGGTCAATGACAAGGGCATTTATTCCATCACCGGACTTTATCCGGGGACTTACACCTTAACCGTGTCGGCCCCCAACTTCGCTGATGTCGTCTTCGAAAACTTCACGCTGACCCCGGGCAAGAAGTTAACGCTCGACGCCACCCTGCAGCCAGCCAGTGCCACTCCAGCAGTCGAGCTGGCAGCCGCAGAGCAGGTGCAACAGGGCGCTGCGCCTGTTTCGGCTCCGGCCGCTCAAAAAATCGCAGGCGACAAGGGCGCGATCAACGGCACGGCGACCGATCAGACGGGAGCTGTCGTCCCCGATGCGAAAGCGGTCCTAACCACCCCCGCAGGAGCGAAACTGGAAACTCCGGTCAATGACAAGGGAGTGTACAAGTTCACCAACCTCGAGCCTGGAATCTACAAGCTGGTCGTAACCGCTCCCAACTTCGCCGACCTGCCGTTTGACAACATCACCCTGGCTGCAGGGCTCGAACTAACGCTCGACGCACCTCTCGTGCCCGCCAAAGCTAAATCGGAAGAAGTGAACGTCGAATCCGGCGGCGTGGGAACCGTCGAGACCGAGACCTCCAGCGTCTCCGGCACGATCACGCAAAAAGAAGTAGTGTCGATCGGACTCAACGGCCGTAATTTCACGCAACTCATCGCGCTCGCCCCCGGCGTCAGCAATCAAACCGGACAGGACGAAGCCAAGGTAGGCGTGCAAGGCAGCGTCAAATACAGCGTGAATGGCGGTCGCGTCGAGTACAACACTTTTGAGGTCGACGGCAGCGACGTGCTCAATACAGGTCTGAACGGCGCATCCAGTACGCTGATTGTCTATCCCAGCCTCGATGCGATTCAGGAAGTGAAGGTACTAACTTCCAACTACGGGGCTCAATATGGCCGCACCGCATCCGGTACCGTGCAGGTGACAACCAAGTCGGGAACGCCAACGTGGCATGGAAACCTCTACGACTTCGTTCGCAACGAAGCATTCAACTCGCGCAATTATTTCGATACTGTATACACCATTCCACCTCTTCCCGGCGACACTACCGGACAGACGTTTGGAACAAAAGCTCCACTCTATCGGCGGCAGGATTTCGGCGGGACGATCGGCGGCCCGCTCACCATTCCTCATATTTACACCAGAAAAGACAAGACGTATTTCTTCTACTCCGAGGAATTCCGCCTCGAGAAAACTCCCACCGAGTACAACGAACCGGTGCCCGGCTTGAAAGAGCGCGGTCTGATTCTGACGCCGAATGGAGTACAGGAGAACCTGCAAACTGGCCCCAACGGTGTCGTTTACCAGGACTTCGATTTCAGCGACGTCTGCCCCTTGAACACGGGGTCGTTTCTTCGTTCGCAGTACCCCGACTGCCCGTCCGTGGCCTCGTCAGGTACCGGTGGTCTCGCACCTCTAGTACATTTGCAGGGCCCGTTCACTCTGGGCTCGGTCAGCGTGGATAAGAACGCGCAGACCATCTTGAACGCGAACCTTATACCGCTGCCCAATGCCCCTACCGGCTGCAACGCTAAGTTGGTGAATTACAATCCCGCCAGTCCCGACCCCAGCGACCCTTTCCGCTGCTACGACACGGCCGTTTCCCCTTCCACTTACTGGCGCGAAGAATTGTTTCATATTGACCACCAGTTAACCGACAAACTCAAGCTTTCGTTTCGCTACATCCACGATGCGTGGGATACAACGGTGCTGAACCCGCAGTGGAGCTACCTGAGTACCAACGAGCCCTCGGCATCGTCGTTCCCCACGATTCAGAACCGCTTTTTTGGACCCGGCACTAGCCTCGTGGCGAGGGTGACCGACACGATCTCGCCGACGCTGCTGAACGATGTCGTGATCAGCTACGTAAACTCGGATATCACTTTGACCGATCAGAATGGTCCGGGCGGCGCGCAGTTCCAACGCAATCCCAGCCTTAATCAGCCGTTGGTCATTGATAAGTCACTCCCCGTAAATGAGCAAAATCAATGTAACCCCTCGCTCAGCATCAGCCCGGTGACTGGCTTCCCCGAATGCGGCATGGGATACATTTTCAATAACGGCTTTGGCGGAAAGATGCCCGGAGTCGCCATTCTCGGCAGCAACGCCGCTTACGGCGGTCGAGGCTTTGCTGCCGACCCCTCCTATATGCCATGGGGACACACCGATCCCACTTACTCCGTGCGTGACGATGTGGGTAAGTCGATCGGCAAACACACGCTGCAATTCGGCGCGCAATATATCTACTACCAGCGTAATCAAGATAACAACACCATCGGAGCCGCTTCGGGCGACACCCAAGGCTTGTTGACCTTCAGCAATCTCACGCACAGTACGGGAAATGCCTTCGCTGATTTCCTGCTCGAATCGGACGCCAATCCCCACGGAAACCCGCAGGGATTCATTCAAAGTTTTACTCAGGACTCGGCCAATCACCGTTACTATCAGCGCTACCAGATCGCCGAGCCTTATCTTCAGGATGATTGGAAGATTACTCATCGACTCACTCTCAACCTCGGCTTGCGCGTAAGTCTGTTTGGCACCTATAGCGAGAAGAACCGTAACGCCTGGAACTGGGAAGCTTCACGATTCAACGCAACGCGATTTGGAGTGGATCCCATCTACGGCGAGCTCTTGGATAAGAGTGCCGGCTCGTCTCCAGTCCCGTTCAATCCCGTCACTTTTCAGCTCGACCCCGGCGTGGTTAGCAGCTTGGGCCTGGTGCGCTGCGGCTTCGACGGTACGCCCGCCAGCTGTATGAAAGGCCATCTCTTCAATCCGGCGCCCCGAATTGGTTTTGCGTGGGATCCCTGGGGCGACGGCAAGACGTCAATCCGTGGCGGCTACGGCATCTTTTTCGAGCACGGCACGGGTAACGAAGCGAACACGGGATCACTCGAGGCCAGCGCGCCGGTCGTGCTCAGCATGACGCAGCAACTTCCAGTCAGCTACCCCTGCATCGGTAACGTCGGCTATGGATCTGTGTTTGATCCGTCCAATAGCGCCTGCGTCAGCGTTGTGGGAGGAACGCCGCCACCCGCCGGCTCTGTTTTTCCCCTCGATGTCACCTCCATCCCCACCAAAGCGATTTGGCCTTACGCGCAGCAGTGGAGTTTCGGAATCCAGCGAGAAATACCTCACGCCTTTGTTATCAATCTCGCCTATGTGGGAAGTAAAGGAACGCATTTAACGGTCGAGCGTCAGATCAACCAGTTGCATCCCCTGCCGCTAAACGAGAATCCCTTCGGACCGAACGAGCCTCTGACCACCACCGAGTGCACGATTCCTCCCAACGGAAATCCTGGCCAGGGAAATAATCCCGGAGACGGCACCACACCGTTTCTACTGGCAAATGGAACCGAGGTAACCCCAGGTACTCCAACCAATCCCAACCCCGCCTACACGCATTTGCAGGCAGCCTGCACTAATCCCAACATTCCCAATGTCAATTCTCTCCCCGGCCGCCCTTACCCCGGTCTGGGAAGAGTTCTCTCATTGCAGAATGTGGCCGATTCGACCTACCACGCAATGCAGACAACGTTGCGTCACAGCAGCGGCCCCCTCACTCTCGGCGTCTCATATTCTTACAGCCACTCCTTGGACGATGCCTCGGATCGAAGCGATCCGATCCTAGTAAATTCGTACGACCTGCGCGAGAACAAGGCCAGTTCCAGTTTCGACGAACGGCATCTGGCCACCATCAGCTATGTCTACAAGCTGCCGCTCAAGAATTTTCCGGGTAACTTCATCGATATCATCGAAGAGCGGAAGCCGGACGCCAATACCGCAGACACGCGCAAGTCAAACTGCTGTTCCGACTGGTCGAATCGTCTGCTCGACGGCTGGGAGCTTTCGGGAGTAACTCTGTTTCAAACCGGCACGCCCTTCACCGTGGTCAACACCGCCGGCAACACGGGCATTTCGCTCACCGACAACGCCGGAGTTTCCAGCGGACTCGGTGTTGCCGCATCCTATCCCGACGTAGCCAGGGGACTGCCGTCGCCCGGCAACAATTCCCAAAGTTTCGGCCCCCTCATCGGCAATCCCTCCGAGTTTGTGGCGCCGCGCGGTCTTACTTTCGGCGACGCCGGACGCAACTTCCTGAATAATCCGCGCCGCACCAACTTCGACATGGCGCTCCTCAAGCATTTCAAGATTCGCGAGTCCGGCGACCTCGAGTTTCGGGCTGAGGCTTTCAACATTTTCAATCACACGCAGTTCCGCGTCTACGATCCCGATAACCCGTCCGGCACCGGAAACAACGTCATCGGTTGCTATGCCGGCCCCGTGTATTCTGCCGGATTCAAGGGCAGCAGCGGCGATTGCGTCACCGCAGCATCGTTCCTCCACCCGCTCGATGCGCACCGGCCGCGAACCATACAGTTCGGCCTCAAGCTAGGTTTCTAAGATGCGACATGTCATGGAGACATTTACGAAAGATCGAGCAACAACAAATCGAGGAATGCCGGATCGCGCCATGAACGACCGATCGATACATGGCGCGAGTTGCGCATCGTATCCGTCTCGCCGTTGTGGAGCTCGCCTGAAGACTCTGCTGCTGCCGGTGCTACTCGGCACCGTGATACTCGCTGCCTGCGGGGGTTCTTCTTCTGGCGGCGGCAAGATCCAGCTATTGCTCTCGGGCAACTGGCAGTTCACCATGGCGCCTCCATCCGACGGCTCGTTTTTGGGCGGCCTGCAGGGCGGGTTTCTGCTGCAGGACGGCACGTCCGCGACCGGAGCTGCGACCTACGCCGTCTCCTTGCCCGGGCTCTTAATTCCCTGCAACATCGGGACCGCTACGATCACCGGATCGATCACCGGATCGATCGGCAACCAAAATGAGTGGACCATCACCGCGGTAGCCGGCACGCAGACTTTTACCCTCCAGGGAATTCAGAGTTTCGATGGCACGACGATCGCGGGCACCTACAATTCAACCGCCGGCACGGCGGCCGATGGTGGACCCTGCGGCACCGCGCAAACCGGCCTGCAATGGAGCGCGACTCTGGTGCCTCCGATTACGGGAAACCTCCAGGGAAGTTTCCACAGCACCGGCGGCGCCGCCGGCCTCACCAATCAGGATTTCCTGCTGTCAGGATCAATCTCCCAAGCGCAGAACACCGGAGCAAGCAGCGCTGCGGTCAGCGGCACTGTGAATTTCAGCCTGCCGGGATCGAATAACAGCGACTACCCCTGTTTCGATACGGCATCCGTCTACGGGCAAATCAGCGGCAATTCCGTTACTCTGCAAATCGTAGGACCTGACGAATCGATCCTGGGTCAGATCGGCGAACCCGCCAATTCGAATGGCGTGACCGGTCTGAATCCCGTCACTTTTGACTCTACTCAGGGTGGCTATATTCTGCATGCCGTCGGCCCGTCCTACTTAGTCGCTACCAACACCTGCCCAGGCAATTTGAGCAGCACATCTACTGCCGGAGATTACGGCGATATCTGTCTGGCCGTGGGAAGCCCGTCGGGAACCAACGCCTGCCAGGAGCCCATCAACCTGGCTCCCGCCGCCGTAACCATGACCTACCCCCCGGTGCCGCCGGCCACTACTTCCACTGAGACCGTCGCACTCGGAAACACTTCCAACGGTGCGCTCAGCGGTTTGACTTTGGCATTTGCCAACAACCCGCCAACCGCCACGAATTTTAGCGAGACGGACAATTGCGGCCCCGGCGGAATTCCTTCGCAGGGTCAACCCTTCAATCTCGCATCCGGGGGATCGTGCGTCATTACCATCACATTTACTCCGCAATGCGGATCGCAGTGCTCGTCTCCACTGTCGGCAACGCTAACAGTGACGAGTCCCGCAAGCGCAGACGACAATACGGTCTTTACCGTGCCCATCACAGGCACAGTGACCGGCGAAGGCGCCGTGCAGAATTTCAGCTCCACTTCTCAGGACCTTGAACAACACCATGCAGAAACGAACTAGAAATCGAGTGCTGTGTCGTGGGTATTTTGAACTCCTTCCGATGAGGAAATGCCACGCGAGTGCTCCGCGGCTTTTACTCGTCGCCGCCACGGTAATCACGATCGCGATGATGCTTTCGTCGTGCGGCGGCAACAGCGCTTCCACCGGCCCGCAGCCGAGCGGATCGCTTTCCGGTAACTGGCAGTTCACCCTGGCGCCCCAAACCGACGGGAATCCTGGCGACCCCACTTTCACCGGTGGTCTCCTCGGTGGGTTTCTTCTCCAAAACAATGCTTCAGCCTCGGGCCAGACGGTGTACACGATCACGTCATCGACCACCGGTATATGCAACAGCGGCTCGGCCCCGCTAGCGGTAACCATCAGCGGCCAGACCGTCACCCTCACCGAAGTAGCTGGCAGTCAAACTTTCACGCTCACGGGAACGCTAAGCTCAGATGGCTCTACGATGATGGGGACCTACACGTCCACCGCCGGTACAGGCGCCGACGGTTCTCCTTGCGGATACGCCGAAACTGGCCTGTCATGGAGTGCAGTATCCGTGCCCCCACTTTCGGGATCAATCAACGGAAGCTTTCACAGCACGGAAGGAGCCTCCGGCCTCGCGGATCAGGATTTCATCGTTTCGGGCACACTCACCCAGGGCCAGAACATCGGAGCCAGTAACGCGACCGTCACCGGCGATTTGACCTTTACTAACTACCCTTGTTTCTCGTCTGCATCGGTGAATGGCCAGATCAGCGGCAATTCCGTCATTCTCCAACTTATCGGAACGAACGGAGCTATCGTCGGTCAAATCGGTGAACCCGCAGGTTCGCCGACAAACATCAATCCCGTTACCTTCATCTCCGTAACGGGCGGTTACGTTCTGCAGGGTGCCAAGCCGACCTACATGGTGGCCTCCAGTTCCTGCGCGGGCAATCTCAGTGCCGCCAGTGGAGCAGGCGACGCCGGAGCCATCTGTCTCGCAGTGAACAGTACAACCGCTTGCCAGGAACCGATCACCTTGTCCCCGGCCGGTCTCACCTTCCCTGCTCAGCTGTTGGTATCGCCTTCAACGACGCAGTCGATCACCCTGACCAACAATTACGGCTCGACTCTGACCGGTCTTACGGCAGCCTTTGCGGATAATAATTCTTACTCATTCGCCGGCCCAAGCGACTTCACCGGTTTGCCCAGCTTCACCGAGACCGACGCTTGTGGCCCGGGCGGCGGCTTTTCCAATGGAGCACCTTTCAGTCTTGCTGCCGGGCAATCTTGTGCCATCACTGTGACCTTTTCCCCGCAAGAGAGCTGCCCATGGCTGCCCTTCGGAAGTCCGGCCTCCACTCAGGGCGCCGCGCCCGAGTTTTGTCCCTTGCCTCTGCAGCACTTTTACGTACAAGTGAGCGTCCCTACTAACGAAGACCAAAACCC
>Ga0187847_10002353_pt1 | contig 15357 bp, 9 predicted proteins | sample June2016WEW_4_10_FD_132458 | JGI IMG/M metagenome (GOLD analysis project Ga0187847, IMG submission 132458) | Peatland microbial communities from SPRUCE experiment site at the Marcell Experimental Forest, Minnesota, USA - June2016WEW_4_10 | ecosystem: Environmental > Terrestrial > Soil > Wetlands...
CACGCGTACACGCGATCGTGTGCGCGCGCCACCGCTTCGCCGCCTCCCCGGCACACCAAAGATAGAGCGTGCCGGGGGACTGCTGCGCGAGACTTCCAGGAGGTCCAACTCTGCTCGCTGATCACAGAACGTACGATTTCTTCTTCCTTGCGTCTAAATAATTGCTAGCATCATAGGTGGACCTGCCTCATTGGAAATGACCAAGCCCGCTCAACTCGGCCACGCTGCGGACGGCGCCGCGCTCTACGAGCGCAGCGGGGCCGCGGCCTACGGCATAAGCGCGGAGCGGTTTGCGGCCATCCTCGATGAGATCCTGCGCAAGCATCTTTCTCAAGCTCAAAGCTTTGTGCATAACTCGACGCAGCCTTCGCCACGCGCTTCGAGCGAGCAAAAAGCGACTTTCTGCGCCGGGTTGCGCGTCGAGGAATTAGCGCTCGCCCGCGCCTGTGCGGCGGGGAACGAGCGAGCCTGGCACGACTTCATCAGCCGCTATCGGCAGAAGCTACACAGCATGGCTCTGCACATCACGCGCGACGCCGCCCACGCCGCGGAGTTGGCCGACTCCCTGTTTGCCGACCTCTATGGCGTCAATGCGCGCGAGGATCTTCGCAAGTCGAAGCTATTGTCGTACACCGGGCGCGGCTCGCTCGAAGGCTGGCTGCGTACCGTTATGGCGCAGGAGTTCATCAATCGCTATCGCAAGCAGAAGCGCACCGTCAGCCTGGAAGAGCAGACCGAGGATGGAGTGCAGTTTGCAGCCGCGATTCCCGAGCCAGCGCCCACCTCAGACCCAAGGCTAGAAGTTGCAACTGACGAAGCGCTAGCGGAACTCTCGTCTGAGGACCGGTTCACGCTAGCCTCTTATTATCTGGATGGGCGAACCCTGGCCGAGATCGCGGTCACGCTGGGATTACACGAATCGAGTGTCAGCCGGAGGTTAGACCGGCTCGCTACGGGCCTTCGGAAGCGGATTCTCGCCGGACTGCGAGCCCACGGGATGAGCCACGCGCAGGCCGCGGATGCGTTGGAAGCTGACGTGCGCGACCTGCGCCTGAATTTGCGCTCCCGTTTGACGCAAGATTCCGCCGCCACAACGTTCCCTGGTAGTAGGAAGATCTCGGCGCGGGACGCCGCCGACGGAAGCACCGATTGAGCAGGAATGATTGACCGCAAGGGTTATGGCTCGAAAGAACGACGAAAATGACTGAAGTACCCAAGATCGTGTATGACCGGCTGCGGGCGGCGCAGAAGAACCGCGTAGTGCCCGACGGAGCTTTGCTGGACAACGAACATCCCGACAGCGGGCATCCGGATGCAGATCTGCTGACCGCATTTGCCGAGCGGACGCTCTCGGCGGCCGAGCGCGACGCAACGCTCGAGCATCTGGCGCTCTGCAACGACTGCCGTGACGTGATGGCTCTGGCGCTTCCTATCACGGAGATTGCGGACGCTCCCAGTGCGGCCGAAACCGAAGTTGGCCGCGCAACACCGGTTCCAACGAAAACGGACAGAAGCTGGCTGACATTAGTCAACTGGCCAAAGCTCGCTTGGCCAAGTCTCGGCTGGGCAGCGCTGGCTGCGGGAGTTGTAATAGTCGCTTCGGTGCTTCTGCTTCATCCAGGAAAAGTCAACCAGGTGTTGGTGCCTTCCGCGAACCCGCAAGTTGCGACCCCGGTACCGCCAGTTTCCGACGCGCAGATAGCATCGTCGGCGGCCCCATCGTCGTCATTCACGACCTCGCCCATGGAGCAACCGGCAATCTCGGCTAAGACCGGCGAGCTACGGGGAAACGGGCAACTGGTCAGGAAATCTTCGTCGCGCGCCGTCGAAGCTGGCAGGGGCCTGACATCATCCGATCAGACCTCGTCGGTTGAAACCGGCGAAGTCGCTACAGCCGCAGCGAGCCCATTAATAACGCCAGAACCTGCCGCCGAGGAAACCCTGGTGGCGCAGAACGAAGCCCCGCCGGTAGTGAGGACCAAGCCGCCCCTGCAAGACACAGCGGAACGGGGCGCCACGGCACAAAGTACCCAGGCCGATGAGCAACAGAAATCAAAGATGGCGCTTGTCCCCAAGTTGGGCGAGGGGGGCGCAATGTATGTCGCAAAACAGACGCCCGGGACGAGCCAGGCTTTGGCCCAGCACGACAATGTTGTCTGGACGATTACAGAGGGCGTCCTGCAACGATCGCTGGATAGCGGTCAGAGTTGGCAAGACGCCTTGCGCCCGCAGCATCCATTGCTTTGCTATGCGCCTTACGGAAAAGATGTATGGGCCGGTGGGCAGGCAGGCTCGCTCTTTCACTCCGTCGATGGCGGCTTAACCTGGACGCAGGTACAGCCTTCCCAAAAAGGCCAGCAACTTACTTCTGATGTAATCCGCATTGAGCTGCAAGGCAGTAATCTGCAACGCGATAACCAGCCGGGGAACACCGCCCGCCCGACGCAGATTGTACTTTCTACGAGTAACAACGATATCTGGAGCAGCATAGACGGCGGAACGACCTGGAATAAGAAGTAATCAAGAGTAATGTTACCTCTGCGCACTTTCCCTGGGTACTCTCTTGCGCGCCTGGAATTACGGAAGTGACATTTACACAATGGCCAAACGGACATAGGATCAGGGTGTGGTTTGGCAGTTCTGGGGGAGGGCTGCCGAAGACGTCTTGAGCTTACCGCTCAAGACGTTTTTTATTGTGCACAATTATCAGCTTACTGCACGGCTGAAGAGGTTGCGGAGAAAGTGTTTTCTAAGTCGCGGCAGGAGCGGCCACCTTCTTGCCTCCAAACACGGAGTCAACTGTGGCTAAGATCTCGTCCATGGCTCCATCGATGTCAAGCGTAAAACGAACGAGGTCCATACTGGCCATCGCTGGATATTTGGTCACCAGGATTTGCCACGCTGCATCACCGCCGAGATCAACACCCATGATCTCGTCATAGCCGTAACCCAGGTAGCTCACGCGGCACAGAAGATCGCTGAGGTGAACCAGGCAGGCCAACGGTCCGGCGGCGGCCAGAAGGCTAGTGTTGTGATGACCGCCGATGGCGTCTACCAATTCCTTGGGCAGACCCCAATGCTCCGAGAGCATCCGCCCGCTCTCGCAATGAGTAAACCCGAGAACCTGCTCTTCGATAACATGCAGGGGCGCATGCTGCTCGGCCGCACGGCGAAGGCATTCGCGAAAGTCCTCGGTATAGAGAACCGAGTTCACCAGGAACCCAATGTCATGCAGCAATCCCGCCAGATAGGCTTTTTCGAGTTCGGCATATTCGATTCTCTTTGCCATCCTTTGGGTAACTAACGCGCAACCGAGCGCGTGCCGCCAGAATGCATCCGGCGCAATCACCCACTTATCCTGCGGGATCACTCGATTCACGCACAAACCGAACAGGATCGAACGGATTCGCTCGAGGCCCAGGGCCATGACCGCGGCGCGCACGGTTTCGGTCTCGCGCCTGCCGAATAGGGGAGAATTGGCCAGGCGCAGGCATTGTGCCGCAATTGCTCCGTCGTAGGACACTAACTCCACCACTTTTTCGATGCTGATCTTCTCGGAAGGCAATCGCATGATATCGAGGAGAGGCTTAAGAATTGCGGGAGCGGTTGAGATCGAATCCAGTTTCTCGATTTGAGCGCGCAGTTGTGCTTCCAGTTGGGAATTCACTTCTTGCCTCCAATAGCCAGGGCGGCCGCGGGTTTGCAGTACGCCGTGGTTCCCGGAAAATGGACCAGCCGGAAGGAATCGTCAACCTGGAAAAGCGATTCGGCATGTCCCAGCAAAAGGTATCCCCCCGGCAACAGATTGGAATAAAAATGCTGCACCACCCGGCGCTTGGACGCCAGGTCGAAATAGATCAGCACATTGCAGCAGAAAATGATGTCCATGCCTTTCTGGAACAGCATTTTGTTGTCGTCCCGGAGATTGATGCGCTCAAAACGGATCTGCGATTTCAGCAGTTCGTTGGCCTGGAGTTTTTTTTCGCCAGCGTTCTTGAAGTATTTCCGGCGGAGCGCCTCGCTGGTACTACGCAGGGCATACTCTCCGTAGATGCCGGCGCGTGCCGCTTCGAGCGAGTTATCGTTCAAATCCGAGGCAAGAATGTCGAAGGTCCAACCGGTCAGGAGCTTGTCTTTTTCTTCGAGCAGAAACATGGCCAAGGTATGGGGCTCTTCTCCAGTTGAACAGCCGGCGCACCAGAAGCGCAGGCGTTTGAGGCCAATGAAGCCTTTGGTGTCAAGAATCTGGGGAAGGATCACGTTGCGCAGCGCTTCTAGTTGTGCGGGGTGCCGAAACATGTAGGTCTCGCCGATGGTGATTTCATTCAGGAGGAGGCGCAATTCCGCGTCGCGGTTGCTGCGCGTGGTGAGGTCATCGAGGTACTCGGCGGGGTCGGCCACGCCGAGCGCAATCATGCGGCGCGCGCAACGGGAGACGAGAAGATAAAGCTTTCCCTCGGAATGATAGATTCCCGAGATCCGATAAATCAAGTCGCGGATCTTGAGATAAGCCGGATTGCTCGGGTTAGCGTCCGGAGTTACAAGCTTCGCTTTTATGACATCGATGGCCATTTGTTATCAAATTCCGGTTATCAACTTCCGCTTGGCAAAACTCTTGTGTTCTTTACGGCCGGGAAGCGCCAGCAGAAGCCCTCCGCATAGAAACCCGGCGTACAACTTCCGGCCCCATATCAACGAGGGGATAGATGCTGTTCGCCAAGCTGGCGGCAACCACGCTTCCGGGCATGCCCCAAACCACCGACGAGGCTTCATCCTGCACAATGACCTCCCCGCCCGCCTGTCGTATCGCCGCTGATCCGCGCGTGCCGTCCGCTCCCATGCCGGTCAGCACCACCGCCAGCACATTCGCGCCGTAATTCTGAGCTACCGAACGAAACAGCACGTCCACCGCGGGACGGCAGGAATTCTCCTGCGCCTCGCGGTTGATGCCGAGAATGAATTCCGTCCCCCGGCGAATCACGGTCATGTGATGGTCGCCGGGCGCAATCCAGACTTGGCCACGCTCCAGTCTTTCGCCTTCTTTGCCTTCCCGCGTCCGCAGCCGCGCCAGACCATTGAGACGGTCGGCCAGCAGGCGCGTGAACAGCGCCGGCATATGCTGCACGATCACGATGGGCACGGGAAAATCCGCCGGCAGTTGGGGAATCAGCGCGCTCAGCGCGTTGGGACCACCGGTCGACGTGCCAATGGCAACCACGTCGATCCGCGCCTGCGAACCGCCGGAAAAACGCGGCGGGGCTGCCGGCGGCCGCGGCCCGGGCGCGCGCACTGCGCACAGCGATTTGATCTTTCGGATCAAATCCTCCTGCACCCGATCGCGCGCCGTATCTACGCCGCCGGTGGCCGAGGGTTTCGTGACATAGTCGCTGGCGCCGCGTGCCAGCGCATCCAAAGTTGCAGTCGCACCACGCTCCGTCAGGCTGCTGAACATAATCACCGGTAATCTTGGATAGAGTTTGCGAATCTCGACCAGCGTTTCCAGCCCGTCCATGCCGGGCATCTCGATGTCGAGCGTGATCAGATCCGGCTTGACCTCCGGAATCCTTGTCAAAGCCTGGTGACCGTTTCCCGCCGTGCCCGCCACCTCGATTTCGGGATCGGCCGCCAGCAAGTTGCTCAGCAGCTTTCGAACCACGGCTGAATCGTCGACGATTAAAACGCGGACTGGCTTCATGTCTGCTGTCCTGAAAGTCCTGATCCCACAATTGCCTGCTCAGCGCCCGCCCGCCGCATGAGCGGCCGCGTTCATGGCGCGCTCTTGATGCGCGCCCCCGGCCTCCACCTGGAAGCGGCCCACCTGCTCCCGCAGTTGGTTCGCCATGCGCGCGAGGTGCTCGGTCGCCGTCTGCGCTTCGCCCACGTTCGTCGAAGTGTTCTGCGCCGCTTCCGCCACTCCTTGAATATTGCTCGAAATCGTCGCCGCTCCCCGCGCCGCCTCCGTCACACTGCGCGACATCTCACTGGTCGTGGCACTCTGTTCCTCCACTGCGGTCGCGATTTCGGTCGAGATATGGTTGATCTTGTCGATCACTTGCTTGATCCCGCCAATCGCTTCCACCGCCCCGCCCGTGTCCTCCCGGATCACTCCGATCTTCTGCTTGATCTCCTCCGTCGCTTTCGCCGTCTGTTTGGCCAGCTCTTTCACTTCGTTGGCCACCACCGCGAACCCTTTGCCGGCCTCGCCCGCCCGGGCGGCTTCGATGGTGGCGTTCAGGGCGAGCAGGTTCGTCTGCTGGGCAATCGAGGTAATCACCCCGACCACCTTCGCGATCTCCACGCTGGAATCGCCCAGCCGCGACACTGTCTGGTTGGCTGACTCCGCCGCCGTCACCGCCTCGCCCGCCACCCGCGCCGCTTCGGTTGCGTTCTTCGCGATCTCGCCGATGGTGGCGCTCATCTGCTCGGCGCCGGAGGCGAGAGTTTGCAGGTTGCTGTTGACCTGGCCGCCGGCGTCCGACACCAGCTTCGCTTGCGCCGTCGTTTCTTCTGAATTGGCCGTGATCTGCTGGCTAGTCGCCGAAAGTTCTTCGCTCGAAGCGGCTACCTGCTCGGCGGTGCCGCGGATCGACTGGATCATGGCCTGCAGATTGTTCTTCATTTGGTTGAGCGCCCTCCCGGCCTTGCCGAGGTCGTCTTTGGTATAGATCTCCATGTCTGCGACCGTCAGGTTGTTGGCCGCAATCTGCTCAATCAGCGCGAGCATTCGGGCGATCGCCCGGGTGATAGTGCGAGCAACGAGAATCGCGATGAGCGAACCGATAACCAGCCCGGCAAAAGCGAGTATCACGACCATCAAGCGCACGCGGGATTCAGCCGCGGCCTGCTCTTTCAGGAGGTCGTCTTTCAGCTTCTCTTCCAGATTCACCAGGTCTCCGATTGCCTTGCGCATGTCTGTTCGAATTTCGCTCGTTTGCGGGTTGAACGCGAGTTCGACCGCTTCCTTTGACTTCCCTGCTCGGCGCAATTCGATTTCCTGGTCGGCAATCTTGCGAAAGTCGCCATAGTACCGCTCAATTTCGCCCTGCAATCTCTTGCCTTCCTCGGTGTAAATGGTCTCGCGCAACTTTTCCATATTCTCTGAGTACTCCTGCGTCCCCTCTTCCTCGTGTTTGAGCAGGTCTTCCTGGCCCGTCAGCAGGAAACCTCGGATGCCGGTCGTTTGCTTTTCGGCCGAGGCTTCAATCTGCGAAGCCATGTCCTTCTTGGCCATCATTTTCACCACCCGGTCTGATATAGCCGTGAGTTCTCCCACCGCGTTGAAGGCCACCACTCCCATGATGACCAGGATGAGCAGCAGAATTCCAAAGCCCGCTCCCAATTTCATCGTCAAGCTCAACTTCTTCATTGCCATACCCCTTTGACGAACCGTGCGTTGAGCGCACTGTCCTTCCTTTCTAATCTGTTCGCAATCCCCGGCCATCTCCGCCGGACGGAACTGGCCCCGCCTACACCTCGCAGGCCCGGTCGGTATCAAGCACGTGCATCAACTCGTGTTCCAGCTTGTGCACTCCAAGGATCACCGACCGCAAGCGCGGCGACAGCGTCTCCGGCGAAGGTTCGAAAGTTTCGTCTTCCACGTCCACCACGTTGCCCACCTCGTCCGCCAGCAGACAGACTGCGCCTCCAGCCGCACGCACGACCAGGCAAACCGGCTTCAGGTCCGCGAGACGGTCGGGCAGTTCCAGTTGACGGCGCAGTTCGAGCGCCACCACCACCTGTCCGCGCAGGTTCATCAGACCGCTTACTGCCGGCGGTGCCAGCGGAACCGGCCGCAGTTCGCGGTAGGTCACCACTTCCTGAATCTTTTGCGACTCCACTCCAAAGAGCAGATGATTCAGGTAAAAGGTGCAGAATTGACGGGCGTTGGCCATAAATTTTTCGCTCTTCGCTGTTCGCTTCACTCTTCACTCTTCGGTCTCGGCTCTTACCTCGCGGCGCTTGGCTCCTAGGTGTCAGCTCTGCGTTCGGCCCGGTTCGGATCGGTCGCCAGGACCGGTTCGTACCGTTCTCCGGCGGCGAGCAGCGCCGGAACATCGAGCAACTCGGTAACGCGGTCGGCGATCACCGAGGAATGCAGCACACAGGCCCGCGTGGCGGGCGATCGCGGCTCGAGCGCGCTCTCGACGATGTCAAGGATCTCGTGCACCACCAGCCCGAAAGACTGGCGTTCGTGTTCGAGCACCAGCACCTGGAGCATGGCCGTGGTCGGCAACTGCACATCGTCGAGCGCCGGCAGATGGCGCCTCTCCTCGAGCGCATGACCCACCCGGATGAGGGGAAGAATCTGCCCCCGGTATTGCGTCACCCATTGATTGCCGGAGCGCTCGACCTGCGCCCCAGGAATGTTTTCGAGACGCGCCAGCAACTCCAGCGGTACTGCCATGCGGGACGCCCCGGGACCGGAAAACAGCACCAGTTTTTGCTGTCTGGCGGCCGCTTCCGCCGTGGCCTCGGCCGCGCCGGCACGACCGTGCTCGCGCCCCTCGGTTAGAATGCGCGATCCCCGGGCCAGACCAAGCACGTCCAGAATCAGCGCCACTTTGCCGTCTCCCATGATGGTCGCGCCGGCATAGACGCTGATGCTTTTCAGGTGCTTGCTGAGCGGCTTGACCACAATCTCTTCGGTATCGTTGATGAAATCGACCACCAGTCCGAACTGCCGGCCATCGGCTTCGAGAACAACGATGTTCACGGCCTGAACGTCGCCCGCGTCCCCCTCGACCGCCGTCGAGGGCTCGCTTCCCACTTGCAGTTCGCGGTTCAAATAGACAAGCGGCAGCAGGCGGCCGCGCAGCCGGTAGACGGGCGCGCCGTGAATCATCTCGATTCCGTTGCGCTCCGCTGCTGGTTCCACCCGCACCAGTTCCAGCAGGCTTACCTGCGGAACTGCATAGCGTTCGCCCGCGCTGGTCACGATCAGCGCCGGAATGATGGCCAGGGTGAGCGGAATCTTCATCCGCACCATCACGCCCTTGCCCGGCCTGGACTGCAGTTCCACCGTACCCCCGATCTTTTCGATGTAGGTCTTCACCACGTCCATACCGACGCCGCGGCCGGAGACGTTGGTCAATTTCTCGGCCGTCGAAAACCCCGGCAGAAAAACCAGGTTCACAATCTCGCGATCGGTCAAACGCCCGGCCTGTTCGGCCGAGATCAGTCCTTTTTGTATGGCCTTGTTGCGAATGCGCTCCTGATCGAGCCCCGCGCCGTCATCGGAGATCTCGATGTTGACCTGTCCGCCTTCATGAAAAGCGCGTAGCGCCAGCCGTCCTTCCGGATTTTTCCCCGCCGCCTGGCGCACCTCGGGCCGCTCGACGCCGTGATCGACCGCATTCCTCACCAGGTGGGTCAGGGGATCCTTGATGGCCTCGATCAGTGTCTTATCGAGTTCGGTTTCCTGCCCCTCCATCTCCACCCGTACCTGCTTGCCGCATCCCAGGGCCAGGTCGCGCACCGTACGCGGAAACTTGTTCCAGATGTTGCCGATCGGCTGCATCCGCGTCTTCATCACTCCTTCCTGCAACTCGCTGGTGATCAAGTTGAGCCTCTGACTCGGGAGCAGAAGGCCGCTGTCTTCGGTACGGTTGGCGAACTGCAGAATCTGGTTACGCGCCAGCACCAGTTCTCCTACCAGATTCATCAAGCGGTCGAGCAAGCTCACGTCCAATCGGATGGTGCGGTCGGCTGCGCTCGGACCCGCGGCAGCCTGGAGCGCGGGCTGCGCATCCGCCGCCTCGTCTGCCGGAACCGCCGCCAGTTTCTCTGCCATCACCGCGGGCGGCGCCGGGCAAGCGGTTATCGCTGGCTCGTTCGTGATCATGAAACTGCCAACCTCGAAGCTCTCGGATTTCGCGTTTCCAGCCTTCGATGTGCCGGCCGCAGCGTAACTGGACTCGCCTCCGCTCATCTCCCCCGCGCCCGCTGCCGCGGCCGCAGCAGCCGCCTTCGGTTCTGTTGGCGGTTCGGCTGGCGGAGCCGCTTCCGGAAGGCCCTGCAAGCGCGTCAACCTCGAAATCAGCCCGTCATCGTTGCGCTCGCCCTCGCTGCCGGTGGCTTCGATGCTCGCCAGGATCTGACGCACGGTATCCACCATCGCCAGAAGCGCGTTGGTGATATCCCGATCGAGCGCCTTCTGTCCGTCGCGCAACAAGCCGAGCAGGCTTTCGCCGACATGGGTGACCGCGCCCAGTTGGTTGAATGCCAGAAATCCCGACGTCCCTTTAATGGTGTGAATCGTGCGGAAAACGCTGGCCAAAATCTCGCGGTTGTTGGGATTCTTCTCCAACTGCAACAGGTCCCGGTCCAAGCGGTCGAGATTTTCGTAGCTCTCGACCAGAAACTCTCTAACAATGTCATCGGAATCGTTCATAGCGTTGCCTTGTTCATCGGCGGGTCCACCCTTGTTCTTGACACCAGAGTATCGGCGAAGCGCAATTTGTCGTTTCCGCGCCCCCGAAGGCCTGGGGAAAATTAGAAAGTTCTAAAGCGTGGCTCCGGCGATCTCGAAGAGAGTCAGCACCCTGGAGGCCCGGACCCCAAGTGCCCATCCCTTTCGTCAGTTTCCGATGGGGCAGATCAGCGGCCGCGACCCGAAGAACGCTTTTGGACCGTGGTGCAGACCATCCTTTAGGCGGTTTTTGCACAACGGCAGGATCTTGGGTGAGGCCGGTTACGCGCGCTTACGGACGTAGGTTGGAGTGTGCTGGCCGGGCGGGGACGCCCGGCGCTCTATCGGCTGCGTCGGATTATTCCGCCCTTCAAAATTGGGATGGGGCATTGCTTCAGCGATGCCGAAGGCGTCCAGGCTCAGCACGCGTTTCAGGAGGTGGCATCGGCATCGCCCTAGAGTCCGGGCCCCTCGGGATAAGTCGGCAAATCCGGAGGCCGAGCTGGCAGTTTCTTAGGATTAGCTTTGATCTGCTCCATCAACATCTCGACCGCCTTTTCCAGTTGCGGATCGCGCCCCTTCACCACCATGTCCGGTGGATTATCCACCACCACGTCCGGCTGCACGCCGCGATTCTCAATCAGCCACTTGCTGTCGTTGCTGTACAGGGAGAACTCCGGGCGCGTGATGTAGCCGCCATCCATCAGCGGCGTCATGCCGCGAATGCCGCGTACGCCGCCCCAGGTGCGCTCGCCGATAAGTGGGCCGAGCTTGTAATACTTGAAAAAGTAACTGAAAAAGTCTCCATCCGAAGCCGCATAGTGATTCGTGATACAGGCCATGTAACCGTGAAAGACGTTGCTCGGAATCGTATTCGGTTCCCAGTTGCGCGCCGACTCCATTCCTCCCAGCACCCGCCGCAGCCGCTCAAAAATAATCTGATCGACAAACCCGCCGCCGTTGTAGCGGACGTCAAAGATAATCCCTTCCTTGCGAATCTGCGGAAAGTACTGCTTCACAAATTCGTTAAGACCATCGTCTTCCATGTCGGGCAGGTAGACATAACCAATGCGTCCGCCGCTCGCCGCGTCCACCTTCTTGCGGTTGGTCTCAATCATGTTCAACTGGCGCAGGCTCTGTTCGTCGGCAATCGGTTTCACCACAACTTTGCGCGCGCCCTCGGCCGAGGCTTTGGAATTCACGGTAAGCGTTACCACCTCATTGGCGGTGTTAGTCAGCAATTCATCGGGGGTTTGCGGAGCGCGCAGCGTGCGCCCGTTGATCGCCAGCAAGTACTCGCCCTCTTTGACGTTGACGCCCGGTTCCGTCAAGGGAGAGCGATTGTGTGCATCCCAGTTTTCACCCGTGATAATCTTCTTGATCCGGTACATGCCGCTGGCCGAGTCGACCTCATAGTCCGCGCCCAGCAAACCAACATTTACCGGATGCAGATCCGGAAAATCGCCGCCGCCGGTATAAGTATGCGAGTTAGCTAACTCTCCAATCATCTCGCCCATTATATAAGTCAGCGAATAGCGATCTGCTACAAAGGGGAGCAACTGCTCATACTTATCTTTGACCTTCTGCCAATCCACTCCGTTCATGGAAGCTTCGAAAAAGTAATCGCGCTCCTGCCGCCATACCTCGTTGAACATTTCTTTCCATTCCAGAGGAGGATCGATCTCCAACCGCATGGCATCCAGTTTCAGCGCGCCCTCGCCAACTTTGTGCGGCGCGTCTGGAGGCTTCGCATCAATGATTCCTACCGGCCCATCGGCATCGACCCGGTACAGGAGCTTCGATCCGTCGCGTGAAAGTGCGAAGTGATCCGCGCCCTCAAGCAGCACTTTGTCTTTACGTTCTTTCAAATCGTAGGCATGAATCGCCGGACCCTCGCCGGCTAGCGGTCCTGACAGGCCTTGAATTGGCGATGTCGAGTAATAGATCGCGTCCTTCGAAGCGTCGAACTGGTGAATCACCGCGGGAGGCACGGCCAGCGCCACAATCCGGTTCTGAATGCCGTCGAGATCAATCTTGAAAACCTTCGGCGGCTCCTTGCTCTCGCTTCCCGCCGTTTTCTCTTCGGACTTTTTTTCTTCTTCTTTCTTATTTGGAGGCTGCTTCGTGTTCCTCTTCCCCGGTTCGGGGACGGGCGTCGACGCCGCAGGCTCTTCGGTTTTCACCTTGACCTCGTCGCTCAACGCCGGAAAAGGCGAAGGCTCATCGGCCGTCAGCGTAACCACATAAACCCGCGCCGTTTTCGGATTCGCAAACTCGAAATCAATATTGCCCAGCACCTCGTTGTAATCGCGGTCGGACAAAAAGTATAAGTATCGCTTGTCGGGATCGAACAATGCTCCATAACTATTATTGAGAGTAGAAGTCACGGCCGTGATCTTGCCGTCGGCGAGTCCATAGAGATACACGACCGAAAAGCCAGACTCCAAGTTCTTGTCATAAGTTATCCACTTACTATCGGGAGACCAGTTATAGTTCTGAATCTCAGCATACTTACCGCGATCGACTTGAACTGGCTTTTTCTCTTTGATGTCGACATACCAGAGAGTCAGATCTTTGTCGGCCCAGGCTATCTTCGAACTATCCGGCGACCACACCGGCGGAAACATGAAACCCTTATGGCCGCTGGTGATCTGCTCCTCGGGCGCCAGTCCGTCTTGCGGGGCGATATAGATTTCGTCCTCGCCTGTCCGGTCGGAAACGTAAGCGATCCATTGCCCATTTGGCGCCCACGCTACCTTCTGCTCGCGAACCCCGGGAGAATGCGTCAAATTGCGAATGCTCCCATCCTTCGCCGGAACGGTGAACACATCGCCCCGAGCCGCGAACACAGCCCGCTTGCCATCGGATGCAATATCGAAATCCGTAATATTCCGGCTCGCGCTGACCCAGTGTTTCATCGCCTGGTCGTGGTCGCCGTCGACATATACGCTCAGCTTCTTGGGTTGCCGGGTCTGTAAGTCAAACGTGTACAGGTACCCGCCATTCTCAAAAATAATCGCATCCCGCCCGAGGCTCGGCCACATGACATCGAACTCATTGAAGTTAGTAAGCTGCTCAATTTGCTTGCCGGCCTGATCGTAACTGTAGAGATTAAGACGGTGTTCGGGACCGCGATCAGAAGTGAAATAAATTGTGTTTCCATGCCACATGGGAAACGTATCGGTATATTCCGTATGCGGAATCACCGCGTCCACAACATTATTCTTCACGTCGTAAATGGTGATGTCCTGTGCCAGTCCGCCCGTATAGCGTTTCCACTGGCGAAAATTGCGGAAGATGCGGTTATAAGCGATCTTGGTGCCGTCCGCGGAAAAGGAAAGCAGTCCGCCCTCATCTGGAGGCATCGCCTGCGGCAATCCGCCATCGACGCTTACGGTGTAGGGACGCTTCGTCCAACCGTTCGAAGCATCGCGGCGGGAAAGAAAGACGATGCTCTTGCCATCCGGGGTCCAGCCAATCACCTGGTTGTGAATGCCCATGCGATCGGTAAGGGGCTGGGCCTCGCCCTGGTAAAAGGTCAACTGCTTCGGTTGACCGCCCTCCGAGGGCATTACATAAACGTTAAAGTTGCCGTCGTACTGTCCCGTGAAGGCCAGCCACTTTCCATCTGGAGAAAACTTGGGAAACAATTCCCGCCCCGGAGACGAAGTGATGCGGCGAGCCGTGCCTCCCGAACTCGACGCCAGCCAGAGATCGCCGCCATACATGAAGGCGATCTTGTCCTTATAAATATCCGGGAAGCGCAGCAAGCGGCCTTCTTGCATTTCCTGCGCCGTCGCGAGACAAGCGCAGGCGAGCACACAGACGACGGCCATGAATGCGAACAGACGACGAATAGAAATCATCAAGAGATCCTCATTGGAGAATTTTTGCGGGACTGACAGCCGAGGGCGACGCATTTCGACAAACGAGATTGTACCAGCTTCCACGCCGCAACTTCGCGCGTTAATCCTAATGATGTATCACTGGACCGGCGTGCCAGCAGCCGCTCGCACCGCTTCCTGGCAAGCGCCGGCGGCGGTCAACACTTTGTCAAATGCTGCATCTGTGCGAAGTTTGGCGAGCAGCGGATCGGAAAGCAGATTCTCGTGCGCGCAATAGTTCTGTTCCACCGCACTCTGCAACAAATGGAGAGCAGCCTGTTTCTTGCCACAGTAGGCAAAGATTGATCCCTGATAATACCAGGTCTCGGCGTCGGGCTCAGAAGGCAGATTGGTTTCCGCTTCCTGCGCCATTCGGTCCAATTCGGCGGCAGGCCGCAACCCGAGACAAGCCTCCAGCAGATCACGGTGATAATGCGGAGCAGTCGGCATGTGCTTCACCGCCTCGCGCGCTTCCGCAAGCTTCCCCTCGCGCAGAAGAAGGGAGGGCATAACATACGCTGCCCAATCCGATCCCGCATCCAAGCGGACAAAATCCGCAGCCCGGTCGGTCTTGCCCAGTTCCATGAACGCCCAGGCGCACGAACGGAAAACATAGTTGCCGGGATCGATAGCCAGGGCGGCGTTGCATTCATTCGTCGATTGTTCGAGCATCCCCGCATAGCGATAAACATAGGCCGAGGCGAAGTGGGCCTCCGCACTATCGGGCCGCCGCTTGACCAGCGCTTGCGCAGCCTGGTACGCCTTGCCCAGTTCACCGCGCTCCACGCGGTTGGCGATCAACTGTCTGGCGGCAGCGATGCGGTTCGGATCCAGTTCGACGGCACGTTCGCAAGCCTGGTTCGAGCGTTGGAACATGACCTCGCCGCCATCCGAATATTCCTCGTCGTAGTAGCAACGCTCGCCCAATTGAGCCCATGCCGGCGCGTAAGTTGGATCCATTTCCACCACATGCTCCAGCACTGCGATGGCGTCTTTATTCGGCGCGGCGTCATGCGGCAGAGCCAGGCTATGTAGGTAAAGGTCATAGGCTTCGGCGTTTTTCGG
>Ga0187847_10002354_pt1 | contig 15353 bp, 18 predicted proteins | sample June2016WEW_4_10_FD_132458 | JGI IMG/M metagenome (GOLD analysis project Ga0187847, IMG submission 132458) | Peatland microbial communities from SPRUCE experiment site at the Marcell Experimental Forest, Minnesota, USA - June2016WEW_4_10 | ecosystem: Environmental > Terrestrial > Soil >...
CCGGACGGGTCCAGCGTGGATCTTGATGGCATGTTGGGGCACGATGCTTCCGGCGCTGGAGGTTTTCACGACCAGGTCGATAACCATTATTTGCGGCTTGTCTCGACTGCATTGCTGTTGAGCGCGTTTACCGCTGGAATCGAAATGTCACAACCACAGACGACTTCGGCGTCCGGTCTTTTGTCGCCGAGCGCGGAAGCAACTCAAGCCCTTGGCCAGCAGTTCGGACAGTTGGGTATGGAGGTGACGCGGAAGAATCTGAATATCCAACCAACAGTCAAGATTCGACCTGGCTATCGGTTCAATGTGCGCGTGAACCGCGACATTGCTTTTGCGGAACCGTATGCGAATACAGGAGCTGGTCAATAGGAGCCCATCATGGAGATTGTGTATCGGAACGTTCGTTTCAATGAAAAAGTCGACCGATGCCTGAGGCGGCGCTGGAAAAGGCACGGCGATTTGTCGATTCGCGTTCGTGAGGCTCTGGATAAAGTGAATCTTCACGATGTGGAATTGCTCGATGTGGATTGCAGCCGGGTCCATGCAATGCAGGTTGGCGTATCCGAGTCTATGTGGACTGCCGCCCACGAGGTGGCTGGCGCGCGCGGATGCTCTTTGAACACGTTGGTGAATAGCGCAGTTTGGGCAACTTTCGGCGCACAGAGGTCGGGCAAGCGTGGCCGGCCTCGCAGCCGGAATCAGCGTGAAGCACCCATTGCCGAAGCGTTTTTGGAATCTGCGTAATACGACAGCAGCCCGACGACCGGGATAACGTGTGTCCCGGAAGTTGACCGACCACTGGGCGACTTTTCATCACTGACCAATGGCTCCGTGAACATCCCGCCTGTCCCCGGGTTTCCGAATTGCCATGCGATGATACACAGAAAGAGCCCTCCCTTTCTGATCAATGAGTTACGCGCGATTCGGCTACAATTGGTCCGGCCATGAAAAGAGCACTCAACATCACCGGCTTTGCAACGTTGCTGATTATGGCGTCGGTAGCTTACAGCCAAGATAACCCAAGCCATAAGTTCTCGGGAACCGTAATCAACGCGACGAACCCCGACAGTCCAACTGCGGCTCTGATGGAACTCACCATGAGCAGTGGCGTATGCAAAATCACCATTTCGCCTCCACTCACCGGTTCTGGTGTCTGCCATATCAAGAGAAATGATCGAGAGACAGGACGGGTCGAGATCGTTTCCGATGGGCCACCAACCATATTATGGAGCGGAACAATCAAAGGAAATCTCGCCAGCGGCACGTTCACAATCCAGGATGGAAAACAGACCGGCTCGTTCTACCTTGCATTCATCAAGCAACCGGACAAGGCAAAACCGTCCGAAACTCCTGCTCCGCTTACTCCCCTAAGGGGGAGTTGCACACCTGCGATTGAGTCTGCAATAACCGGGGAAATCGAGGGCTGGGACGGCGAAACAATCTTCAAGCTTGACAACGGCCAAATCTGGCAGCAAGCGGAGTACGATTACACCTATTTCTACGAATACCATCCCGACGTTACCATATATCAAACAAGTTCGGGGTGTCGCATGAAGGTCGAAGACGAGAGTGACACGGTAATCGTCAAACGCATCAAGTAGTAATGAACTGCTCACAGATGTTCACTTTGACGGGCAATACTGCTCAAAGCCATCCAGATCGTAGTAGCGAATGCCAGGCGTCTCGCGGCAGGAAATGTCCCGAAGTTTCGGCCAGTACTCTCATGCGCCAGCGAGTGCTATCACGTCGATTCCGCGCGGCTTATCCGCCGACTGCAGGATGTGGATTCCCTGCCTCAAGTCTTCCATGAGATGCCGCGCCTGTTGCCCGGGTGTCCAGTCGAACAGGAAACCCTCCTTCAGCACCAGCATTTTCGGGTCCCGCTATTTATCTTCCGGCTGCTGTTTCTTCATCGCAAATGATGGGTCCAGCGCCAGATGCCCAGCTATCGCAGTTTGAATATTGTAGGCAACAACAGAGCCCTTTAACAAAATGTTCGCCTGGCCGGCATCAGACGACGGCAGTATTTGCGATTCAGACCAAAGTCCCGGGAACAGGATTAGACCGGCAAGGAGGCAATAACAAAATGCAGTTTTCATGCCAGCGAGTATACTCCGGGCATGTCTGTGACCTGCATGTTTTGTGCCAATCCGGCGAACAGCAAGGAGCACCTGTGGCCGAAATGGGTCCATGAACGGAGAGACTTCGGCCCCCTCAAGCTGACACGCGGCAGCAGCACGACGACGATTATTCCCGACCCGCAGGTGACGGTTCGGGCAGTATGCCGAACCTGCAACAACGGATGGATGAGCCAGAAGCTCGAAGTTCCCAACATCCCCATCGTCGGCAGCATGATGCAGGACCTGTCGATCACCCTTGACCGCGACCAGCAGCGGACCGTTGCGACGTGGTGCATGAAGATGGCTTTCCTTACGGATTGGACCCGAGTCGGCGGGAGACAGAAGCGATTTTACACGCGGGATGAGACTCTGGCGTTCGCAGCCGACCTGAGTATCCCGCCGCGCACGCGCATTTGGATCGGACACATCACGACCTCACACCTCAGTACTGATGGCCATGACTTCGAACTGCTTTTGGCGAGCACTAGAACCCGCATTGGAATATCGTCTACCGTGACTATCGTTGTCGGGCATTTCGTCGCGCAGATCGTGACTGACCATGTTGTGCCCGACCATTCCGATCTCAATCCGGAAATGAAGCCGGGGCCAGGCCCTTGGGATTCGAAGCTCATCCAGATTTGGCCCATCGAAAAGGAGTGGGTGACGTGGCCTCCACGGGCTTCGTTCACGAACGGAGGGCGCGAAGGAATAGGCTACCTTCTACGGCGATGGCGAACGGGTAAACAGGTCAATCAGATTATTTAGGTCGATACAGCCCACGATTGACCTGAACGAACAGCTCCGTGTTGTTTCCGGGATTGCCAACGCGATGCTTCGGCAGGAACGTACCGGCGAAGTCGATTTTCAGGACGCGGTTAACATCAGCAGCCCGGAAGGGTTCAGCCAGACGCAAGTCCACGACAGCCTGCCGGATGCGCCGAATTGTGTCCCACGGTCGTGAATATCAAGGTCGCGATACCAATCTTCAGCTCAAGGCTGAGTCCTGCCCTTTTTTCAGATACCGAAGTCATGCGTCGATGTGCTCATCTGGCACTTCGCCCGGTCCATTTCTCTGTGGTGCCGGTTCTACGACCGGCACGGCAAGCAATGTGTCAACGACATACAATTTCTCTTCCCAACCTAAGCTGGGAAGCAACCCCGGAAGGAAGGTCGCCAGAGCATTCATGAGGGGAGCGATCGGCCGTCTTTTTTTGCAGGTACGCGTTTCTTCGGCCTTGATTTGCGCGGTATCTTCTTGGTGGTGTCACCGTTCACAAGGAACGCTTTCCACGTAGTCGCCCCGATACGTTGCATGTCGCTTTCGAGCTTGCCGCCGGACAGGAACGGCTTTGCTTGATAGATGACGGCATAGAAGCGTGTCCATAACGGTGATCCCTTATATCCGCCGGTGTCCTCGACGATGCCTGAGAATGCTCGAACCGCTTCCACTTTGGTATGTGCGATCTTGAATTCAATCGCCGCTTTCACATTTTCTATTCCGCAATCCGGCTTGAAGGTCTTAATAGAACCGCCGATTTGGACACTCTTGCGAAAATCGGGAAATATCAGCTCCAGATATTCATGCATGATTTCCTGGAGCTGCAGCTCATTGGCAGGCTCGACCCTGCGCCGATGCATAATGACCGCGGTGTCTTTCAGAACCACCTCAAGTCGAGACAAGGTCCATGCCTCTTCACTTGTCATTTCGTTGCTTATTGTCATTCTCAAGGCAGAAATGATCCGCTCCAGAAACTCAAGTGCGGGGCTGTCTAGATGTTCGAAATCGCCGAATTGCTTCGTATGTCGAAGACCTTCCTTCTGCTTCTCAAGCTCCGTCCATCTGGCAACAAGCGTCGTCCTCGTCTCGCACATGCCAGCAGCTTCGAGAACAACGATTAAATGTTCGAACGCCTCTTGAAGGTTGAACGCCATTGCGTCTCTCGGGTTCTCATAGCCACCCAAATCGTCCCCACCCCCAAAGGTTTCATACTCGACCTCGCGCAATCCCCTCTTAGCTTTACTGATAATCTTTTCGAGGCCGCCGATGGCGTTTGTCACTACTTCCTTATCCATGTCCGTTCGCCTATTGCCGCATCAATTCTGCGATCCGAGCTTCAACGGTCACGAGGTCGATGCCGGCCGATTTGACCCGTTCTTCTGGCCATTTGATCTCATCAAGCCAATAACGGGATTTCTCCATGGTCCATGGCATTTCTTCCTGCAAATATTCGCGACATTTGATCGCGACGTTCGCCCAAAGGCCGGAAAGCTCAAATTGCTTGTCCCGATCTATCTGACCCGGCTGGGCCTCGGTGTATTTCCGGGTCGTGATCAGCGCGGTGTACATGGCCTGCAACGCCTCCTGGCGATGCGCTTCGGCGTGCCGCGCCTCCTCATCTGTATGGTGCCGTTCGCGTTGGAAGAAACCGAGTAGCCCTTCGAGTGGGGCGAGGAGAATGGAAATGTCAGGCATAGTATTCCTTGTGTGGAGACAATGATCGCATCAACCCCGGTGTCGCGTCGAGATTATGGCCAATCCTGAATGCAGAATTATCATAGTCCGCACCGCGATTTAGCCCTATAACGTCATTTCCCCCATTTCGAGGCGGACGATGACAGCAAAACCCGGCGATAAGCTCACCATGGTCGCGACAGCTGACTGGCTCGAAGAAGCAGCACACATGCTGTGGAGACTGCCAAAGGTGATCGCCTTGGCGTTCTTGCTGGTTGCGATGGTCTTGATTCACGACGGCGTTGTGCGGCGGCGTGCAAAGAAATGGAAGGGAGCCCGGAACTTCAACCCGCAAAAGACGCAGGCGAACGCTGGCTTCGCCACTCACTGTGATCTTAAGCGGGCTAAGTATTACAAGCCTGAGGCATAAGGATCGGCCTGTCACCGGACGGCAAGCGTCCGCGCTTCAACGACGGCACCAGCCATCTGCTCCTGGCGTTCCAATCTTCCGGGCCGTCCACTTCCGTTGTGCCGTGAGTGTACCACGCTACGCAAAACGTGCTGCTTGCCGCTTGCGGGAAAGGGCTGTGCTATTGCCCGGACGATACTGGTTTGTCCCTTGGATCGCGGCCATTAAGTCGACGGGAAAGATCCGGAAACAAAAAGCGCGTCATGTTCTGGGCTTTCCAGGATTCTTACTACCGGAAAGCTTGCGCAAAGGCGACATTTGGGGAGTAATCCTCTGTAGAACCTGTAATGCATAGAAAATAATGCCGCTATTCAGAATCTTGCTCTGCTGCATGCATTGGCTGGCAATTCAGGCTGGAATCAATTCCGCCGCCCAGTAGCGATATGTTTATCATTTCTCCACACGGTGTCTCAGTGATAGCGTTTGAAGAATGGCGCCCATTAAAACTGTGTTCACAGCCCTTGATCGGGTAGCGATGAATGGTGACGATGAAATCCCACTAGTGGATGGACTGTCACTCGTCAGGCCGAATGACCGGCTTGCATCAGGCTGTTGGTTGCACACCGTAAGCAAAATGGAAGAGGCAGACATAAAAGCAGCAAGTCGTTTTTTGATCTGTTGCTACGAAGAGGCTGATGATAAGGGCTCCTGGAACGCTGTGCAGAAGCGGGCCTACAACCTGTTACGTAGCGGCCTAATGGCGTTTCAGGTTACCAAGCCCATCAGGACGTTCGGTTACATGCATCACGGTTCGAGCGGGGATGACTTCGGTTTCGAAAGCAGCCAGTATGTTCCCACCCATATCTACTACAGACCCCAGATGCGACCGGGCCGGTGGGCAAGGGTGAACGAGTTTGATGACGCAATGCTCGCCCAGATGCCCGTTATGATTACGCGCGTTCGAGCGGCCCTCGCTGGACCCAATGTCCCATACGCGAACGCACTGACGTTTCTTCAGCTCGGCCTTGAAAGCGAGCAACCCTACATCGCTGGACTGCTATGGGTCACCGGCCTGGAAGCCATCTTCGACAGTCGCGGAAAAGACAAGTTCAAAAAGAAGCTCTGCGATTGCCAGTTGAGTGGAACTGGCGCATCGTTCAAAGAGCATCTTCTGAGAGAATTCGATCAACTCATTCAAAAGCGCGGCTAGCCGCTCTAAAGTATTACCCAAACAATTGAATGGCAGCGAGAAGCGAAGGCGGCGACAATAGTAAGAACCTAAGTGGGCCCTGGAGAAAACGATGCGCGCTCCCGAATCTGAAAAAGAACACATCGCCGAGAGGACCGGACAAGACCGAGCACGAGAGAACTTGGAGAAAACCCTGTCAGAGGTGAGGTTGTCGGAGGCATGGCTTCGCAAACTTATCGACACGATCCCCACGCCGGCCTACTGCAATCTGCCCGACGGAACCAACGAGTTTTCGAACAAACGTTGGCAGGACTATACGGGACTGACATCTGAAGAGTCGAGTGGATGGGGATGGCAAGCTGCGTTTCATCCGCAAGACTTGCCGAGGACCATGGATATATGGAGCGCGCTCCTGGCCGCGGGCGAACCCGGTGATAATCAGGCGCGTCTTCGCCGCCATGATGGGGTGTATCGTTGGTTTCTCTTTCGTTGCGAGCGGCTGTACGATGAGACGGGCAAAATCGTCAGGTGGTACGGAATCGCCACCGACGTCGACGATCTCAAGCGAACCGAAGAGAAGCTGCGAGACGAGGAGCGTGAGCTTCGTCAAATTACCGACGCAATTGCGCAGACCCTTGGTGTGCTGGATCCGAGCGGCGCGATGCTGTATGCCAACCAAGCGACGCTTGACTACACCGGCCTGACTGCGGAAGACCTGCTTTCGCCGAACTTTCGCGAGCGAATCTTCCACCTCGACGATTTAGTGCGGTTGCGGCAAGAGCGAAAGGCTGCGCTTGAGTCCGGACTTCCGTTTGAAATCGAACAGCGGGCACTCAGGAAGGACGGGCAATATCGTTGGTTCCTGATTCGCTATAACCCTTTCCGCGATGAGCAGGGTCGTCTTCTCCGCTGGTATGTTGCGGGAACCGACATTGAGGACCTGAAGCGCACGGAGTCTTTGTTGAAAGCGGAACGCGACCGCTTGCGCCTACTGCTGGAGATCGAGCAGGCACTCGTCGCTAACCTCGATCTCAAAAGTCTCTTTGAGTCGTTAGCGGCAACGCTGAGGGAAGTCACCGGTTGCGATCTGATTGGCCTCTCGCTACCCGATCCAGCGCACGGTCAACTTCGGCAACGCATGGTGAACTATCGCGAAGGCCGCGGCGCGATCAAGGTGGGATTGGTAGTTCCATTGTATGGATCAGCCTCGGGAAAGGCCTTTCGAACGCGCGAGCTGGTGTACATGGACGGATCTCAAGGGAACAAGCCAAACCCCGAGATTTACGACACACCGGAAGGCAAGCGCTTCTATCAGCTGCTCCTGACAGAAGGCGTTCCAAGCGGATATTTCTTGCCGTTGGTCCACAAGGGCGAGGCAATTGCTGTCCTTCAGCTCACGAAGTACGCCGGAGTCAAATTCAAAACACAACAAGCCGACTTCCTGAAGGCATTGGCCGGCCAACTGTCTATCGCAGTTGCCAACGCTCTCGAACATGATGCGATTGTTGCTTCGCGCGACCAATTAGTTCGCGAGCAGATCTATCTGAGGGAAGAGATCGAACGGAATTCGATGTTTGAGGAAATCGTGGGCTCCTCTGATGCATTGCGCCGAGTCTTGGGGCAAGTTTCGAAAGTGGCCCCCACTGATTCCACCGTGCTGATCCTGGGCGAAACCGGAACTGGAAAGGAGCTTCTAGCCCGCGCGATTCATAACCGCTCCCGCCGATTAAAGAAGGCCTTTATTCAAGTGAACTGCGCGGCTATTCCCCAGTCACTCATCGCGTCCGAACTGTTCGGGCATGAAAAAGGATCGTTTACAGGAGCGCTTCAGCGCCGCGTGGGCCGCTTTGAATTGGCCGATGGAGGAACCCTTTTCCTCGATGAAGTAGGCGAGCTTCCGCCAGAGACACAGATCGCACTACTGCGCGTTTTACAAGAACGTGAATTTGAACGAGTTGGCGGGAGCCAAACCATTGCGGTGGACGTACGAGTGATAGCGGCGACAAACAGAGACCTCGATGCGGCAATAGCCGATGGCGCGTTCCGTCGGGATCTTTTCTACCGCCTTAATGTCTTTCCGATTCGAGTGCCGCCTTTGCGCGAGCGTATTGGGGATATCTCTTTGTTGGTCGGATACCTGATCGATCGTTACGCGCAAAGGGCGGGAAAGAAAATTCCACATATGGAAAGGCGGACCATGGACCTTCTCTGTGCGTATGACTGGCCGGGCAATGTACGTGAGTTGCAGAATGTGATTGAGCGCGCGGTCATCCTATGCGAAGGCGAGACTTTTTCGGTGGACGAAGCCTGGCTTACACGAGCGACTCCAAAGTCAGCCGCAAAGTCCGTCCCGCTGGTCGCCGATCTGGTTGAGCGAGAAAAGGAAATGATTGAGAAGGCGCTGCGGGATTCCGAGGGCGTAATCGGCGGTCCCGGCGGCGCGGCTTCCAAGCTCGGAGTTCCCCGGCAGACGCTCGAATCGAAGATAAGAAAACTAGGAATTAATCGGTATCGGTACAAGACCTCTTGATCGCCGGCTCCCTCCCAATCTTCATCCCTGAGTGTTTCAAGCGGTGCCAGCCCTGCGTTCGCTCAGACTAGGTACGGCCGAACGACGCGATTCGCGTCGGCACGCCGAAACTCGACGACTCCAAGCCGAAGTTTCAGCGAACGCCGAAAGTTCGGCCCACTCGTCCTCGTCCAAGCCTCGTTTAATCAATGAGTTAGAAATGGCATTCTTCGTGCTTTCCTCATTGGCATAGGCCCTAACAACATGACGCTGAAAATCGAGAGCCTTCCAGACGGTAACGGAACAACAATCAGGCTGATTGGGCGGATGGAAGAGGAGCATCTGGACGAATTGAAGGCAGAGGTTGAAAAAGCAGGGCCGAAGATTGCATTTGACCTGGAGCAACTGACTCTGGTCGACGTTGAGGCGGTTCGCTTTCTCGCCGTGTGCGAAGACGATGGAATCCGCATCGTCCGCTGTCCGCCTTACATCAGGGCTTGGATCGATAAAGAGGCGCATCCCCAAACGTAAGTTCGGCGGGGAGACGGGTGTCAACTTCAATCGAAGAAGACTGTATGAACGAGTCCGCCAAGCCGGCTCATGAAGTGAAGAATGTGCCGCGAATCCGGAACTACGCCGCGCGTTTCACGAAAGTTCGTCGTTGGCATGGGGTCAATTCGCATGGGAGACCAATATGACTGGCCCGCCGGGTGGAGGACCATCGCCGCGCGCAGCATCCGTCGCCGCAGTCCAGCGGCCGGGGACAATCGTTTCGGTTGGATCTCCAGTTTCGGTTGTCGCTCCGCCGGAATGGACGTCGGAAGGTCTACCGGAAGAATGGCAAATCCGGTTTCGAAGCCTACGGGAGTGGATTTGTCAGTTGTTGATCAAGAATCAACAACTAAGGATGGCGCTCATGGAGATGAAGGGGAAAGAGCCGGGGGATGACAGCAATGGCAACGCATAAATCCGTCGAAGCAATCCGGCCGACTCACTCAGACCTTCCTGAGTCCCTTCATTGCGTGGTCGAAAATCTCATCGACAAAAGCATCCGACAAAAGCCCCGTACCCATCTGGAGGCGGTAATAGATGGGGGCGTAAAGAATGTCGATCATTGCGTCGGGGTCCACGTCCGGGCGCAGAAATCCGTCCTTGATTCCTTGTTGAAAATAGGCAATGGCCATTTTACGTCTTGGCATTGTCCATCTTTCACGCAGTTCAACGGCAAGCCTGGGATCAAATTGAGCCTCGGCGAGCAGTGCGCGGATCAGAGCCCCGTCTTTGCCGCGGAAGAGCTTCGCCATCGAGCGCATCTGCAGCCGTATGCTCTCCGTGTAACCCTGGGCTGGCAGGAAAAGAGTACCTGGGTCCACGCGCGCCACAAACGCGTCCATGATGATCGCGGCCTTGTTGCACCACCTCCGGTAGATCGTCATACGACCGACCTTGGCTCTGGCGGCGATGTCGTCCATGCTGATGGCCCTGAAGCCGCTTTCCAGCGCAAGGTCGACAGCGGCCTTCAAGATTGCCTGCTGAATGCGCGGGCTTCTGGGCCTGCCCCCACTCGAGGTCTGTGCTCCTGTTTGCTTTCTCACCGGTTCCATGGTGCTCCTAAAGAAAAAGAGAAAACTCCTGAATCTTGAATGGTACATCGTGTATCGAAAGTAATGCCATGGATACGATACAGATCGTATCGATCCGGAGAAAGGGAACAAGAATATGTTGAACGAAGAAACTTTAGTTGCCGTTGCCATCGCGACATGGAAGAGCAATCTTGATCGGGCCAACAAGCTTTTCTGTGGGCTGGACGAGGCGGCGCTCCAAAAGCAAGTCGCACCCGGCCGGAACCGGCTTGTTTATCTCTGGGGGCATTTGGCAGCGACTCACGACAGGATGCTCCAGCTACTCGGCATTGCGGAACGGGTGCACCCCGAGTTCGACGCAATCTTCCTGAGTTCACCGGACAGAGCGTCGACGTTGCCGCCAGTCGATGTGATGCGTGCGTGGTGGGCCGAAGTGAACCGGCGGCTGGATGCAGGTCTCCGTGAGCTGACATTGAATAATTGGGTCGCGCGGCATACAGCAGTTTCTGAAGAAGACTTCGCAAACGAGCCCTTGCGCAATCGCTTTTCGATTCTGATCACGCGTACGAACCATTTGGCATACCACATTGGACAGGCAACGTTGGCGACGAAATAAAGCCAGCGATGCCTAGCCCCGACTGATTCAACACCCCGAGAGAACTGAAGACTCGGCGAAACCCAAGGAGGAAACACATGTCAAAAAAGCTTGAAGGGAAGGTTGCACTCATCACTGGCGGGAGTGCGGGTATTGGCCTCGCCACGGCCAAGCAGTTCGTCGAGGAGGGCGCCTACGTCTACATCGTCGGTCGTCGTAAGCCCGAACTTGAAGCTGCCGTGGCTTCCATTGGTTCTAATGTCACCGCAATTCAGGGAGACGTTACCAACCTGGCGGACCTTGACCGGATCTACGCTCAGATCAGTAAAGAAAAAGGACGCGTAGACATCGTCTTCGCCAACGCGGGCGGAGGGCCTCTGGTTCCTCTCGGCTCCATCACGGAAGAACACTTCGACCAGGTATTCAACGTCAATGTGAAAGCTCTTGTGTTCACTGCACAGAAGGCGCTGCCGCTCATGCCCAATGGCGGCACAATCATCTTGACCGGTTCCATTGTCGGTATCAAGGGCTTCCCGGCGTTCAGCATCTACTCCGCGGCAAAGGCGGCTGTGCGTAACTTTGCCCGCACTTGGACGACCGACCTCAAGGACCGCGGCATTCGAGTCAATGTAATCAGCCCGGGCCCGATCGACACGCCTCTCCTCAATGAGGCTTTCTCCAACCCTGACGATATGAAGGCGCTCGCATCGACCGTCGTCATGGGCCGTCTCGGCCGTCCCGAGGAAATCGCTAAGGCTGTCACCTTTTTCGCGTCCGGAGACGCCAGCTTCATTACCGGCGCCGAGCTCTTCGTCGATGGCGGCGCAGCGCAGGTGTGATCCAACTATCGTTGTTCAACATCAGGGAAATCGCATAAGGAGAAGTTATATGTCAAAGAAACTTGAAGGAAAATTCGCACTCGTGACCGGTGCATCGCGCGGCATCGGTGCCGCTATCGCAAAGCACTTGGCTTCCGAAGGAGCGAGCGTCGCCATTACCTATGCCAAGGATTCGAAGTCGGCTTCCGCAGTAGTCACGGCCATCGAAGTGAACGGCGGAAAGGCCATTGCCATCCAGGCTGATTCGATCGATGCCGAGGCAATCAAAGGTGCGGTTGCAAAGACCGTGGAGGCGTTCGGTTCGCTCGACATTCTGGTCAACAATGCCGGCACGGCGATTCCCAAGCCCTTTGAGGAGGCGACGGTCGAGGAGTTCGATCACGTCCTCGACCTCAACGTTCGCGCCGTATTTGTCACAACGCAAGCGGCGCTGAAGCACATGAACAACGGTGGCCGGATCATCAATATCGGCTCCTGCGTCGGCGAGCGCATGATGACTCCTGGGCTGGCCGCCTACTCGGCTACCAAGGGCGCCGTCAAGATGTTCACTCAGGGTTTGTCCCGGGAAGTCGGTGGCCGCGCCATTACGGTCAACACTGTGCAGCCTGGTCCGATCGACACGGATTTGAATCCCGCCTCGGGCGATTGGGCAGCGCCACAGAAGGCGAACACGGCGCTCAACCGGTATGGCACCGTGGACGAAGTTGCCGCATTGGTTGCGTTCGTAGCCAGTCCCGAGGCCGCATACATAACCGGAGCGAATCTGACCGTGGACGGCGGAACCAACGCCTGAGTCGGCTTGCGGTCTCCCCGGCAACCTGAAACACGACGCGGCACCGAAACCACGGAATGTCGGCAACCCAGTCACTTTGGCTGCAAGCACAGGGACATGGAAGGAAATATGGCCAGCTACTTGATCTTCTCGCGCGAAAAAACCCTCGACAGCAAGGAGCTGTCCATCTATTCCAGCCAAGTCCCCGCGACGCTCGCCGGGCACGAAGTCAAAACCCTGGCTTTTTACGGTCCTCACCAGGACCTGGAAGGAGCCCCCAGCGAGGGCATCGTCGTCCTCGAATTCCCAACAAACAAAGCAGCAATGGCCTGGTACAACAGTCCATCCTACCGCGAAGTTCGTGAGCACCGCTTCACAGGCGCTGACTTCCGTGTTGCGTTGGTTGAAGGAGTCCAATGAATCATCATCCGCATCGCCGCACTTTTCTCAAGGGCGCCAGCCTCACGGCCGCAGCGCTTTTGTTTGAGCATTCAGCGCTTGCGCATCCACTCTCGGCAGACGGCACAACCCCGTCGCCCCTACCTAATGAGAAGGAGCACGACATGAAGACCTACACAGCAATAACCGTCCCCACTCAGTTTGTCGAGGCAAACGGGATCCGTTTCGCCTACCGACGCTGGGGCAAACCGGGTGGCATTCCGCTCGTCTTCAACCAACACTTCGCAGGCAATCTTGATAATTGGGATCCTGCCGTTTTGGATGGTCTGACGCCGGAGCGAGAGGTCATTCTCTTCAACAACGCGGGGATCGCCAGTTCGACTGGCGAGGTTCCATCTACGTTCGCGGGGATGGCGCGCAACGCAGAGGCCTTCATCGATGCTCTCGGCCTGAAGCAGATTGACCTTCTCGGCTTCTCCATCGGCGGCATGGTTGCCCAGCAGATTGTCATCGACCGTCCTGAGCTGATTCGCAAGCTCATCCTGATTGGAACCGCCCCGCGCAACCATGACGCAGGCAATGGTCAAGGCCACATTACTCCGGAGACGGCGGCCATTTTCGGTGCCGCCTATAATCCGCCGGAGAATCTGTGGCTCAAAGTGTTCTTCACTGATTCAGTAGCCAGCCAGTCCGCAGGCCGCGCATTTCTTACGCGCTATCTCTCGCGCACAGAAAATCGTGACGCTTCCATCAATGAAAAGGTCGCTCCGGCACAGATTGCGGCCGTTGGTGAATGGGGCGCGCAGCCCGGTGAACGTTTCACCTATCTCAAGAACATCCACCACCCGACCCTGGTTATAAGCGGAAATCACGATGTCATTGTCTACACCGTGAACTCCCTCCATCTTGTCCAGAACCTTCCTAATGCCAAACTGATTCTCTATCCGGATTCGAACCACGGATCCTGGTATCAGAATCACGAGGAATTCGTCTTCGAGGCAAATCGTTTTCTGAATACGTAAGCTGCGCTCCCGCAACACCAACAATGCTTTCGCCGAAACAGGTCCCGTACACGTTTCAAAAGGATTGCGACAATGAAAATGACTGCCAACACAATCTTTATCACAGGCGGGGGCTCCGGAATCGGTCGGGGCCTCGCAGAGGCATTCCACAAACTCGGCAATCAGGTCATCATCTCCGGACGTCGGAAGAGCGCATTGGACGAAACAACAAAAGCGAATCCGGGAATGGCGTCGATTGATCTAGATCTGGAGAATCTGGCAAGCATCCAAGCGGCTGCCAAGCAACTCACAGCGGCGTACCCAACATTGAATGTCCTCATCAACAATGCCGGCATTATGCTGCCAGATACGGCTGCCGACACCCAGGACGATGCACAGCTCGTTGCCTCGGTAACCACAAATCTAATCGGACCGCTTCGAGTGACATCCGCTCTGATCGACCATCTGAAGGCTCAGCCCTCGGCAACGATCGTCTACAACACTTCCGTTCTTGCGTTTGTGCCAATGGCCGCCACCTCCGTCTATTCCGCCACAAAGGCGGCGCTTCACTCCTACGTCCTGTCTCAGCGATTCAAGCTGCGGAACTCCTCGGTAAGAGTTCTAGAACTGGCTCCGCCCTGGGTGAGGACCGATCTGATGAACAGCCGAGAGGCAGAAGCGGCAATGCCACTCGATGCATTTATTGAGGAGTCCATGAAGCAGTTTGAAGCGGGCTCGGATGAAATTCTCGTAGGCAATGCAGCGCAGCTTCGATCCAATCCCGGACCTCATGAAGGTGCCTTCGTGACTGAATTCAATGCCTCTCTGCCTTTCTGAGACCGCGGGATAGGGCAAGCGCCTGCCAGGGCCAACCCGCTGAGCAGCAAGACAATGTGCGCGTGAACGAGGGAGTGACGATATGGCGGAGAGGAAGACAAGAGGCGTACGCATCCATCAGTTCGGTGGACCTGACGTGTTGCACATTGAGGACACATTGGTAGGTGAGCCGGGCTTGGGTGAGGTTCGTTTGGACATTCGTGCCATCGGCCTCAACCGTACTGAAGTTACGCTCCGATCTGGGCGCTCGCCGATCAAGCCCTCTCTTCCGACCTCGATCGGTTGGGAAGCTGCGGGCGTGATCGACGAAGTGGGACCGAACGTGGAGAACTGGCGGTCAGGAGATCGAGTCGCACTTGTTCCAGCATACGGCGCAGCACAGTACGCCTTCTATTCAGAGGCAGCTATCGCGCCGGCCCGTTCCCTGGTCGCGATTCCCGATAACCAGACCTTCGAACAGGCTGCGGCGACCTGGGCTGCGTTTGGCACTGCATGGGCAGGTCTGATCTCTGTTGGCAATTTGACAAATGGAGACACGGTGTTGATCTCGGCGGCTTCGAGCAGTGTCGGGCTCGCTGCCATCCAGACTGCCATCCGTGTCGGAGCACGGCCAATTGCCCTTACTCGTACATCACAAAAGTCGGACAA